>Ga0247823_10000071_pt1 | contig 73985 bp, 70 predicted proteins | sample 13C_PalmiticAcid_2_FD_192426 | JGI IMG/M metagenome (GOLD analysis project Ga0247823, IMG submission 192426) | Soil microbial communities from agricultural site in Penn Yan, New York, United States - 13C_PalmiticAcid_Day30 | ecosystem: Environmental > Terrestrial > Soil > Agricultural land... | reverse complement strand
CCCAAGCGCCCCGCGGCCAGCGCGCCGCCTGCGCCGGCCGCCGAGCCCGCCTCCCCTGCACCAACCGCACCGGCCCCTGCCTCCGCTCCGGCCAAGGCGACCGCCCCTGCCGCGCCCGCCGCCCCGGACGCCAACGCCGCGCCCGTGCGCAGCTTCGCCGAGCTGTCCCCCGAAGCCCGCGCGCAACTGCCGGCCGTGAACGTGAGCGGCTCGACCTACTCCAAGAACCCGGCCTTGCGCATGCTGATCGTCAACGGCAAGGTGCTGCAGGAAGGCCAGGAGATCTCACCCGGCTTCAAGCTGGAGACCATCGGCCAGCGCAGCGCGGTGCTCAATCACAACGGCTTGCGCTACTCCATCGGGTACTGACATGAACGCCGATCCGGAAGAACCCGTCCTCCACGTCAAGGGCCTGCGGTTCGGCTGGGCCGAGCCGCCGCTGTTCACGGGGCTGTCCTTCGACATCCCGCCCGGTGTCAGCCTGGTGCGCGGCGACGACGGCAGCGGCAAGAGCACGCTGCTGCGGCTGCTGGCCGGTGCGCAGAACGCCGACGCCGGTTCGCTGGTCATCCACGGCATCCACCTCGACGAACACCACGACGCCTACCGCCACCAGGTGTTCTGGATCGACCCGCAGACCGAGGCGCACGACGCGCTGGCGGCCAGGGGCTACCTGGACAGCCTGAGCCACCACTACCCGAACTTCAATGCCGAGGCCATGGCCGAGCTGGTGCAGGGGTTCGGGCTGGGGCCGCACCTGGCCAAGCCGATGTACATGCTGTCCACGGGCAGCCGGCGCAAGGTCTGGCTCACCGCGGCGTTCGCGTCGGGCACGCCGCTCACCCTGATCGACCAGCCCTTCGCCGCGCTCGACGTGCCCTCGATCCGCTTCCTGCGCGGGCTGCTGCAGGACGCCGCCGACCACCCCGGCCGCGCCTGGCTGCTGGCGGACCACGAGGCGCCGGAAGGCATCCCGCTGAAGCAGACGATCTCGCTCTAGGGATGCCGGCGGCTCAGCGCCCGCCCAGCCCCATGCCGCGCGAGATCACCTCTTTCATGATCTCGTTCGTGCCGCCGTAGATGCGCTGCACGCGCGCATCGGCGTACGCGCGGGTGATGGGGTACTCCCACATGTAGCCGTAACCACCGTGCAGCTGCAGGCACTCGTCCATCACCTTGCACTGCAGGTCCGAGCACCAGTACTTGGCCATGCTGGCGGTCGCGGTGTCGAGCTGGCCGGCCACGATGAGTTCGCAGCATTTGTCCACGAACACGCGCGCCACCTGCACCTCGGTCTGCAGCTCGGCCAGCGTGTAGCGCGTGTTCTGGTACTGGGCCACGGCCTGGCCGAAGACCTTGCGGTCCTTGGTGTACTGCACCGTCCAGTCGATCGCGGCCTGGGCCGAGGCCACCGCACTGATGGCGATCTGCAGCCGCTCCCAGGGCAGTTGCTCCATCAGGCAGATGAAGCCCCGGCCTTCCATGGCCGGCCCGCCCAGCAGGTTCTCCGCCGGCACCTTCACGTTGTCGAAGAACAGCTCGGAGGTGTCCTGCGCCTTCATGCCCAGCTTCTTCAGGCGCTTGCCTTTCTCGAAGCCCGGCATGCCGCGCTCGACCAGCAGCAGGCTGGTGCCCTTGGCGCCCGCGCCCGGGTCGGTCTTGGCAACCACGATCACGAGGTCGGCATGCCAGCCGTTGGTGATGAAGGTCTTGCTGCCGTTGAGCAGGTAGCTGCCGTCGGCCTGCTTGATGGCGGTGCTCTTGACACCCTGCAGGTCGCTGCCGGCGGCGGGCTCGCTCATCGCGATCGCGCCGACCATCTCGCCCGAGGCGAGCCGGGGCAGGTATTGCTTCTTCTGTTCTTCGGTGCCGTAGTGCAGGATGTACGGCGCCACGATCTCGCTGTGCAGGCCGAAGCCGATGCCGCTGAAGCCGCCGCGCGCGATCTCCTCCATCTGCACCACCGAATACAGCTTGTCCGCCTCCGAACCGCCGTAGGCCTCGGGCAGCGTCATGCAGAGAAAGCCGTTCTCGCCCGCCTTGCGCCAGACCGCGCGGTCCACATAGCCCTGCTCTTCCCAGGCCTCGTGGTGCGGCGCGATCTCCTTCTCCACGAACTTGCGGAAACTGTCCCGAAAGGCCTCGTGGTCGGCGTTGAACAGGGTGCGTTCGATCATGGTGTCACCTATCAGACTGTGGCGAAGAATTACAGAAAGCAAATGCTTGGCAAAAGTCTATACTGATTCGCGGCATCCGCCTTCCCCCAGGAGACACCATGAGCGAAGCATTCGTATTCGATGCCGTGCGCACGCCGCGCGGCAAGGGCAAGAAAGACGGCAGCCTGCACGAGGTCAAGCCGATCGACCTGCTGGCGGGCGTGCTCACCCAGCTGCAGCAGCGCAACGGCTTCGACACCGGTGCGGTGGACGACGTGGTCATGGGCGTGGTCTCGTCCATCGGCGAACAGGGTTCGGTGATCGCCAAGGTCGCCGCGCTCAAGGCCGGCTGGGACTGGCGCTGCTCCGGGGTGCAGCTCAACCGCTTCTGCGCCTCCGGCCTGGAAGCCGTGAACATGGCGGCGATGAAGGTGCGCAGCGGCTGGGAAGACCTGGTGGTGGCCGGCGGCGTGGAGAGCATGAGCCGCGTGCCCATCGGCTCCGACGGCGGCGCCTGGGCGCAGGACCCGCAGACCAACAGCGAGACGCTGTTCGTGCCGCAGGGCGTGGGCGCCGACCTGATCGCCACGCTCGAAGGCTTCACCCGCGAGGACGTGGACGCCTTCGCCCTCGAATCGCAGAAGCGCGCGGCGGCGGCGCGCGCGGCCGGTCACTTCAAGGGCTCGGTCGTGCCCGTCACCGACTTCCTGGGCCAGACCATCCTGGAGGAAGACGAGTTCATCAAGCCGCACACCACGATGGACGGCCTGGCCTCGCTCAAGCCCGCGTTCGACCACCTGGGCGGCATGGGCTTCGATGCTGTGGCGCTGCAACGCTACCCGCAGGTCGAGCGCATCCACCACGTGCACCACGCGGGCAACTCCTCGGGCATCGTCGACGGCGCGACCGCCGTGCTGATCGGCAGCGAAGGCGCGGGCAAGGCGCACGGACTCACGCCGCGCGCGCGCATCGTCTCGGTGGCGCTCTCGGGTGCCGACCCCACCATCATGCTGACCGGCCCTATGCCGGCGGCGCGCAAGGCCCTGGCGAAAGCCGGCCTGTCCATCGACCAGATCGACCTGTTCGAAGTCAACGAGGCCTTCGCGGCGGTGCCCATGAAGTTCATGAAGGAGATGGGTGTGCCCCATGAGAAGGTGAACGTGAACGGCGGCGCGATCGCTCTGGGCCATCCGCTGGGCGCCACCGGCGCCATGATCCTGGGCACCCTGATCGACGAGCTGCACCGCCGCCAGCTGCGCTACGGCCTGGCCACGCTGTGCGTGGGCGGCGGCATGGGCATCGCGACGATCGTCGAAAGGGTCTGACGACCCACCCCCGCGCCGCGCCTTCGGCGCGTCACCCCCTGGGAGGGGGCAACACCAGCGGCCCGGCAAAGCCGGTTCCGCGGTGTTTCTGGACAGGAAGACACTTGAAAGCGAAACGATGAAAACCATCCGCTACGAACTCGCCGACGGCATCGCCACCATCACCTTCGACGAAGAGGGCTCCCCGGTCAACACCATGTGCGCCGAGTGGCAGCGCGACCTCACCGAGGTCACCGCGCAGGTCATGCACGACTGCGCCGACATCAAGGGCATCATCCTGGCCTCGGCCAAGAGCACCTTCTTCGCCGGCGCCGACCTCAAGGGCACGATGCGCCTGCAGCCCAGCGACGCACCGCGCGTGTTCGCCGAGATCGAGCAGACCAAGAAGAACTTCCGCACGCTGGAGACCCTGGGCGTGCCGGTGGTGAGCTGCATCAATGGCACGGCGCTGGGCGGCGGCTGGGAGGTGGCGCTGGTCGGCCACCACCGCGTCGCGGTGAACGACCCCAAGATCCAGCTCGGCCTGCCCGAGATCACGCTGGGCCTCATTCCCGGCGCCAGCGGCATCACGAAGATGGTGCGCCTGCTCGGCCTGATGGGCGCGCAGCCCTACATCCTGGAGAGCAAGCTGTTCAACCCGCGCGAGGCGCAGGAACTCGGCCTGGTGCACGAGCTGGTCTCACCCGAGGGCGACGTGGCCCATGCGCTGCGCAACGCCGCGCTGGACTGGATCGCGGCGCACCCGCAGTCGCGCCAGCCCTGGGATGCCAAGGACCACAAGATCCCCGGCGGCACGCCGAGCAACCCCAAGGTCGCCGGCATGCTCACCGTGGCGCCGGCCATGCTCAAGCAGAAGACGCGCGGGCTCTACCCCGCGCCCGAGGCCGCGCTTGCCGCCATGGCCGAAGGCGCCATGGTGGACTTCGACACCGCGCTGCGCATCGAGAGCCGCTACCTGGCCAAACTCATCGTCAGCCCGGTGGCGAAGAACATGATCAACACGTTCTTCTTCAACCTCAACGCCATCAAGAGCGGCCAGTCGCGCCCCAAGGGCATCTCGCGCTACAAGCCGAAGAAGGTGGGCGTGCTCGGCGCCGGCATGATGGGCGCGGGCATCGCCTACGTGCAGGCCGGCCGGGGCATCCACACCGTGCTGGAGGACGTGAGCATCGAGACCGCCGAGCGCGGCAAGTCCTACAGCTTCAAGCTCACCCAGACCCGCGTGGACCAGGGCCGCATGAGCCCCTACGACCAGCGCGAGCTGCTCGACCGCATCCTGCCCACCGACCACCCGAGCGACCTCAAGGGCTGCGACCTGATCATCGAAGCGGTGTTCGAGAACCGCGAACTCAAGGCCGCCGTCACCAAGGAAACCGAGCCCATGCTCGCCGCCGGCGGCTTCTTCGCCAGCAACACCTCCACCCTGCCGATCTCCGGCCTGGCCCAGGCCAGCAGCCGGCCGCAGCGCTTCGTCGGCATCCATTTCTTCAGCCCGGTGGACAAGATGAAGCTGGTGGAGATCATTCGCGGCAAGGAGACCGACGACGAGACCATCGCGCGCGCCTTCGACTATGTGCAGGCCCTGGGCAAGCTGCCCATCGTGGTCAACGACTCGCGCGGCTTCTACACCAGCCGCACCTTCGGCACCTTCGTCATGGAAGGCGCGGCCATGCTGGGTGAAGGCATTCCCGCGCCGGTGATCGAAAACGTGGCCATGCAGGCGGGCATGCCGGTCGGGCCGCTGGCCGTGCTGGACGAAACCGCGCTCTCGCTCTCGGTCCACGTGATGGACCAGACCCGCGCCGATTTCGAGAAGGAAGGCCGCCGCTACACCGCCACGCCGGGCGAGCTGCTGGTCGAGCGCATGGTCAAGGAATTCAAGCGACCCGGCCGGGCCGCAGGCGGTGGCTTCTACGACTACCCGGCGGGCCAGAAGAAGCAGCTCTGGCCCGAGCTCAAGGCCCACTTCGAGCAGCCCGGCGCCGCCTGGGACCTGCAGGACGTCAAGGACCGGCTGATCTTCCGCCAGTCGGTAGAAACGGCGCGCTGCCTGGCCGAGGGCGTGCTCACCACCGTGCACGACGGCAACATCGGCTCGATCTTCGGCATCGGCTTCCCGGCCTGGACCGGCGGCGCGCTGCAGTTCATCTACGGCATGGGCATCGACGCCTTCGAGCGGCGCTGCGCCGAGCTGGCGGCGCGCCACGGTGCGGGCTTCGCGCTCGACGAGGCGACCCGCAACGCCATCCGACAACACCAACCTGTTTACTGAAGCATGAAACGACTCGAAGGAAAAGTCAGCCTCGTCACCGGCGCGGCCCAGGGCATCGGCCTGGCCACCGCGCTCAAGTTCGCCCGCGAAGGCGCCACGGTCATCGTCTGCGACGTGAAGCAGGCCGCTGTGGACAGCGCGGTGCAGCAATGCGAGGCGCTGGGCGCGGCCGCCCTGGGCTTCGTGATGGACGTGACCCAGCGGGAGATGGTCGATGCCATGGTGGCCCAGGTGAAGGCGCGCTTCGGCCGCATCGACGTGCTGGTGAACAACGCCGGCATCACGCAGGACGCCCGGCTGCAGAAGATGACGCCGGAGCAGTTCGACCGCGTGATCGACGTCAACCTGCGCGGCGTGTTCCATTGCGCCCAGGCCGTGGCCGACACCATGACGGCGCAAGGCAGCGGCGTGATCCTCAACGCCTCGTCGGTGGTCGGGATCTACGGCAACTTCGGGCAGACCAACTACGCCGCGAGCAAGTTCGGCGTGATCGGCTTCACCAAGACCTGGAGCCGCGAACTCGGCCCCAAGGGCGTGCGCGTGAACGCGGTGGCGCCCGGCTTCATCGCCACGCCCATCCTGGACACCATCCCGGCCAAGGTCATCGCCGAGATGGAACACCGGGTGCCGCTGCACCGCCTGGGCCGCCCGGAAGAGATCGCCAACGTGTACGCCTTCCTGGCCAGCGACGAGGCGAGCTACATCAACGGCGCCGTGATCGAAGTCTCGGGCGGGATGAGCGTCTGACGCCAACGGCGCCAGCGTGACGGAATCGCGTGCGGTACTTCCCGGTGCCGCCGGATGCCGCGCCATTTCCTGCAGACACAAGCCGGCCGGTGTGCAATCATCGGGCCCCCGCTTCGTCCCGTCCCGTTCCGGCCCGCATGCAGACTGCCCCCCTTCCCTCCAACGAGGAACAACGCCTGGCCCGGTTGCGCGGCCTGGGCGTGCTCGACACCCTGCCCCAGAAGGCGTTCGACGACATCTCGGCGCTGGCGCAGGTGATCTGCGGCACGCCGGTGGCGCTCATCACCCTCATCGACCGCGACCGGCAGTGGTTCAAGTCGCGCGTGGGTGTGGACGTGAGCGAAACCCCGCGCGAAGTGGCGTTCTGCACGCACGCCATCCTGGACCCCGAGCACGTCATGGTGGTCGAGGACATGAGCCAGGACGCCCGCTTCCAGTGCAACCCGCTGGTGACCGGCCCCACCAACGTGCGCTTCTACGCCGGCGCGCCCATCGTCACCAGCGACGGCTTCGCGCTGGGCACGGTGTGCGTCGTGGACCAGATGGCGCGAACGCTGCATTCGGTGCAGCTCGATGCCTTGAGCCGCCTCTCGGCCCTGGTGGCCACCCTGCTCGAACACGAACGGGCGCGCCAGCTCGAAACGCGGCGCGCCGCCAACGAGGCCCAGCGGGCGCACGAGGAACTCGCGGCCATGGCCGCCGCCGGGCTGGACCTGCAGGCCTACATCGACGCCGACGGCGTCTACCGCCACGTCAACCAGACCTACCTGAACTACATCGGCAGCACGCGCGGCGAGGTCATCGGAATGACCGTCAAGGAGCGCCTGGGGGAAGCGACCTACAACAACATGGTGGGCTCGAAAATGGAGCGCGCCATGGCCGGCGAGACCGTGATCTACCAGCGCGTGTCGCATTTCAAGGTCGCCGGCAACCGGCACATGGAGATTGCCCTGCTGCCCGTGCGCGGCGCGGACGGCCAGGTCAACGGCGTGGTCATGCGCGGGCGCGACATCCAGGAACTCAAGAACAAGGAACGCCAGCTCGGCGAGACCATCGTCCAGCTCGAGAAGAAGACGCTGGAACAGGAGCGCTTCATCCACATCCTGTCGCACGACCTGCGCGAGCCCATCAACGCGATCAACAACTTCACCTCGCTGCTGGAAGCCGACCACCAGCACGAACTCGTGCCCGAGGCGCGGCGATACCTCGGTTTCGTGCGCGCCGGCGGCCAGCGCATGGCCTGCCTGCTCGACAGCCTGCTGAAGTACGTGCGCCTGGACCGCCACCTGCTCGACCGCGGGCCGGTGGAGGTCGAGGCGGTGATCGCCCAGGTGGGCGACGACCTCGGCGCCGCCCTGGCGCGCAGCCACGGCCAGCTGCAGTGCGACCCGCTGCCCACGGTGCGGGCCGACGCCGCCCTGTTGCGCATGGCGCTGCAGAACCTGGTGTCCAACGGCCTGGCCTTCGCCCAGCCCGGCGTGCCGCCGCGCGTGCGCGTCAGCGCGACGCGCGAGCAGGGCTTCGACCAGATCCACGTGCACGACAACGGCCTGGGCGTCGCCCCCGAACACCAGGCCGTCATCTTCGACCTGTTCAAGCGCCTGCACCCGCACAAGACGCATGCCGGCTCGGGCCTGGGCCTGCCGATCTGCCGGCGCATCGCGGCGCTGCACGGTGGCCACCTGTCGGTGCAGTCGGTGCCGGGCGAAGGCAGCCGCTTCACGCTGCACCTGCCGGTGACGAACGCCGCGCCGTCCTGAGACACGCCATGGCCATTCCCGAACGCTTCATCCTGGTGGACGACAACGAGGCCGACAACGTCTACCACGAGATCATGATCCGCCGCGCCGGCTTCACGGGCGAGGTGCTCGTGTTCGAGAGCGGCGCCCAGGCGCTGGACTTCCTGGGCCGCGACGCGCTGACCGCGCCCACCTGCCTGTTCCTGGACATCAACATGCCGCAGATGGACGGCTTCGAGTTCGCGCGCCTGGCGCAGCCGCTGCTGCAGGACAAACCGACCATGCTGGTGATGATGCTGACCTCGTCCGACGCCGCGCAGGACCAGAAGCGCGCCAGCCAGATGCCCCTCATCCAGGGCTTCGTCACCAAACCGCTCACCCGGGAACGGGTGCGCGCGATGCTGGAACCGGCTTGAAACTGCCTGACGCAAGTAACCAGTTGCCAAAGTCAAATAATTGACCCAGAATCGGGGTCATGTCCCTCCCCGTTGACCCCACCCAGGTGCGCGCGCTGCGCGCCTTCAACCGCTTCTACACCCAGCGCACCGGCCTGCTCGACCCCTACCTCGGCAGCGCGTTTTCGCTCACCGAGGTGCGCGTGCTGTACGAGCTGGCGCACCACGCGCCCTGCACCGCCAGCGAGCTGGGGCGCCGCCTGGTGCTCGACGCCGGCTACCTCAGCCGCATCGTGCGCCGCTTCACCGACGCCGGCTGGATCACGCGCACCCCTTTGCCGACGGACGCCCGGCAACACGCGCTGGGGCTGACCCCCGAGGGCCGCGCCGCCTTCGAGCCCCTGCAGCAGCGTTCGCGCGACGAAGCCGCCCACCTGCTGACCCCGCTGGCGCCCGACCAGCGCCAGGCCCTGGTGGCCGCGCTCACCCGCGCCCAGGGCCTGCTCGACCCGGACCGCGCGCCCGCCTCCCGCACCGTGGTGCTGCGCGACGTGCGCCCGGGCGACATGGGTTGGGTGGTGCAGCAGCACGGCGAGATCTACGCCCGCGAGTACGGCTGGAACAGCGAGTTCGAGGCCCTGGTGGCCGAGATCGCGGCCGGCATGATCCGGCAGCACGACCCGGCCTGGGAACGCGGCTGGATCGCCGAGCTCGACGGCGAGCGCGTGGGCTCGGTGTTCGTGGTGCGCAAGAGCGAGACCGAGGCCCAGTTGCGCCTGCTCATCCTCAGCCCCGCCGCGCGCGGCCTGGGCCTGGGCGGTCGCCTCACCGACGAATGCCTGGCCTTCGCGCGCGCCAAGGGGTACCGCAAGATGGTGCTGTGGACCAACAGCATCCTGAGCGCCGCGCGCGCCATCTACGCCAAGCGCGGCTTCACACTCGTGCACAGCGAAGCGCACCACGGCTACGGCAAGGACCTGGTGGGCGAGACCTGGGAACTGACGCTTTGAGCGGTGGCGAAGCAACTCCGCAAGAAATGTCAGCCCGACGCGGCTAGATTGAAGGCCTTGACCCATCCCTTTCAGGAGCCTTCCATGCACCTCGAACAGCAAAACCGCGCCCTGCGCATCATCGGCATCGAACTCAGGACCTCCAACCACGAGGCCATGCAGACCATCCCGCCGCACTGGCAGCGCTTCACCGAAGAAGGTGTGCTCGCGCGCATTCCCGGCAAGCTCTCCGACGAGGTGTACGCGGTCTACACGCACTTCGAGAACGCAGGCCTGAACAACCAGGGCATCTACTCGCTCATCATCGGCGCGCCGGTGGACAGCGCGCAGCCCGTGCCAGCCGGCATGAGCCACGCCGTGCTACCGGCCTCGCCACGCGCGGTCTTCCCCGTGCCCGCCGGGCGGTTCGACCAGGTGGGCCCGGCGTGGCAGGCGGTCTGGCAGCGCGACGACCTGCCCAAAACCTTCGTGGCCGACTGCGAGCGCTACCGCGCCGACGGCCAGATCGACATCCTCATCGGCCTGCGGCACGGCGCCAGCGCATGAACCCGGGCCACGGCTGGACCGACTACCAGCAGCGCCTGGGCCGCGTCATCGCGTACCTGCACGACCACCTCGACGAGCCGCTGGACCTGCACCGCCTGGCCGAGGTGGCGCACCTCTCGCCCTACCACTGGCACCGCGTCTACCACGCGCTGCACGGCGAGACCATCGCGGTCACGGTGCGCCGGCTGCGGCTGCACAAAGCCACGGGCTACCTGGCCAACACCAGCCTGCCGGTGGAACAGCTCGCGCGCCGCTGCGGTTACCCCAACGCCCAGTCGTTCGCGCGCGCCTTCCGCACCGCCTACGGCATGAGCCCGCTGCAGTACCGCCAGCAGGGCGAGCACGTGGCCTTTCGCGCGGCGCAGGCGGCGCGGGCCGTGCCGCCGGGTTACGAGGTGAGCGTGCGGGAGATCCCGCGCGTGCGCCTGGCCGGCCTGGACCACCGGGGCTCGTACATGGCCATCGGCCAGGCGTTCGAGCGCAGCTACGTGCAGCTGGCCGCGCGCGCACAGGTCGGCCCGGCCTCGCGCTGGATCGCCGAGTATCTCGACGACCCGTCCACGGTGCCCGAGCGCCAGCTGTGCTCGCGCGCCGGCCTGTCCGTGCCCGACGGCGCCGAGGTGGCGCCGCCCCTGGTGGCCTTCGAGGTCGGCGGCGGGCCCTGCGCCGTGCTGCGCCACCGCGGGCCCTACGCCACCATGCGCGCGGCCTACCAGTGGCTGTATGGCCACTGGCTGGTGGACAGCGGCCACGAGGTGGGCGATGCGCCGGTGTTCGAGGAATACCTCAACAACCCGCGCGACACCGCGCCGGCCGACCTGCTCACCGACATCTGCCTGCCCCTGGCCCGGTCCACCGCGGACCGATAATCCGGGCATGCCGCCCGCCCAGACCACTCCCGACCCCCTTCCCCTCCAGCACCCGCAGTCGAAAACCGACCTGTTCGTCTCCTTCACCTGGCTGGCCCTGCAGGGCTTCGGCGGGGTGCTGGCGGTCGTGCAGCGCGAGCTGGTGGAGAAAAAGCGCTGGATGAGCCGCGAGCAGTTCGTGGAAGACTGGGCGGTCGCGCAGATCATGCCGGGCCCCAACGTGGTCAACCTCTCCATGATGATCGGCGGGCGCTACTTCGGCCTGCCGGGTGCCCTGGCCGCGCTCGCCGGCATGCTGACCGCGCCCATGGTCCTGGTGCTGCTGCTGGCCGCGCTCTACGGCAGCGTGGCCGACAGCGCCGTGGCGCAGAACGCGCTGCGCGGCATGGGCGCGGTGGCCGCCGGCCTGATCGCGGCCACCGGCATCAAGCTCATCGGTGCGCTCGACAAGAACGCCATGGGCATGGGGGTCTGCGTCTTTCTGGCCGTCATCACCTTCGTGGCCATCGGCCTGCTGCGCTGGCCGCTGCTGTGGGTGCTGCTCGGCATCGGCGGCGGTGCCTGCCTGTGGGCCTACCGGGTGTTGAGCGACGTCGACGCCGACCGCCAGAAGAAAGCGCAGGGCTGAGCGCATGATGCTGCCCACCCCCGCCAACTGGCTCGACCTCTTCACCCACTTCGCCTCGCTCTCGCTGCTGGCGGTGGGCGGCGCGATCACCACCGCGCCCGACATGCACCGCTACCTCGTGCTGCAGAACGGCTGGCTGAGCGAAGCGCAGTTCACCTCCTCCATCGCCATCTCGCAGGCCGCGCCCGGCCCCAACGTGCTGTTCGTCGCCGTGCTCGGCTGGAACGTGGGCCTCAACGCGGGCGGCGGTCCTTCGGGCGGCTGGGTCGCCTGGGCACTGGCCCTGTTCGGCGTGCTGGTCACCATGGTGGCCATCCTGCTGCCGTCTTCGGTGCTGACCTACACCGCAACGCGCTGGGCGCACCAGAACCGCGAGCTGCGCGCGGTGCGCGCCTTCAAGACCGGCATGGCGCCGATCGTGATCGCGCTGCTGATCGCGACCGGCTGGCTGCTCACCGGTTCGCACGAGCACCCCGCGCGCGACTGGCCGCTGTGGCTGCTCACCGCCGTCACCACCGTGCTGGTGTGGCGCACGAAGATGCACCTGCTGTGGATGATCGGCGCCGGCGGCCTGCTCGGCGCGCTAGGCCTGGTCTGAAGGCGCAAACCACTTCAGCAGCAGGTCATTGACCGCCTCGGGCCGCTGGTACTGCACCCAGTGGCCCGCCCCCTCGACCACCGCCCAGGGCCGCGTGACGGTCCCCAGACCGCAGGCCGATGCCACGCGCTCGGCCACGCCGGTGGCGTCCTCGCGCCCCCAGATGCCCAGCACTGGCGCATCGAAGGCCGCCAGATGCGCGGGAAGCTGCGACGACTGCGAGAAGTGCCTGCTCGGAAAGCGCGCGGCCTTGCAGGCGCGCTCGTGGATGTCCAGGGCCAGCGCGTCGATGTCGCTGGCCGGCGCGATCATGAGCGCCGCGAGGTTGCGGCGAAGCAGGTCGCGCGTGTGCGCCGCGTCGGCCGCCTGGCGCCAGTCCACCAGGTTGATCTCGCGCTGGCGCCCGGAGCCATGGCCCGCCGGCCCGAGCAGCGCCAGCCGCTGCACGCGGCGGGTGCGCTCGGCCAGGCCCATGGCCACCAGCGACCCGAAGGAAAAAGCCGCAAGGTCCAGGCGCGTGCCCGAACCGAGCAAGGCCTCGAGCGAGGCCGTGAGATGCACCACCAGCGCCTCCAGCCGCGCCGCCCTCGGCACCTCGGGCGGCAGCGCGCCCGATTCACCGAAACCCGGCATGTCGGGCACCCACAGCTCGTGCCCCGCCGACAGCGCCTCCACGTTGCGGATCCAGTGCATCCAGTTCCCATAGCCGCCATGCAGCAGGACCAGTGGCGGGCCGCCGCGACCGAAACGGCGCCAGCACACGCGCACGCCCATCGCGTCCACCGTGTGGCGCTCGGCCAGCGAGGCCACCCGGTCGATGTGCGCGGCCGCCATCACGCGACGCGCCGGGCCTGCCCATCCCAGTAGCGCTCCTTCAGCTCCTTGCGCGAGAGCTTGCCGTTCGCGTTCTTCGGCAGTTCCGACACGAAGTCGACCGAGCGCGGTTTCTTGAAATCCGCCAGGAACTGGCGGCAGTGGTCCACCAGCTCGTCGGCGGCCACCTCATGCCCTTCCCGCTTGACGACCACCGCCTTGATGGCTTCGCCCCAGGTCGCGTCGGGCACCCCCACCACGCAGACCTCGTAGACCGCCGGGTGCCGGTACAAGGCCAGTTCCACCTCGCTGGGGTACACGTTGAAGCCGCCGGAGATGATCATTTCCTTCTTGCGATCGACGATGGAGAGGTAGCCGTGCTCGTCCATGCGGGCCAGGTCGCCGGTGTGCAGCCACCCGTTCTTCAGGGTGTCGGCGGTGATCGCGGGCTCGCGCCAGTAACCGGCGAACACATCGGGGCCCTGGATCACGATCTCGCCGACCTCGCCCAGCGGCACCTCCTGGCCGGCGTCGTCCACCAGGCGCACGCGGGATTCGCCGAACGCGCGGCCGCAGGAGAGCAGCAGTTCTTCGCGGCCTTCTTCGATGGCGATGCGGTGGTCTTCCGCCGTCAGGATCACCAGACCGCCCGTGGTTTCACCGGCGCCATAGCCTTGCGACAGCACGGGCCCGAAGGCCTTCCACGCCTCCTTGATGCGCGAGGGCGCAATGGGGGCGGAGCCATACGTGACATCGCGCAGCGAGCTGAGATCGAACTCCTTCAGACGCGGGTGCGCGAGGATCATGTTGATCATGGTCGGCACCAGGAAGCAGGCGGTCACGCGGTGCTGTTGCACGGTGGCCATGAACACCTCGGCGTCGAAGCGGTCGTGCAGCAGGATGGTGCCGCCCTGGAACAGAAAGGGCTGGATGAACATGCCGCTGGCGTGCGTCACCGGCCCGGCCAGCGCCAGCACGTCGCCAGGCTTGGCCCGCAGCCGGCCCATGACCACCTTGCGCAACGACGCCATGCGGTTGCCCACCGTCTGCATCGAGGCCTTGACCTTGCCGGTCGAGCCCGAGGTGAAGTGCAGCACCGCGAGATCGGACGCGTCCATCTCCACGTCGGGCGAGACCGGCGAGGCCGCCGCCAACAAGGCCTCGTAGTCCAGAAAGCCCTGTGGCCCGTTCTCCAGCGCCACCAGGGTGCGGATGTCCGTCAACCGACCGGCCTGCTGCACGATCGTCGCCACGTGCTCCGGCCCGACCAGCATGATCTTCGCCTGCGAGCTGTTGGCGGACTCCACCGTCTCCTCCGGCGAGAGGCGCGCGTTGAGGGCGACCTTCACCAGGCCGGCCTTGTACATGGCGCACTCGAACTCGATCAATTCCGGGCGGTTGAAGGACTGGACGAGCACCCGATCGCCCTTCTGCGCACCCAGGGCGATCAAGGCGTTGGCGAGGCGGCTGGAGCGCTCGTCGAGTTCGCGGTAGGTGATGACCCGGTCGTGAAAGAGAATGGCGGGGCGCTGCGGCCAGTAGCGGGCGCTGCGGGTCAGAAATCGGCCTTGGTTCACGGGGATGCCTCGCAAAGAAATGAAAGTGACCGGATCGTAGGATCGGCGACAGGCCCGATCGATAAGGTCCCGAGCGATCCCGATGCCCGCCGGGAATGGCCGCGCTCATGCCGCTGGGGCATCGATATCGGCCGCCACGGAATCGCGCCCCGGCCCGAGGAACCACAGAATCCATCCAGATCAAAATTCTCTGGAGACAACACGCATGCTGACCAAACGCACTCTTCTTCTGGGCGGCCTCGCCGGCGGGCTGCTGGCCATGGGCCTGCCCGCGCAAGCCCAGACGCGCTACCCGGACCGCCCCATCAAACTGATCATCCCGTTCAGCGCGGGCGGCCAGTTCGACATCGTCGCGCGCATGCTGGCGCAATTCGCCAGCACGGAGCTGCAACAGCCGGTGGTGGTGGAGAACGTGGCGGGCAGCGGCGGCAACATCGGCGCGGCGCGGGTCGCCAACGCCGCGCCCGACGGCTACACCCTGCTGGTGCTGGGCGGCAACCACGCGATCGCGAAGTCCCTCTACGCCAAGCCGGGCTACGACGTGACCAAGGACTTCTCGCCCATCTCCATGGTCAGCATCACGCCCCACGTGGTGCTGGTGAACGCCGCCATGCCGATCCACAGCATGGCCGAGCTGGTGGCCTACGCCAAGAAGAACCCCGGCAAGCTGAACTACGCCACGCCGGGCATGGGCACCTCGATGCACCTCACGTTCGAGATGATCAAGGCGCACTACGGCGTGGACATCACCCACATTCCCTACCGCGGCGGCGCCAATGCGCTGACCGACCTGTCCGGCGGGCAGGTCAACCTGGGCATCATCGGCATCGCCCCGGCGCAGGAGTTCCTGAACGCGGGCCGCATCCGCGCCCTGGCGGTGACGAGCAAGGGCCGTTCACGCGCCCTGCCCAACGTGCCCGCGCTGTCCGAAGTGGGTTACCCGGAACTCAACGCCGGCAGCTGGCTGGGCATTGCGGGCCAGCGGCAGATGCCGGCCGAGATCGTGGCGCGCTGGCACGGCGTGGTTCGGGCCTTCCAGGAGAGCCCGGCCAACCGGCAGCGGATGGAAGAGATGGGCTTCCGCATCGAGCCCACCACCGCCGAGCAGTTCCAGAAGTTCATCGCGTCCGAAGTCGAGGCCTACGGCAAGATCGTGCGCGACAACAAGATCACCGCCGACTGAGGAGCTGCTCAGACGGGGCCGTGCGCCTTCAACAGCTCGACCAGGCGCTCGGCCAGCGGCGAGAGGTAGGCGGCCTTGCGCATCGAGATGCCGATCGTGCGCGGCCACACCGCCTGCGCCAGGGCCAGGGGCCGAAGGCCGGTCCCCTGAGGCCGTGACAGCACCGACGCCGGGATCACGCTCAACAGATCGGTGGTGCGCACCACACTGGCCAGCGCGGTGACCGACGAGTTGGACTCCACCACCACGTTGGGCTCCGGCAGGCCATGCTCGGCAAAGCGCGCCTCCAGGGAACGCCGGGCCGCCACGTTGCGCCCGGGCAGCACCCAGGACGCCTCGGCCAGGTCCTTGAACCGCAGCGCGGTCGACTCCAGCATCGGGTGGTCGGCGCGCGCGACCACGTGGAGGTCATCGCGGAACAGCGGCAGTTGCGTGAACTCCGGTGTCTCGTGCGCGGGCAGCGCGCTGATGGCCATGTCCAGGTCACCGAACTGCAGGGCGGCCAGCAGCTGATCGTTCAGGCCGATCATGACCTGCACCCGCGCCGCGGGCCGCTGGCGCAGCAACTCGGCGCAGGCCTGGCCGAAGAACATCTCCGAATAGGTCGGCGCCACGCCCACGCGCACCAGGCCCTTCTTGCCCAGGTGGAGGTCGTTGGCCTCCTTGATGGCGTCGTCCAGGCTCACCCGCACATGGCGGGCGCGCTGGAAAAACGCCGTGCCCGCCGTGGTGAGTTCCATGCCGCGCGCGGTGCGCTCGAACAGCTGCAGCTTGAGTTCGCGTTCCAGCCGCTGGATGCCTTTGGTCAGCGCCGGCTGGCTCTGACCCAGCCGCTGGGACGCGCGCCCCACATGGCCGGTCTCGGCGACCGCAATGAAGTAGTTGAGATCTTCGATTCGCACGTTATTCCCGAAGGTTATCGAACCCAGGCACTTGCGGATCGCCGCGCCCCATCCGCGCGACATGATCCAGCCCACACCCCTTTTTCACGGGCACACCACCATGACGACAGCGACCCATCCCGACCTCGCCAGCCTTCGCGAACGGCTCAACGCCTACCTGACCGAAGAGCTGATCCCTTTCGAAAAATCGGCCGGCATTGCCTACGAGGACAAGCTCTCGCGGGACTTCGCCAAGACCATCTGGAAGCGCTCGCGCGAACTCGGATTTTATGGGCTGCAGTTGCCGCCGGAGCTGGGTGGCCTGGGCCTGGGCGTGCGCGACCTGGCCATTCTCAAGGCCGACGTGGCGGCCTCGGGCGCCGTGCTCTTCCCCCATGTCCTGGGCGACTGGGGCGGGCCCTCGCGCATCGGCAACCTGGTGAAGTACGCCACGCCCTACCAGCGGGAGCACTACATGCTGCCGGTGGCGCGCGGCGAAAAAGGCGCCTGCTTCGCGATGACGGAGACCCAGTCCGGCTCCGACGCCGCCAGCATCCAGACCCGCGCGGTGCGGGACGGCGACGACTACATCGTCACAGGGCACAAGCACTACATCACCGCGTCCGCGTTCGCCGACTTCGCCGTGGTGATGTGCGTGACCGACCCGGACGCCGGCGCCCAGGGCATCTCGGCCATCCTGGTCGACCTCGACGCGCCCGGTGTGTCGCTCACCTACGACTACCTGCCGATGACGGGCCAGCATGTCGACGCCGACATCCACTTCGACCAGGTGCGGGTGCCGCGCGCCAACCTGATCGGTGAAGAAGGTGGCGGTTTCAAGATCGCGATGGCGCGCGTCAACGTCAACCGCCTGCTGCACTGCCCCAACATGATCGGCCTGGCGCGTCTGTGCCTGCGCCTCTCCCTCGAATACGCCCACCAGCGCCGCCAGTTCGGCGGCCCCATCAGCCGCTTTCAGGCCATTCAGCACATGCTTGCCGACATGGCAACCGGGCTGTATGCCTGCGAAGGCATGGTGCTCGCCGCGGCGCAGAAAGCCGACGAAGGCGGCGACGTGCGCATGGAGGGCGCGATGTGCAAGCTCTTCGTCTCGGAGAAGTGTTTCGAGATCGCCGACAAGGCGGTGCAGATCCACGGCAACGTGGGGGTCACCAAGAACCACCCGGTGGAGTTTGCCTTCCGCCGGTTGCGGCTGTACCGCATCCTCACCGGCACCAGCGAGATCCAGCGCAACACCATTGCGAAAGCGATCCTGGCATGAGCGCCGCTGTCCCTCCCACCTGCCTGACCGGCCAGGTCGTGCTGGACCTGGGCCAGCTCCACCCCGGCCCCCACACCGCGATGCTGCTGCAGCAACTGGGCGCCACGGTCATCAAGGTCGAGCGCCCGCAGGGCGGCGATTCGGGCCGCGCGCTGGGCGCCGACACCTTCGCCAAGTACAACCGGGGCAAGCTCTCCATCGCGCTGGACCTGAAGAACCCGGACGACCAGGCCGTCCTGAAGGGCCTGGCGCGCCGCAGCCAGGCCCTGATCGAAGGGTTCCGCCCCGGCGTGATGGACCGCCTGGGTGTGGGCTATGAGACCTTGCGCGAGGTGAACCCGGCCCTCGTGCTGTGCTCGATCTCGGGCTTCGGCCAGACCGGCCCCTACGCGCAGCGCGCGGGGCACGACCTGAACTACCTGGCGCTGTCCGGCTACTGGGCAGTGCCCTCGCAGGTGGACGACCACACCGGGCGGCCCAACGTGCGCCTCTCGGACTACTGCGGTTCGATGTACGCCGCCTTGTCGCTGGTGGTGGCCATGATGACGGCGCGCCTGAGCGGCCAGGGCCAGCATCTGGACGTGTCGCTGCACGACGCCATGACCGCCTGGACCATCCCCGGCATCGACAGCATGGTGCGCAAGACCGGCAAGGACATCGGGCAGATGGGCCATGTGATGCCCGACAACGACCTCTTCGCCACCGCCGATGGTCGCTTCGTCGCCCTCGGCATCCTGGAAGAGAAGTTCTGGGACAACCTGCGCGACGCGCTGCTGCCCGACTGCCCTGCCCTGGGCGCTGCGGACTTCGCCACGCGGCCCGAGCGGCTGCGCCACAAGCGCCGTCTCAATGCCTTGTTGAAGACGCTGCTCGCCACGAAGACCCTGGGGCAGTGGGCGGAACAGTTCGGCGATCGCGACATTCCCTGGTCACCGGTGCTGGAGTACGACGAGCTGCTGGACGATCCGCACGTCGTGGCGCGCGGCGTGTCGCGCGCGCCCGACGATGGTGGCAGCCGCGTGGTGGATTTCCCCGTGAAGTTCTCCGGCGGCATCGCGCCGCACGGCGGCCCTGCGCCGGCCCTCGATGGCCACCGGGGCCAGGTGCTGCGCTGGCTGGCAACGGGGGACCTCGCCGAGCTCGCCCGCTGAGCGCTGGTCTACTGGTTTGCCTGCAGCATCGCCGCCATCTTCTGGTGGATCAGGTTGATGGCCTTGAGCGGGCGGATCATCACCTTGAAGTCGGTGATGCGGTCCTCGTCGTTCCAGCGGATCATGTCCACGCCGTTGACGGTGATGCCGTCGATCTCGACCTGGAACTCCAGCACCGCGTCGCGCGGCCCGACCACCTCACGCACGTAGCGGAACGAGGCGTTGAAGAAGACCTGGAACGCGGCCGCGAGGTACTGCGTCGTCACCGCCCGGCCGGCCTGCGGTGTGTGCACGACCGGTGAATGGAACACCACGTCATCGGCCAGCAGATCGCGCAGGCCTTTCGCGTTGCGGGTCTTCACCAGTTCGTGCCATGTGTCGAGGACGGGGTGGGCCATGGGTCGTCTCCTGTGCGGGTGGGTGGGCAGCAGGCGACAGCGTAACCCGGTTCAGGCCAGCAAGGCCGGCAGGCATGTCGCCGCCGTTTCCCTCAGGCAGGTCTCGGCCACCACGTCCAGCGGGGTCAGCTCGGGGTTGACGATGACCACGCGCGCACCGCTCTGGTGGGCGGTGAAGGCCAGGCCCGCCGCCGGATAGACCTCGCCGGAGGTGCCCACCACGAGCATCAGGTCGCAGTGGCGCGCCGCGTGTTCGGCGGCTTCGAGCGCATCGGCCGGCAGGTTCTCGCCGAACCAGACCACGGCCGGGCGCCGCAGGTTGCCGCACACCGGGCAGCGCGGCGGATGCCCTGCTTCGACGGCCTCAGGCCGGCAGCAGGTGCGCGGCGCATCGAGCCAGCGGTCTTCGGCGATGCTTCCGTGCAGCGCCAGGGCGTCGGTGTTGCCGGCGCGCTGGTGCAGGCCGTCCACGTTCTGGGTGATGAGAGTCAGGCGCCCGGGGTGCTGCCGCGCGAAAGCCGCGAGCGCTGCGTGGCCCGCATTGGGCAGCACGGCGCGGATCATCTCGCGGCGGTGCGCGTACCAGTCCCACACGCGCTGAGGGTGGGCCCGGAAGGCCGATTCGGTGGCGAGTTCCTGCGGATCGAAGCGCGCCCACAGGCCGGTCTGCGCGTCGCGAAAGGTGGGCACGCCGGACTCGGCGCTCATGCCCGCGCCGGTGAGCACGGCGACGTGGCGCGCGTCCCGGATCCAGCCGCGCACCGCGTCCGCGTCACCCATGGTGTTCAGCTGCGCTGGCGCAGGGCTTCGTAGAGGCAGACGCCACTGGCGACCGAGACGTTCAGGCTCTCGACCGCGCCGGCCATGGGGATGCTCACCAGCTCGTCGCAGGTCTTGCGCGTGAGCTGGCGCATGCCCGCGCCTTCGGCGCCGAGCACGAGGGCCGTCGGGCCCTTGAGGTCGACCTGGTAGAGCGTCTTGGGCGCGTCGTCGCTGGTGCCGATGACCCAGATGTTGCGTTCCTTGAGTTCACCCAGGGTGCGCGCGAGGTTGGTCACCATGAAGTACGGCATGGTCTCGGCCGCGCCGCTGGCCACTTTGGCCACGGTGGCGTTGATGCCGGCGGCGTGGTCCTTGGGGGCGATCACGGCGTGTGCACCGGCCCCGTCGGCCACGCGCAGGCAGGCACCCAGGTTGTGCGGGTCGGTGATGCCGTCGAGCACCAGCAGCAGCGGCGGGATACCGGTGGGTTCGAGCTGTTCGAGCAGGTCGTCGAGCGAGCGCACCTGGGCCACCGCTTCGACGCGCGCGGCCACGCCCTGGTGCCCGTGGCTGCCGGCCAGCTTGGCGATGCGCAGGCCGTCGGCCTCGATCAGCCGGGCGTTGGCTTCGCGCGCCTTGTCCAGGAACTGGCGCATGCGCGCGTCGCGCCGGGTCGGCTCGTAGTAGATCTCGATGATGGATTGCGGCGCGGTTTTGAGGCGCACGCCCACGGCGTGAAAGCCGAACAGCACTTTGGGGGAAGACATCCGGGGATTATCGACGCTGGCCGCCCTCAGGCGGTCTGTGCCAGCTCGCCGAGCAGCCGCAGCGCCGCGTCGAAGCGCGGATCGCCGGGGTGGCCGACGTTGAGCCGCAGGTGGTGGGTGAAGCGCTGGTCGGCCGAGAACAGCACGCCCGGCGCGGTGCTGATGTTGCGCTCGCGCGCGCGGTGGTGCAGCGCGAGGGCGTCCACCGAGGGCGGCAGCTCCAGCCAGAGGAAGTAACCGCCCAGCGGGCGCGTGACGCGCGTGCCGGCCGGGAAATGGCGCTCGATCAGGCGCAGCGCGTGCTGCTGCTGGCCCGCCAGCGCCTCGCGCAGGCGGCGCAGGTGGCGGTCGTAGCCGCCCTGCGCCAGGTAGTCCACCAGCGCGAGCTGGGGTGGAATGGCGGTGGCCAGCGAGTTCGACATCTTCAGGCGTTCCACCGCCCCGGCGTAGCGCCCGGCGGCGGCCCAGCCCACGCGGTAACCCGGCGCGAGGCACTTGGAAAACGAGGCACAGTGCAGCACGCCGCCCTCGCGGTCGAAGGCCTTGGCCGGCGGCGGCCGGCGCGCCCCGGCGTGCAATTCGCCGTACACGTCGTCCTCGATCAGCGGCACGCGGTGGCGCGCCAGCAGGGCCACGAGCGCTTGCTTGCGCTCGGGCGGCATCAGCGCACCCAGCGGGTTCTGGAAACTGGGCATGAACCAGCACGCCGCCACGGGCTGGCGCTCCAGCAGCGCGGCCAGGGCGTCCAGGTCCACCCCCTCGCGCGGATCGGTGGCCACCTCCACCGCCTTGAGGTGCAGGCGCTCCAGCGCCTGCAGCGCGGCATAGAAGGTGGGCGACTCCACCACCACCACGTCGCCGGGTTTTGTCACTGCCTGCAGACACAGGTTGAGCGCTTCCATGGCGCCATTGGTGATGACCAGTTCGTCCGCGGCCAGCGGCACGCCGTGCAGGGCGTAGCGCCGCCGCACCGCCTGGCGCAGGCCCTCGTCGCCAGCGGTCAGGGCGCCGGTGATGCGGGCAGCGGGCAAGCGGCGCATGGCGCGCGCGCCGCTGCGCGCCAGCGCATCGAAGGGGAACAGGTGCGGCGCCGGAAAGGCCGAGCCCAGCGGCACCACGTCGGCGTCGCGCGTGGAGCCGAGCAGCTCGAACACCAGGTCGCTGATGGCCACGGGCGTGGCCTCGCCACTGGGCCGTGCGGCCTGCGGCGCCGAACGCGCGGGCCGGCGCGTGGCGCGAACGAAGAAGCCGGACCGGGCCCGGGCCTCCACCAAACCCTGCGACTCCAGCTGCCCATAGGCCTGGAACACCGTGGACGGGCTCACCCCGCGCAGTTCGCAGGTCTGGCGCACCGAGGGCAGGCGCTCACCGGGGCGCAGCAGACCGGCGCGGATGCCATCGGCGATTTCTTCGGCCAGTTGCTGGTAGCGGGTGAGGCGGGCGCCACTCATCGGGTCGGCATCGTGAAAAAGGTCGGCCGATCTTAGCGGCCCCACCGCAGGCCTCTTCACAGCCAGCGCGCCAGCAGCGCGATCACCAGCGCGGTGCACACGCCGTTCAGGCCCATCGCCAGCGCCGCGAAAGCCACGCTGCCGGGATGCGTCTGCAGCGCCCTCGCGGTGCCGATGGCGTGCGCCACCAGGCCCAGTGCGAAGCTGCGCGTGGTCGCGTCGTCCAGCCTCAGCAACCGCAGCACCGGGCCGGCGAGCAGCGTGCCCAGCACACCCGTGGCCACGACGGCCAGGGCCGCGACCGCCGACAAGCCCCCGGCCCGCTCGGCCGCCTGCATGGCGATCGGCATGGTCGCGGCCTTGGGCGCGATCGACAAGGCAAAGGGCCATGGCGAACCCAGGCCCCAGGCCAGGAGCAGCGTGCCCAGCACCGAGGCCAGGCAGCCGGCGAGCAAGGCGCCCAGCAAGGGCAGCGCCAGGCGCCGCAACAGCGCGGCCTGCCGGTACAGCGGCACGGCCAGCGCGATGATGGCCGGCCCGGTGAGCCAGCGCAGCAGCCGTGTGGCCTCGGCGTACACCGGGTAGCCGGTGCCCGCCAGCGCCAGCGCGCCCAGCACCAGCACCGTGCCGGTGAGCACCGGCAGGCACAGCAGGTGGTGGCCGCTGCGCCGGTACAGCCCGAGCGCGGCCGCGTAGGCCGCGAGCGTCACCAGCGTCCAGAGGATGGCCGGGCTCACGGCTGCCGCCGGCGCATGAGCCGGTGCAGGGACCAGCCGGTGATGGCGATGGTGAAGGCCGTCACCAGCGTGGCCGCCAGCGCGAACAGCGCCGCGTGCTGCCACAGCAGGTGGCCGTACAGACCGACCGCCGCGACCGAGGGAATCAGGAACAGCATCAGGTGGCGCAGCAGCGGCGCGGTCACCTCGTCCAGGCCGCGCGGCACGCCGCCGCGCAGGGCCAGCAGCCCGAGCAGCATCAGCAAGCCCAGCAGCGAACCGGGCAAGGGCCAGGCCAGCAACGCCACGAGGGCGTCGCCCAGCCATTGCAGACCGGCCAGCAGCAACGCGGCGCCCAGCCACCCGGCCACGCGCCTGGCGCGTGGCCCAAGATCGTCAAAAAACGGGGACATCATCGGGCCAGTATCGCCCGCAGCGCCGCATCTGCCACGGCTCAGATGCGCTGCTATGCAAGCGGATCAGAACGGATCAGCCGACCCATCTGATCCGTCATATTTTCAATAAAACTGCATCTTGCGAATCAGATGCTTCTGGGCGACGATGCCCGCATGCCCCTGAAACCCACGACACCCCGCGACCCGGACGCGCTGCGCGAGCTGGTGGACAGCGGCCTGCTGCGCTGCGGCGTGCCCGTCCCTCTGGGCGGGTCGGGCGACACGCTCGATGCCCTGGCCGCCGGCGCGGCCGAGCTGGCCCGGCACCACCCTGGCGCGGCCTGGCTGCTGTGGGCGCAGCGCCTGGCCATCGAAGCGCTGCTGCAGTCGCCCAACGTCGCCCTGCGCGAACACTGGTTGCCCGACTTCCTGAGCGGCGAGCGCGCGGCGACCGTGGCCCCCTCGTTCGAGGCCCTGTACGCCCACGACACCGGCCGCGGCTGGCTGCTGCGCGGTGCGCTGCAGCCCGTGCCCAACCTGCAGTGGGCCGGCTTCTCGCTGGTCGCGCCCGTGCGCCTGAACGCACCGCTGGATCACTGGGTGCTGCTGCGCAGCGAGGAAGACGGTCTGTCGGTGGAGCCCGAACCTGAGGCACACTGGCCCGATGGCGCCCACGCGGCCCGCCTGCGGCTGGACAACGTGTTCTTCCGCGAAGACGAATGGCTGGCCGGGCCCGACCTGCCCCGCCTGCTGGCCCCGGTGGCCGCCGCGCTGGCCCCCGGCCTGCCCTGCCCGACCGACTGGAACCGAAACCACCTGCCCACGCTCTCACCCACAACATTCCCCACGACATGAGCTTTCTCTCCCGTTCCTTCCAGCGCTGGCGCCCTGCCCTGTTGCTGGCTGTCGGCTGCGTGCTGCTCCCCGCCGCAGCCCAGACGCCCACGTTCGAAGACACCATGGCCCAGCGCATGCTGGCCTGCACTGCCTGCCACGGCAACCAGGGCCGTGCCGCGCCCGACGGCTACTACCCGCGCCTGGCGGGCAAGCCCGCCGGCTACCTCTACAACCAGCTGCTGCATTTCCGCGAAGGCCGCCGCACCTACCGCCTGATGACGCAGATGGTCGATCCGCTGAGCGACGCCTACCTGCTGGAGATCGCCGAGCACTTCGCCGCCATGGACGTGCCCTACCCCGCACCGGCCAGGGCCGACGCCACGCCGCAGGAACTGCAGCGCGGCGAACAGCTGGCCCTGCACGGCGATGCCGCGCGCCGCCTGCCGGCCTGCGTGGCCTGCCACGGTGCCGCCCTCACCGGCGTGCAGCCCGCCACCCCTGGTCTGCTGGGGCTGCCGCGCGACTACCTCAACGCGCAGCTCGGCGCCTGGCGCACCGGCCAGCGCAAGGCCCACGCGCCCGACTGCATGGCCGACATCGCCCAGCGCCTGGACATCCGCGACATCGCGGCCGTGAGCGCCTGGCTCTCCACCCAGCGCCTGCCGGCGAACACCCACGCGGTCGCGCCCAGCGCGACGCCCTTGCCCCTGCAGTGCGGCAGCGCCATGCCGCCCAAGGGAGGTCGCCCATGAGCCGCATCGCCTTGCGCGCGTTCCTCGCGCTGCTGCTCGCTGGCGTGGCCGTGCTGGCCTGGCTCGCCTGGCCCGCCCGCCCCATTGCCGTGCCGCCAGCCGCTGCGGCCACCGACCTGCGCGACCCGAACACCATCGAGCGCGGCCGCTACCTCGCCGTGGTAGGCAACTGCCAGGCCTGCCACACCACGCGCGGCGGCGAGCCCTTCGCCGGTGGGTTCGCCCTGTCCACCCCGTTCGGCACCGTGTACGGCAGCAACCTCACGCCCAGCGAGAGCGGCCTGGGCCCCTGGAGCGCCGACGACTTCTGGCGCGCCCTGCACCACGGCCAGGGACGTGACGGCCGCTGGCTCAACCCGGCCTTCCCCTACAACAACACCACCCAGATCACCCGCGACGACAGCGACGCGCTCTACGCCTACTTCCGCAGCCTGCCGGCGGTGGATGCGCCCGTGCCTGCGCACGACATGCGCTGGCCCTACAACACCCAGTTCGCGCTCAAGGCCTGGCGCACGCTTTACTTCAAGGCCGGTGCAGAGGAACCACCGACCTCGGCCGCGCGCGCACCCGAGATGCTGCGTGGTGCCTACCTCGTCAACGGCCTGGGCCATTGCAGCGCCTGCCACGTGCCGCGCGACGCGCTCGGCGGCCAGGGCGACATGCTCGGCCTTTCCGGTGGGCTGATTCCCATGCAGCGCTGGTACGCGCCCTCGCTGCTCGACCCGGCCGAAGCCGGTGTGCAGGACTGGTCCGTCGACGAGATCGTTGCCCTGTTCAAGGACGGCCGCGCCCGTGACGCGCTGGTCTCTGGCCCCATGGCCGAGGTGGTGCAGCACAGCACCCAGCATTGGGCGCCGGCGGACCTGCAGGCCATGGCGGCCTACCTGCAGCAGTTGCCGAAACCGCCGGCCTCGCGCAGCGACAAGCCCGCCGTCGCCGACAGCCGCTCGCTCAGCGCGGGCGGCCAGCGCTACGAACAGCACTGCGCCCAGTGCCATGGCAAGCAGGGCGAAGGCATCACCAGCCAGGGCGCCACGGCCTACCCGGCCCTGGCCGGCAACCGCGCGGTGACCATGGCCTCGCCCGCCAACCTGGTGCAGATCGTGCTCAACGGCGGCTTCGGCGTGGCCACCGAGGGGCACCCGCGCCCCTTCGGCATGCCGCCGTTCGTGCTGCAGCTCAGCGACCAGGAACTGGCCGATGTGCTGACCTACGTGCGCACCCAGTGGGGCAACCAGGCCCCGCCGGTCAGCGCGCTGGACGTGCAACAGCTCCGGGGACCGCTTGGCCGCTGAACCGCTCCACGTCGTCAGCCTGTGCGCCCAGTGGTGCGGCACCTGCCGCGACTGGCAGCCGGTGATGGACGAGGTCGCCCGCACCCAGCCGCAACTGCGCTGGCGGTGGCTGGACATCGAGGACGAGGCCGCGCTGCTGGGCGACCTGGACGTGGAAACCCTGCCCACGGTGCTCGTGGGCCAGGGCGATCGGGTGCTGTTCTTCGGGCCAGTGCTGCCCCGGGTGGAGCTGCTGACGCGCCTGCTGGAGACGCTGGGCGAGCCGGATCACCCCGCCGCGCCGGTCGACGACGAGGTCGCCGAACTCTGGCAGCGGCTGCGCGCCACCTCCGCCTGAAGGCGCTTCAGGCCGCTTCAGGCCGCTTCGGCCTCGGCGGCCACCTGGCCGGCTTCGATCGTGATGCGGCGCTCGCAGCGCTGGGCGATGGCGCGGTCGTGCGTCACCAGCACGAGCGTGGTGCCCTGCTCGCGGTTGAGTTCGAACATCAGTTCCATGATCCGGGCGCCGGTGGCGAAGTCCAGGCTGCCGGTGGGCTCGTCGGCCAGCAGCACCGCAGGCTGCACCACGAAGGCGCGCGCCAGGGCCACGCGCTGCTGCTCCCCGCCCGAGAGCACCTTGGGGTAACTGGACAGGCGCTCGCCCAGGCCCACGCGCTGCAGCATCTGGGTGGCGGTGGCGCGCGCGTCGCGCTGGCCGGCCAGCTCCAGCGGCAACATCACGTTTTCCAGCGCGGTCAGGTTGCCCAGCAGCTGGAAGCTCTGGAACACGAAGCCCACCTTCTGCGCGCGCAGCGCCGCACGCTGGTCTTCGTCCAGGGCGAACAAATCGACGCCGTCGATGTGAACTGTGCCGCTGCTGGGCGTGTCCAAACCCGCAACGATCGACAGCAGCGTGCTCTTGCCCGATCCGGACGCGCCCACGATGGCGGCGGTTTCCCCTTTGTTCAGGGTGAAATCGATATCGCGCAGAATCGTCAGGGAGCCGGTGGAGTCGGTCACGGACTTGAACACATGCTGGACCGCAATCATCACATCGGACATGGAAGGACTTCTCAAGTTGAAACGCCGTCACTTTAACGTGCTGGCCGGCGCGCTGTGCGCCCTGGCCGCCGCGGGGTCTTCTGGCTTCACCCATGCTCAGGCCACCGCTTCCGCCGATCCGCTCATCCTCGTGGTGGGGGATTCGCTCAGCGCCGAATACGGCCTCAAGCGCGGCACCGGCTGGGTGGCCCTGCTGGAAGAGCGTCTGAAACAGGAAAAAGTTCGCGCCCGCGTGGTCAACGCCAGCATCAGCGGCGACACCACCTCGGGCGGGCGCTCGCGCATCGCCCCCCTGCTCAAGCAGCACCAGCCCGCCCTGGTGGTGATCGAGCTGGGCGGCAACGACGCCCTGCGCGGCCTGCCGCTGACCATGACGCGCGACAACCTCGCCGCCATGGCCCGCCTGGCGCGCGAGGCCGGCGCCAAGGTGCTGCTGCTGGGCATGGAAATGCCGCCCAACTACGGCGCCAAGTACGGTCAGGAATTCCGCGAGGTGTTCACCACCGTCGCCAAGGCCGAGAAGACCGCGCTGGTGCCCTTCTTCCTCAAGGGCGTGGCCGACACGAAAGACCCGACGGCGCTGTTCCAGGCCGACCGCATCCACCCCAACGAATCCGCCCAGGCGACGATGCGCGACAACGTCTGGCCCGAACTGCGCAAGCTGCTCGCCGCCCGATAATCGGGCATGCCTGTCCACACCCTGAGCGCCGCCGAGGCGATGGCCCGCCTCGCCGATTTCGACACCCTGATCGACGCGCGCACCGAAGACGAGTACGCGCTCGACCACGTGCCGGGCGCGGTGAACTGGCCCACGCTGGACAACCAGCAGCGCATCGACATCGGCACGCTGTACAAGCAGGTCAACCCCTTCGAGGCCAAGAAGCGCGGCGCGGCGCTCTCGGCGCGCAACATCGCGGCCCACATCGAGCGCGAGGTGATCGACAAGCCCAAGGGCTGGAAACCGCTGGCCTACTGCTGGCGCGGCGGCAACCGCAGCGGCGCGCTCGCCACCATCCTGGGCGCCATCGGCTTTCACGTGACCCTGATCGAGGGCGGCTACAAGGCCTGGCGCGCGGCGCTGGTGGAAGCGCTGCCAGCGCTGGCCCAGGGGCTGTCGTACCGCGTGGTCTGCGGCCCCACGGGCAGCGGCAAGACGCGCCTGCTCCACGCCCTGGCGGCCCAGGGCGCTCAGGTGCTCGACCTGGAGGCCCTGGCCTGCCACCGCAGCTCGGTGCTGGGCCACATTCCCGGCCAGCCTCAACCCAGCCAGAAGCGCTTCGACTCCCTGGTCTGGGACGCCCTGCGCGGCTTCGACCCGGGCCGGGTGGTGTACGTGGAGAGCGAGAGCAAGAAGGTGGGCAATGTGCGCGTCAACGAGGCCCTCATCGACGCCATGCGCGCCAGCCCTTGCATCGACCTGCGCCTGGACGACCGCGAGCGGGTGGCCTTGCTGCTGGAGGACTACGACTTCTTCGTGAAGGACCCGGCCGCGTTCTGCGAGCGCCTGGAGGCGCTCACGGAGCTGCGAGGCAAGGAAGTGGTGTCAGGCTGGACGGGAAAGGTGCGTGCAGGACGCACGCCCGAGGTGGTGCTGGAACTGCTCACGGGGCACTACGACCCGATGTATGCCCAGTCGATCGCGCGCAACTTCACGCAGTTTGCGCAGGCCCGGCCGCTCGCACTGCGGGACCGGTCGCCCCAAGCCCTGGCGGCCGCAGCGCAGGTGCTGATGGCCGACGAGGCCACAGCCTCCCACCCGGCCTGAGCGCGCGGCTCGGGCCGACGTGGGAACCAGCGGGCTCAGTCGGCCGCGCTGTCGCCACCCGCCGCCGGTGCGTCACCGGGCGTGTCGGGCGATCCGGCCCCCGGCTCCTCGGGCGCATCGGCGTCCGTGTGCTGGCGGCCTGCGGCTTTGGCTCGGAGCTTTTCCTCTTTCTTTTTCTTCTTGGCAAGCTCGCGCTGGCGCTTTTCGTATCCGTAATTGGGGGTGGCCAAGTCAGTCCTTCAGGTCAGTGGGAAAAGGTGAGGGTCAGGGATTCAATGCGGTCAAGGCCTGCGCCAGGTCGGCGCGAAGGTCGTGCACGGATTCCAGGCCCACGGCAAAGCGTACCAGACCCCCCGCATGGGGCCAGCCCTGCGTGCGGCTGGGGCGGATGTCGTACGGCGCGCACAGGCTGATCGGCCCGGCCCAGCTCCAGCCCAGCTTGAACAGCTGCAGGCGGTCGCAGAAGGCGTCGATGCGGTCCTGGGAAATGGCGGGGTCGAACACCGCGCTGAACAGGCAGGCAGCCGCGCCCGCGTCGCGCAGCCAGGTGGCATGGCCGGGTGAACCCGGCAAGGCCGGGTGCAGCACCTGCACCACGCCAGCCTGCTGCTGCATCCAGGTCGCGAGTTCGCGGGTGCTGGCGTCCTGCGCGTGGTAGCGCAGCGCCATGCTGGCGAGGCCGCGCAGCACCAGCTCGGCGTCGTTCACGCCGATGTTCAGCCCCAGGCGCATGTGCGTGAGCAGCACCAGGCGGTGCAGCGCCAGGTCGCGCGTGACGACCGAGCCCATGAGCACGTCGGCGCCACCGCTGGGGTATTTGGTGAGGGCCTGCACCGAGATGTCCACGCCCAGGTCGAACGGCTGGAACGCGATGCCCGCGCCCCAGGTGTTGTCGAGGGCGGTGACGATGGGCCGCTGGTCTCCCCGCGCGGCATTGGCCTGGCGCACGCAGGCCACCAGGGCCGGCAGGTCGGGAAACTCCAGCGTGACCGAGCCGGGGGCCTCCAGCCAGACCAGGCGCGTGGCCGGGCCGATCTTGGCCGCGAGGTCGGCCGGGTCCATGGCATCGAAGTACCGGTGCGTGATGCCCCAGGCCGCGAGTTCGACGGCGGCGAAGGACTTGCCCGGCCCGTAGGCGTTGTCGGGGATCAGCACCTCGTCGCCCTGGCGCAGCAGGGCCATGTCCACCAGCGACACGGCCGAAAGGCCGCTGGGCGCCAGCACGCAATGCAGACCGCCCTCGATGGTGGCGATGCGCTCTTCCAGCGTGAAGGTGGTCGGCGTGCCGTGCAGGCCGTAGGTGTAGCCGCTCTTGTCTTTCCAGTCCGTGGTGCGCAGGGCCTGGACGTTGGGGAAGAAGACGGTGGACGCCTTGTACACCCCCGGGGCCACCCCCTCGAAGCCCTCGGGGGGCTTGTAGGGGTGGTGGATCAGACGGGTGGACAGGTCGTCACGCATTCAGTTCAGAGCTTCCACTTTTCGAGAAGTTGCGCGGGGCGCATGCTGTCGTAGCCTTCGAAAGGCTGGTGGATCCACGGGTTAGTGGGCAGGAACTCCACCGAGTAGTCGGCCGTGAAGGTCGAGAGCTGCTTGGTCCAGATCACGGCGCTGCGCATCTCGGTGATCGGCGCGTAGTTGTTCTTGAGCAGGTCGATGACGGCCTTGAGCGTGTGGCCCGAGTCGGCCAGGTCGTCCACCAGCAGCACCTTGCCGGCGATCTCGCCCTTGGGCGTGGTGATGTAGCGCGCAATGTCCAGGTTGCCCTGCTCCGTGCCGGCGGCGGCGCGGTAGGAGCTGGTGGACATGATGGCCAGCGGCTTGTCGAAGATGCGCGAGAGGATGTCGCCCGGGCGCATGCCACCCCGTGCCAGGCACAGGATGGTGTCGAACTCCCAACCCGACTGGTAGACCTTGAGCGCGAGCTTCTCGATCAGGTTGTGGTACTCGTCGTAGGAGACGTAGAGGTGTTTGCCGTCTTCGGTCAGCATGCGGGCTCCGGATGGGGATATCGGTGGGAATTCTGCACGAAGGGCCGCGCGCGGCCCCCGGGGATTTCACCCATGGTAGGGGTTGTGCAGCAGGATGGTGTGGTCGCGGTCCGGGCTGGTGGAGACGATGTGGATCGGCACCCCGGTCGTCTCCGCGATGCGCGTGAGGTAGCGCTGGGCGTTGACCGGCAGGTCTTCATAGCGCGTGGCGCCCACCGACGAATCGCTCCATCCGGGCAGCGTTTCGTAGATCGGCTTGCAGCGCGCGATGTCTTCCGCGCTCATCGGCAGGATGTCGATGACTTCGCCGTCGAGCTCGTAGCCGGTGCACAACTGCAGTTCCTTGAGCCCGTCCAGCACGTCCAGCTTGGTGATGCACAGACCCGAGAGGCCGTTGACCTGGGCCGAGCGCTTGAGCAGAGCGGCATCGAACCAGCCGCAACGGCGGCTGCGACCGGTGGTCACGCCCTTTTCGGCGCCCACGGTGGCCATGTGCCAGCCAGGCGTGCCTTCCTTTTCCCACTCCAGCTCGGTGGGGAACGGACCGCCGCCCACGCGGGTGCAGTAGGCCTTGGTGATGCCCAGCACGTAGTGCAACAGGCCCGGGCCCACGCCCGAACCGGCGGCGGCGTTGCCGGCCACGCAGTTGCTGGAGGTGACGAAGGGATAGGTGCCGTGGTCGATGTCGAGCAGCGTGCCTTGCGCACCCTCGAACAGCAGATTGGCACCGGCCTGGTGCGCGGCATTGAGTTCGCGCGAGACGTCGGCGATCATGGGCTTGAGCAATTCGGCCTGCTGCATGGCCTCGGCGTACACCGGCTCGAACTGGATCGCGCCGTCCTTCATGTACGAGGCGATCTTGTCGTCCCAGGCCATGTCGGCGGAGTGCAGGTAGCTGGTGAGCACGTGGTTGTGCAGGTCCAGCAGTTCGCGCAGCTTGGCGGCGAAACGATCGGGGTACTTCAGGTCCTGCACGCGCAGCGCACGGCGGGCAATCTTGTCCTCGTAGGCCGGGCCGATGCCGCGGCCGGTGGTGCCGATCTTCTCGCTGCCGGCCTTCACCTTGGCGGCTTCGCGCGCGATGTCGATGGCGGCGTGGAACGGCAGGATCAGCGGACAGCCTTCGCTCACGCGCAGGCGCGAACGCACCTCGACACCGGCCTTCTCCAGGCCCGCGATTTCCTCGAACAGCTTGCTCACCGAGAGCACCACGCCGTTGCCGATGTAGCACTTGACGCCGGCGCGCATGATGCCGCTGGGGATGAGGTGCAGCGCCGTCTTCACGCCGTTGATGACCAGCGTGTGGCCCGCGTTGTGGCCGCCCTGGAAGCGCACCACGCCGGTGGCGGTTTCGGTCAGCCAGTCGACCAGCTTGCCCTTGCCTTCGTCACCCCACTGGGTGCCCACCACCACGACGTTGCGCCCGGGGGTCACGGCGCTGCTGCTGTTCTTCATTTGCTGGTTTCCGTTTGAAGGGTTTGTACTGTCCAGGCGCCGCGGCCGGCCGCATCGGGCACCAGTTCGCGGTCGCAGTGAAATTCGTCGACCTGGTGGTCGTGGCCCGGCAAGGCGCACACCACGGTGTGGCCCTGCGCGCGCAGCTCGGCGATGGCCTGGCGCAGGCCGGCGTCCATGCCCCAGGGCGCGCGGATGGCGGCCACCAGGGGGCGCGGCGCCACGGCGCTCACCAGCTCCTTGAGGTCCAGGCTGAAGCCCACCGCCGGGCGGTTGCGGCCGAACACGGCGCCGACCTCGTCGTAGCGCCCTCCCCGGGCCAATTCGAGCGCCTGCCCGGCCTGGCCTTGCGGCGCGTGGGCGAACAGGGCGAAGCGCATGCCGGTGTAGTAGGCGTAGCCACGAAGGTCCGCAAGGTCGATCGACACGTCCATGCCCTGCGCGTGCGAGGCCAGCCAGCGCAGGCTGTCCAGCGCGGCGTGCAGGGCCGCAGACGGTTGCAGGATGCGTTGCGCCTCGTCGAGCACGGCCACGCCACCGAACAGGCGCGGCAAGGCCACCAGATCGCGGCGCACGGCGGGCGGCAGTTCGCGCGCGAGCTGCTCGAGCTCGGCGACGTCCTTGGCATTGAGCGCGGCGTGAATGCGGGCTTCCTGCGCGGCGGTCAGCGAGGCAGGCGCGAGCACGGCGTCGATCACGCGCACGTCGGCCATGTCGAGTTGCAGGCCCTTCACGCCCGAGCTGCGCAGGCAGGCTTGCGCGAGTTCGATGATCTCGAGATCGGCTTCCTGGCCTGCATGGCCGTAAATCTCGGCGCCGAACTGCAGCGGCTCACGGCTGGCCAGAGGGCGGTCGATGCGGGTGTGCACCACCGGGCCGCAGTAGCTCAGGCGGGCCACGCCCTGGCGGTTGAGCAGGTGGGCGTCGATGCGGGCGACCTGGGGCGTGCTGTCCGCGCGCAAACCCAGGGTGCGGCCGGAGAGCTGGTCGACCAGCTTGAAGGTCTGAAGACCGAGGGCTTCGCCCGTGCCGGTGAGCAGGGATTCCAGGTGCTCCAGCAACGGCGGCATGACCAGCTCGTAGCCGTAGCCCCGAGCCGTGTCCAGCAAGCCCCTGCGAAGTTCTTCGATGTGACGGGCCTCGGAAGGCAGGACATCGGCAATGTGATCCGGGAGGACCCAGGCAGACATGGCTATTTTCAGGCGCTGTTAAAAACGTGATTCTACCGGCCCCCCGGAGACAACCCCGGTGGGTATCGGCCAGCGCACGGATCGGCGCTGAAAAGGGGTCGAAGGATCAGGTCAGCGACCACCAGAGCAGCACACCGCTGCCCAGGCAGATCAGACCGAAGAAGCGCAGCTGGCCGTCGCGCAGGCTCAGCATGTCGGTGAAGACGCGGCGCCACAGCCTGGGTGCCAGCAGGGGCAGCAGCCCCTCGAAGATCAGCACCAGGGCCAGTGCGGGCCAGATCGCATCCGACATGGGGTCAACCGGCCCGCGTCAACGGCCGGGGCTCATCGAGCCGGCGCCACGTTGCTGCTGCGCATGCCCTTGAAGAAGTCGGACGAGGGGTCGACCACCAGCACGTCGGACTTGCTGGAGAAGCTCGACTTGTACGCTTCCAGGCTGCGGTAGAACTGGGCGAACGCCGGGTCGCGGCCGAAGGCGTCGGAGAACGCGGCGGCGGCCTTGGCATCGCCCGCACCCTTGATCGCCTGCGCATCGCGGTAGGCCTCGGAGACGATCACCTCGCGCTGGCGATCGGCGTCGGCGCGGATCTTTTCACCCTCGGCAAAGCCGGTGGAGCGCAGTTCGTTGGCCACGCGCTTGCGCTCGGCTTCCATCCGCTGGTAGACCGAGGCGGTGATGCTCTCGGCGTAATCGACGCGCGTGATGCGCACGTCGACCACGTCCATGCCCCAGGGCTTGTCGGCACCGCGCACGGCCGCCAGCACTTCGCGCTTGACGTCGGCCATGAGCTGTTCGCGGCGGGTCGACAGCAGTTCGTTCACGGTGCGCTTGTTGACTTCCTGCTGGAAGGAGTTGCGCACCACGCGGTTGAGCTGCAGGGCGCCGGCGCGCTCGTTGACGCCGACGTTGCGGATGTATTCCTGCGGCTCGCTGATGCGCCAGCGCACGTACCAGTCGATCACCACGCGCTGCTTCTCGGCGGTGAGCGTCGGCTCGGTGTCGGTGCTCTCCAGGGTGAGCAGGCGCTTGTCGATGTAGGACACGTTCTGGAACGGTGGCGGCAGCTTGAAGTTCAGGCCGGGTTCGGTGACGACCCGCTTGATCTGGCCCAGCTGGAAGACCACGCCGAACTGGCGCTGGTCCACCACGAACAGCATGGAGCTGGCGATCGCCAGAACCACGATGAAGGATGTGATGATGAAACCGAGTTTGTTCATGTTGCTTCTCTGGTCGCTGGCGTCGTTCAGCGGCTCTCGCGCTCGCGCGAACGCGCGGCGTTGTCCGTGCTGCGGCTGGTGGGCGCCGGGATCGTGCTCGGCGTGGGCGCGCTGGGCTGCGCGCTCGGCGTCGTGGCCGGCTGGCCGGTCATCTGCATGAGCTTGTCCAGCGGCAGGTACAGCAGGTTGGAACCCGACTTGGAATCGACCAGCACCTTGGTCACGTTGCTGTAGATCTCCTGCATCGCATCGGTGTACATGCGCTCGCGCGTCACCTGCGGCGCCTTCTGGTACTCGGCGAGCACCGAGCGGAAGCGCTGCGAATCACCTTCGGCCTGCGCCACGATGCGGGCACGGTAGCCTTCGGCTTCTTCGGTCAGGCGGGACGCCGCACCGCGGGCGCGCGGCACCACGTCGTTGGCGTAGGCCTGTGCCTCGTTCTTGGCCCGCTCGCGCTCCTGGCCGGCCTTGAGCACGTCGTCGAACGACGCCTGCACCTGCTCGGGCGGGCGCACCCCGCCCTGCTGCAGGTTGATGCCCACGACTTCGATGCCCACGTTGTAGCGGTCCAGGATGTTCTGCATCAGCGTGCGCACGCGCGGGGCGATCTGGTCGCGCTCCTCGGCCAGCGCCGCATCCATCTTCATCTTGCCGACCACCTCGCGCACCGCCGTCTCGGCCACCTTCACGACCGCGGCATCGGGGTCGCGGCTCTCGAACAGGAAGGCACGGGCGTCGTTCAGGCGGTACTGCACCGCGAACTTGATCTCCACGATGTTCTCGTCTTCGGTCAGCATGGCCGATTCGCGCAGGCCGGTGGCGGGCACGACGTTGTCGCGGCCGACGTCCACCGAGCGGATCTGCGTGACGAACACGGTTTCATGGCGCTGGATCGGGTAAGGCAGGCGCCAGTTGAAGCCGGCGCCCACCGAGCTGTGGTACTTGCCGAACTGGGTGATCACGGCCTGCTGGCCTTCCTGCACGATGAAGAAGCCCGTGCCCATCCAGATGAGCAGCGCGACGCCGGCAATGAGGCCGAAACCAATGCCGGTCGCCTTGGGGTTGGGGTTGAAACCCGCACCGCCACCACCGGAGCCGTTGCCACCGCCCTGGCCGCCGCCGCGGCCCTTGTTGCCCAGCAGACCGCCGAGCTTGCGGTTGAAGTCGCGCCAGAGTTCGTCCAGATCCGGCGGCCCCTGGTTGGGGCCCTGTCCGCGCGGCGGCGGGCGCTGCGCATGGCGATCGTCGTCGCGCCCCGGGTCCTGGCCGCCATCGTTGCGCGGTTCGTCATCGCCCCGGCCCCAGCGGGGATCGTTCAGATTGAACATGCCCCACAGCCCCTGCCAGCCGCGGCGGACAGAGCGGGTCGCGCGGTCAGCGCCGCGGGCGGGGATTTGCAGATTCACATCCATGGGTTGCCAACTCTTTGTCGATTCAAAACCATCACATTGTGCCCAATCAGGACACGGGTTCGCCGATTTCCGGGAGCATGGGGTCTGCTCCCGGCCTTTGCGCGATCACGTGCGCGGCCAGCAGGGCCCGCAACTCCGGCAGACCCTCGCCGGTAAGCGCACTGACGAAGATTCGAGGGACCGACTGGCCTTCCAGTTCCATCGCATCGCTCAGAACATGCGGCACGGAGGCCGGGTCCATGGCATCGAGCTTGTTGAACAGCAGGATCTGGGGCACCTGGTCGGCCCCGATGTCCTTGAGCACATCGAGCACCGAAGCGATCTGCTCCGGGTGAGACGGGTTGGACGCGTCGACCACATGCAGCAGCAGGTCGGCATCCGCCGCTTCCTGCAACGTGGCCGCGAACGCATCGACCAGGCCGTGCGGCAGGTCGCGGATGAACCCCACGGTGTCCGAGAGCGAGACCGAACGGCCTGCTTCGCCCAGATAGAGCTGGCGCGTGGTGGTGTCCAGCGTGGCGAAGAGCTGGTCAGCCGCGTAGGCCCGTGCCTTCACCAGGCCGTTGAACAGCGAGGACTTGCCGGCGTTGGTGTAGCCCACGAGCGAGATGGAGAACGTGTCGCGGCGCTCGCGCTGGCGGCGCTGGGTGGAGCGCTGCTTCTTCACCTTCTCCAGGCGCTCCTTGGTGCGCTTGATGGCTTCGCCGATCATGCGGCGGTCCAGCTCGATCTGGGTTTCGCCCGGGCCCCCGCGCATGCCGATGCCGCCGCTCTGCCGCTCCAGGTGCGACCAGCGCCGCACCAGCCGCGTCGACAGGTACTGCAGGCGAGCCAGCTCGACCTGCAACTTGCCTTCGTGGCTGCGCGCGCGTTGGGCGAAGATTTCGAGAATCAGCAGGGTGCGGTCGTTGACCGGCAGGCCCAGATGCCGCTCGAGGTTGCGTTGCTGTGCGGGGCTGAGGGACTGATCGAACAGCACCTCGGTCGCGCCAGTGGACTGCGCGAGCATCTTGATTTCGTCGGCTTTGCCCGAACCCACGAACAAGGCTGGGTCGGGTGCGCGGCGTTTGCAGCTGACCCGCTCGGCGACCGTGTAACCCGCCGTCTGGGCCAGCAGGCCCAGCTCCTCCAGCCCGGCATCGAAATGGGGCACACCAAAATCCACGCCAACCAGGATGACGGAGGGCGTGGAAGACGAAGAGGAGGATGAGGGTGGATTCAAATCGGTAGAGCGACAACGCGCAAGGCGTTGCGGGCCCGGCAGGTCGGCTGCACGGGCCGGATGCGATTCAGGTACTGAATCAGGAGGCTGCCGGCTCGTCCGTGCCGACGGCCGAGAATTGCACCGGGCGGCCCGGCACGATGGTGGAGATCGCGTGCTTGTAGACCATTTGCGTGACCGTGTTGCGAAGCAGCACGACGTATTGGTCGAACGACTCGATCTGACCCTGCAATTTGATGCCGTTGACCAGGTAGATCGACACGGGCACATGCTCCCGGCGAAGCTGGTTCAGGAAAGGGTCTTGCAAGAGCTGGCCTTTGTTATTGCTCACGATATGCTCCGTGTTCAACGAAAGTTAATGAGGAATGGACAATACCACAGCCGTGCCACCGGACCGCGGGTGAGTCGAAATTCCTACTCCTTGAAGGGATTGGCCGAGGTCTTGAACTCGATCCGCAAGGGGGTGCCGACCAGATCGAAGGCCTTGCGGAAGCGCCCTTCGAGAAAGCGCTTGTAGGCGTCCGGCACATTTTCCAGGGAATTGCCGTGGATCACGATCACCGGCGGGTTCATGCCACCCTGGTGGGCGTAGCGCATCTTGGGGCGGAACATGCCGCTGCGGGTGGGCGCCTGGAAGGCGACCGCCTCCATCAGCAGCCGGGTGAGCACCGGGGTCGACATCTTGCGCATGGCCGAGGCATGGGCTTGCGTGATCGACTTCCACACCGGGCCCAGGCCCTGGCGCTTCTGGGCGGAAATCAGGTGCAGCGAGGCGAATTTCAGGAAGGCCAGCCGCGTCTCGACCTGGCGCTCGATCTGCTCGCGCTGGTAAGCGTCCACCGCATCCCATTTGTTGATGGCGAGCACCACGGCGCGGCCGCTCTCCAGGATGTAGCCGGCGATGTGGGCGTCCTGGTCGGTCACGCCCTGCGTGGCGTCCAGCAGCAGCAGAACCACGTGCGCGTTTTCGATCGCCTGCAGGGTCTTGACCACCGAGAACTTCTCGATCGCCTCGAACACCCTGCCCTTGCGGCGGATGCCGGCCGTGTCGATCAGCTCGAATTTCTGACCCGAGCGCTCGAAGGGCACGGAAATGGCGTCGCGCGTGGTGCCCGGCAGATCGAAGGCCACCAGGCGTTCTTCGCCCAGCCAGGCATTGATGAGGGTGGACTTGCCCACGTTGGGGCGGCCGGCCACCGCGAGTCGGATCACGCCGGTCTCGACTTCGGGCTCTTCCTCGTCCTCCGGAGGCAGGCCCGGAATCAGCTCCAGGGCCGTGTCCAGCATGGACCGCACGCCCTGCCCGTGCGCGCCGGACACCGCCATCACCTCGCCCAGCCCGAGTTCGTAGAACTCCACCAGCTGCAGCCCTTGCGTCATGCCTTCGGACTTGTTGGCCACCAGCAGCGTGGGCTTGCCCAGGCGGCGCAGGTAACCCGCGATCTCATGGTCCTGCGCGCTGATGCCCGCGCGGGCATCGACCACGAAGATCACCACGTCGGACTCGGCCACGGCCTGCCGCGTCTGCTTGGCCATTTCCTTGTAGATGCCTTCGCTGGCCTCGGGCTCGAAGCCACCGGTGTCGATGACGATGTACTCGCGCCGGCCCTGGCGGCCGTTGCCGTAGTGGCGGTCGCGGGTCAGGCCGGCAAAGTCGGCCACGATGGCGTCGCGCGAACTCGTCAGGCGGTTGAACAGGGTGGACTTGCCGACGTTGGGCCGGCCCACCAGGGCGATGACGGGTTTCACGGAAAAAGCTTTCGTTCAGGCGGTCACGAACACAGCGTTCGTGGCGGCCATTATTGGGGACGCCAGGCGAACACGCCGCCGTTGCGGGTCTGCACCACCAGCGCGTCGCCCGCCAGCACCGGCGCCGCTTCGATGGGCGAACCGTCGGTGGTCAGGCGGGTCATCTCGCTGCCGTCCTCGCGGGAGATCAGGTGCACCAGGCCCCGGCTGTCGGCCACCGCCACCACGCGGCCCAGGGCCAGCGGCGCGGTCAGGCCCCGGTATTTCAGGCGATCGATGCTCCAGGCCGGCTCACCGGTGGCGCGCTGCCAGGCCTGGAAACGGCCGTCGCTCTCGCTGCCGAAGACCAGGCGGTCGTCGCCATGCACACCGGTCGTGCCCAGCGCGGTGCGCGTCCAGACCACGGTACCCCGGCTCGCGTCCACGCAACCCACGGCGGCCGAATAGGCGCGCGCGCAGACGCTGTTGCGGATGCGGCTGACCGGGCCCACGATATCGACCAGGCGCTCCACCTCGTTGGTGCCGCGCGACGTGGCAATGGGGGCCTCCCAGCGCACCGACCCGTTGTCGGGGTTCAGGCCCGTCAGGCGCCCTGCCAGACCCACCACCAGCGTGTCACCGACCGCCAGCAGCGCGCCCGTCTGGCTCAGCACCAGCGGCTCTGCGGGGCGGCTCTGGCTCCAGAGCCGGGCGCCGGTCTTGCCGTCGAAGGCGGTGACCACGCGGTCGGCCGTGAGCACGAAGACGCGCTCGCCGGCCACGAGGGGGGCGCTGAAGGAGCGCGCGGGCAGGCGCACACGCCAGCGTTCGCTGCCGTCGGCAATCGCCACCAGCTGGTTGTTGCGCGTCACCACGGCGGCCGTCTGGCCGTCGGCGCCCACGCCAGCGGCGATCGGGGTGTTCAGATTCAGGCGCCAGACATCCCGGCCCGTGGCGGCATCCAGCGCGGCCACCTGGCCCGCGCCGCCGGCCACGAACACGCGCCCTCCCGCCACCAGCGGCACCAGCGAGGCATGGCCTTCGCCGACCTGGGCCGACCAGATGAGCTGGGTGCCCATCAAGGCCGCCACCGCCGGCAGTTCGGCCGGCTGCGGTTTCTTCGGGCTGGAACCGCAGGCCGACAGCAAGGCGGCGGCAACCAGGCCGATGACGGGCAGGGCCCGGCGCCAGGAGGCCGAGACTGAACGGGATGTGCAGGTGACCATGGATTTCATCGTGCGGTGGAAGTCAGGCTGGCGGTGTCCACGCCGAGAGCGGCGAGCTTCACTTCGACCAGACGGCGGTATTCGGTGCGTTCGCCCAGGGCCTGCCAGGCGCTCTGGTACTGGGCCTTGGCCTCGTCGGTCTTGCCCTGGGCCATGAAGACGTCGCCACGGCGGTCGGCCACCAGGGGAACGAACGACTTGGGCACCGAGGCGTCCAGCGTCTTGAGGGCTTGATCGAAGGCCTTGGCTTCCACGTCCAGCGCCGCCAGACGCAGGCGCGCCACGGCCTGGTAGGACGCATCGCCGGACTTGTCGACCACCCAGTTCAGCGCGGCGCGGGCCTTGTCGACCTGACCGGCTTCAAACAGGGTCTTGCCGGCCAGCAGGGCCGCCTGGCTGGCGAAGGTGGTGCCACCGAACTGGGCCTGCATGTCGGCCAGGGCGCGCTCCACGCGATCGGTGTCGCGTGCCAGCACCGCGCGATCCACTTCGTCGTACAGCGCGGCGGCTTTCACGCCCTGCGTGCGCTGCCAGTAGTTCCAGCCGTTCCAGGCCGCGAAGGAACCGAAGACGACGATCAGCACCCAGCTGATGAGGTTGCCGTACTGGGCCCAGAAGTGCTTGATCTGATCGATCTGTTCCTGTTCTTCGAGGTCGAGGTGTTTGGCCATGGTGGATGCTTGTCTGGAATTCGTGCGCAGCGTGCGCAACGGGGGATTGTAGGCGGGCGGCCCCCAAGGCCGCCCTTGCGGTGGCGCGAGCCTCAGGCGCTGCGCAGACGCCCCGCCCAATCGGCGACGGCGTCGAGCGGCAGCAGGCTCTGCGCGGCATCGGCCGGCGCGTCCGTGCGCGGGCCGCGCAGGGATTTGAGCGCCACGCTGCCCTGTTGCATTTCCTGCTCGCCGAAGATGAGCGCAAAACGCGCGCCGCTGGCGTCGGCCTTCTTGAACTGCGACTTCATGCTGCCCATGCCATCGGCACCGCCGGCATGCATCTGCACGTTCACGCCCTGCTGGCGCAAGGCGCGCAGCACCGGCATCACCTGGGGCACGCGGGCGGCGTCCGGCACCACGGCGTAGGCATCGGGTGCGGGCTGCTCGGGCAACAGGCCCTGCTCTTTCAGCAGTTCCAGGATGCGCTCCATGCCCATCGCCCAGCCCACCGCCGGCGCGGCCTTGCCGCCGATCTGCTCGAACAGGCCGTCGTAGCGGCCGCCCGCGCACACCGTGCCCTGCGAGCCCAGCTGGGTGGTGACGAACTCGAACACCGAGAGGTTGTAGTAGTCCATGCCGCGCACCAGGCGCGGGTTGATGCGGTAGGCGATGCCGTGCGCATCGAGCAGGCCGCGCAGGCGGTTGAAGTGGTCGAGCGACTCGGCGCCCAGGTGGTCCATGAGGCGCGGCGCGGCGTTGACCAGGTCCTGCATCGCCGGGTTCTTGGTGTCCAGGATGCGCAGGGGGTTGCTGTGCAGGCGGCGCTTCGCATCTTCATCGAGCTGATCGGCGTGCGCCTCAAGATAGGTGATCAGGGCCTGGCGGTGGGCCAGGCGCTCGGGTGGCTGACCCAGGCTGTTGATCTCGAGTTCGATGCCCGTCAGACCCAGCTCGGCCCAGAGGTCGCAGGCCAGCACGATGAGTTCGGCATCCACATCCGGGCCCGCGAAGCCCAGGGCTTCCGCGCCGAACTGGTGGAACTGCCGGTAACGGCCGCGCTGCGGTCGCTCGTGCCGGAACATCGGCCCCATGTAGTACAGGCGCTTGCCGCCGTCGTACAGCATCGAATGCTCCAGCGCCGCGCGCACCACGCCGGCCGTGTTCTCGGGGCGCAGCGTCAGCTGCTCCCCGTTGAGCCGGTCTTCGAAGGAGTACATCTCCTTCTCGACGATGTCGGTCACCTCGCCCAACCCCCGCACGAACAGCGCCGTGGGTTCGACGATGGGCGTGCGCAGGTTGCGGTAGCCGTAGCGGCGCATCAACGTGCGCAGGGTGTCTTCGAGCCACTCCCAGTGCGCGGACGCGGGAGGGGCGATGTCGTTCATGCCTTTGACGGCGCTCAGTTTGTCAGCCATGCAATCTTTCGTTCAGCCATGCGCCCGGCACGGTGGGGACACCCACCGCTCAGGACGCTGCGCCGAATTTCTTCTCGATGTAGTTTTCAACGATCTGCTGGAACTCACGGGCAATGCCGTCGCCCCGCAAGGTCATGGCCTTCTGCCCGTCGATGAAGATCGGGGCGGCGGGCGCTTCGCCGGTGCCGGGCAGGCTGATACCAATGTCGGCGTGCTTGCTCTCGCCCGGGCCGTTGACGATGCAGCCCATCACGGCGACCTTGAGGTTTTCCACGCCAGGGTAGCGCGCGCGCCAGACCGGCATGGAGCCGCGCAGGTAGTCGTCGATCTGCTTGGCCAGCTCCTGGAAGGTGGTGCTGGTGGTGCGGCCACAGCCCGGGCAGGCGGTGACCGACGGCACGAAGGCGCGCATGCCCAGGGCCTGCAGGATCTCCAGCGCGATCACCACTTCCTGCGTGCGCGCTTCGCCCGGCTGGGGCGTGAGCGAGACGCGGATGGTGTCCCCGATGCCCTGTTGCAGCAGCACCGACAGCGCCGCCGCCGAGGCCACCGCGCCCTTGGTGCCCATGCCGGCCTCGGTCAGGCCCAGGTGCAGCGCGTAGTCGCAGCGCTGCGCCAGGGCCTGGTAGACCGCGATGAGGTCCTGCACGCCGCTGACCTTGCAGGACAGCACGATGTTGTTGCCGTTGAGGCCGATCTCTTCGGCCTTGCGGGCGGACTCCAGCGCCGAGGTGATCAGCGCCTCGTACATCACCTGCCGCGCTTCCCAGGGGGTGCTGCGGTTGGCGTTCTCGTCCATCAGGCGCGCGAGCAGGTCCTGGTCAAGGCTGCCCCAGTTCACGCCGATGCGGATAGCCTTGTCGTAGCGCGCGGCGATCTCCACCATCTGCGCGAACTGGCGATCGCCCTTGTCACCGCGGCCCACGTTGCCAGGGTTGATGCGGTACTTGGACAGCGCCTCGGCGCAGGCCGGGTGATCGGTCAGCAGGCGGTGGCCGTTGTAGTGGAAGTCGCCGATCAGCGGGACCTTGATGCCCATGCGATCGAGCTGCTCGCGGATGTAGGGCACGGCCTTGGCGGCTTCGTCGTTGTTGACCGTGATTCGAACCAGCTCGGAGCCGGCCAGGGCCAGTTCCTTGACCTGGATCGCCGTGCCCACGGCATCGGCGGTGTCGGTGTTGGTCATGGACTGCACACGCACCGGCGCGTCACCGCCCACGGTGACGTGGTGGTCGCCCCAGCTCACCACGCCCTGGCGGGTGCGGCGCGCTCGCGCCGCCGACAGCGGAATCGGTTCACACGACGCAGCGGGGCGCACCAGGGTGTCCATGTTCATTTCACCTCGAATCGGGCGACGTTGTTGCGCGCATAGCGCGTCACATCGAACGGTTTGCCACGCACCGTGACCTGCGCGGCCTCGGCGCGGCCCAGCACCACGGTGTAGGGCGGCGCGCTGGAGAAATCGACGGCGTCACCGGCCTGCAGCACGCGCTGGATCACCACGCTGCCCGAGCCATTGACGACCTCCACCCAGGACTCCCCGGTGGCGGCGATGGTGAGCAGGCTGCCCGCAGCGGGGGCGGCAGGTGCCGCTGCGGCCACGGAGGCCTCAGGCGCTGCCGATGCCACCGCAGGCGCCACGGGTGCGGCGGAGACCGGTGCCGCCGGGGCTGCAGGCACTGCGCCGTCTGCGCCCGGGAGCGCCGGGGCCGGTGCGGGCTCCTGTGCGGGCACGGGCTCGGTCGCTGCCACCGGCTCCGCCGGCGTTTCGAGCGGCGTGACCACGTTGCCGGCCTCGACCTGGGCAGGCTCTTCGGCCCGCGGCATGAAGACGATGACCAGGGCGCCGAGCAGCAGCACGATGGCGGCCAGCAGCGCGGGCCGCGAAAGCCAGCTCAGCGGGTTGATGGGGGCCGGGTCGTGCGCCGGCTGGAAAGGCGCGTTGATCGCATGGCGCGAGCCGCCCAGCTCGGGAATCACGCCCTGCGGGATCTGCTGCAGGATGGGCGCCGGGTCGATCTTGAGGTGGCGGCATGCGCTGGACGCCAGTGCGCGCGCGAAGGTCAGGTCGGGCAATTCGCTGTAGCGCCCGGCTTCGAGCGCCTCGAGCTTCTTCACGGGCACCTTGAGGGCGGCCGCGAGCGCGGCAATGTGCAGACCTGCTGCCTCGCGCGCCGCGCGCAGCAGCACCGGGCGCGACTCGCCCTCCATGGCCACGGGGGAACCCTCGTGGGCAGACACCTCATTCATCAAATGCTCTCCGCTGATACGACGCCCATTCGCGCGAGTCCGGATAACGCCGGCTCAGTTGTTGGGCCAGTTGGGCCATGGCCTCGGTGTTGCCCATGCGGTGCTCCACCTTGATGCCCAGCCACAGGGTTTCGGCGTTGGCCAGCTCGCTGTTGTTCAACCGGCGAATGGTGAACTGCGCCTTGGCGTTCTCGCCCCGGCGAAATTGCAGGGCCGCGAGGTTGTAGGCCGTGATGGGATTGCCGGCATCGAGTTCGTAGGAACGGGCCAGGCTGCCCTCGGCTTCCTCGAACTGGGCCGCCCGCACCTGGCAGATGCCTTTGACCATGAGGGTCTTGGCCTGCCCGCCGTACACGGGGCTGGCCAGCGCCTGCTGGAACAGTTCGATGGCCTGCGGGTAGCGGCCCTGCTGGCAGGCGAACAGGCCGTAGTGGTGCAGAACGTCGGGGTCGCGCGGGCTGAGCAGCTGGGCGCGCTTGAAGCTGTCTTCGGCCAGACGCAGCTCGTTCAAGCGCGCGTAGACCAGCCCGCGCAGGGTGTACGCCGGTGCGTAGTTCGGATCGGCCCCTAAGGCCAGCTTGATCTCATCGAGCGCTACCGTGGTCTGGCCTTGTTCGAAATAGCCCGAGGCCAGCTCGACCCGGATGCGCGCGCGCTTGCGCGCTTCGGGCTCGTCCGATTCGGTGACCGGCTCAGCGCCGGCCGCCACCGCCGCAGCGGTGCTCGCGGGCAAGCCACGCGTCTGCGCGCAGCCCGCCAGCAACAGGAGCAACACGCCCATCCAGAAACTCGCCACCCAACCACGCAGACCCGAGGTGTCGTGGGGCCCGAAGAAACCGGAGCGGATCGCGTGTGTCATGCCTGCCTTTCCTTGTGAACGAAACGGATGGGGCGCTCGGCAGCGGCGCTGCGGCGCTTCGCCAGGCGTTGTGCCGCGTTGGTGCGGTCGAGCACATCGCCGGCCAGCTGACCGCAGGCGGCGTCGATGTCGTCCCCACGGGTCTTGCGCACCGTGGTCACCACACCGCCTTCGTTGAGCATCTGCCCGAAGCGCTGCACCACCGCGCGCGGTGAGCAGGTCAGCCCGGAATCGGGGAAGGGGTTGAAAGGAATCAGGTTGATCTTGCACGGCACACCCCGCTCGCCGTGCTGCTTGAGCAAGGCCAGCAGTTCACGGGCGTGCTCAGGCTGGTCGTTGACGCCGTCGAGCATGCAGTACTCGAAGGTGATGAAGTCGCGCGGTGCCGCCGGCAGGTAACGCAGGCAGGCGTCCAGCAGCTCGGCGATAGGGTACTTGCGGTTCAGCGGCACGAGGTCGTCGCGCAGCGGATCGTTGGGCGCGTGCAGCGACACGGCCAGGGCCACCGGGCAATCCTGCGCCAGGCGGTCGATCATCGGCACCACGCCGGAGGTGGAGACGGTCACGCGGCGGCGCGAGAGGCCATAGCCATGGTCATCGAGCATGGCGCGCAACGCCGGCACCAGCGCGTTGTAGTTCTGCAAGGGTTCGCCCATGCCCATCATGACCACGTTGGTGATCACGCGTTCCCCACGCTGGAGGTGGCGGCGAAGAAAATGTTCGGCGTGCCAGAGCTGGGCCAGGATCTCACCCGTGGTGAGGTTGCGCGAAAAGCCCTGGTGCCCGGTCGAGCAGAAGCGGCAACCCACGGCGCAGCCGGCCTGGGAGGAAATGCACAGCGTGCCGCGGTCCTCTTCGGGGATGAACACGGTTTCCACCGCGTTGCCACCGCCCACGTCGAAGAGCCATTTGATGGTGCCGTCGGCCGAGTCCTGGCGCGAGAGCACGGGCAGGTCGGTGATGGTGCAGACGCCGGGCAGCTTCTCGCGCAGGCTGCGCGCGAGGTCCGTCATCTGGGCGAAGTCCGACGCGCCTTTTTGATGGATCCAGCGAAACAGCTGGACGGCGCGAAAGCGCTTCTCGCCGAGCTGCTCGCAAAAGGCGGCCAAACCCTCGAGATCGAAGTCGAGCAGATTGGCCGTCATACCATGATCAACGCGAGTAGACGTTGAGACCGGCAAAGAAGAAAGCCACTTCGGCAGCGGCCGTCTCGGGCGCGTCGGAGCCATGCACGGCGTTGGCGTCGATGCTGTCGGCGAAGTCGGCGCGGATGGTGCCGGCGGCGGCCTTCTTGGGGTCGGTGGCGCCCATCAGGTCGCGGTTCTTGGCGATGGCGCCTTCGCCTTCGAGCGCCTGGATCATCACGGGGCCGGAGATCATGAAGTCGACCAGGTCCTTGAAGAAAGGACGCGCCTTGTGCACGGCGTAGAAGGCCTCGGCCTCGCCACGCGAGAGGTGGGCCATGCGAGCGGCCACGACCTTCAGGCCAGCGGCTTCAAAACGGGCGTAAATCTGGCCGATGACGTTCTTGGCGACGGCGTCGGGTTTGATGATCGAGAGGGTGCGTTCGATGGCCATAGGAATCCTGAAGTTTTTCGGTTGAATTTGTCGAAGCCCACAAGGGCCTTACAAAGCCCACGATTCTACATTGCCCGGGTGTCCGGGCCATGGCGCGTGGGCATGGGGCAGGCCTTTCAGCGCCCGCCCGAACGTCCACCGCCCCGGCGGCGGCCACCGCCGGGCGGACCGCCCCGCCCGGCATCCTGTTCGCGCCGGCGTTGTAGGGCGTCCTGGCCGATGTAGCCGAACGAGGTTTTCATCGGGTCCGGCTGCGAACCCGCACCGCCCTGCCCCTTGCCCGGGCCCTTGGCACCGCGCGGCTTGGCGCCACCCGGCGCCCCACCCATGCCATAGCCGCTGTTGGCCCGGCGATCGCCGAAACCGGGGCCTTCGGGGCGACTGCCCGGTGGTTTGCCCTGGGTGCGACCGCCTTTGCCGCCTTGTTTGCCGCGCTGGGCGGGGTGCCGACCGCCAGGGCGCGGGCCGCGCGGCTCGTCGGCCTCCACCAGCCCGGCCGCCGCGGTCAGTCGGGCGATGTCGCGGTCGTCGAGTTCCAGCCACACGCCGCGCTTGAGCCCCCTGGGCAGCATCACGGCGCCGTAGCGAATCCGGATCAGCCGGCTGACCGCGTGGCCGACGGCTTCGAACATGCGGCGCACCTCGCGGTTGCGGCCTTCACCGATCGTCACCCGGTACCAGCAGTTGGCGCCCTCGCCTCCACCGTCCTCGATGCTGGCGAACTGAGCCACGCCGTCGTCCAGCTTCACGCCGTCGAGCAAACGCTGTTTTTCCTCGTTCGACAGGGCGCCCAGCACGCGCACGGCGTACTCGCGCTGCAGGCCGAAACGCGGGTGCATCAGGCGGTTGGCCAGCTCACCGGAGTTGGTCAGCAGCAGCAGGCCTTCGGTGTTGAGGTCCAGTCGACCGACCGACTGCCACTTGCCCTGCATCAGCTTGGGCAGGCGCCGGAACACGGTCGGCCGGTTCTGCGGGTCGTCGTGGGAGACCACCTCCCCCGCCGGCTTGTGGTACGCCAGCACGCGCGGCGGCGGTGGCGTCATGCGCACGCGCACCGGCTTGCCGTTGACCTTGATGACGTCCCCGAACTGGATGCGCTGGCCGATGTGGGCCGGCTCGCCGTTGACCGAGATGCGGCCCTCCAGGATGAGCTGCTCCATCTCCAGCCGCGAGCCCATGCCCGCCTGTGCAAGCACCTTGTGCAGCTTGGGCGATTCGGCCTGAGGCGCCAGCACGCGCTTGGTGGGCAGCGGCTGCTCTTGTTCCTGCTCGGCGTCGAAGGCGCCGCTGACGACATCGTCAAAGCGCAGGGCGTCCGGGGGCGCCACCGCGGGATCGGCGGATGGCAACGTCGTGTCGGGGGTCGACTCAGGCGTCGCTGGAGGGGTGTTCGCCGGGTTCATGGTGTTCCTGGAGGGAGGGGGCGCTGGTCTGCGGATCGGGTGCGGGGGTCTCGGCGTCGGCCATGGCGTCGACCGGCGCCAGTGCTCCGGATACCTCGGGCACCTCGGTCGCTTCAGCAGCCTCGGGCGGCAGGTTCGACGAAAGGGCTTCGAAATCCAGCCGATCCAGGGCCGATTCCTGGATTTCATTGCTTTCGAGCGGGGGCAGCTGATCGAGCGACGACAGGCCCAGATCGTCGAGGAACTGGCGCGTGGTGGCGAACAGCGCGGGTCGGCCCACGGTTTCGCGGTGGCCGATGACTTCGACCCAGCCCCGGTCCTCGAGCTGCTTGATGATCAGCGAGTTGATGGTCACGCCGCGAATGTCTTCCATGTCGCCGCGCGTCACGGGCTGGCGGTAGGCAATGATGGCCAGCGTCTCCATCGTGGCACGGCTGTAGCGGGGTGGCTTTTCCGGGTGCAGCCGGTCCAGGTAGGGGCGCAGCTCGGGCCGGCTCTGGAAACGCCAGCCGCTGGCCACCTGCACCAGCTCCACGCCGCGGCCGGTCCACTCGAGCTGCAGGTCGGCCAGCAAGGTCTTGAGCGTGTCCGACGAGACCTCCGCATCGAACAGCGCGCCCAGGTCCCGCACGGACAGGGGCTGGGGCGCGCAGATCAACGCCGTCTCGAGGACGCGCTTGGCATCCGTGGTGTTCATGGTGTCAGTCTGTCAAAAGCCGGCATGGGCCGGGGCGGTACAGGGGGTGGGCACAGCGCCCGTCACACTCGAACCGGCGAGGACGGCAAAGGCCGTCGGCACGAAACGCCGGGAAAGAACCTGTTGCCTGGCAGGGCCAAAAGTAGGGGACCGTGAGGCCAGGGACTCGACTCGTCGCACGGTGGCGTTCACTCGAGGAATCCGCTGCCCGGACCCGGCTCATTGTAACGGAGGCCGCTGCCGGCGATGGCGGCCAGCAGGTCGGGCGGCGGCGGCGAACGAAACGCCAGCGGCTCGCCGCTGATCGGGTGCCGAAGCGACAGGCGCGCCGCATGCAGGGCCTGGCGCTCGATGCCCCACATCGCGCGGCCGCCATACAGCGTGTCCCCGACCAGAGCGTGCCCCAGCCAGGCCATGTGCACCCGGATCTGGTGCGTGCGCCCGGTGTGCAGCTTGCACGCCACCAGGCAGGCCTGATCCGACGTGTCCAGCAGGCGGATGGTGGTCTGCGCGGCCTTGCCGATCCCGGTGTCGGGGCGGACGACGGCCATGCGCAGCCGGTTGTGCACGTCGCGCCCGATCGGCTGGTCCACCCCCTTCTCGGCCGCGCCCTGCCAGCGCCCCTGGGCCAGGGCCAGGTACTGGCGGTTCACCTCGCGCGCGGCGATGGCGCGCACGAGCGCCTCCACCGCCTGGCGCGACTTGCCCACGAGCATGAGGCCCGAGGTGTCCTTGTCCAGCCGGTGCACGATGCCGGCGCGCGGCAGCGAGGCCGCGCCGGCGTGGTGCGCCAGCAGGCCGTTGAGCAAGGTGCCGGTCCAGTGCCCGGCCGCCGGGTGCACCACCAGGCCGGCGGGTTTCTGGATCACCAGCAGGTCGGCGTCCTCGTACACGACGTCCAGCGCCATGGCCTGCGCCACAAAGGCCTGCGCCTGCTGCGTGGGACGCAGCTCCACCGCCAACCGGTCGCCAGCGGCAATGCGGGCGGACGGTTTGCGCAAGGCGGTGCCACGCATCGCCACGGCACCATCGGCCATCAGCTGCTGCAGGTAGGAGCGGGAGAATTCGGGGATCAACTGTGCCAGCGCCCGATCGATGCGCCAGCCGTGCATGTCCGCAGGCACGTCGCAGACCCGCGTTTCCACTTCCGACGCCAGTTCGTCCAGCACCGCGCCACCCTCCATGTCGGGACCAGGCATGGAACCGGCTGTCACATCCCCCGTCGATATAATTTGCGAAGCCAAGTCTATTGTTCCGTTGTAAAGGTGCGCCCGTGAAGTTGACGTCCAGATTATCGGCTGTGCCCCTGTGCGCGATGGCCTCGGCGCTGGTGCTCAGTGCCTGCAGCACCACCCCCGTGGATGAAACGGCCGGCTGGAGCCCCAACCGCATCTACAGCGAAGCCACCGAAGAGCGCGCTGCCGGCAACTATGAAAAGTCGGTGACGCTGTACGAGAAGCTCGAAGGCCGAGCCGCCGGCACCCCGCTCGCTCAGCAAGCCCAGCTCGACAAGGCCTATGCCCAGTACAAGGCGAGCGAGCAAGCCCAGGCCCTCGCCACCCTGGACCGGTTCCAGAAGCTCCATCCCACCAGCCCGGCGATGGACTATGCCCTGTACCTCAAGGGGCTGGTGAACTTCAACGACAACCTCGGCCTCTTCGGCTCGCTGGCGCGGCAGGACCTCTCCGAGCGCGACCAGAAGGCCGCCAAGGAATCGTTCGGCGCCTTCCGCGAACTCGTCACCCGCTTCCCGGACTCGCGTTACAGCCCCGATGCCCGCGACCGCATGACGTACATCGTCAATTCGCTGGCCCAGTACGAGGTGCATGTGGCGCGCTACTACCACAGCCGTGGCGCCTACGTGGCGGCCATCAACCGCGCCCAGACCGCCTTGACCGACTACGTCAACGCCCCGGCGCTGGAAGAAGCGCTGTTCATCATGCTGCGCTCCTATGAGGCCCTGGGCCTGACGCAGCTGCGCGACGACACCCGCCGCGTGATGCAGGCCAGCTACCCGAACAGCGAGTACCTGAGCCAGGGTTTCAAATCCAAGGACGATCCTTGGTGGAAGATCTGGTAAGCACCAGCGCATCGAGGCCGGCCTCCATGTCGGCCTCGTCCACCAGCCGGCGCATCGCCGGCAAGGCCTGCAGCAAGCGGTTGCCGTAAGACCGCGTGACCAGGCGCCGGTCGCCGATCACGAGAATGCCCTGGTCGGTTTCGGCGCGGATCAGGCGCCCTGCCCCCTGCTTGAGCGCCATGGCGGCTTCGGGCAGGAAGGCATCGTTGAAGGCACTCAAGCCCTGAGCCTCCAGGCGCTGGCCGCGCGCCTGCATCAAGGGATCGTCCGGCGGTGCAAAAGGCAGCTTGTCGATCACCAGCAGCTGCAGCACGTCGCCGGCCAGATCCACCCCCTCCCAGAACGACGCCGACGCCACCAGCACCGACGGCTCGCTGCCCTCGCGGAACCGGGCCAACAGCGCGCGCTTGGACAGGCGCCCCTGGGCCAGCACCCGAAGCGGTGCGCAGCGGCCTTGCACCACCAGCCCCTGCAGGTGCTCGGCCATGCGCGAGGCGGCCTTCAGGGTGGTGGTCAGCACCAGGGTGTGGCCACCCAGGCGCGATGCCCAGCGCGCCACCGCATCGGCGAGCGCGGGGGTGTGCGAGGCCTCGGCGGGCTCGGGCAGGTCGTGCGGCACGTACAGGGCGGCCTGGGCCGCGTGGTCGAACGGGCTGGGCACGCGCAGCGTGGGCAGGCCCAGCGCGTCCAGCCCGAGGCCTCGGGTGAACCAGCTCAGTGCCTCATCGTCACCCAGGGTGGCCGACGAGAACACCCAGCTGCGCCGACCCGGTGGTTCGTCGAGCAAGGACCGGAACAGACGGGAACTGTCGGGCGGTGCGCAGACGATGCGCCAATGCCGGCCCTCCCCCCACTCCACCCACCGCACCATCTCGGCAACGGGCGCGGCCGACGAACCGAGGCCCATGTCGTCCCACACCGCTTGCAGGGCCTGCACGCGCGCCCGCAGGCGTTCGAGCTCGGCGGCGGCCTGCGCTGTCGCGTCGAGCGCGGCCAAGGCTGCCGCCAAGGCCCGACCCAGATCGACCATGCCTCGCTGCCAGGCGAGCGCGTCGACGCCTTCGGGCGCCGCGCCCTGCCAGCGATGCCGACCGCCGCTGGCGCTGGCCTGCCGTGGCAAGGCCGACACCGCGCGCGAGGCCTGTTCGATCGCCAGCGCCAGGTGCGCCCACGGCCGCTGTCCACGCGCCCACTGCGGTCCCTGGGTGGCGAGGTCGCGCGCCAGTTCACGCAGTTGCCCCACGCCCAGCGTTCGGCCCAGAAAGGGAATGCCGGTGTCGTTCAACTGGTGCGCTTCGTCGAACACCACCACCTCGGCCGCCGGCAGCAGCGAGGCCACGCCGGTCTCCAGCAGCAACTGGTCGGAAAAGAACAGGTGGTGGTTGATCACCACCCACTCGGCCTGCAAAGCCTCACTGCGCGCGCGGTTGACATGGCATTCGCCATGGCGCGGGCAACTGGCGCCGAGGCAGTTGTCTCGCGTGGACGTGATCAGCGGACGCAGCGGCGAGCGTTCGTCCAGCGCATCCAGCTCGGCCAGGTCGCCGCTGCGCGACCGGTGGGCCCAATGCAGCACCTGGCTCAGCCCCGAAGCGATGGCCGGATCGCGCGGGCCGGCCGACGCCGGGCCATGCAAGGCCTGCTCCAGCCGATGCAGGCACACGTAGCTCGACCGCCCTTTGAGCAGGGCCACCCGCACCGGCAGCCCGAGCGCGCGGACCACGGCGGGGATGTCGCGCGTGAACAGCTGGTCCTGCAGCGCCTGGGTGGCGGTGGACAACAGGGCGCGCCGTCCGCTCAGCAGCAAGGGCACGAGGTAGGCGAAGGTCTTGCCCACGCCGGTACCGGCCTCCACCGCCAGGCCGTGTCCGTTTTCAATCGCGCGGGCCACGGCTGCGGCCATGTCCAGCTGGCCCTGCCGCGGGCGCAGATGGCCATGTGCGCGCGCCAGTGGCCCGTCGGCCGCAAACGCGGCCGAGACCCCGTTTTCAAGTGCGCTCAAGCCGCCTCCATCCCGCGCCGGGCACCGTTGAGCAGGCCCATGCCGCCGGACGGCGGACCGGCGCGCAAGGGTTCACGGTTTCGGCCTTTGCCGGGCTTCGCGCAGCACAGATGTGGATACCATTGCACCCATTTCCCCACCCGCACAGACCGCCCCGCACATTCATGTCCAAAGGCTACCGCATCCAGGCCTCCACCGGCATCCACCGGGGCGACCGCGATTACCAGCAAGACCAGGTCAGCCTGCTGCACCATCCGCGCCACGGCACCTGCCTGCTGGCGGTGCTGGCCGACGGGATGGGGGGTCGCAGCGGCGGGCGCAAGGCCTCCGACCAGGTGATGCTCACGGCGCGGCAGCTGTTCGACCGCTACGACCCGGAGACCGACGATGCCGCCGCGCTGCTGCGCCAGATCGTCGAGGAATCCCATCTGGTCATCAAGCTCACGGCCGTCTCGGCCGAGCAGGAGCCGCACAGCACCATCGCCGCTTTCCTGATCAACCCGGGCGGCGACAGCCACTGGGTGCACGCGGGCGACTCGCGCATCTACCACTTCCGCAACGGCCGGATGGTCTTCCGCACCATGGACCATTCCTACGTGCAGACGCTGGTCAACCAGGGCGAGATCAGCGAAGAGGAAGCGCTGGACCACCCGCACGCCAACATCCTGATGGGCTGCCTGGGCACGGAAAACGACCCGCCGGTGGACCTGCATGTGGTGCCGCAACTGAGCGCGGGCGACGCGATCATGGCCTGCAGCGACGGCATCTGGCACTACTTCACCCCGGAAGAACTCGCCAGCACCATCGCCATGCTCTCTCCGCGCGAGGCCTGCGAGTTCCTGATCCAGAAGGCGCGCTCCCGCGCCAAGGGCATGGGCGACAACCTGTCGATCACCATCGTCAAGCTCGACCCGCTCGGCTGAGGCCGGGCGCCATCAGGTCAGGCCGGTATCCACCAACCGGTGCTCCAGCGACAGGAACTCCTGTGACTGCATCTCGGTCAGCCGCGAGACCGTGCGCGGGAATTCGTGCGACATCGGCCCTTCCAGGTACAGCTGCTCGGGCGGCACCGCCGCCGACATCACCAGCTTGACGCGGCGGTCGTACAGCACGTCCACCAGCCACGTGAAGCGCCGCGCCTCCGACGCCTGGCGCACCGACATCTGCGGCACGTTCGACAGCATCAGCGTGTGGAACTGCGAGGCGATCTCGAGGTAGTCGTTCTGGGAGCGCGGGCCACCGCACAAGGTGCGGAAGTCGAACCAGATCACGCCACCCGCGCGCTTCAAGGCCTGGATCTGCCGCGCCTCGATGTGCATCACCGCATCCTGGTCGCCCATCTCGGCCAACTCCTGGAAGGTGGCCTCCATCGCCTCGTCGGCCTGCGGGCCCAGCGGGCAGTGGTAGAGCTGGATGTGGTTGAGCGTGCGCTGGCGGTAGTCGGTGCCGTTGTCCACATTGAGCACCTCCAGCCGCTGCTTGAGCAGCTCGATCGCCGGCAGGATTCGGTCGCGGTGCAGCCCGTCGGGGTAGAGGTCGTCAGGGCGGAAGTTGGACGTGGTGACGAAGCCGACGCCCGCCTTGAACAACGCGTCCAGCAGGCGGTGCAGGATCATCGCATCGGTCACGTCCGCCACGTGGAACTCGTCGAAGCAGATGAGCTTGTAGCGCTTCGCAATGCGCGCACCCAGTTCGTCCAGCGGGTTCACCGTGCCCTGCAGCTCGCGCAGTTCGCGGTGCACCTCGCGCATGAACTCGTGGAAATGCAGCCGCGTCTTGCGGCGCAGCGGCACCGCCTCGAAGAAGCACTCCATGAGGAAGCTCTTGCCCCGGCCCACGCCGCCGTGCATGTACACGCCGCGCGGGATCTCGGGGTTGACGAAGAGCTTCTTCAGCGAGTTCGAGCGCTTCTGCTTGTACACCGCCCATTCGGACGCGCAACGCTCCAGCGCGTCGATGGCGCGCTGTTGTGCGGGGTCCGTCGTGTAGCCGCGCTCTTTGAGCGCGGCCTCGTACCTGCTGCGAACGCTCAAGATCGGCGCTTCAGAAGTTCAGCGTGCGCTTGTCCACCGCGAGCGCGGCTTCCTTCGTCGCTTCCGACAGCGAAGGATGGGCGTGGCAGATGCGCGCGATGTCTTCGGCGCTGGCCTTGAACTCCATCGCCACCACGGCCTCGGCGATCAGCTCGCTGGCCATGGGGCCCACGATGTGCACGCCCAGGATTTCGTCGCTGGTCGCATCGGCCAGGAACTTCACCATGCCGGTGGTGTCGCCCAGCGCCCGCGCGCGGCCGTTGGCCAGGAACGGGAAGGTGCCGGCCTTGTACTTCACGCCGTCGGCCTTGAGCTGCTGCTCGGTGCGGCCTACCCACGCGATCTCGGGGCTGGTGTAGATCACCCAGGGGATGGTGTTGAAGTTCACGTGTCCGTGCTGGCCGGCGATGCGCTCGGCCACGGCAACGCCCTCTTCTTCCGCCTTGTGCGCCAGCATGGGGCCGCGCACCACGTCGCCCACCGCCCACACGCCCTTGAGGCTGGTGCGGCACTCGCCGTCCACCACGATGGCACCGCGCTCGTCGAGCTGCAGGCCCACGGCTTCGGCGTTGAGGCCGATGGTGTTGGGCACGCGGCCGATGGAGACGATCAGCTTGTCGGCGTCGATGCTCTGCGCCTCGCCCTTGGCGTTGGTGTAAGCCACGCTCACGCCCTTCTTGCCGGTCTTGATGTCACCGACCTTCACGCCGAGTTCGATCTTCAGGCCTTGCTTGTCGAAGGCCTTCTTGGCTTCCTTGGCGATCTGCTCGTCCACCGCGCCCAGGAAGGTCGGCAGACCTTCGAGGATGGTCACGTCGGAGCCCAGGCGGCGCCAGACCGAACCCATTTCCAGGCCGATCACGCCGGAGCCGATCAGCACCAGCTTCTTGGGCACCGCGCCGATGCGCAGGGCGCCGTCGTTGGACAGCACGGTCTCTTCGTCGAACGGCACGCCAGGCAGCGCGCGGGCGTTGGAGCCCGTGGCGAGGATGATCTGCTGGCCGGTGATGGTTTCTTCCTTGGCACCGGCCACCTGGATCTCGTAGCCGGCTTCGACGGCCTTCACGAACGAGCCGCGGCCGTGGAAGAAGGTGACCTTGTTCTTCTTGAACAGGTACAGGATGCCGTCGTTGTTCTGCTTCACCACCGTGTCCTTGCGGCCGACCATCTTGGCGATGTCGATCTTCACGTTGGTGGCGCTGATGCCGTGATCGGCGAAATGGTGGTTGGCGTGGTCGAAGTGCTCGGACGATTGCAGCAGCGCCTTGCTGGGAATGCAACCGACGTTGGTGCAGGTGCCACCCGGTGCCGGGCCGCCGGCGGCGTTCTTCCACTCGTCGATGCAGGCGACCTTGAAGCCGAGCTGCGCCGCACGGATGGCGGCGATGTAGCCGCCGGGGCCGCCGCCGATCACGACGACGTCAAAGGATTGGGACATGTTGTGTTCCTGAATTCAAAGGGCCAACGCCCCTGGCGGGGCGTTGGCGGGAGAGCTTGCGGATCAGATGTCGAACAGCAGGCGGGCGGGATCTTCCAGCGCTTCCTTCATCGCCACCAGACCCAGCACGGCTTCACGACCGTCGATGATGCGGTGGTCGTAGGACATGGCGAAGTAGTTCATGGGGCGCACGACCACCTGGCCGTTTTCCACCATGGCGCGGTCCTTGGTGGCGTGCACGCCCAGGATGGCCGATTGCGGCGGGTTGATGATGGGGGTGGACATCATGGAACCGAACGTGCCGCCGTTGGAGATCGAGAACGTGCCACCGGTGAGGTCGTCCAGACCCAGCTTGCCGTCCTTGGCCTTCTGGCCGAACTCGGCGATCTTCTTCTCGATCTCGGCGAAGCTCATCTGGTCCGCGTTGCGCAGGATGGGCACCACCAGGCCACGGGGCGAACCGACGGCGATACCGATGTCGAAGTAGCCGTGGTAGACGATGTCGTTGCCGTCGACCGAGGCGTTGAGGATCGGGTACTTCTTGAGCGCATGCACGGCGGCCTTCACGAAGAAGCTCATGAAGCCCAGCTTGACGCCGTGTTCCTTCTCGAACTTCTCCTGGAACTTCTTGCGCATCTCCATCACGGGCGCCATGTTCACTTCGTTGAACGTGGTCAGGATGGCGTTGGTCGATTGCGACTGCAGCAGGCGCTCGGCCACGCGGGCGCGCAGGCGGGTCATGGCCACGCGCTCTTCAGGGCGGTCGCCCAGGTCAGGCGCCACCACGGGCACTTGCGGCAGCACTTTGGTGGGCGCGCCGGTGGGGATCGCCACGGGCGCTGCCACGGTGGCCTTGGGGGCGGCCACGGCCGACAGCACGTCGCCCTTGGTCACGCGACCGTCCTTGCCGGTGCCGGCGACCGAGCCGGCGGCCAGGTTGTTGTCGGCCATCAGCTTGGCGGCGGCGGGCATGGCCACACCGGCCTTGGACTGGGAGGTGGCCGCAGCGGCAGCGGCCGGAGCGGCTGCAGGGGCCGCGGGTGCGGCGGCGGGCGCGGGTGCCGTCGTGCCGGCAACGGCCGCGGTGTCGATGCGGGCGATCAGCTGGTCGGCGGCCACGGTGGCGCCGTCGGCCTGGACCAGCTCGACCAGCACGCCGCCGGCGGGTGCGGGCACTTCGAGCACGACCTTGTCGGTTTCGATTTCGATCAGGATTTCATCGGCGGCGACGGCTTCGCCGGCCTTCTTCTTCCATGCCAGCAGGGTGGCTTCGGCCACCGATTCGGACAGTTGCGGAACTTTGACTTCTACGATTGCCATGAGTGTTCTACCTGGTTTTCTGTGGGATGCGTCGGACGGGCCGGTCGCAGGACTTCATCGCCTGCCACCGGCTCGGGTCCGCTCAATTCACTTGGTGAGAATGAAGCCCTTGAGCTTGCCGAAAGCGGCTTCGATCAAGGTCTTCTGCTGCTCCTGGTGGAGGTGGGCATAGCCCACGGCCGGCGAGGCGGAGGCCGCGCGCCCGGCGTAGCCCAGCTTCTGGCCTTCGAGCATGTTCTCGTGGATGTAGTGCTGCACGAAGAACCAGGCGCCCTGGTTCTGCGGCTCGTCCTGGCACCAGACGATGTCGGTCGCGTTGGGGTACTTGCGCAGCTCGGCGCCGAACACCTTGTGCGGGAACGGGTACAGCTGCTCCACGCGCACGATCGCCACGTCGTCCGAGCCGCGCTCTTCGCGCTTCTTGACGAGGTCGTAGTACACCTTGCCCGAGCAGCAGATGACGCGCTTGACCTTCTCGGCCTTCTTCACGACATCGGCGTTCTGCTCCGGGATCACGGTCTGGAAGCCGCCCTTGGTGAACTCGGACAGCGGCGAGGTCGCGTCCTTGTTGCGCAGCAGCGACTTGGGCGTGAAGATGATCAGCGGCTTGCGCAGCCCGCGGATCATCTGGCGGCGCAGCACGTGGAAGATCTGGCTGGCGGTGGTGGGCTGCACGACTTGCATGTTGGTGTCGGCGGCCAGCTGCATGAAGCGCTCCAGGCGCGCCGAGCTGTGCTCCGGGCCCTGGCCTTCGTAGCCGTGCGGCAGCATCATCGTGAGGCCGTTGACGCGGCCCCACTTCACTTCGCCGGAGGCGATGAACTGGTCGATCACGACCTGCGCACCGTTGACGAAGTCGCCGAACTGGGCTTCCCAGATCACCAGCGTGTTCGGGTCGTTCGAGGCGTAGCCGTATTCGAAACCGAGCACAGCCTCTTCGGACAGGATGGAGTCGATCACCACGAACGGGGCCTGGTTGTCGGCCACGTTCTGCAGCGGCACGTAGATGCCTTCGTCGTACTTCTCGCGGTTCTGGTCGTGAATGACGGCGTGGCGGTGCGTGAACGTGCCACGGCCGCAATCCTCACCCGAGAGGCGCACCGGGAAACCGCTGGCCACCAGCGAGGCGAACGCCATGTGCTCGCCCATGCCCCAGTCCACCGGGATGTCGCCACGGCCCATGGCCGCGCGGTCGGCATACACCTTCTTCACCAGCTGATGCGGGGTGACGTTGTCCGGGATCGTGGTCAGTCGATCCGACAGGCGCTTCCACTCGGCCATGGGGATGGCGGAGTCCGCGCTGTCGGTCCACTTCTTGCCCAGGTACGGGCTCCAGTCGACCGCGAACTTGCTCTTGAAGTTGGTCAGCACCGGGTCCACCGTGTGGCGGCCGGCGTCCAGCGCGGCGCGGTAGGCCTTGACCATGTCGTCGCCCAGGGTCTCGCCCAGGCCTTGCGCGGCCAGCTTGTCCGCGTACAGCTTGCGCGTGCCGGGGTGGGCCGCGATCTTCTTGTACATGAGCGGCTGCGTCAGGCTCGGGGTGTCCTGCTCGTTGTGGCCCAGCTTGCGGAAGCACACGATGTCGACCACCACGTCCTTCTGGAAGGTCATGCGGAAATCGAGCGCGAGCTTGGTGGCGAACACCACCGCTTCGGGGTCGTCGCCGTTGACGTGCAGCACCGGCGCTTCGATCATCTTCACGACGTCCGAGCAGTACAGCGTGGAGCGGCTGTCGCGCGGGTCGGAGGTGGTGAAGCCGATCTGGTTGTTGATCACCAGATGCACCGTGCCGCCGGTGGAATAACCACGGGTTTCGGCCAGCGCCAGGGTTTCCATCACCACGCCCTGGCCGGCGAAGGCGGCGTCACCGTGCACCAGCACCGGCAGCACCTGCTTGCCCAGGGGGTCGCCACGGCGGTCCATGCGGGCGCGCACCGAGCCTTCCACCACCGGGTTCACGATTTCCAGGTGCGAGGGGTTGAACGCCAGCGAGAGGTGCACCGGGGGGCCGCCGGGGGTGGTCACGTCGGAGCTGAAGCCCTGGTGGTACTTCACGTCACCGGAGGGCAGTTCTTCGGGGGCGGTGTGGTCGAACTCGGCGAACAGGTCCTTGGGCATCTTGCCCAGGGTGTTGACCAGCACGTTCAGGCGCCCACGGTGCGCCATGCCGATCACGATTTCCTGGACGCCGATCTGGCCGGCCTGGGTGATCAGTTCGTCCATCGAGGCGATGAAGCTCTCGCCGCCTTCCAGCGAGAAGCGCTTCTGGCCCACATACTTGGTGTGCAGGAAGCGCTCCAGGCCTTCGGCCGCCGTCAGGCGGTCGAGGATGTGCTTCTTCTTGTCGGCGTTGAACACCGGCTTGGTGCGCGTGGCTTCCAGGCGTTCCTGCCACCAGCGCTTCTGGCTCTGGTCGGTGATGTACATGTACTCGGCACCGATGGTGCCGCAGTACGTCTCGCGCAAGGCGTTGAGCAACTCGCGCAAGGACATGGTTTCCTTGCCGAAGAACGTGTTGCTGGTGTTGAACACGGTCTCGAGGTCGGCGTCGGTGAAGCCGTAGAACGAGAGTTCGAGTTCGGGAATGTGGTCGCGTTCGGCGCGCTTGAGCGGGTCGAGATCGGCCCAGCGGGCGCCGACGTTGCGGTAAGCGGCGATGAGCTGCTGGACGGCGGTGCGCTTGCGGGCCAGCTCGGAGTCGGCGCCGGCGGCGACGACCACCTTGGTGCCGCCCTGCTTGGCGCGCTCGGCGAAGGCATTGATGACGGGCTGGTGCGGGACGTCGCGGGCGTCGGAGCCATCACCGGCGGGGACGTTCTGCAGCGCGTCGAAGTAGCCGCGCCAGTTGTCGGGGACGCTACCGGGGTTTTCCAGGTAGTTTTCGTACATCTCTTCCACGTACGGCGCGTTGCCGCCGAAGAGGTACGAGTTGCCGTTGTAGGCAACATAGACGTTGCCCCCGTTCGATTGGGAATCGCTCATAAATCCGCTGACCTCCGTTTCCCTTTGGGAAACATAAGCTGGTTAAGACAACCTTCCGCGGCACGGCTGGACCGTTAGGCGGATGCGACAGTGACTGTGGAAGGACCTGACTGCAGCCCGCGATTGTGCCATCGCAAGAACAGCCCTGTGTAAAAAGATGCGTTGCGCGCGCCGTTGGTCAGGACGAGGCGCGCGGCGACAAGCGCTCGGAAGCGGGCACCGCGCTCGGTTCGTCCATCTCGATCGCGATCTGGGTGCACACCGTGCGGCACAGCGTCACGGCCTTTTCGCTCTGAACACGGTAGATGACCTGGGTGCCATCCTTGCGCTTGGCCAGCACGCCGGCCCGATAAAGCAGGTTCAGGTGCTGGGACAGATTCGGCTGCGTGGTGTCGATTTCCTGCAACAGCTGGGAAACCGACTTCTCCTTGTCGCAAAGCGCGCTGAGGATGCGCAGCCGCATGGGGGTGGCGAGCACGCCGAAGAGTTCGGCCGCGAGTTCAAACACGCGGACTTTTTCCACTTGGCCTTCGGACGCGATCATCTGTTCCATGGCGGTCGTTGCTCGTGTAAATATAAGCATGAATTGTACTTACAAAAGCCGAAAGCCACCATGGCTTGAGAGGCGAAACCCCCGAGGCAGGCGGGGTCCCGGTGTCAGGCCAGCAAATCCTTGATCTGCTGCAGCGCGGCGGGATCGTCCATGGTGGTGAGATCCCCCGGATCGCGGCCTTCGCACACCGCCTGGATGGCGCGGCGCAGCAGCTTGCCACTGCGCGTCTTGGGCAACACGGTCACGAAGCGCACCCGCGCCGGGCGGGCCACGGCCCCCAGCTGCTCGTCCACCCGCTTCATGATCTCGCCCTCCAGCTTGAGCTTCGAGGCGTCATCGACCAGCCCCGACGTGTCCTTGGCGACCACGAAGGCCATGGCCACCTGCCCCTTTAGCTGGTCGGCCACCCCCACCACCGCGACCTCCGCCACGTTCGCGTGGCTGGAAATGCTCTCTTCGATTTCCCGCGTGCCCAGGCGGTGGCCCGCCACGTTGATCACGTCGTCGGTGCGGCCCAGGATGTAGAAATACCCGTCCTGGTCGCGGATGCCCCAGTCGAAGGTGCTGTAGACCAGCTTGCCCGGGATGCTCTTCCAGTAAGTGTTGATGAAGCGCGCGTCGTCCTTCCAGACCGTCTGCATGAAACCGGGCGGCGTCGGCCCCTCGATCACCACCACGCCCTTTTCGTCGGCGCCCGTGAGTTCTTCACCGGTGGACTCGTGCAGCAGCTTGACGCGGTAGCCGTACATCGGGACGCCCGGGCTGCCGAACTTGCTGGGCTTCTTCTCGACCCCGTTGGCGATGGTGAGGATGGGCCAGCCGCTCTCGGTCTGCCAGTAGTTGTCGATGATGGGCACGCCCAGGCTGTCGCTGATCCAGCGGGCCGTGGGCTCGTCCAGCGGCTCGCCGGCCAGGAACAGCGCCTTGAGGCTGGAGAGGTCGTACTGCTTGAGGTAGGCCGGGTCCTGCTTCTTGAGCACGCGCACCGCCGTGGGCGCGCTGAACATCACCGTCACCTTGTACTTTTCGACCAGGCGCCACCAGATGCCGCCATCGGGCCGGATCGGCAGGCCTTCGTAGAGGATGGTGGCCATGCCGGCGATCAACGGGCCGTAGACGATGTAGCTGTGCCCCACCACCCAGCCGATGTCGCTGGTGGAGAAGTAGGTCTCTCCGGGTTCGCCCATGAAGATGTGCTTCATGCTCGCAGCCAGCGCCACCAGGTAGCCGCCGGTGTCGCGCTGCACGCCCTTGGGCTTGCCGGTGGTGCCGCTGGTGTAGATGGTGTAGCTGATCGCGGTGGACTCCATCCACTCGCAGGGCACCTGGGTGTTCAGGTGCTGCTCCCGAAGCGCGGCGTAGTCGTGGTCGCGTCCCGGCACCAGGCTCATTGGCGCCAGGCCCCGGTTGACCAGGACCACCGAAGCCGGCTTGTGGCTGGACAGGCGAATCGCCTCGTCCAGCAGCGGCTTGTATTCGACCACCTTGCCGCCGCGCGAGCCCGCATCGGCGCTCACGATGGCCACGGGGGACGCATCGTCGATGCGGTTGGCCAGCGAGTGGCTCGCGAAACCGCCGAACACCACCGAATGGATCGCACCGATGCGCGCGCAGGCCAACATGGCGAAAGTAGCCTCGGGAATCATGGGCATGTAGATCAGCACCCGGTCGCCCTTCTTCACGCCCTGCCCCAGCAAGACCGCCGCCATGCGCTGCACTTCGGCATGCAGCTGTCGGAAGCTGTAGGTGCGCTCGGTGTCGGTCTCGGTCGACACGTAGATCAGCGCGTTCTGGTCGGCGCGGTCTTTCAGGTGGCGGTCCACCGCGTTGTGGCACAAGTTGGTCAAGCCGCCCTCGAACCAGTGCGCGAACGGCGGGTTATCGTGGTTGCAGACCCGGTCGAAGGGCTTGTGCCAATCCACCAGCGCGGCCTGCTCGGTCCAGAAGGCATCGCGGTCTTCGATGGAACGGCGGTAGAACTCGGCGTAGCCCTGATTCATGAATGTCTCCTGCAGCTGATGGACCCCAAGGGTCGCGCACTAAAGTGAATTCATAATTATGTTGAGCCCGCTTTCGCGAGGCTGACAGGGCGCAAGGCCGCCGCCCTGCGCCGATCGGCGCGTGCTTTATTTGATCAGGGCCTGCACTTCGCGGAACGCGGGGTGCTCGGCGGTGCGCAGCCACTCGAAGGCCACCATCTCGGTGGTCACCAGCTCGGCGCCCGCGCCGGCCAGGCGGTCGAACGCCGCATCGCGGTTGCGCTCCGTGCGCGAGCTGCACGCGTCCGTCACCACCCAGACGTCGAACTCCTGCTCAATCAACTCCAGCGCGGTCTGCAGCAGGCACACATGGGCCTCGCAACCGGCGACGACCACCGTCTGGCGCTCCGAAGCCGGTGCCGCTGCCGGCTTCTGCAGGTGCTTGGGCAGGCTGCGCGCGTTGCCGGATGCCTGCTGGCGCACGGGCGGTCGCAGCCAGTCGGCCAGCCCATCGGACACGGCGCCGAAGTGCATCTTGGACAAGGTTCTCTGGCACAGCTCCCGCAGCTCGGGCGGGTTGGGCCCCAGCTTTTCGGGGTTCTGCTCGGTGCCCCAGGCAGGCACCTTCAGCACACGGGCCATGCGCGCCAGACGCACGGCATTGGCCACCACCTGCGGGCCTTCGAAGATGGCGGGCATCAGGCGTTCCTGGTAGTCCACCAGCACGAGTTGGGAATCGGCGGCATCCAGCAGCATCGGTTTGTCTTTCAGGTCAAGGGCTAGGGGGAGAAGCAGGGATTTTCGCAGGCCGCGCCACGGTGACCCTTCAAAACCTCAACCACCGAACAGGTCGGCCTGTCCCGGTGTGCCCGTTGAAGTGCCCTCCCCCGGGCTCAGCCGGGTCACCAGTTGATCGAGATACGCCTGAAACAGCAGCTCGGGCGACTGCCCGAACATGCGGATGCGGCCCGTGTGCTGCAACAGCAGCAGGCCCACCCCATGGGCGAAGAGCGCGGTGTTCTCGCGCAACGCGGCCTCCGGCGACAGACCCATCGCCTGCAAGGCCTGCTCGCAAGGGAACAAAGCGTCGTGAAGGCGGCTGTTGAGCTGCTGGTTCAGCTCGCTGGTCAGACCCCGGGGGGCCAGCCCATGCACCAGGTAGAAGCCCAGGTCCAGATCGCGCGGGTTGCGCGCATAGAAGCCGAACCAGGCCTGCGCCTTGGCCGCCAGCACCTCGTGCGGCTGCGGCTTGTGCGGCCTCGCGTTCGCCACCTCCTGGTTGAGCCGCTCCAGCGATTCCGCCAGCAACGCGGCGTAGATCGCCTCCTTGCTTTCGAAGTAGCTGTAGATCGCACCCGGTGTGTAGGCCGCGCGCTTGGCGATCTCCCGGATGCTGGCACCCTCCACCCCCTTTTCCGCGAAGACGCTGCGCGCCGCTTCGAGCACCAGGGCACGGCGGGAATCCGACTGAGCGGCCTGGCGCAACTGCCGTTGCCGCAGCTGCTCGCGTGCCGCTTCGGCATCGGCTTCCGACGGCACCGGGATGAGTTCATGCAAATGGACGTCCATACATGCGCAGTTTATCGCCAGATCGAACACGAACCATTTGAATTGAACATTTGCATAATTTATTGAACATCGTTTAAATTATTACCCAGAAGCCAAAAATTCCCGTATTCGTCAGTCAAATCAACAGGAGCCCACCCCATGAACACCCAAAGTCATTCGCCGGCACTCATGAGCGGCCAGGATTTCCGCGACTCCCTTCGCGGGCGCCAACCCAGGGTGTTCGTGGACGGGCGAGCGGTGGACAGCGTGGTGGATGAACCTGCCCTGCAACCGGGCATCAACGCCATCGCCCTCACCTACGACCTCGCGCTGCAAACCCGGTACGCACCGCTGATGACCGCGGTCCAGCAGACGAGTGGCCGCACCGTCAACCGCCTCAGCCACATCAACACCAGCAGCGGCGACCTGCTCAACAAGCTGGAAGCGGTGCGCCTGGTGTGTCAGGAAACCGGCTGCGCCCAGCGCTACCTCACGCACGACGCGCTCAACGCCATCGGCCAGGTGTCGGCCCGCATCGACGACGCCCATGGCAGCAAGGAACACACCGAGCGCTTCCTGAACTACCTGCACCGCGTGCAGGACCAGGACCTGACCCTGGGCGTGGCCATGACCGATGCCAAGGGCGATCGCAGCCGACGCCCGCACGAACAGGCCCACGTGGACAGCTACGTCCACGTGGTGGAGAAAAACGCCAAGGGCATCGTGATCAGCGGCACCAAGGCCATCGTCACCGGCGCGCCCTATGTGCACGAATTGCTCGTCATGCCCTGTCGCCAGATGGGCCGCGAGGACGCCGACTTCGCCGTCTGCTGCGCCGTCCCCATCGACGCACCCGGCCTGACCATCGTGGCACGGCCTGCCGGTCGGCCGGGCGAAAAGGTCGAACACGGCGAGGCCCTGTTCAGCCGCAAGTACGGGCAAAGCACGGGCGTCTGCATCTTCGACCGGGTGTTCGTGCCCTGGGACGAGGTCTTCTACGCCGGCGAGTGGGAACACTCCAGCCACCTCACCTACAGCTACGCCACCCACCACCGCCACACCTGCATCGGCGCGCGCGCCGGCTTCGGCGACCTGCTCATCGGCGCGGGGGCGCTCATGTGCGAAGCCAACGGCTTCGACCCCGGGCGCGAAACCCACCTGCGCGAACAGATGGTGGAACTGATCACCATCACCGAAGGCTTCTACGCCTGCGGTGTGGCCGCCAGCGTCTATGGCAAGGCCGACCCGCACAGCCAGACCTTCATGCCCGACCCCGTGTTCTCCAACATCGGCAAGCTCCTGCTGGCGACCAAGATCTACGACATGCACCGCATTGCCCACTACGTGAGCGGCGGCCTGATCGTCACGCTGCCCGGCCCGGACGAAGACCACAACCCGGAAACCGGCGCCCGGCTCTCTGAGGTGCTGCGCGCCAACCCCGACGTGCCCTACGAGCAGCGGATCCAGACGGCGCGTTTCCTCGAAGACCTCACCGCCGGCTACCAGGGCGGCTGGTACAGCGTGATCAGCCTGCATGGCGGCGGCTCGCCGGCCGCGATGAAGCAGGAAATCTGGCGCAACTACCCCGTGGGCAACAAGGTGGAGCTGGTCGAGCGCCTGCTGGAACGGGGCGTGGCGGCCGACGGCAGTGCCGCCGCGCAGCCTCACGACCCGGCGCGCGCCATCACGAAAAACCGCCAGCCGGGCAAGTGCTGCGACACGGGCTGCACCACGCCCGGTCAGCCGGTGATGGTGGATCTTCCGTCGGTTGCCGGCACCCTTCCGTCGCGCGCCGCGTCTCAGGTTCTGAAATGAATACGAAAGTGGTTGTAAATCAAGGGGTTGGCGCTTGATTCTCGCTTGACTTACAACAGCGCCGCCGATACCCTCACGGCCTATGTTGCGTTGGCTCCCCATTCTTCTGCTGTGCGGTTCGGCCGTGGCCCAGGCCGCTCCGGGCAACACCGGTTATGAAGACATGGATTCGCTGCTCAACGACAAAGGCCTGATGGCGCGCATCGGCCAGCAGGTGCAGCATGCGCGCGAGACGGTGAGCGACCAGGCCTCCAGCCTCGTCATCAACGCCATGGCGTTCCTGGACGTGCCGTACCGCTACGGCGGCAACAGCGCCGAGACCGGTTTTGACTGCAGCGGCTTCGTGCGCGCGGTGTACGAGCAGTCGCTCGGCAAGATCCTGCCGCGCCGCTCCGACGAGCAGGCCGCCGCGACGCAGACCATCGACCGCAGCGAACTCAAGCCCGGCGACCTGGTGTTCTTCAACACCATGCGCCGCGCCTTCAGCCACGTCGGCATCTACGTCGGCGACGGCAAGTTCATCCATTCCCCGCGCAGCGGCGCACAGGTGCGCATGGAAGACATGCGCCTGGCCTACTGGAACAAGCGCTTCAACGGCGCGCGCCGCGTGGAAGTGGCCGACAAGACCCCTTGAGCCCTGCCGGCCAAGCCGGCCAGCGCGCCTCCCCTCACTCCATCTTGATGTTCGCGACCTTGAGCGGGCGGTTGCTGCGCCATTCCTCGGCCATGCGGCGTGCGAAAGAGGCCCGGTCGCCGAGGGCCGGCAGGTTGTCCGACGCCAGCAGGCGCTCGCGGATCAACGGCGTTCGCACCGCCGCGTTGATTTCGGCGTTCAACCGGTCCAGCACCTGGGGCGGCGTGCCACCCGGTGCGAACACACCGAACAGCGAAGTGACGTTGGCCTGGGGCAGCCCCAGCTCGGCGAAGGTCGGCACCTGGGGCAAGACCTCCAGCCGCTGAGGCGCGCCGACCGCCAGGGGTTTGAACCGCCCCGCCTGGATGTGGGCCAGCTGCGCGGGCGCCACATTGGTCGACAGCAACTCGAACTGCCCGCCCAGCGCATCGGTGAGCTGCTGGCCGCCACCCTTGTAGGGAATGTGCGTGACCGCGACGCCGGCCCCCAGCTGCACCTGCTCCAACACCAGATGACCGGCCGTGGCCATGCCCGACGTGCCCCAGCGCAAGGCGCCCGGACGCAGCCTGGCCTGCGCCAGCAGGTCCGCAAAGTCCCGGCCGGTGAACAACGGCGTGCCCACCAGCAGCACCGGCGTGTACATCACGCTGGCCACCGGCGCGATGTCGCGAAACGGGTCATACCCCACGTTGCCGAGGTGCGGGCGCAGGGTCAGCGGGCTGACCGCCGAGAAGGCCAGCGTGTACCCGTCGGCCGGCGCACGCGCCAGCGCCTGCAGGCCCACGCTGCCACCACCACCGCCCCGGTTCTCCACCGTCACCGGCACACCGAGCTGCATCGAAAGTCGCTCGGCCAGCGAACGCGCCACGCCATCGCTGAGCCCGCCCGGCGGGTACACGACGATGATGCGAAGGGCTTGCGAGGGCCAGGCAGGCTGGGCACCGGCCGGCGGCTGGGCGCCAAAGCCCACCAGCGCCAGCCACGCCGCCAGGGCATGCCGTCGGGACAGCCTCATGCCGCGCCCCGCCCTCGCCGCTCGCGCGTCTGCGCCTTGCGTGCCGTGTCCCGGGCGATCTTGAGGAAATGCGCCGCCGGACCGGAGGCCTCGGCCGAGCGGTACACCAGGGTGAGTGGCGCATCCAGCGGCGTGTCATCCCGCAACGGCACATACACCACCGCGTGGGGATGCAACCCGCTCATGGAGGCCGGCACCACCGCGATGCCGGCGCCCGCGGCCACCAGGTTCAGGCTGGTCACCATGCGCTCGACCTCCGCCGCGATGCGCGGGCGAAAACCCTGGGCCTCGCACAGCGTCAGCAGGTTGGCGTACAGCCCGGGAGCGCCGGGCTGCCGCACCAGAATGAAACCCTCGTCACGCAGGTCCACCAGCGTCAGCGCCACCGAGCGCCGCTGCGCCAGAGCGTGATCCCCGGGCAAGGCCACCAGCACCGGCTCGCGCAGCAGCACCTCGAAGGTCAGGCCCTCGGGTTGCGAGACCGGCACACGGATCAGGCCGCAATGCAGGCGACCGGCTTCCACCGTCTCGGTGATGCCCGCCGCGTGGTCTTCGCGGATCGAGAGCGCGATGCCTGGCCAGGCCCGGCGGCAGGCGCGCAAGGCCTCGGGCGTGAAGGCGTGCGCGGCGGCAGAGCTGGTGAAGCCCACGTTGAGCACACCCAGCTCACCGCGCGCCACCCGCGCCATGCGCTGCTCCATGGCCGCCATGTCGTCCACCAGCTGGCGCGCCTCGCGCTCGAACAGGCGACCGGCGTCCGACAGCGCCACGCCCTTGGGGTGGCGGTGAAAAAGGGCCACCCCCAGCTCCCGCTCCAGGGCCTTGATCTGAAGGCTCAACGGCGGCTGCTGGATGCCCAGGCGCTCGGCCGCGCGCGTCATGTGACCGGTCTCGGCGACCGCCAGGAAGTAGCGCAGGTGCCTGATCTCCATATCTCAAAGGTATCGAAAATGGGGTCTCAGTATATTTGACGCGAGGTTCCGGCCCACCTATCGTCCGGGTGGACTCGAACAACACTGGAGACATTGCATCATGCCCATTCGCCCCATCGCGCTGCTCGCGCTCGCCACCCTGGCAGGCCACGTCGGCGCTGCCGCCGCCCAGACATCCACCGAGCCCCAGGCCCGAGCCTGTCCCGCCGAAGTGCCGGCCGGCTCGACCTGCTACACCGGCGAAGACGGGCTGGGCGGTTTCTACTGGATCGCCCTGCCCGCCCAATGGAAGCCCGCGACGGGCGTGCTCGTGGTGCACGCCCACGGCGGCCCGGCCGACACCGGCCCCGCCACACTCGCGCGCGGCGAGGAAGACCTGAAACGCTGGGCCGTGACCGTCAAGGCCGGCCATGCCTGGGCTGGCGCCACCTACCGCCGGGGCGGTTTCGGCGTGAGCATGGCGGCCGAGGACACCGAGCGCGTGCGCCGCGTCTTCGTGAAGCACTTCGGCCCGCCCCGCCGCACCATCCTGCACGGGCAAAGCTACGGCGCCTCGGTCGCCGCCAAAGGCGCCGAACTCTATGCCACGGCGGAGGGACCCAACGGCCCGGTCAAAGGCCCCTACGACGGCATGCTGCTCACCAGCGGCATGCTCGGTGGCGGCACCCGCGCCTACGACTTCCGGATCGACCTGCGCGTGGTCTATCAGTACGTGTGCAAGAACCACCCGAAGGCGGACGAGCCCCAGTACCCGCTCTGGCAGGGCCTGCCGATGGACGCCAAGCTCACGCGCGCCGAGCTGGCCGCCCGCGTGGACGAATGCACCGGCGTGCGCAAGCCGGCGGCCCAGCGCAGCGAACAGCAGAAGGCCAACCTCGCCAACATCGTCAACGTCATCAAGATCCCCGAGCGCTCGCTGATCGCCCACCTCAACTGGGCCACCTGGCTGTTCCGCGACATGACCCAGCTGCGCCTGGGCAACCGCAACCCCTTCAACAACGCCAATGTGCGGTACACCGGCTCGACGGACGATGCCGCCCTGAACGCCGGGGTGCTGCGCTACACCGCCGACCCGGCCGCCGTGGCAGAACTGGCGAAAGACAGCGACCCCGCAGGCCGGATCAACATGCCCGTGCTCTCGCTGCACGCCGTCAACGACCCGACCGCGTTCGTCGAACTGGAGTCCGCCTACCGCGAGACGCTCGACCGCGCAGGCCAAGGCGGCTTGCTGGTGCAGACCTTCAGCGACGAGTCCGAGCACAGCTACCTGAGCGACCCGCAGTACCCGGCGCTGTTCACCGCGCTGCTCAACTGGATCGACAAGAACGAGAAGCCCACGCCCCAGACCGTGGCCTCGCTTTGCAAAGGCCATGAGGCCGCGTACGGCGACACCTGCAAGCTGCTGCCCGACTACCGCAGCGCGCCGCTGACCAGCCGCGTCCCGCCGCGCTGACCGAGCCCCATGAAAAAAGCCGCCGGCCCAGGAGGGCTGGCGGCTTTTTTTGGGCGGTCGTCGCGGCGTTTACTTGCGCTGCGGCGGCACGTCTGTGCAGGAACCGTGGGCGATCTCGGCCGCCATGCCGATGCTCTCGCCCAGCGTGGGGTGTGGGTGGATGGTCTTGCCGATGTCCACCGCGTCCGCGCCCATCTCGATGGCGAGCGCGATCTCGCCAATCATGTCGCCCGCGTGCGTGCCCACCATGCCGCCGCCCAGGATCTTGCCGTGGCCGTGGGCTTCGGGCGAGTCGTCGAACAGCAGCTTGGTCACGCCTTCGTCGCGGCCGTTGGCGATGGCGCGGCCAGAGGCCGTCCAGGGGAACAGGCCCTTCTTCACCTTGATGCCCTGCGCCTTGGCCTGGTCTTCGGTCAGGCCCACCCAGGCCACTTCGGGATCGGTGTAGGCCACGCTCGGAATGACGCGCGCGTTGAACGCCGCGCTGGCCAGCTCCTTGTTGCCCTGCAGTTCGCCCGCGATCACCTCAGCCGCCACGTGCGCCTCGTGCACTGCCTTGTGCGCCAGCATGGGCTGGCCCACGATGTCGCCGATGGCAAAGATGTTGGGCACGTTGGTGCGCATCTGGATGTCGACATTGATGAAGCCCCGGTCCGTCACCGCGACACCCGCTTTCTCGGCACCGATCTTCTTGCCGTTGGGCGTGCGGCCCACGGCCTGGAGCACCAGGTCGTAGGTCTGCGGTGCGGGCGCCGTGCCGCCCGGTTCGGCGCTCTCGAACGTCACCTCGATGCCCGCCGGCGTGGCCTTGGCCGACACCGTCTTGGTCTTGAGCATGATGTTGTCGAAGCGCGGCGCGTTCATCTTCTGCCAGATCTTCACGAGGTCGCGGTCGGCGCCCTGCATCAGGCCGTCGAGCATCTCCACCACGTCCAGGCGCGCGCCCAGGGTGCTGTAGACCGTGCCCATTTCCAGGCCGATGATGCCGCCGCCCAGGATCAGCATGCGCTTGGGCACTTCCTTGAGCGCCAGCGCACCGGTGCTGTCCACCACGCGCGGATCGTCCGGCATGAAGGGCAGGCGCACGGCCTGCGAGCCGGCGGCGATGATGGCCTTCTTGAAGCCGATCACCTGCTTCTTGCCGGTCTTCTCCTGGCCAGTGGCGCCCGTGGTTTCTTCCACTTCCAGGTGGTTGGCGCCCACGAAGGAACCAACACCGCGCACGGTCGTGACCTTGCGCATCTTGGCCATGGCCGCCAGGCCGCCGGTGAGCTTGCCGATCACCTTTTCCTTGTGGCCGCGCAGCTTCTCGATGTTGACCACCGGGCGGCCAAACTCCACGCCCAGCGCCGCCATGTGGCTCACCTCGTCCATCACCGCCGCCACGTGCAGCAGCGCCTTGGACGGGATGCAGCCGACGTTCAGGCACACGCCACCCAGGGTGGCGTAGCGCTCGACGATGACCACTTTGAGGCCCAGGTCGGCCGCGCGGAAGGCCGCGCTGTAGCCACCGGGGCCGCCACCCAGCACGACCACGTCGCACTCCAGGTCGGCGCTGCCGCCGAAACTGGCGGCTGTGGGCGCGGCCACGGGGGCCGCCGCGGGTGCGGCTTGGGGCGCAGGCGCCGGCGCGCTGGCCGCAGGCGCCGGGGCGGCCGCACCGGCGGCCTCCAGCGTCAGCACCACGCTGCCCTGCTTGACCTTGTCACCCAGCTTGACCTTGAGCTCCTTGACCACGCCCGCCTGTGAAGACGGGATCTCCATCGAAGCCTTGTCGGACTCGACCGTGATCAGGCTTTGTTCGGCCTTGACCGTGTCGCCGGGCTTGACCAGCAACTCGATCACCGCCACTTCGTCGAAGTCGCCGATATCGGGAACTTGAATGTCGATCAGTGCCATCTGCGTGGTCCTTTACAGCAACACGCGACGGAAGTCGCTGAGGATCTGGCCGAGGTAGACGTTGAAGCGCGCGGCGGCGGCGCCGTCGATCACGCGGTGGTCCCAGGTCAGCGAAAGCGGCAGCATCAGGCGCGGCTGGAAGGCCTTGCCGTCCCACACCGGCTCCATGGTGCTCTTGCACACGCCCAGGATGGCCACCTCGGGCGCGTTGATGATGGGCGTGAAGTAGCGCCCGCCGATGCCGCCCAGGCTGGAGATGGTGAAGGTCGCCCCGCTCATCTCGGCCGGGCTCAGCTTGCCTTCGCGCGCCTTCTTGGCGAGTTCGCCCATTTCCTGGCTGATCTGCAGCACGCCCTTCTTGTCGGCGTCCTTGATCACCGGGACCATCAGGCCGTTGGGCGTGTCGGCCGCGAAGCCGATGTGCCAGAACTGCTTGTAGATCAGGGCATCGCCGTCGATCGAGCTGTTGAACTCGGGGAATTTCTTGAGCGCGGCCACGCAGGCCTTGATCAGGAACGCGAGCATGGTGACCTTGACGCCGCTCTTCTCGTTTTCCTTGTTGGTGGACACGCGGAAGGCTTCGAGGTCGGTGATGTCGGCGTCGTCGTGGTTGGTGACCGCCGGGATCATGACCGCGTTGCGCAGCAGGTTGGCGCC
>Ga0247823_10000068_pt1 | contig 74896 bp, 69 predicted proteins | sample 13C_PalmiticAcid_2_FD_192426 | JGI IMG/M metagenome (GOLD analysis project Ga0247823, IMG submission 192426) | Soil microbial communities from agricultural site in Penn Yan, New York, United States - 13C_PalmiticAcid_Day30 | ecosystem: Environmental > Terrestrial > Soil > Agricultural land... | reverse complement strand
AAAAAGAGAAAGAAGCCCTCGAAGCCCGCCAACAAAATGCCACTAAAGTTGTTGTGCGCCGCAAAAGAGATGGCGCTTTAGAGCGAAAACCTTAAAATTCAGGTAGCTTAGCTTTAAATTTCTGGCAATTCAGTTAGCATGGTGTTTAGGAGGGTTTTCTTTCTATGACACTCACTAAAGTGGATATCGTCGAGAAAACTGCAGAAACTTGTGGATTTTCAAAACTCGAAGCGGCGGACCTCGTTGAGGCGGTCTTTGAGGCCATCAAAGCGGCACTCGAGAACGGTGAAAACGTAAAAATTTCCGGTTTCGGCAACTTCGTGCTTCGCGACAAACGTTCGCGCGTGGGTCGCAACCCCCAAACCGGCAAAGCGATGGAAATCTCCGCTCGCCGCGTGATGAGCTTCAAAGTGAGCCAAGTGCTCAAAGAAGCCATCAACTCGGGAACGCTCTCCGCAGCTCTCGCATCGCGCGAAGAAGATTGATTCCCGCACTGTAGTTCAAAGCGTGCACAAGCAAGTGCCGGGCGGACCTTCCGCTCGGCACTTTTTTTATGCGCAAATCTTTAGCCCTTGATGGCTTTGAGTTTTTCGTAGAATCGCGATTTGGAAATCTTGAGCACTTCGATCGCTCCGGGTGTGCCGTGTCGGCGCGAAGCCTCGAGCATGAGGTGCTTCTCGAGAGCCCCGACGTTTTCATCAAGTCCCAGCGACCAATCCACGCGGAACGCCGCCGCATTGCCGTCGGCTGCCGTCGCCGCGTTCACTGCTGGCGCAATATTCTGAGACCAAGCCTGCTCGTCGCTATTGAGACGCAACTTGATTTCTTCTTCGTCGAAAATTGGAATTGGCGAGCGCAGGCACAGCGCCTGCACCAAACCTCGCACCTGTCGCACGTTGCCCGGCCAATCATAAGTGTCGGCCAGATACGAAAGTGCGGTCTTGGAGAATTTCTTGGTACCCGAAGGATCGTATTGCTTTAAGAAAAGCTTCAAAAGTTCGGGAATGTCCTCACGACGCGAGCGCAGAGGAGGCAATTCGAGGCGCAGCGGAGCGAGACGGAAATAAAGATCCTCGCGAAAACCCCCGCGACGAATCTTTTCGCGCAAGTTTTCGTTCGCTGCCGAGATCACTCGAGCACCAAAGGGTATCAACTTCTGCGAGCCGACGCGCATGAAATTCCTCTCTTCGAGCACGCGCAGGAGCTTGGCCTGGTGCGCACCCGAGAGCGACTGCACTTCGTCGAGAAAGAGGGTGCCGCCGCCGGCAGACTCCAGATAGCCAACTTTCGTTTGATGGGCGCCCGAGAAGGAACCCTTTTCATGACCAAAAAATTCCGATTCAAAAAGCTCCGGCGGAATCGCCGAGCAGTTTACCGCAATAAAAGGGTCGGTGAGGTGGAGCGCCTTGGCGCAAACTTCTTTGCCCGTACCGGTTTCGCCTTCGATCAGCACGTCTACCGAATCCGAACGCAGCAATAGCACGTCTCGGCGCAGTCGCTGCATCATCGATGACACGCCCACCAGGGCGCTTTCCACGGCCGCGCGGGATTTTTGCAAGTTGCTTACGCGCTCGAGCAGCATGGGCACCTCGAGAGCGATGGAGTCTTTTAGCAGATAGCGATCCGCGCCAGCCTTGATCGCCGACTTCATAAGGTCCAGATCATCCATGCCCGATTGAATGCAGACATACGCAGTGGGGTGCGCCTGTTTGAAGAGCGGAATCTTGGCGATGGTTTCGGTGCCTTTGCGATCGCCCGGGTGGCAGAGATCGAGGATCAGCGCCTGCACACCGTCGAGATCATCACTCGCGAGAGCATCAGCGAGGTTTGTAAAATACTTCGTGTCGTGTTCGCCTTCGAGAATCATTTTGAACGAAGAGATCATCAACGGATCATCTTCCACCACTACGAGTTTCAATCTGGATATGCTCATGTATTGTCCTTACGGGGATCGAAGATCATTTCGAGAAGGTTGTTATCGAGATCCCTAAAATAAAATGAAGATGTTCCGTCACGATGCAAATCAATGGATTCAGTTTTCACACCCGTGGCCTTTACCCGCGCGTGCATCGTGTGCAAGTCGCCTAAAGAAGCCACGTAAAAACCCAAATGCGGCGGGTGCACGGCACCCTTTTTTTTGACGAGACTGAGGTCATCGCCACCGAGCTCAAAGTTTGACCAATCTTGATCGCCTTCCCACACGGGATTCAGATCGAGCACGTCTTTGTAGAATTTTGAAGCGCGCGGTATGTCCTCTACAAAGAGGGCCGCGTGGCCCATGGCTTTGACGAGTTTGTTAGCGCTCTTCATCAGGTCACTCCACCGTCACCGACTTGGCGAGGTTGCGAGGTTTGTCGATCTCGCGGCCAAGTTTGTGCGCCAAGCCGTAAGCCAAGAGCTGCATCACCACAACGTAGACCATCGGAGCCACCACGGTGCTGCACTTGGGCAGGCCTACAAAAACGTCACAGAGGGATTTGAGGTCGCGATTGTCTTCGTCGCCAATCCCCACCACCGTACAGCCACGCGTTTTGATCTCTTCGAGATTCGAGAGTGTCTTGCGCATGACTTCGTTGGTAGGTGCGAGCACAATGGCTGCAAGGTTCGCGTCCACCATGGCAATCGGTCCGTGCTTTAGCTCGCCGGCGGCATAGCCTTCGGCGTGAATGTAGGAGATCTCTTTGACTTTGAGGGCGCCCTCGAGCGAGATGGGGTACATCGCGCCGCGACCCAGGTACATCAGGGTTTTCTTATTGCTGAGCGAAGCGCCGAGCTCTTCAAATTCTTTGGCCCGGGCCAAAACGCGTTCCATATCGTGCGGCAAACGCGCGAGCGATTGCATCTGCTCGTACAGATCTTCAACATGTTCCTTGGGTGTGCCGCGCAGGTGCGCAACGTCGAGCGCTAGCGCCGAGAGGATAGTGAGTTGCGCGGTAAATGCCTTGGTCGAAGCCACACCGATCTCGGGGCCCGCCTTGGTGGAATACTCAAATGCCGCTTCGCGCAGAATCGAAGAACCGGGCACGTTGCAAATCGAGAAGGTCGTTAGCCCCATCTCGTTCACCATACGCAGAGCCGCGAGCGTGTCTGCCGTTTCTCCCGACTGGGAGATGAAGCCCACCACGGTGCCGGCTTCGAGCACGGGTGTGCGGTAGCGAAATTCCGAGGCAAGATCCACCTCAACAGAAATGCGCGCCCAGCGCTCGAATTGATACTTGGCGACCATGGCGGCGTAATACGAGGTACCGCAGGCCACGAGCACCACACGCTTGGCGTTTTTCCACAGGGCTTCGTGGGCCTTGGGATTGTCCCAAATAAAAGAGCCCGTGTCTTCAAGTGGCAAGCGTCCCGAGAGCGTGTCCGCGACGACCATCGGCTGCTGATGAATTTCCTTCAGCATGAAATGCTCGTAACCGTCTTTTTCAACCTTGTCCTGGTTCCACTCGATGCGTGTGGCTTTGACCGTCATCGGCTCCATCTTGGCCACCGAGTAAGTGTTCACCTTGCCATCACCCAAATGCAGCACGGTGCCGGGATTGAGGAAGAGCACTTCTTTTTCGTAAGGCAAAATCGCCTGCAGATCCGAAGCCACCAGGAGCCCGTCTTTGGCCTTGGCGGCCACAAGCGGCGCGCCATTTTGAATACCAAAGAGATCTCCCTCGAGTCCAAGCACGATGAAAATCGCCGAATAGTGGCCCGAAGTTTTTCCGATGGCAGTGTGAAAGGCTTCAAAGACGACTTCACGCTTTTGAGCTGTGGTCGCCGAGTTGAAATCCACACCTCGTTTTTGGGCCACCGCTTTGCGGTAAAACTCGATGAGCTGCGCAAAAACTTCGGTGTCGGTCTGCGACTCAAAGCGCACACCATGCGTTTTGAGATCTTCACGCAATTCGGCGTAGTTCTCAATGATGCCATTGTGCACGAGCACCAATTGGCCCGCGCGGTGCGGGTGCGCGTTGATCTCGGTGGGCACGCCGTGCGTAGCCCAACGCGTATGAGCGATGCCTTGCGTTTCGCTTTCGCCAACGCCTTGAGTGATTTCCACGAGGCCCGCCACGGGACCCACACTTCGTTTCACCAAAAAATCTTTGTGATCGCGGGTGAGCAGGGCAACGCCAGCCGAATCGTAGCCGCGATATTCCAGGGCGCGAAGGCCCTCGAGCAAAATCGGCTTGGCCGGTTTGTTACCGATGAATCCAACAATTCCACACATAGTTCTTTATTCCTCGGGCCCCAGGGGCCACGGTTACTTTTTGCTTTTCATTCCGAGAAGACGTTTGGCGTACCCCTCTTTGACTTCCATCCGTGCGCGGCCGATGGCCAGCGCGTCGGCGGGAACGTCCCTGGTCACCGTTGTGCCAGTGGCCACGTAGGCTCCGTCAGCGATCTTCACGGGAGCCACGATTTGCGAATCGGACCCCACAAAAACCCGTTTCCCTATTAGCGTTTTATGTTTGTTAACGCCATCGTAATTGCATGTGATGGTCCCGCAACCGATGTTGCTCTCTTCGCCCACTTCGGCATCGCCTAAGTAGCTTAAATGAGATGCCTTTGACCCGCGGTGCATGACGGTCTTCTTGGTCTCCACAAAATTGCCGACTTTCACGTCTTCTTTGAGCTCGGTCTCAGGACGCAAATGGGCCATAGGACCTACGCTCGCGCGCGCGCCCACAAGGCTGTCGGTGATCACCGAACCCCACTTGATCTGGGCCGCTTCGGCGAGTTTCGAGTTCAGTACCCGAGCCTGGCCTTCGATCACCACGCCGCGAGAAATCTCGCTGCGACCACCGAGAAAGGTTCCAGGGCCAATCTTGGCCGCCCCTGTAAAGCGCACAGAACGCTCCACATAAGAAGAATCCGCCGCCACAAAAAGCACGCCAAAGGATTCACAAAGCGCGCGTTTCCATCGGGCCTGATCGATTTGGTCGGCTCGCGCGAGCTCCCAAGTGGAGTTCGCGCCAATGAGATCTTCCGTGTCTTCGCCAGTGATCACGAGCGCATCGGTGGCGCGACGCTTGTCGCGCGCGATGCCGATAAGATCGGTCAGATAAAATTCATTTTGCTTGTTCTCTGAGCGCAGCTCCGCGAGCCCGCTCTTTAAAAATTCCATATTGAACGCATAGATGCCCGAGTTGACTTCTTTGATGGTCTTGAGATCAGCTGTCGCATCGGCCTCTTCACAGATGCGCTCCACCACGCCACGCGCATCACGCACGATGCGGCCGAGACCCGAGGGGTCCATGACAAGCGACGAAAGGCACAGCGAATGCAGCTTGCGCGTCTCGAGTTCTTGCACCATTTTCTTTACGATGCCAGCACGCACAAGCGGCAAGTCGCCGTTCAGCACCACTACACTCGACTCTTTCGCGCTCCCCAGCTCGGCCATCGCCACACGCACCGCATCGCCAGTGCCTCGCTGTTCTTTTTGCAGCACAAAGTGCAGCTTTTCGCGGGCCAGCTCGGAACCAAATTCGCTCGCAAAAACTTCGCGAAGTTCCGCTTCCACGCGCTCGGCCTGGTAACCCACGACCACCACGATTTTTTGGCAAATATCCCCAAGGGCACGGAGCGGAGCGGCGGCCATCGGCGCACCCCCGATCGGAAAGAGCACCTTAGGATCTTCAGATTTCATTCGGGTGCCTCGACCCGCCGCTAGCAGTATCCCAATCATATTTGTGGTAATTTACGACTGATGAGAGCTGTCGTCGACATCGGAAGCAATTCGATCAAATACACTCTAGAGCGAAGCCGGGGCGATGCGTCATCCTGCCTCAGTGACTCACGTGTCATCGCCCTAGGCAAGGGACTCAAAGCCGGCTCCCCACTCTCGGCCGAAGCCCTCGCTCGACTAGACACCGCGCTCAAATCCTTTGCCCCCGCACTCGCCCCCTGCGCCGGAGAACTCGTCGTCGTCGGCACTGCCGCTCTGCGCAGCTGCTCGAATCCCGAAGCCGCGCGCGAGCTCGTGCAGCGACACCTCGGTGCTCCCCTGCACATCATCCCCGGCGAGCGCGAAGCGGAATTGTCGTTTTTGGGTGCGAGCCTCGACTCGCCCTTTCAAAACCCTCTCTGTGTAGACGTGGGTGGCGCCTCCACCGAAGTCGGTCTCACGCGCGGCGGAAAGCTCACCTCGGTACCCTGGGGCGCGCTGCGTGTGCACGAAAACATTTTGCGCAGCGAGGTGCCCGTCACGCCGGCCGTCTGGCGTAACGCCCAAACACAGCTCGACCAAATCTTCGCCGCCGAAATGCACCAACTCAGCGGCATCGATGGCAAAGCGATCGACGGCGTGCTCGCCATCGGCGGCTCGCTGATGATGTGCGCCAAGTCTCTGTACCCCGAACAGAGAGCCTCCAAAACCGTCGCTGTGAGCCGCGCACGATTGCGCGAATTCCAAGACAAAGTTGCCACCACTGCCCTCTCGCCACGCATCTCTGAGATGGGCTTTAGCGCCGACCGCGCCGACATCGCCTGTGCGGGACTCATGTGTCTTTTTGCCGCAATTCATAGCCACGCGGCGCTCGATCGCATGGTGATCACCGAAGGCGGACTTCGCAATGGCATCTTCCAACGCTGGTCTGACTTCGCTGTCTAAAACCGTCAAAATTTTGAATTCTTAACATCACCTTGATCGAATTCCGGCACGCGCGCTCTAATCTGAGTCTGTGGAGAGGGCATGAGTGGAGGAGGACTGAGATATGGTGAAAGGGAAAGAACAGCAGCTGGTTATGAAATCGTTGAAACGAACTTTGATCAATTTGACGATTACCACGGCTATCATCTGGAGTGGATTGACCATGCTCGCTGGACCTTAAGGCAGGAAGTGCCCCATGAAAAAAGGCAACAAAGCGGTCTTCGCAATTTTTAAAAACCAAGCCGACGCGGAACTCGCGGTAGACGCGCTGAAGCTCGAAGGCTTTCGGAATTCTGACATTTCAACTCTGATGCAGTCGCTGGAATCGACTCAAGAATTTGCTCACGAACGATCTAGCAAAGCGCCCGAAGGCGCGGCTGCGGGCGCCGTGTGCGGTGCCCTCATCGGCGCCGTCTTGGGCTGGCTCGCCGGCATCGGCTCGCTGGCCATCCCGGGCGTGGAAGCTTTCTTGGTAGCAGGTCCCGTGATCGCCGCCCTCGCGAGCGCCGGACTCGGAGGCATGATCGGCGGATTCTCGGGAGCCTTTATCGGTATGGGGATTCCCGAATACGAAGTGAAGCTTTACGAAAGTTGGATGCGTGTGGGCGGCACTCTGCTCTCCGTGCACGTCGACGACGACCTTTGGAGACGCAAGGCCAAGAACATTTTGGAACAATTTGACGCCAAGGACATCTCGAGCCGAAACGAGTTGGCCTCGGACACGAAGATGACCAGGCGCCCGGCGTGGGGAGAAACAGGAACCCATGCTGCGACACATCGCTAAATTTCCGGAGCTTCGAATCGATACTCCGGGATCCATGCGCCACGAGCGGAACTGCCGAGTATTCGTTCGTGGCGCGTTCTATTGCCTTTTTAAGGATTCTTAACCGCGGCTTGATTCCGAGCGAGCAGGCTCGCCCTTAAACTGAATTCTACGAAAGCATTTTAAGAGAATTTGGAGGACTCCCGTGAGAACCGCATTTCAAAAATCCCCCCTTCGCATCGCCACCTTTTTTTTGCCAGCCATCATGGCCACAGGCCACATCTCCTACGCGGGGATATGGTCCACGGGTGAAGGTCAAATTCTGATCGCCAAAACGCTGGGCTCCTCTGACGGAGAGCGGATCTCAGCTGCCAGCGGCGCGGCGCAAACGATCGGCGATTGCTAAGCCAAGGCCTTCGTTCGAGGGCGCAAAGGCGAAGAGCGTTGCGTAGCGCGCGTCGGCATCGAAGGCACGCAACGTGCGAAAGAGTACGGAGGCGGCCTCTGTCGAATTTGCTCCCAATACCACGTGTGGCTGCGTGGAGCTGAGCCCGCACTCGCGCGCCGTGCGGAGATCTCCCTCGTCAACAAAAAGGCACAAGTCCTGCGAGGTCATCTCTGACCAAGCTCGGCTTGTCCACTCGCGATCTACGTAGCGCACGGGCTTGGTTGGCGAATAATGCTTGGCGAGTTGTCCCGGGGCGTGCTGCATGGATCGCTCGTCGAGCACCGACGAGACGTGCTCAAGCGCAAGGCCGCGAGTGGCGGCAAAATCGCGCAGTGACTCGAGCGGCAATGCGCCCGGGCGCAGCACCTGAAGACTATTCCCTGAGACACGCACCACGGTGGATTCGATGCCAAGTCGGCAATCCCCCCCATCGACGACAGCGTCGAGTCCATGCGGGCCGAGTTCTTGCAGCACGTGACGATAAGCCGTGGGAGAAATCCCCTGAAAACGATTTGCCGAAGGCGCCGCAAGCGGTTCGCCAAGTTCCGCGATGATCGAAGCAAAAACCTCATGCGCAGGCGCACGCAGCGCCACAAGGGGAGACCCCGCAGTGCAGAGCTCACTCACGCGTGCAGATTTCTGGCAGAGTATGGTCAATGGGCCGGGCCAGAACGCGCGCATCAGCGCCTCTTCGATGCCGTCGAGAGCGGTGCAGAGCGGACGTGCCATCTCGATACCCGAGACGTGGGCAATGAGCGGATCAAAATGCGGACGTGCTTTGAGAGCAAAGATGCGGCTCAGCGCAAGATCCGAAAATACGCGGCCCGCTAGGCCATAAACAGTTTCGGTGGGTAGCGCCACCGGACGATCGGCGCGCAAAAAATCAAGTGCCCACTGGCGCTGAGCGGATTGCTGCGGATCAACGACCAGCGCCATGTTCGAGATCTTCTTTGAGGAGACGGTTCAAAAACTTTTCGGCCTCGCCGCGTCCACGCAAGAGGTAAACCCGGCGTTTCTTGGGATCTTTGATCAGCTCCGCGGTGTAGGGGTACGACGAAGACTGCGTGTAGAGCAGCCCGCGCGTGGTCATCTCAGCCAAAGTCTCCTTGGATTTGTCGCTGCGAAATTTTTGCTGCACGCCGGTGAGAGCCTTGCCGGCGCGGTATCCGCGCAGCACGATCCAGGTGTACGAAGATTCGTTGCGACCAGCTTCCATGGCGGCAAAGCGCAGGGCGCCGGCATCGGGCCACGCAAAGTTGTAACCCGAGTGAAGTTTGGTCTCTGCTTCTTCTTTTTGTGCGCGCTCGCGACCGATGAGCGGTTCGATTTGCATTTGGCGCCAAAGGGCGGTTTCGACCTTGTCTTCGCTCGAAGACTTGTAGAGGTAGAGGCCATTTTGCTCTTCGAGGTACACGCAATCGGCGGGCACGCGCAGCGAACGCAAGTTTTGCGAAGGCAGGATTTTTTTGAGCTCTTCGGCGAATTCGGCTTCACCGTTGCGGCCGCGCAAACGGTTCAAGAGTGAGGTGCTGTTGAGCGAGTGCCAGTTGTCCCACTTAAAGCTTTGCCATTCGGCGCGGTTTGCCGAGCCGTCGATGGCCCACGAAAGCGCTACCCAACAGCCAAAGCCCGTGCCCACAACCAGAGCGGGTTCGATGCCGGCTTTCTCGAGAGTCTGCAAAAATCCGAGCGATTCGATGGCGTCGTAACCAGCGCCGTCGATCCACACCGCAACTGGGGAGCGTTTGAGTTGTTCGATACGCGAGAGCTTGGATTCCTCCAGCTCGTGTGCTTCGATCGCGGGCGGGAGCAGCAGCGGGTCCACTTCTCCCGACGAAGGGCTATCGCCGCCGGCGTAGGGTCGAGCCGTGCGCGGACGCGTAGTGGTACAAGCCATCACCGTTGAGAGGCATAAAAGTAGCGCTAATTTTTGGTGACCCATAACAAGTACTCCGTATTTCCTTCGGCTCCTTGCGTACGGCAATCTTCACTGGCGTTCACACGGGCGAGCGGACAATTTAAGATGCAGGCGACCACCTTATCAAGCGCTTCTTTGCGATGTTTGGGATCTTTGACAATGCCCCGAGGCACCTTGGAGGGCTCGAGTTCAAATTGGGGTTTGACGAGCATCACCCAGTGGCCACCGTCGCGCAGCCAAGCCCAGGCGTGGGGAATGATTTTGGTGAGCGAGATGAACGACAAATCCGACACGATGATGTCAAAGCTTGGCTCAATGCCCACCTCGCGCCAACGCGCCTCGTCCATCTTCAGCACGTGCTGCTTTTCGAGGGAGAGCACTCCAGCGTGGGAGCGCAGCTTTTCGTGCAACTGATTGGTGCCCACATCTAAGGCGACAACATGCGTCGCACCGCGCTCGAGAAGCACTTGCGTAAAACCACCGGTGCTCGAGCCAATGTCGAGACATCGGGCCCCAGAGCTGGGAATCTGCGGCCAGGATTCCAGCGCCTGCAAAAGTTTGTAGGCGCCGCGACCCACGTACTTGTCTTCTTCGCCCACCAGACGCAGAGCGGCCGTTTCGCTAATTTGCTGGCCGGCCTTTTCTACCGCTTTCCAGCTAGCAGCGCGTTCGTCGTAGTATTCCACTTTGCCACGCATGATCAGGGCCTGCGCCTTGTTGCGCGATTCCACGAGGGCGAGGTGCACCAGGCGCTCGTCGGCTCTCACTTTGCTGGCTTTGACGCTCATTAGTTGGTCCAGAGGAGCGATTCAAAGCGCTCGAGAATTTCGTCGGCCGACCAGCCCAGGGCCCGCGCGCGGTCGCGCAGCGATTCCATGCGGTGATTGATCTCGCTGCGCACGTTTTGCACGTCCAAGAGCTTGGTGACGCCGTCGCGATCCTGAAAGTCGTCGATGAGTTGGTAGAGAATGCCAAAGTCGCGACCCCAATTGCGGAACTCGTCGACTTGAGAGGCGAGATTCTTGGTGCCCACGCAGAGCGCGGCCATCGCCGCCACGGCTCCAAAGAGCGCGCCGGTTTTGAGCACATGCGTGTGCAGAATCTCATTTACGGAATTTTGGTGGATGGGGCCCTGCAAATCGCGCACCTGACCGGCGATGAGCTGCGAGCCGCCAGCGGCAAACGAAAGCTCCTGTATCAACGCAAGTCGCCGCTCGGCACTCAAGGTCTCTGCGCGTGAAAGCAAGTGAAAAGCCGCCGTCAGCAGCGCATCGCCCACAAGCAGCGCCTGCGCCTCATCGGCGAGTCGATGCAAGGTCGGCTTTCCGCGACGAAAATCGTCGTCGTCCATACAGGGCAGGTCGTCGTGAATCAGCGAGTAGGTATGAATCCACTCGATGCTCAGTGCGACGTCGTAATAAGTCGGTGTCCATATCGAATGCGCGTCGTAGGACGCCAGGATGAGAAAGAAAAGTTGGGGGCGTAAAAACTTGCCCCCTTCGAGCGCGTGGGCCGCAAGCCCTGCGGTGGGCTCCACCCACTTTTGCTCGCCAAGGCGACGCATTTGATGCTGCGCCAGCGAATCAAAAAAGTGCCCAGGCAAGGAGACCTTGGGCAGATGGGGCTCGTGGTTCAATTCACGTCACCTTCGGAGAAAGCACCGTCTTTTTCGAGAATTTCTTTAACCCGAAGCTCAGCCTTTTGAAGTTTGTTTTGGCATTCTTTGACGAGCTCGATGCCCTGTTTGAACGAGTCCAGCGCCTCTTCGAGGTTCAGCGAGCCGGATTCCATCTTCTTGGCAATGTCGTCGAGTTTCTTGATATCGTCATCGATCATGGCCCCATGGTTTAGCATAATTTCGGGGCCATGAACAAAAGAACCTGGGTCCCCTTAGAGGCGAGGCTGAACAAAAGAACCTAGTTCCTTAACCCCGTACCTTACGGAGTACGGGGTTAAGGAACTAGGTTCTTTTTAGAGGCGAGGGGACCACGCGGGCTGCTTGCAATTGCCCAGATTCTTAGGCGAAAGCACGCGGATGTTCGTGCCCAGATTGCTCATCACGTAGATGCGGTACTGACCGTCGATGTTCGAGGAGAAGGCCAGGAAACGTCCGTCGGGACTCCACACCGGGTTCTCGCTCGAATGCGCACCGGCCGTGAGACGCACCAGGTTGGTACCCGTCACGTCCACGCGGAAGATGTTAAAGTTGTTGAGCTTGTTCTCCTGACCCGAAAACGCGATCACTTTGCCATCGGGCGAGAACTTGGGCGAGGAGTTGTAGACCCCCGCGAAGGTCAAACGACGAGCCTGCGCCGCCTTGGTGGGCGGGCCTACATAGATGTGCGGCGAGCCGGTGCGCGACGACGAATAGGTCATCATCGTGCCGTCGGGCGACCAGTCCGGTTCCACAGTAAAGAACTGCGTGTCGGTCACTTTGGTGCGCGTGTTGGAGTCCAGGTCGAGCACCCAAATCTCGGGGCGGCCGTTTTGCGAAAAGGTGTAAGCGATCTTGTTCTCGCGCGGATGGAAGACCCCACCCGTGTTCAGACCCTTAGCAGCGCTGAGCGTGCTGCGCTTGTTCGCCGCGAGGTCGAGCAGATACAAGTTCGGATTCACGAAGGCGCCCTTCGCGGCCGGCTTGTAGCTCGTGAAAAGTACGCGGTGGCCATCGGGAGCCCACGAGGGCGAGAGCGCAAAGTTGCCGTCCTTGGTGAGTTTGTTCACATTGGCGCCATCGAAATCCATGATGTAGATTTCTTTGGTTCGGTTGCCGCAGCTCATGAGGATGCGCGTACGGAAAATGCCATCTTCACCAGTGAGGGTTTTCATGACGTCGTTGGCGGTGAAGTGCGCGAGCTCTCGCCCCGCCGAACCTTCTTTGGAAACGAAAGGGTAGAGACGACCGAGAATCTGCACGCCGCGGTTCACATCGTAGAGACGCACTTCGGCTTCGACCTTGCCAGCGTTGCTGCGCAGCTCGGATTTTACAAGGAACTCCACGCCGAGCGCTTTGAAGGCGTTAAAGGAAAACGATCCGATGGTGAGGCCGCCCGTGTTCGAGGGCAGCTTCTGCGCCGGCAGCATCTCAAAATAACCCGTGTACTCGAGATCTTCGACAAGGGTCTTAAAGAACTCCTCCGTCGCAGGATGGTTTTTGATAGTAGGCTCAACGGCGATAAGAACTTTTTTAAAATTCGGATCTCCTACCGAAACGTAGATACGATTTTGAGCGCGCACGGGCGAAGACGCGAGCATAGCGCCGAGTCCAAGGGCTCCGAGCCCAAAGAATTTTTTCATCATTCCGGAAATCCGCATACAATTCCATCCTCCATCACGTTCCTAACCAAATCCGCCGGGGGCTTTGGAAAGGGGCTCGCATCCGCCACGGCTTTCGCCGCAAGGGTATCGTATTCGCTCGAACCACTACGCACAAGAAACTCTTGCGACAACACGCGTCCATCGGGCGCAATGCGCACGAGGATGCGGGCCGAAAACTTGCCCGAGGCTTTCATCCAGCCCGGAGCAGACCAAAACTTATTAAAGTGTGTACGCACGTGGGCCTGAAAGGCGTCGCGCTGAGTGGCGATGTCGCCCGTCGTGGAATAACCTTCGGACTTGATATTGCCAGCGAGCACGGCGCGACCATCTTCACCCGTCGGGGTTTCTTTAAGCGACTCGTCTTTGAGATAATTTTGCGAGAGGCTCTTTTGCAAATCCTCGAGCTGTTTCAACTCGTCGGCGTCTGCTTTGTCTTTTTTAGCTTTCTTCTTTTGCTCGGCGAGCTTCTTGGCATCTTCTGCCTTTTTCTTGGCCGCTTCTTTTTGCTCGAGCACCATTTGGTCTTTTTTCGCCTGGGCTTCGGCTTCGGCCTTGGCGGTGTCTTCTTTGGGTTTTTCGGGAGCTACCTTGGCCTCTTTGGTAAGGTCCACCTTGGCGAGTTCGTTAAGCTTGAGCGTGGGCAAGTCGACAACATCCACGCGAATGCTCTTTTTGTTGAGCTCGGCGGAGATGTCTTTTTTATTCATAAAGAACGACGGAATTTGCACACCCAGGTACTGCATCCCAATAGACAGGCCGTAGATCGCCACGAGCGAGCCGTGCAATACAAGTGATCGTTTGATGCCGAGCTTTAAATAATTGGGACGTTTACGGCGCAGGAGCACACGCACCTCGGTCTCAACCGGAGGTTGCGACTGAGACTTGCGGTACTCAAGCTCACGCGTAAACTGTGGATCCACCATCGATAACCCCTCACTCGGGCTGTGTGACGAGACCTACTTTTTCGATGCCCGCGGCCTGCACAAGGGCCATGATTTCGGCCACGGAACCGTAGGGCACGTCTTTGTCGGCGCGCACGAAAATCTCGCGCTGTTGTCGACCTTTGTAAATTTCTGCGAGACGAGCGGGCAAATCCTTACGCGCCACTGGTTTCTCGCGCAGACGAATCACGCGGTCTTTGCCCACGAAGAGCGTCACCGGTTCGTCGGAGACGTCTTTGCGCAGACTCGCGCCTCCGGCTACGGGCAGCCGTACGTCCACGCCTTGTTCCATAAAGGGCGAAGTGATCATCGTGATGATCAGGAGAACGAGCATGACATCCACGAGCGGAACCACGTTGATTTCCGCCATTGGACGATCGTACTCGTCACCACCACCATTGCCTGCCGAAAATGCCATCGATTACCCCAAGTAGTTTCGTTTGAGTATGTTCACAAAATCCGACGAGAAGTTGTCCATGTCGGCTCGGAAGTGTCGCATGCGCACCGAAGCTTGGTTGTAAGCCATCAGCGCGGGAATCGCCGCGAAGAGACCCACGGCAGTTGCCATGAGGGCTTCGGAAATGCCTGGGCCTACCACCTGAATCGAAGCGGCACCAGTGTTGCTCGAGAGCGCAGAGAAGGCGTCCATGATGCCGATCACCGTTCCAAAGAGTCCGATGAAGGGCGCCACCGAAGCGATCGATGCGAGGAAAGGCACGAGGCGTTCGAGGCGGATGACTTCCGCAAGGCTCGATCGGCGCAGCGAGCGCTCCACGTTTTCGACGCCATTCAAAAGCAGGTCCGAAGCGGCCGCGCCCTCTTTGCCCTTGACCTTGGAAGAGACCTTTTGGAATTCGAGGAATCCCGCGCGGAAGATGTTACACACGGGGGAATTCGAATAGTCCTTAGAGGCGTTGAAAATGGAATCCAGGGATTTGGCGTTCCAAAAGAGATCGAGAAACTTTTGGGTTTCTTTGCGGGCCTGCTTGAAGGCGACCCATTTGGCGAAAATGATGGTCCAAGAAGCCACCGAAGCCAAAACCAAAAGCCACAAAACGATGTTGACGATGAGCCCGACGCCCAAGTGACTGGTTACTGCAGAATTCTCCATAGATTTCTAGAATATAACGAAGCTGGGATGGGTACTAGTTTTGCCGTGAGAAGCGCTGGAGCACTGCAATATTTGCCGAGGCGAAGGCCACGGTGCCCAGCGCCAGGGCGATGGTTGGGTATTGGAACTTGGCCACAAAAAAGGACCAGCCCGAGGACCAAGGCGAAACCACCAGCGAAACGCCGATGCCGAAGACGAGAAAGGCGCCGAGTCCCCAACCGAGTCGCGACCAAAAACCACCGCCGCGACTGGAGACCAGGGATTCGTAGGTTCTCAATCCCATCCAAAGAACCGCCAGTATCAAGGGCAGAAGCTTTTCCACATCGAATCCCAGGCCCAGATACTCGGCCCACACCCACACTTCCACGGCCAGAGAGACCACGAGTGCCATGACACTCGCATAGCGGGAGCTGCGGGCGTGCGCAAAGAGATCCGTGCGGATCACGTCGAGCACAACAAAGAGCAGCACAAAAGAAGCCAGAGGATCGGTGAGCAGGTGGAACTCCCGCAAGAGAAAGATCGGCTCCACACCGGGATTCTCTATGGAGAGCAGGCCGATTTGACGCGCGAGCCCCAGCCACAGGAGCGAAAACGAGATCGCAAACCACAGCGCACGTTTGAAATGTTTCCAGGCCACAGTGCGCGCCGCGCGCGGCCAGCGACGGTAGCGCGCCAAGAATTTCGGCCAGCGCGAAAAGCCCAGATAAAAGGAGCTGGTGAGCAGCCACCCGAGGAGCACAAACCACGCAGCATCGGCGCTCAGAATCGAACGCAGCGTGAGACCAATCTCCGAGGATTCGATGGCCGAAGGGGGAATCGAGACCGCCACAAGCCAGTACGACACCACCGCAAAAAACAGCGTGCCGAGCACCAGGGCCCAGGCCCGCTCTTCGCCACGGCTGGATATGTGGGATCGAGGTGTCATGGAGCCCCTCACCATGCTCCAGAGCCGCAGAATTATCAATTCAATTTACCTATAGGGCAAAATCCACTACATAGAAGCCCCCATGGCCGGCGCGAACCTTACAAATTCGATCAAATCCTTTAGTCCTTCGGTCATCATCGTCGGTGGCGGTCTCGCCGGCTCGGAATGCGCCTGGCAGCTCGCGCTCGCCGGCCACAAAGTTGTCATCATCGAACAACGTCCCGTGAGCAGCACCGAGGCCCACAAAACCGATCGCCTCGGCGAGCTCGTCTGCTCCAACTCCCTCAAATCCACGGATCCGCTCTCGGCGCCAGGCCTGCTCAAAGACGAACTGACGCGCATGAAGTCGCTCATCCTCGAGGCCGCCATGGCTTCGCAAGTTCCGGCCGGCCAAGCGCTCGCCGTAGATCGCGACGCCTTTGCCGCCTACATCACAAGCAAGATCGACAAGCATCCGCGTATCGAGGTCATCCGCGCCGAAGTGAAGCATTACGAAGAGTTGATGATCACCGGTGCAAAAGGCTTGATCCCCGTCGTGCTCGCCACCGGCCCCCTCAGCGGCCGTTCGCTCATGGAGAGCCTGGAACCGCTCGTGGGCAAGTCTCTCTACTTTTACGATGCCATCGCTCCGATCATCGCGGGCGAGTCGATCAACCGCGACGTGGCCTTTCTGCAGAACCGTCACTTCAAGGGCCAGGGCGGAGAGGTGCAAAAGGACGAAGAAGGGGATTACCTCAACTGTCCTTTTAGCGAAGAAGAGTACAACAACTTCATCTCGGCGCTCAAAACCGCTGAGCGTGTGCCGAGCAAGGATTTTGAGAAACTGATTTATTTCCAAGGCTGCCAGCCCGTCGAAGCCCTGCTCGAAAAGGGCGACCGCACTTTAGCTTTTGGGCCCATGAAACCCGTAGGACTCAGCGACCCGCGCACCGGCAATCGTCCCTACGCCGCGATTCAGCTGCGCAAAGAAGACTCCGAAGGCCGCGCCTGGAACATGGTCGGCTTCCAAACCAAGCTCAAATACCCCGAGCAGCAGCGCGTGTTCCGCCTCATCCCGGGACTAGAGAACGCGGAGTTCTACCGCCTGGGCTCGCTCCACCGCAACACCTACGTCAACTCACCTACCCTGCTCGATGCGCAGTTTCGATTGAAGACCATGCCGATGCTGCACTTCGCAGGACAGGTGACGGGCGTCGAAGGCTACCTCGAGAGCACCGCCATCGGCGCGCTCGTGGGACGCCTGCTGCATTTGCGTTTTTCGGGCTCCATCGCCGAGCCACCTCTGCCTCCCGCCACCACGGCGCTAGGCGCCCTCGCTCACGCGATTGTTTTTGGCAAAGCCAAGGACTTCCAGCCGATGAACATCAACTGGGGTTTGGTTCCCCTCGATGGCATCGGTGAGCGCGACCACGAGAAAAAAGAAAAGCTCTGCTCACGCGCTCGCAGGCAGTTCGGCCACTGGCTTTCGCTCTTCGGGTTTTAAGATTCACTTCCGTTTGCGTAGCGCCGTGACGATGGCGGATCCCGTAAAGCCACCAAAGGCGGCGGCCATCGCCACAACAATCAGCGCAATGGGCCAAAAGCTGGCACCACCGCCTTTGTGAGGCATGACGAACTCTTGAATGAGAATGTCCAAAGAAAAAATCACCACCGGCACCATCACACTGAACCTAGGCTTGCCTTTCCATAACATCAGGCCGAGACCTAGAGCTGCGGAAATGAGGAAAATCAGATTCACGTCCAAGTGTTGAACAAACATCTCATGAGCAGAATAACGTCACCCAGAAATCTTGCCTAGCGATCCCATCTGCTGCAGCAACGATGCAACAATAAAGCGAAACTAAAGCAGGTAATGCCAAGCGTAGACCGTCACGAGCGAGAGCGGAATGCCAACGCCCACCATAAGGCTTGCGATTTCGGCGTTGAGGCCACTCTCCTCGGCCACTACCGAAGCGGTGATCATCGGCGCCATGGCCGCCTCAAGCACGGTGATCTTGGCGAGATGCGGATCAGCGCCCACAAGCCGGTAAAGAACGACAAAAAAGAGAGGCGCGAGGGCGAGTTTGAAACCCAGACCCCACGCCAGCTGTCCCGCGCGGCGACGCAGTACCGCAGAGGAGACCTTGAGCTGAAACCCCACAGCGACAAGCGCGAGCGGCACGAGGGTTTGCGAAAACCTCTCGAGCACCACGTGCAGCGTGCCGCCCGTGGGATAGGTGCCGCTCAGCGACCAGACGATTGCCACAAGGAGCGTCACGAAGGGCGGAAATTTTAAAATGTTCATCGCAATGGCGCGTGCCTCGAGACGCCGGCCCACGACGGGGCTGTAGATCGAGGCCACCACAAGTCCGAGTGTCGAGAGCACCAAAAAAGTGCCCGGCTGATCCACGAGCACGCCCACGCGCAATCCCTCGGGTCCATAGAGAGACTCAAGAATGGGAAACCCCACAAAAGAGGTGTTCCCCAATCCCCCAGTCAGCGTGAGCGCACCGATCTCCGGACGACTCCACTTCAGCGCGCGGCCCAGCAAATAGAAGAAGGTGCACGAGAGGAGAAACAAAATCCAAGCCATGGTCACGGGCACGAGCATCTGAGCGTCGACATGCACGCTCTGGAGAAGTGCGGGAATTTGGATCAAAATCACCGCGGGAAGCGAAACCCAAATCACAAAAGCGTTGAAAGCCTTGGGAGCCGTAGTGGGAAACTTGCCCGTGGTGCGCAGGATTCCCCCCACCACGAGGCAGACAAAAATTAAGACAAAATTAGGATTCATGCCGGGCGCGGTTCCGATCAGAGCTCAAGTCGCAATCCCATGGCGCCCGAGAGCGCGGTCGTGGAATTGTGGCCTGTGTATCCGTAAGTGCGGTAACCGCCCTCGATGAGCCAGGTCACCGCGTCGGTCACGAGCACACCCACGTGTCCTTTAAAGCGCAAGTACGATTGTTCGGTGCCCGCTCCCGAGAGGCGCGAAGGGTAACCGTAATCGGCACGCAGCTGAATGTGCCAGCGTTTGGCAAAATACTGCGCAAACGAAAGACCGAGGTTCACGCCGCGATGGTTGGTTTCGTAAGGTGCGAGACTGACCACATCAGTGCCTTGATCCGCCAGATGCTGAAAGAAATCCATGTGCAAACGGAAGACGAGACCTTGGGCTACCGAGAAAACCTTTTGGTAGTACATGCCCGCCATCCATTCGGAAACCAGCACGTCTTGGAACTCCACACCGCCGAGGCTCGCCAGGGCCTGGAGCATGTGCAGCTCAAAGCCCACGCCAGCGAGGGCGCTGGGTTGCCACTCGCCGCGAGCTTCGACCACCGGCGCCAGGAGCAGCTTCGATTTGGCAGTTCCCGAAGAGTTGCCAAGGTTCAAATTCCACGCGCCGCCCACCACATCGAGCAAGATATCGGTCGACTGCGAAGCCGCAGGAGCGTGCACGACGAACTCTTGGCCCATGTACACGTTCGATTGCGGTTTTAAAAAGAGGTAGGGAACGAGCACTCCTGCGCCCGCCTCGCCGGCCCCCGGCGACCAGACAAGGTTCGTGCTTGCGCGACAATCTTTATCGAAGTGCAGCTCTAAGCTGTCTTTGCGTTCGGCGGGATCCACCTGCACAGCGATCCAGCCCCCCGCGGCTGTGAGCACTTCCGAGTTGGCGTCTTTGAGCTTGGCTTCGGTGATGGCTGAGTTCGTCGCCTTTTCGCAGGCGGGTGATTGAAATTTGAGTTTGGAGCGCTCACCGCTCAGCCACTCCACGGTTCCCGCGCGCACTTGCCCAAGCAAATACCAACGCGAAGCGCTCCAGGAGAGGTTCGATTGAAATTCTACTTTTGTGGCCGCACCGGCCGCAAGCGAAAGGCTCAGTCCGAGCCCGAATAAATAGCGTTTCATTTCCCGCGTCCTCCATGTCCGCCGACAAGTATCAGCGAGAGATTGATCAAGTGCGAGGTCTCGTAAAGCTTACCGAGCTGAGTTTGGCCCGCGGTGTCCGAGAAATCCACCCCGAGTCGCGCCCATCGGTAACCCACGCCGATCGCCCATTTGGGCGAGACTTTATAGTTGATCGAGCCTCCGGCTCGCATTTCTCCAAGCGCTTTGGCGCCCTCGGCGCTGCGAAAGCCATAACGACCCGTAAGCGAGAAGCCCCATGGCGTGCGGCCAATCCAATCGTCGTAATCAACGCCCACACCCACGCCAGGCGAAGACCGCACCACAAAGGGCTTCACGTCGCCGAGCTGGTACCAGTTGCGGCCGCGAACTTCACCAACGATGGCGAGCACGCGGCGCGGAGACGGCATGCCAATCACAAAACGAGCGTCAAAGGCGAATTCCGAAAACTGAAACTTCACATCGTCGTCGGGCAAGAAGTTCGACAAGTTTTGCGAAAGCGAAAAGCCAAGTTGCACCATCGGCACCCAGGGAACGGGCACGGTGATAAGTCCCGACATCACAGGGAAGACCCCGCGAGTGCGCTGATCGGCCGAGGCTGTCACGTTGGTAGTTTGGAACTTGCCATAACCGAGGTCGAATTTGGTTTGAGAGTTCTGAAAGAACTTAAAGAAACCCACCTGCTCGGGCTGCGACACGAGCGCTTCAAAGATGAGCTGATCGCTAAAGCCGGGGCCAGAAATCAAATAGGATACCGAAGGTGGAAACACGCGAAAGCGGAAGGTACGAATGGAACCCTCGCCCTCGGTGAACTCGAGCGACTGACCATCAGCGAAAGTCAGCGGGCAATCGCCCTCTACACGGGCTTCAACTTCGATTTGCACAAAGGGCTTGCCCTCTTCGAATTCGATGCGGGGGTTCTTGTTGACAAGGTCTCGCCACTGCACGCAGCGCTTGGCGCTTTCGCGTTGGGTGACATATTCAAATCCCACTGATTCTAGGTAATAACGCTGAAGGGACATTTGGGCTTGAGCAACGGGAACCACTCCCAGCACGAGCCACAACCATGACGAAGCCTTGATGCGCATAGCACCGAGACTAACGCAGAAAGTTCAAAATATGAAGGTGCGTTGGATTAGCGTGCGTTTTTACAACGGCCGCTCGCGAGACGCGTCGACCACTGCGTACCCCAACCTTGGGCTACGCGATTGCTTTTGTACTGACCGAGCACGTTGGAGAGCGTCTCGCGCGCCTGAGCGCAGCGACGGTTCATTTCGTAGGATTCTAAGATGCCATCCAGCGCGATCTGCACGCTGGGGTTGAAATCTTCGCCCACACCATAAAGTGGCGATGCCAGGGCCGATGCGAAAGATCGTGTGGCCGCCGCGTTTTGTCCGCGCTTGGCTTGGTAAATACCTTTGGCGACTTCGGTAGCGGGCGCTTCTTTGCCTGTGCCCACGAGCTTGTCGTCGAATTTGCGACGGGTGATCTTTTGCGGAATCTCAATCGAATGAGCGATCTCGACCTTCGAGGCCGGTGCACGTACGGGTTCGTCGACTTGATTCAATACGAAATCTTGCTGGGCATCGGCTTTCGCCTTGGCCGTGGCCAATTCCTGAGCGCGCAGGGCCTCCGCACGTAGCGTCTCGGCCTTCAGCGCTTCTTCGCGCATCAGTTTTTCGTGTTCCAGTTTCTGCAGATCCTGCGAAGCAAAAGACTCTCGCAATTCAGAAATGTTGCTCGTCAACTCACCCACGTAGCCCTTGCCATCAGCCACCACGGCCACGCCCTTGAGATCGACCACTTTGCTCATACCGCTGGGGGCCACAACGCGCACCTTTTTAACAGCGTTAGGTTTGGCCTGAGCGACGGCAGCACCACCGATAACCCGAATCACTGGACCTTCGTTCAGTCCATCAACGGGCGGTTCGATCACGATCAGAGAGTTGGCTTCGAGCTGAACCTGAACGCCTACGGCCACCTCGATTGTCGCGCCGGTTTGGAATCCGGAAGCGATCATCGTTTTGCCGTAAAAGCGCTGGCCGCCGCGGGCTGGATAAAAGACAAAGTCCGCGTCGGATTTGTATTTGAGTTCGCCTTGAGAATTAACGAGGTGTCCGCTGTAGGCGCCGTGTCGACCTTGCACCAGCCAGGTGTCGAGCGTTGGTACCACCCCTTGGGTGAACCACTCTTGCTGCGCAAGTGGCGAGTGGGCGGGGTAAAAGTACGAAAACCCGAGCGCAAAGAACGCCAGAAACGTCAAAACCCCTATATAGGCAACAGACCTCATACAGGGGTTTTCGGCAGAACGGGCTTAGAGCTTGAGCCCGGTCTTGCCCGTATACTGGCCGCGGGGCCGATAAATACGGTTTTTGGAGTACTGTTCCATGGCGTGGGCACACCAGCCCGAAATACGACTCACCGCAAAAATCGGGGTGAAGATGTCACCCGGGATGCCCATCGAGTCGTAAACCGTCGCTGAGTAGAAATCCACGTTCGGCATGAGACCCTTCTTATCGAACATTGTCTGGTCGATGAGCGTGCTCATTTCGTAGAGTTCGGGATGGCCAACCTCTTTGGTGAGCTGCTGGCTCATTTTTTTGAGGATTTTCGCGCGGGGGTCACCGTTCTTATAAACGCGGTGGCCAATGCCCATCACCTTCTGCTTGCCTTCGAGTGCACCAACAACAAATTGCTGCGCCTTTTCGATGGTGCCAATTTCGTGCAGCATTTTCATCACGGCCGTGTTCGCGCCGCCGTGCAGAGGGCCCTTGAGAGTGCCGATTGCCGAAACGATGTCCGAGTGCAAGTCGCTGAGACTCGACGCGGTCACACGCGTGGAAAAAGCAGAGCAGTTGAGTTCATGGTCGGCGTGCAAAATCAGAGCGATGTCGAAAATCTTCACCCACTCGGCCTTGGGCTCCTTGCCCTGCAGCTGGTACATGAAGTTGTATGCGATCGACTTGTCGGTTTTGGGCTCAAGAATGTCTTTGCCTTCGCGAAGACGCTGGAAAGCCGCAACGATGGGTCCCATCTTGGCGATCAGGCGCACCGATTTGCGAAAGTTCGCGTCAGGTTCGTTGGAGGCCACGTCGGCATCAAAAAACGAAAGCGTGGAAACCGCCGTGCGCAAAAAGTCCATCGGGTGACCGTTTTTGGGGAACACCGAATAGAGCGACCCCAGCTGCGCTTTGAAAGCCGCATCGAGGGTCATTTCTTTTTGCAATTGTTTGGTGAACGCGGCGAGCTCATCTTTAGACGGCATCACTCCCTTGATCAGCAAGTACGAAACTTCTTCGAAGGTGGACTTCTCCGCAAGGTCTTCGATTGTGTAACCGCGGTAGGTGAGGGTCGAGTCTTGAATGCTTGAAATTTCGGTAGTGCAAGCCACCACTCCTTCAAGTCCTTTGTCTACTGCGTCTTTGTATTCTTGCACGGGTGTGGCCATCTCTCTAAGATCTCACTTTCTTCTACGAGTTGTGTAGGTGTCTTGTCAGATTAACCATGAATCGCAGCTTGCGCCAAGGTCATTTCATGTCAATAATTGAATGATGAGGGCAGAGTATGTGGTCACAGGTCTCGCCCAAAGCAAAGGGCAAACGTGGCCCGGACCTCTCGTGTTTCGCGAACTCAATCTGAGCTGGAAGTCCCCCTCGTTTCACCTCATCCTAGGCCCGTCAGGGGGTGGTAAATCCACCCTGCTGAAAACCATGGCAGGCGTTTGGCGGCCACTTGCCGGCACAGTAAAACTTGACGGCGAAGACCTCTGGGAACCGGGCTCCACAGTTCCGAACTTGCGCTGCGCATCGCGCATCGGCTACGCCTTTCAGAACAACGCACTCTTCTCATCGATGCGCGTGATAGAAAATCTCACCTACCCGCTTCTCGTGCGGCGCCGCGCCGAAAACGCTTCGCAGGCCGTGGAGATCGCCACCGAGTGGCTGCGCAAGGTGGGGCTCGAAAATTCTTCGTGGATCTACCCGCAAGACATGTCCGGCGGTATGCAAAAACGCCTTGCCATTGCGCGGGCTCTGATCCTTGAACCCGAAATTCTTTTTCTCGATGATCCCACTGCTGGCCTCGACCCCGTTACCAGTGAAAAGCTCATGCAGCTGATCATCGACCTGATCTCCAAACGCGAAGGCCTTGTGGTGATGGTCACCAACGACATCGACCGCGCACGCGAGTCCCATGCCCAGCGCCACTTTTTGGTGGATGGCAAACTCTACAGCGAGGGCAGCGAACACTACCTCGAGGCCGAGGAGCGCTTCTTACAATGATCCGCTTCACGAACGTCCACAAAAGCTTCGGCGCAAAACACGTGCTGCGCGGATTGAATCTCGACATCGGGGCCGGCGAGGCGTTCTTCATTCTTGGGGGCTCGGGCACAGGCAAGAGTGTCGCGCTGAAAAGTCTTATCGGGCTGTTGCGCATCGACGAGGGCCAACTGCATTACAACGATCGCGACATCACCCGCTGCAGCGAAGAAGCTTTCACCGAAATCCGTCGAGAAGTCTCGATGGTGTTTCAGCTACCGGCGCTGCTCGATTCACGCACTCTGCTGGAAAATCTCAACCTGCCGATACGCCACTTGGCCTCGAAGACACGCTGGGAGCGCATTCGAAGCGCGCTCAAGGCGACCCATCTCGATGTCTATCGCAACGACTTGCACCAGGTTTACCCAACCTCACTGAGCTACGGTGAGCAAAAGCGCATGGCGCTGGCACGCTCGCTCGTTACCCAGCCACGCGTGCTGCTCTACGACGAGCCCACCACCGGCATGGACAGCGAAACCGCCAAAGAGATCCACCAGCTCATTCGCTCCGTAGCGCAGCTCTACAACACCACTTCGCTTGTGGTCTCGCACGACATCACCAACGCCCTGGCCACAGCGGACCGCCTCGCCGTGATGCATGAAGGACGCGAGATCTTCGTGGGCACGGCGGACGAATTGCGCCGAAGCCCCCACCCCATCATCGACGCCTTCTTAACCTCCTCGCACCAGCGCGAGCGCCGTACAGCGGAGCCGCGCAGATGAAACACACCTGGAAAAAAGTTCTGGCCAACGTCGAAACGCTCGGCGCTTCGCTGCAATTTTTTGCCAAAGTTTGCCTGCACCCGCTGCGCCACCGCTTTGAAGCTGGTGAATGCCTCAAGCAGACTGTAAGCGTGTCGCTGCGTTCGCTGCCCACGACCATGGTCGCCGGACTCTTCACAGGCGCCATTCTCGCCGTACAGTTTTACATTCAGCTCAGAGACTTCGGCGCTGAAGCCGCGCTCGGGGGCCTCAACACCTCGGGCACCCTGCGCGAAGTTGGCCCCATCCTGATCGCCTTCATGCTCGCGGGCAAAGTCGGCGCTTACACGTCCGCCGAGCTGGCCTCGATGAAAGTTTCCCTACAGACAGACGCCGTAAAGTGCATGGGCATCGACCCCATCGGTTACCTCGTGGTACCGCGCTTTTTTGCGGTGGCCTCGTCGGCCGTCGTGCTGCTGAGCTTTGGTCTTGTGGTGTCGGTGCTCGGGGGTGCCACGGCCGCCTACCTCATCGGGGGCATCAACCTGACACAGTACCTGTCGATGCTTCCGCGCTTTGCCAGCATGGAACCCGTGGTGCTCGCCGTGAGCAAAGCCATCGGTTTCGGTGTGCTCATGGGCTACATCTGCTGCTGGAATGGCTACCACGCTGAGGGGGGATCTCAGGGGGTGGGCGAAGCCGTACAGAAAACCGCCACCCAGAGCATGGTCTCCATCGTGGTCATGGACTTTCTCATCTCGTGCCTTGTGCACGCATGGATGCAGTTTACTCACTAAGGAGGTATGGCGTGCCGAGACTAGAACAGATGCACAAACCCGGCCTGCACCGCAACGTGCTTGTGCTAAACATCCTCTCGGTGGCCCGCCAATCGGCCGCCACCATTCTCAGCGGCAAGCTCTCGTATCGCGAGTTTATCCATCAGTTGTACTCATTCATCACGGGCGCCTGGCTCATGGTAAGCGTTTGCGTGGCTTTTGTGGGCATCGTGATCTCGATCGAATACTCGTACCACATCAAGCTCATCATCGGTAACGACTCGCTGATTCCGGGATTCGCTATGGTGATGCTCGCCCGCGAGCTAGCTCCGGCCATCACGGCGCTACTGATCGTCTCCAAAATGGGCGCGGCGATGGCGGCCGAACTCGGTGACATGAAAAACTCCGAGCAGCTCGACGCATACCGCTTGCTGGGCATCAGCCCTATCGCCATGTACGTAGCCCCGCGCGTGGCCGCCTCCACGCTAACACTCATCTTGATGACCATGATGTCTCTGACCATTTCTCTGCTGGGAGCCTGGTTCGCGGCGGTGAACTTTTTGCAATTCACCAACGAAGACTTCTTCCTCAGCCTCTTTGCCTTCACGCGTTCCACAGATTTTCTTTTGTGTTTTACCAAGGCGGCCTTCTTTGGCTGGAGCATTCCCGTTGTGGCCTGCACGTTGGGATTTCGGGCGGAGCCTGGCGCCGAAGGCGTGGGCCTCTGCACCACAGATGCAGTGGTTTATACGTCGATATGGATCATCATCTTTGATTTTGTGATCACTTACTTTTGGAGCTTCTGGTCTTAAGCGCTACGCTTAAGGAGCATGCCCGAAGCCGATTCGGTGTTGCGCTTTAAGAAAATCTCAACGATTTGCTCGTAGGGAAGCTGGCGCACCACACGTCCCTGGAAATCTTTGACCACGATATGAGGAGCGTTGCCGTCGGCACGCACCAAAGTGGCCACAAGGCTCTTAGCCTTGAAGGCGTCTAGATCGTTAAGGATCTTCAGCGCCTCTTCTTCTTGCTCGGGAGTGAGTTGGGTTTGCGATTCGGGACCAGCATAATGCTGCCGAGTGGGATCGCGATCAGGCGCAGATTCTTTTTGCTCGCCAATCCCCGGTGTCGTGGGGACTTTGATGAGGCCCGCCTTAAGCGAGCGACCGATGCCGCCTAGATCCATACCTTGTTATCGGAGCGGCTTAAGAAAAAATTAACATAAGGGGCGCGCGCAGCGTCGAGCGTCATTTCATTGACGGTGGCACGTCGGTGGCCAGATCGCTGCGCCACGGCTCGCCTGGCAAAGTGGGGCTCGCGGCATCGAACACGCAGCGGATCAGAGTGCCGAGCGGGGCCTTGTCGTACATCCCGCTATCGACCGCCATGTACTTGTAGCCAAGGTTCAGTCCGAAATTCGTGGCGAGCTGCATTTGGGAATATTTCTCACCTTCGGGTTGGTAAGAGACCCAAAAATCGCGCTCGTAGCGCATGAGTTTGGCGTCGGCGATTTCGAGCTCGGCGCGCGTGGTTTGAACCTCTTCACGAGTTGGAAGGCGCAATCCGTATTGTTTGCAGAAGGCCGAGGCGTCGGTGTAGGTGAGCTTTTCGCCCCCAGTCTTAGGATTGGCGAACTGAAACCACATCGCTCCCGCTTTATGGAAGATCATTTTTTGCTCAACGGATTTCCAAGGCAAAGGTTTAGCATCGCCTGGGGCTTCAATTCGGCTGCCTACATCGTGCACCGACTGTTGCGCATGAAGTGGCGCCATCAAAGTGAGTGACGAAAAAAGTAAGACGGAAAAAATCCGCCCTGGTCCCGGAGTGCGCATCATTTTTTCAACTCTTCGATACGTTTGCGAGTGGCGTCCAGCTGACCGATGGTCTCGGCGCCCTTGCGGCGGAGCTGATCCATTGCCGCTTGCCTCATGGCTTGAGTACGACCCGGATCGTTTTGGTTGGTTTTTGCTTTCTCAGCGTCGAAGTCTTTTTCAACGACGGCGAGTTCTGCCTGGAGTCGCTGCGCTCGCGCTTCGAGATCACGAATCGTGGCCGCGCGGTCGAAGGCTTTCAAGTTCGCTTTTTGCTGAGCATCGGCCCGTTTGTAGGCATCGCTGAACCACTGCCAAACTTTGCTATCGGCGAGCGCGAATTTGAGCTTGGCAGACGAAACAGGTTTCATGGGGTCCTGGTGGCCAGAGCTCTGAGCCTCGGTTTTAACTGGGGTCTCGGCTTTGACCGGAGCCTCGCTCGGCTCCTCCGTGGGAGTCTCGGTGGCTTTGGGTTCCGTAGCCGCAGCGCTAGGCTTGGGCACGGGCAACTCGAACATGCACTTCATCTCCTTATGGAAGTTGATCTGCATCTTGCCATCTGGATCCACGAAAACGCCAAGGCTTGGGTTCTTGTCCGAAGGGTGAACGTGATAAGAACTTTCGTAATGAAACTCTAAGTCCTTATATTCTTGATCGAGGTACTTTTGAGCCGTTTGTTTGTCGGCCTCCGTACCGTATTGGCGGTGCCACAAATTGAGAGCCAGCATCTTGGCTTTGTCAGTGGGCACCGAATCGTCGCAGTATTCCTTGAGTTCCTCATCCTTGTTTTCGGGCGCTGGGTCTTCCTTTTCTTTGCTGAGTCCACAGAGCTTGATATCCCCGTAATAATAATCAAAGCTCGTGGCCTGATTCACGTCATTATGATTCGCGATGATATAAGAGTTCGTGCCTTTGAGTACAGCGCGTTGCGTGCCATCAACAACGGTAAAGCCATTGCCCGAAGTGTCCTCCAAAGCTTCCTTAAGACGCTGACGTCCCGCACCGTTAGGTTCGTCGCCCTGGCAAAACTCTTCCTTCAATTTGGCGATGGCTTTAGCATCCTCCGCGGCCTTTTCGGCTTTGGCGGCATCTGCAGCAGCGTTGGGATCATCATTGCCCTTGTCCTGAGGCGTTCCCACCGGAGTCTCGGTGGTTGTACCAAGATTCGGATTGGCAGGAGCTTGCGTACCTGCCGCTGCGTGATTGGGCGTGCTCACCGGTTCGGGTTCTGTAGCGAAGGTCGAAGATTTGGCTTTTTTCTTTTTCGAAGTGTCCTCATCCTTAATAAAGATCTTGGCCACGGCAAAGGCGACGGCTCCAGCCAGCAGCGCCACCACAAAAGCGTGGGCCTCGGGAACCGCAAGTCGCCACAGGTGCGCGGGCAGCGAAGCCGAATGCGAAGAGCGACGCAGGATCTGCTCCACTTTGGTGACGCCTTCTTCAAAGGATGCCTTAGTATTGAGGTACATCACTTCGCCGTTGAAGCTAAAGATAGACTGGTCGAGGTCGATGACTTCGACCTGCACGTTGTAGCCTGCGCGCGCGTCCACCAAGGCAAAGCCGCGTTTGGCGATGCGCATTTGGGGAAGCTGGGGCAGACCTTTTAAAAGCGAAAGGAAATGCTTGCGATCGGCGGCGTCGAGCCCTGCCGCGTCACCCATGGTGTCGACAAAGGCCTGAGGGCCGTTCGAGCGATAGCGGGACTGAGCAAGCTGGTAGGTGCCGACAGCCGACTGAAGGTAGGCGCCGATCCGAGGGTTTTGGGTGGCGAGCACCGAAGCGCTCGAGAGGCGCAGGCTTTGGGCCGTAGCCAGGGGCGAAAAGATCATCGATGTGGTCAAACAAAACGCGACAATAGACTTCATACACTCTCCAGATCTCATTATAAGGAAGAGGACCCTAGGGGTGCCCATTAAACTTTGGTTAATCCTCATGGCCAAGCCCCCGAATTTTACCCCCAGCGGCAAAGCCATGGCTCATTTATCGGATGAAGGCTCCTTTCCCTAAAGCCCCGAATGTGGCGAAAAAGTCCTCACACAATTTTAATCAAACATTTGTTTGATATTAAACGGTCGTTTGATTTAGGATGGTGTCATGAGTAGCGGCGCAAAGAAAACCTCAAAACCGAGTATCGACGCTACAACGCGCGATCGCTTGCTGCGGGTCTCGGCCAAACTCTTCGCTTCGAAGGGTTACGACCGAGTTTCGGTGCGCGACATCGCCCGGGCAAGCAAGTGCAACCTGAGCATGATCAGCTATTATTTCGGTGGCAAAGAGAAGCTTTACCTCGCCCTCTTCGAAGGTTTCTTTAGCCGTGTCGATCAGCACATGCAGGGACTCGAGGCCAAAACGGATAATTTTAAAACCGTTCCGAGCCGCGAAGAGTTCATCGAAGAGATTCGCGCCAATATCCGTTTCTTTATTCAGGAATTCCATACCGACCCCAATGCTAAGATCGTGATCCACCGCGAAAGCATGGACGGCTTTCCCAGGGCCCGTGCCGCCTTCGAAAAACACTTTGACCTGGTACGCGAGCGCATTGCTCGGTTTTACGCCCGCGCGCAAAAATCGGGCTGCATCAAAAAAACGATTCACATTCCCACCTTCATCGTGCTGCTGAACCGCGCGATCGAGTCGTATCTGGTGGCGCACATGTTCTCCAAGCCCTTGGCTCAAATATCCATAGACCCCCTGAAAGACACGGACACCTTCGTGGCTCAGGTGGAAGAAATTTTTCTTAAAGGAGTGTTGTCGTGAGCGAGTATCGATTGTCCCAAATTAAGTTGGCCGGAGGAAGACTGAAATGGCTCGTGGCCGCGTCCTCATTGGTCTACGTAGCGACCACCCAGGCCAAGCCCACCCCTAAGGTGGCAGCTCCTGCAAGTGGTAATACCATCAGCCTTGAGCAATACCTCGATGCTGTCGCCAAGAACAACGCCCAGGTGCAGGCTGCGCTTCTGAGCAAAGACGCTGCTAAACTGAAAAAACGCAAAGACGACCTCACCATGACGCCATTTGCACTCTCTGCGAACGCGGGTTTTTCGGACGACACTCAAGAGACTTCCATGCCCGCCCAGCAGGGTGACCACACGAAGGGCAAACTCTATTCTTTTGAACTTTCGAAAGTTTTCGACACCGGCACCTCCCTTTCGGCAAAGTGGGGTCAGACCTATTCCGAAGTCACTGGCACCGCGCCCACCATCGTGATTCCGCCCGGATGGAACTCGGTTTATCAAATTAGTCTCAGCCAATCGCTTTGGAAGAATGGTTTTGGTTACGGCACGCGTCTGCGCCACCAGCGTGAAGACGCCCTCACCCAGGCCGCCATCCTGGACGCCGAAAAGAGTGGCCGTGAAGCGCTCATCGCCGCCGAAGAAGCGTACTGGGATTACACAGTGAAGATGCTCGACGTCAAAGAGAAGAACACCTCGCTGGAGCGCGCTGAAAAGATTCGCGGCTGGACCGGCAAGCGTTTTCAAAACGGCATCGGCGACCGCGCCGACGTGCTGCAAATCGAAGCCCTTGTCGCCCGTCGCAAGCTCGAGCAGATCAAAAGCCTCAACGATGAGCAGAGCGCGAAGTTGAAATTTATGGACGCCTTGGGGAACCAGGCCGAAAGCGCAAACCTCGCCCCCTCAGCGCAGGGCCTGAGCGTGCTTCGCCGTTTGGCCGCCGGAGAGCGCCAAGCCATCGCCACGATCGCCATGCAGAGCAAAGCCCGCGCTGGCGAAGCCGGAGCCAAAGAAGCCGTCGATGGCACGCGCCCCGACTTGAGCCTTCAGGGCAGCTTCGGCGCCAACGAACGCGACGCGAGCCTCGGCACATCGGCGAATGGCTCTTTCGGAAGCGATAACAACTTTTATCAAGTGGGTGTGAAGCTTGGCATGAGCCTAGACTTTGGTCTGCAGAGCGACGTCACCGCCGCCGCAAGGGCCGAAGCCAAAGCCGCCCGCATGATCTCCGATAAGCTCAATCGCGATGCCAGCATTTCGTGGAGCGAGATCGTGCGCCAGCACGCCGAGCTCACCACGAGCATTGAGCTTATGGAAAAACTCTCCAAAACCCTCGACGACCAGCTCGCACGCGAGCAAACGCGTCTAGAGATCGGTCGCACCACCACAGCGCAGGTCGTAACCTTTGAACAAGAGGTCGCCAACGCCCGACAGCAACTGCTCGAAATGAAGGCTGCGCAGCGTAAGCTCGAAGCCAAAGCCCGTCTGTTCTTGACCCAATCCGAAGTGGAGGCCCTGTGAATATCGCAAAATTTAGTATCAAACGTCCGGTCTTGATCACGAGCATCGTGGCCATCATGCTCGCGGTGGGCCTGCTCAGCATGAAAAAACTCGGCGTCGATCAGTTTCCCGACGTGACGATTCCGGTGATGTCGATCACCACCGTCTATCCCGGCGCCTCGCCTTCGGACGCGGAGACCCTCGTTTCCAAAATCATCGAAGACGAGATGGGATCTCTCCCAGGCCTCAAACAAGTGACCTCGACAAACCTTGAGAGCGTCTCGGTTGTGGTGCTCGAATTTAACTACGGCACCGACATTAAGGACTCCGAGCAGCAAGTGCGCGGCCGATTGCAATCGATACGCAGTGACTTGCCTAACGAAATCGAAGAACCGCTCATTCGGCGCATCGACCCAGCCGACCAACCGATCGTTCGCGTGGCCCTGTCTGCGAAGATCGACCCCGCTGCGCTCTTCGACGCCGCAGATCTCATCGTGAAACCTGAGCTGGAACGCATCAACGGCGTGGGCCTCGTGGATGTGGTCGGTGGCCGTAAACGCGAAATCAGCGTCGTGGTTGAAAAAGACAAACTCGATCGCTACGAGCTCAGCATGCAGCAAGTCGCCGCTCGGATCTCGAGCAGTTCGATGAACGTGCCAATGGGCAAGATCTCGCAAGGCTCTCAGGAGACGATCTTCCGTACCATGGGCGAATTCACTGACCTAAATTCGATCTCGCAAGTTGCGGTAAACTTTTTCGGCTCCGACCGCGCGATTCGCGTCAAGGACATTGCCGTAGTGAAAAACGGCCTCGAGAAAGAAAAAACCCGCGCCTTCCTCAACGGGGAGTCGGCACTTTTCTTGGACATCTACAAACAATCCGGCTCCAACACTGTCGCAGTGTCGGATGCCACTTCCAAACGTCTGGCGAGCATCGAAAAGATCCTCCATGACAAGGGCATCGAAGGCAAACTCTCGCTCGTGCGCGACGGCGCCAAAGAGATCCGCGCCAACGTGGCGGACGTTTACGAAACCATTCTCATCGGTATCGTCCTTTGTATCATCGTGGTTTTCTTTTTCCTGGGTAGCGCCAAGTCTACTGTGATCACGGGTCTCGCCCTGCCGAACTCACTTCTGGGCGCTTTCGTCTTGATGTATTTGATGGGCTTCACGATCAACATCATGACACTGCTCGCTCTCACGCTCGCTGTGGGCCTTCTCATCGACGACGCGATCGTGGTGCGCGAGAACATCTTCCGTCACGTCGCCATGGGCAAATCGTCCAAACAGGCCGCAGAAGATGGTACCAACGAAGTGGCCATGGCCGTTGTTGCCGTGACCATCGTCATCATGGCCGTGTTTGGCCCGATCTCCTTTCTTTCGGGCACCGTAGGTCAGTTCTTCAAACAGTTTGGTCTGACGGTCGTCTTCGCGATGGCCATTTCGCTCTTCGACGCCATGACTGTAGCTCCCATGCTTTCGGCGTACTGGGGTGGCGGACATCATGTGCCTGGCAAAGATCTTATGGGCCGAGTGCTCACGGCCTTTGACAAGTTCCAAACCTGGCTTGAGAACATTTACGAAAGCCTCCTCGGCAAAACCTTGAAGTACCCCAAAACGGTGCTCGCCGTCGCAATTCTCTTGTTCTTTGGTTCTGTGGGTCTTGGCAAATTCATTCCTAAGACTTTCTTGCCAAGCCCCGAGAACGGTATCTTTCAGGTGAACCTGGAGAGCCCTCCGGGAACGTCGCTCGAGAAGATGTCGGACATCATGAAGCGCCTCGATGAAGAAATCCGCAAGCACCCAGCGGTCGCCCTCACGGCACTCACCGTGGGCACCAAAGACGGTGAAGCAAACCGCGCCTCGGCCTTTGTGCAGCTGAAACCCTTCAAAGAGCGTTCGCAGAGCACCTCGCAAACCAAAACGGATTTGCGCGCCTCTCTGGCTCACTTCTCCTCGGAAACGATTGTGAAAGTGGCAGACTACGACGCCTTCGGTGGCGGCCAGCGTCCCTTCATGATGAACATTTCGGGCAACGACCTCAACCAGCTCTCTGAATACGTAGAAAAAACGCTGCTGCCCGAGATGAAAAAGATCAAAGGCTTTGTGGACGTCGACACCAACTACCGCACAGGCAAACCTGAATTTCAGGTGGTCTTCGACCGCTCGCGCGCCGAAGAACTTGGCGTATCGACAGTGATGGCCGGAGCCGAACTGCGCGCCCGCATGGAAGGCTCGATCGCCGCCGTACTGCGTGAAGACGGCAACGAGTACGACGTTCGCGTGCTCTTCCCCGATTCTGAGCAAGACGTGCGCCGTGAGTTCGACCGCACCCGCGTTCCCAACGTCAACGGCAACCTCATTTACCTCAACCGTGTTGCCGAAGGCCGCGATGTCTCGGGCTTCTCGCAGATCAACCGCGTGAACAAAGCTCGTAACATCACGATCTCGGGTGACATCGGCCCCGGCGGCGCGATCGGTGACATCATGGCGCAAACCATGGCCACCATCGAACGCACACCGCCTCCAGCCGGCGTGACCACCCGCTTTATCGGTCAAGCGGAGAACTTCCAAGAGCTCATGCAGAGCATGATCATCGCGATCGGTTTCGGCGTGCTCTTGATCTACCTTGTGATCGCTTCGCTCTACGAGAGCTTCGTGACACCGTTTACGATTCTTCTCGCACTGCCGATGGCGGTATCGGGTGCTTTCGGCGCCTTGCTGATCTTCGGCAAGAGCATCGACATCTTCTCGATGATCGGTTTCGTACTGCTGATGGGCGTGGCCGCGAAGAACTCGATTCTTCTGGTGGACTACACGCTGCAACTCGAAACAGAAAAGGGCCTCAAACGCTACGACGCCCTGATGCAGGCTTGTCGCACACGTCTGCGCCCGATTCTGATGACGAGCCTTGCGCTGATTGCCGGCATGATCCCGCTCGCGATCGGTCTCAACGAGGCCTCCGCGCAGCGCACCTCGATGGGTGTGGCGATCATCGGCGGTGTGGTGAGCTCGACGCTTCTCACCCTGCTCGTGGTGCCCGCCGCTTACGGTTTCATCGACGACTTCCGCCGCTGGGCTCTCAAGATCGCCTACAAGATCTCGGGCCAAAAACAGGGCGACGCGGCCACTGCCCACGGCGCTCAGCCCGAACCGAAGATGTTTCAATAACTTAGTCTTCTAAAAGCCCCCGCTGGACGAGAGTCCGGCGGGGGCTTTGTCTTTTTAAATCATTGCGCCCCGACCAGATTTAGGATTAAGCCCAAAAGCATGCGATGGCACCACCTCTTAAGCTTGGCCCTCGGTTTGATCAGTCTTAGCGGATTCGCCGCCCAACCCTCGCGAGTGCAACTCGAAATTTACCCGGGGCTGCTTTTGCACCGAGTGGATGGCAAAGTCGTGAACGCTTATCGCGCTTTCACCCCCAGTCGCAAGATTTTGCAACGACACCGCGGACTTCGGCTCATGGCCAGAAATTTCCAAGCTCCAAGTAAAGCCTACGCTCCCACTACTGGAAAAATACCGTTATCGATGGACTGGTCGCTGCAGTTCCCCGTACCCAAAACCTCCTTTGGATTGGGTTACGTTTACGTCGCGGCGCTGGAGTCGAGTCATTTCCCCCATCTCCTATACAAAAACGACGTCCCCCAACGCGCCATCCGCATCCTGCCACACCACGCACAAGCTTTGCGGGAAAGCGTGATAGTGCCTTCCAAGCGGAGCTACGAGTATCCCAGCATCACTAGCGAGGTTTCCCTGCAATTGGTTTACGCCGGCGGGCCCCTTAACCTTAGCGACGAAGAGAGCGCTCTGGTCGCCCGAGCTCTACAACGCGACGAAGCTTGGTTGCGCCAAACCCTTCGCTCCGATTGACTTTATCTACCGAGCTACTAGTCTCTCCCATTGGAGGGACCTCGCATGAAATCATTTCTATTCGCTTCGCTCATCGCTTTGAGCTTATCCACGGCCGCCACAGCTGCGCCATGCCATACACCTGTAGCCTACGGCTGTCTCAAAGAAGACTTCAGCCAAAAAACTTGCATCGATTATTTTGATTCGGGATCCGCCGTAAATAACCAATGCGCCAGCGACGAGACCTTCATGCCCGAGGGCTGCACGAGCCACGACCGCGTGGGCAGCTGCGAGGTGAGCTTTATGGGCACTGAGCTGCTCTATCACACCTACTTGCCTGCCAACTACAACCTGGCAGCCCGCAACTGCGCGCGCCTGGACGGCGTCATGTGCGAAGCCCTTTGATGCATAAATTTGACACTTAGGTCTTAGGGCTTCGGGCATAATGAACTCAATGGAGAAACGCTTCCGTCACCTACTGATTTTCGTCGTCCTGGCTTCGACTACGGCTCGGGCGCAGTACTCCGCCTTCTGCCTGTCGCTCTTTCACGACCTGCGTCGCGAGTGGCCCGAGACCGAGCGCAACGTGCACACCAATTACGCAAAGTTGCTCGATGAAGAAGAGCGCCGGATGATAAAAAACCCCTCTCCCGGGGACGTCTTCGTCACACGACACGGACGCAAAGTGCACCGCGAAGCGCTCGTCCGTGAAGACGAGAAGTATTTTTACGTTTACGACTTCGCCACCAAAAAAGAAACTCCGGTCAAAAAAGACAAATTCCGCTCACGCATCAAACGTGCTCACGTATCGCTCCACCGCCGCGGGGAACTCCTGGGCGACGCCGAAGGGCTCTCAGCCCGGCAACAGGAGCTCGTGAATTTTTTTGGTGATATCAACCTCACCAAGAGCGTGGTGATCCCGTGGTCGCAGCGCAAACGCCAGAACCTGCGTGTCGGCGTGAAGTACCTCACCAAAGATCAGCGTACGGTGGTCGTCACCAAACTTCGCCCTGAGAGCGACGAGGTCGTCGTCCTAGATCTGGCGATGGGCAAAACGAGCGTCGTCGACGAAAGCAAATTCAAAAAATCCCTGCGCGAAATGCACTTGAGCTCCCGCTCGGCGGCCGAGATCTTCCGCCAAGAACTCGAAGCCGCCCTCCGGGAGGCCGAAGAGGCTTCGTTCGCCATCCGCAATCCCGGCACCGCTGACCCCTTCGGGCCACTCTCGAAATCGTCGATCGAAAAGCTCAAAGTCCGTCGGCAGGAGATCGCCGCGAGCGTGCTCGAAAAACTTGGACTCCACGTCACGAAGCCCAAACCGAGCGACGATCCTATCGTGCAACAAAGCGATTACCTCATCGCCGGTGTTCGGGATCCGCAGTCGGAGTTCGGCACGATCCTCTCGGCATTTCTCGACAAGGGCATCAGCGTTGGCGTCTCGGTGAGCGACGCCCACCGCGCTGCTTTCGCGCAATTTTCCGACCACTTGCAAGTCGGTGTGGGCGTTCTCGCCGATCCCTTAGATCTACGAGCTATAAGCAGCCACGAAGATCTTCACATCAAGGGGCACGAAGACCTCGAGCGCGACAAACGCGGCAGCGACCGGCCCCGCAACTTCAAGCCCTCGCTGCACATGAACTTTCTCGCGAACGAGGACGGCCACGAGATTGGCATGCAACTGGGCAAGAAAAAAGACGCCAAGCCCTCCGGCACCTATTCGAATAACTTCTCGCACGACGAGGTGGAAGCCTATAAAGCGGGCCTGCAGCATTTGCTCGAGGAGTACCGCAAAGCGCCGACGCCCCGACTGGCCTTCAACATCCACATGGGACAACTCTTTCAGATGTCCGGCTTTTCGCTAAGCCAGCGCACGATCATCGGCGAGGCCTTGAAAAGCGAGGGCGAGATCGAAGTGGTGCCCCTCGTCGATGTGGCGCCCAACAATGCGTATCTCCCCGACGAGATTCTCGACCAGCTGCCCGACACGGTGATCAAAACGTCCAAAGGCAACATTGCTTACCATTCGCGGCAGCTCGCCTATCTGGCCGCGGGCGATCCGGACGAGGTCCTGAGTCCCGCCGCGCGCAGCGCTGCGCTCCGCCAGTGGCTCGGCGAACGCCTCAAGACCCTCGATGAGCACGACAAGTACATCGAGGAAACCGCCAAGCCGATCCCTATGCCGAAACCAGAAGAAGCCTTCCCAGAACTTTTATAAATTCAATTGGCTACAGCTCGGGCTTTGCGTTTGACTCACAGAAGAACTGATTCGCGGGGCGCGAGGTAATCGCGCGACATCATTGTTCCGACAAATTCAGAAGCCAAGAACATCGGTGTTGCCAGCCTTTTTTGCCGAGCAAAGTGGCCGCGCCTTGATCAAGACCCAGCAAGCGTCCGACATCAGACTTCAAAGTCGCCTCATTGTCCCAGCGCATGCTGATCGAACCGAGCATCGAATGCGTCAGACTACGTAAGCGCTCTGTTTGATCTTGCATCCGGGTCTCGAGCGCGCGACGCGCTTCGACAAGTTCGTCGTAATTCTCGATTTGGCTTTCGCTCGCGGCGAAGGGGGCAACGCTCTTGGCGAGCAGAATGCGGTACTCAAGTTTTTGCAGATCAAATTGTGCCGCTCGCCACTCGCGACTCAAGTACGCATGCGCATCGCTAAAGATCGGATGGGCCGCGGCGTGCGTGGGCTGCGCATCGAGACGCAGCAGTGCCGAACGGAAGGCCGCTTCCACCTCCTGGTAGCGGCGGTTTTCGAGGGAAAAGAACTTTTTGATTTCCCAAATGAGGTTGCCTTCGCTGACGTTCTCACCGAGCGTGGCGACGGGTCGTACCTCAAAGCTGGACACCGAAGACGCGATCACAGGTTTGGAGAGCAAAAGCTCTCCGTGCTTTGATGCGTAGGCCTCAACTGCGTGGCGAAGCCTTGTCGCCGAGTGAATGCCCACTTCGTCGCTAGCGGGCCGCTCGGAGCGAGCCCCAATCAGGTGAGCCACAAAAGGGAGCCATTCTCGAGACTGGGGGGAACTCATCCCGGCTTCGATGAGCGGCATCAGGTCGAGCTTGCGCTGCGTGTGCTGCGCATTGAAGGGATCGATTTCCATACCCGGATAGCCAGTGACGACGAGACGACGGAAGTCTTCCCAAAACGAGATTTCGTACCAAAGCTTGGGCGAGCGGTGCAAGGTGCGGTTGAGCGCATAGATATAGCCGAGCGCTTCGGAGAGCGTTCGCACTTCCGCTTCGGTGAGTCGATCTCCGATGTCGGCGTACTGAGTTTGAAATTCACGAATGACACTTTGTTCGCGCTCCGAAAATCCACCGAGGATCTCTGGCGAGTGCACCCCACCCAGGGCAATGCGCTGGTAATAGCGAGCGCCAAGAAAAAGCTGGTAACGAATGAGCGCACGCGGAGAGGATTCGATCGCTTGGCGCAGCAGCGTGGTGAGCACCACGGCGTTTGTTCCCGCAACGCGGCGAATGGCAGCGACCAAAGATCGATCTTGCAGCATGGCAGCCATCTCGTTGCTCGAAACGTTGAGGTCGTGCCAAGTCACGCGACGATCATCGTGCTGACGCACCCATAAAGGCAAGCGAGGCGAGAGTCGGCTTCGGATGAGATTCACCTCGAGAGCGGCTCCATCAAGTCCCAAGCCGTGCTCCAGAGTACGAGCATAGACAAGATCGGGATCGCCGCGCAGCAAGCGGTGGCGATCGTTGCGCAAACGACGGTAGGTGCTGCGCTGGTGCCCAAGGGCGCGGTAGACCCTCAAATGTGTGCGAACAGCGCCGCGTGCTCGCTTCAATAGGGATTCGGCCCCGGCCATCCACTCCAGCGCTCGCGAGCGCAGTGTGGAGCGCGACGCGTTCTCACGATTTTGCGCTAAGAGAGCAACGAGCTGCGAGGACACGCTATGAAAATCACTCTGCCACTCTCGGTGCTGAGCCTCGTCGCCCGTCGCTTCGAGTTTGGCCAAAACGTGGTGCAAATAAATGCCCAGGTTCGCTTCGGTGAACGCGCGGTAATCGCCCTCGGACTTGGCGTAATAACCTTTTTCTAGAGAGCGGCGAAAGACGCTGGGCTGGAGTCCCGCTTGCGCAAGGTGATGGTCACCCTTTTCGGCGATCGAAGTGCGCGCCACCGAAGAGGAAAAATTCAGCATGGGCTGCGAAACCACGTAAATGCCGGGCTTGGCCGGATCCTTGTTCACGTAATTGTGCACTTGGTTTTCGGCATCAAAAGAGTAATTGTAGTGGCTCAAAAATTCGGCGTCGAAAGAGCGCGCCAGCGGATTCTCTTCGTGAAAATCTACGCCTTCAAATCCGGGACGAGCGATCACCACCCAATTGGCCCGCTCAAACATGTCGCGCCAGTTTTCCATCCAGCTCGGCACGCTCGCGAAGCTGTCGCCACCCGAAAGCCAAAAGACGCGCCGGGCGTCGCCATCAGCGTCTTCACGTAAATAATCGAGAGTCTGCAACGTGTTCTCTTTGTTATTGGTGCGGATATCGTAGAGATCGAGCTTCAGATTAAAATTCACGCCCTTCTCGGACCAGCGAAAATCTCCCGAGCCTTCGCCGGCGTCTTTGCGGTAGGCGATGCCATTGAGTCCCAGCACCTCGTCGAAGTGATCCACGGCCACGCTGCTGACGTCCACGATTTGCTCGGGCGTGCCCGCTCCCGGCTTGTAGGGAACTGTGGGCATGAGTCGGGCCTCGAGAAAGCCAAACCGGTGCATCATCCGGGCGAGCACGCCCATGTGCTCCAGAGTGGGAGGGTTGAGGCTACCGCCAAACGCTAAGCGTGAACCCTCGGCCAGGGGAGCGCCGCCAAGCTGCTGAAATTGGGCGCGAGAAGGCGAAACCCATAACAAGAATGAGAGGGAAAAAACCACCGTGCAACGAAGTTTGGCGTGCATGGCGATCGACTAGTCGAGGCGAGCAGGCGACTTCAAGCAGAATCGCCCACTCGAGAGCGGCGATATTAAGGATTCAAGCGGTAGAGCATGCGCGGGAACGGGATGCACTCGCGAATGTGCTGGGTGCCGCAGATCCAGGCCACACAGCGCTCAATGCCCATGCCAAAGCCCGAGCTAGGCGCCGAGCCGTAGCGACGCAGGTCGAGGTACCACTGGAATACGGTGGGATCGAGCTGATGCTCTTCGATCTTTTTCATAAGCTTGGCGATGTCTTCTTCACGCTGACCACCACCGATGATCTCGCCGTAGCCTTCGGGCGCCAGCAGATCCACCGATTGGGTGAGCTCGGCATCCTTGGGATCTTGCTTCATGTAGAAGGCCTTGATGGCGCCGGGATAGTTGGTGACAAATACGGGGCCGTCGAACTTCGAAGCGAGAATCGTCTCGTCGCCGCCGCCAAAGTCGCCGCCGCGCTGGAAATTGTCTTTGGACTCTTTTTCGAGAATGTCCGCAGCTTCATAGTAGTGCAGGCGTGCAAAGGGTTTAGACACTGTGGCAAGCTTGGAGACGTCGCGCTCGAGGGCCTCGAGTTCGCGTGCTTTGTTTTTGAGCACGCGCTCCACCACATAGCGAACCATGTCTTCGGCGAGCTGAATGTTGCCCTGCAGATCCTGGAACGCCACTTCGGGCTCAACCATCCAGAATTCGGTCAAGTGGCGACGGGTTTTGGACTTCTCCGCACGGAAGGTGGGGCCAAAGGTGTAGATTTTGCCGAAAGCCATCGCGCCGGCCTCGCCGTAAAGCTGACCGGTTTGCGCAAGGTAGGCCTTGGCTTCGTCGAAATAGTTCACTTCAAAGAGGTTCGTGGAACCTTCTGCAGGGTTTGCGGTGAAGATCGGAGAGTCAAAGCAAGTAAAGCCGCGACCGTCGAAGAAGGCGCGCACCGCCGCGATGACTTCGGCGCGCACGCGCAAGATGGCGTGTTGGCGCTTGGAACGGATCCAGAGGTGTCGCTGGTCGAGAAGAAAGGCAGGGCCGTGTTCTTTGGGCGTGATGGGATAGTCCACCGAGGTGCCCACGATCTCGAGCCCTTCGATTTGAAGTTCCCAGCCGCCGGGAGCTTTGGCCGCTTTGGTAAGGTAACCACTCGCGCGTACGGAGGTTTCTTGAGTGAGTTTTTCAAAGGCCTCAAGCGCCGCGGGCGGTGTGGTGCCTGCAAAGAGGATGCACTGGATGGTCGCGGTGCCGTCGCGCAGGAGCAGGAATTTCACCTTGCCGCTGGAGCGGTGGTTATAAACCCACCCTTGGACGGTCACTTTTTCGTTTTCGGCGCATTTGCCGGCAAAGATATCTTCAACGTACTGAACAGGATAAGCCATGGGTGTTCTTTTAACCCGAAGCGCATATAATGACTACATGGGTCTTTTACGTTTCTTGCTGAATTTTATGATCGCAATGGCGCTCTGGACGACGCTGGGACAGTTGTCCTTCAAAGGACAAAAGTTGGAGACGAGGTATCACCTCTGGGTCAACTCACCTGCGATGCAGGGAGTTTTCGACACGGCCTTTTACCCGGCCCGTTGGTCTTCACAAAAACTCTCGAGCCTGTGGAACGACTTGAGTCCGTCGTCGTCACAGGCCCGATAGATTCTCGTTACTTAACCTGGGTCTGAGCCGGAACTTGGGTAGAAGCGTTCTGCGGCATGATCGCATTCATACCGTGAGCCGCGCTACCGTTGCCGAGGCCACCCGCACCAAAGGTCTGCTCTTTGATGATCTGGCAGTTCGGAGTGTTGAAAGCCACTCGCGTACAATCACAGACCATGTTCTGGGTGGGATCGAGGGCTGATTTTTCGCCCGCTTCCGCAAGGCCAGTGCCCAGCAGAGCGACTACGAAAAACGCCGTTCCCGCCATGTTTTTCCATTCAAACCGTTTCATAAGTTTCTCCCTCGCGCAGCCCAACACGTGGGCACACGCGATCTTTGATAGATATGATGCGAAGGGCATGCCAATGTGAAGACGGCATGAATTGATGGCTAAATCATTGATTTTAAAGGATAAGGATATAGACACCCCAGCCCCAGGGGTGTCTAAGGAATAGACACCTGTAGGCGCAAAACGCGGGGACGGGTTAAAGTACCGGGTTAAGGTAACGGATACCTTTTTAGGGTGTCTTGTAGAAACGCTCGTTAAAGGCGCGCAGGACTTCGAGGGCGCCATCGCCCGGGCAATTGCCGCCCGAGCAATTGTGCTTTTCGGCGAGCAGGCCCGAACGGTGGGCGAGCATCTTTTCGATGGCGTAACGAGAATTGAGCTGGGAGGTGAGCTGCCCTAAAAGGCGCACGGCCTCGGGCGAGGGCTGGCGGAGCCATTCCGGCGAGCGTTCCGAATAGCCAAAGGGGGCCGCCTCTTCGCGCTCGTGATAAGAACCCGCAAGCACCACCCCAATGGAACCGTGGTTATAACTGAGCCTTAGGATCTCGCTGGTTTTGAAGGTTCCCGCGGTGCCGTCTTTTTTCAGCTTGAAGGTTTTTTCTCGAGTCTTGAGCGAGACCTTGAGAGGCCGCCCGAGCACGGGGTGCTGGAGCGGAACGCCCTTGTCGTCGACAAGCTCAAGACTCCGTTCGGTCACATGGAACTTATAATAGGCACCTTTGATAAAGCCGCCCGTTTCGAGCGCATCGCGCACCCCAAAAAAATTGTAATCCGGTGCAGCCTTGCCGTCTGGCAGAAATTCCAAATCATTCGCGTGCCCATCTTGCACGGCCACAGCCCGAAAGAGCTGACCCACGCCCTCGACCTTCTGCGCCTGCAGATCTACCCAACCCGCATGAGCGCCGCGAAAGCGTTCAGGACGGGCTTCGTAGACAAGCCATTGCCCGCCCGCAAGCGTGCACCCGGCATTGCGGGGATCCTTGAGCGCGAGTTCCTTGTGGCGATCAAAAGCTTCGCGACGCGATTTGAAATCGTTAAAATGCTCTCGCGCCACTCGCTGGATGAGTTCGGGAGAATAACCCTTGCCCTTCATGCGCTTGTTCAAATCGCGCAACATCACTCTCAAAAAGAACGATTCGGGCGGTGTCTTCTTGGCGATGACGTAGTGGTAGGCGATGTCCGACCAGCCGTTGTCGCGCACGTGCATGCGCTTGATGTCTTGCGGGCCCGAGCCCTCAAAGTATTCGGCATGGTGCAGGGTGATGGTCTTCACATCTTCAGCAGGCTGCGGCTCAACGTCGAGTGTTGCATCGCCCTTACGTTTGGCGATGAGCGCATCAAACTTAGCAATCTTCGCCGACCACTCGGGATCCCAGAGGTCGCGGTAAACGATGCAGGGCTTGGTGGCAAAAAACGGGGTCTCGCGCACGTAATCGCGCATCGCCGCGTAATCCCAATCCATACGGAAAGGGAGTTTGTCCTCGAGAGTGACCGTGGCGGGCTGATCGTGAACGGTGGGCGCGGCCTCTTGGGCAAAAGCCATAGGAACGCTCAGGAGAGCCAATGTGACCGCGCGAAGCATGAGAGCAACCCTAGCGAAATCGCTGTGACTTAGCCACCAAAGACGTGAGCACCGCCACCCTGCTGGGGAACGAGCACGCCGTTTTGCATGCGGGTGTTGCCGTAACGGTATTCCGCACAGCCATTGCCGGCACTGATGTAGGCGGGTTGTTCACCCATGATTTGCTGCTGGGGAGCGATGAATCCGGCGCTGCCGCTAAATGCGGTGCCCTGATTGGCGTACATCATGTTGGCGCCGCCGAAAGCCATGTTCTGCTGCTGACCACCAAATCCAGGATTGAAGCCCTGGTTGTTCATCTGCACGGGCTGGAACTGGGCCATAGCCGGTGCGGAGCTAACGAGTATTGCTAATGCGAGTTTTTTCATCATCTTGTTCATCCTAAACCTCTCCCATTAGTCTTCAGCCGCGAGCGACACGCCGGCGGGTTGCACGATTTCGAGCAGGCTCTGAAAGGTGCCCGCGATACGTTGAGCGGTTGCGAGTTCTTTGTCCGAAGCGATCGAACGACCTTTGTCGTTCAGCACTTCGACCACTTGGCCGATGTCGTTGTAGGCCATTTTGATCGCACCCGTCACGGCGCCGGCCTGTTCTTTGATCTCCACTGGCTGACCAGCGGCGTTGTAGCGGAAGTAGACCTTACGAGCCTGAGCGGCAGCGCCGACCTGCGCACGTTTGGTTTCTTGTACGATCGTGATGCGACCCGAAACGTCGTAGGTCAAATCGAGGCGACGGTTCTCAAGCGAATCAAAGGCCCAAGCCAGGTTGCCGCGTTTGTCGTAGTTATAGGTCACTTTGCGACCATTCTTAGTGACGCTCGAGATCTTCTTGTGAGCTTTGTCATAAGTGATAGCGGTCACGATGCCTTCGGGGCTGGTTTTCTGCTTCAAGAGACCGTCGGTGTAGTATTCAAAACCTGTGCGACGCTTGTTGACACCGGACTTGGTCCAGCTCAGATCGCTGGCAACGATCTTCGACGAGTCGGCCACGGTCCACTGGGTGATCGCCTGCGGAGTGGCGCAGCACTCGGTGAAGATGGTTTCGGTGGCGAGACGGCCGATGAGCGTCACGGCGCGATTGTTGTACTTGTCACCGCTCGGCTTACGTTTGAATTCGTACCAAAAGAAAGCTCGCTCTTGCTCTTTGGAACCTTCGCGGCCGCGGGTTACCACGGTTCCAAATTTGTTTTCGGGATCGATCTTGTCTGAGATGTACTCGTACTTGTTAAAGGTCGTGTCCGTATCGCGGAAGCTGGTGATCCAGTCGCGAACCTTGTCGTAGGACATCGACTTAAAGGTACCATCTTGGTACGAGATCTTGGTCATGTTGTGCTCGTTGTCGTAATCGTAGTTATATACGATACCATCGGCGCCGGTGGCCTTTTCGAGGTTGCCCTCTTTCGAATAGGAGTAGGTGGCTTTCTTCTCACCATTTTTGATGAGCACGATGCGAGGGAATTTTCCGAAGGTCTTCCACTCGATCGCCACTTGGTTGTTGAAGTTGTCTTTGAGCATCTTCAGCTGACCATCGACGTAAACCAGGTCTAGGTAATTGTTGTTGCGGTCGGAGATCTTGGTCATGCGGCCCGAAGCGTTGAAGGTGTAGCGCTTGCCCGAAGCGGCGCTGAGCACGTAGAGGTCTTTCGCCTTGCTGATCGTTTGGTGACCGTAAACGGTGTTGATCCAGGTGTTAGGAGTTTTGTGGGGAGTGAAAACCACGCGGTTGCCACCGCCAGCTTCGTTGAAAATGATGTTTTTGCCGTCGACCGATGTACGGCCTTCGAACTCCGAAGACCAGCCTACGCCGAAGGCACCCTCAGCGTAGCTCGAACGACTGTTGTAGGTGCGAGTCGCGTCGATATGAATGCCGCTCGTCTCTTGCATGTAGTCCGTATAGGCAATGTAAAAGTTACCGTTGTTCACGTTAACGCCCGCGAGCGCAAAGCCCGGAGCCATTGCTACCAATGCAGATAAAATCCCTTTTTTGAACGACATGAAATCGCCTCCCCTAACAGCTAACAGTTTACCCTGAGCCGCCGAACTATCTAAACTCGAATCGTCACAAGTTTTTTGACGACGAAGAATCCGATCGCTTGCAGCAAGATGATCACCCCTAGAATCGCCCATCCCAGCGGATGCACAAAGAGCGGTCTCATCATTTGTGGGTCAACGCTGTAGAGCACCGCAGCAAGACCCCAGGGCAGGATCGATACGATCACGGCCGAGGTCATCCCCTGAGCGGTCATCGCCTTGATTTTATTTTCAATTTTAAGACGTTCACGAATCGTATGTACGATGGTCTCAAAGGTCTCTGCCACGTTACCGCCGGTCTCTTTGAGGATGTTCACGCTTGTCACGAACATGTTCACATCTTCGGTGGGGATGCGCAGGGCGAGGTTGTCGAAAGCTTTCTCTAGCGAGAGACCCACTTTGTTTTGGTTCAGCACTAGACCGAACTCCTGCGAGATGGGGTTTGGCATCTCCGAGGCCACGATGTGCAGCGCTTGCGGCACGTTGAGACCCGACTTCAGGGCGTTCGACATCAGGGTGAGGCCGTCAACCATCTGACTGGAAAAGGCCGAGATGCGGTTCGGGCGTACGACTTTCTCTAAGTGTATCAACGGCAAGCGCCAGCCCACAAAAAAGGCGCCGATCGCCACCGGAATCGAAATCATCAGCTCTGACCACATGAGCACAAAAAAGACGAATGCGAGTCCGCCGCCGATCATCATCTGTTGGCGCATGACCTCTTCGCGCGGACGTGGATTGAAGAGCTGATCGCTGAGTTCCACGATGCGGTCGGTGGTTTTGCCCAAAATTCCGCCGATCTTCTCAGCCCAGTACTCATAGGACATGAAGACCGCTAGGAAAAAGCAAGTGCCCGCAACCAGGGTGATGCCGAAAGTGCCGTTCATGCCGCTTTAAACAGATCACGCGGCACGTTGATACCGAGCGCTTTGATCTTCTCCATGAATTTCGGGATAAAACCCGTCGCGACGTGTTTGCCGATGACCTTGCGGTCTTTGTCGAGACCGTCTTGGCGGAATACGAAGATGTCTTGCAAGGTGACAATCTCGCCCTGCATGCCCACGACTTCGGTGATGTGAGTCACCTTACGCGAGCCATCCTGCAAACGAGACTGCTGAACGATGAGGTTCACCGCTCCGGCCATCTGTTCACGGATCGCCTTTACGGGCAGATCCATGCCGGCCATCATCACCAGAGTTTCAAGACGCGCAATCGCTTCGCGGGGAGAGTTCGAGTGCACCGTGGCCATGGAACCGTCGTGACCGGTGTTCATCGCCTGGAGCATGTCCAAAGCTTCTCCGGCACGGACCTCACCAATGATGATGCGATCAGGACGCATCCGCAGGGTTTGTTTCACAAGATCACGGATCGTTACCGCACCCGTGCCTTCGATGTTGGCCGGACGGGTTTCGAGGCGACCCACGTGCTCCTGTTGGAGCTGAAGTTCGGCCGCGTCCTCAACAGTGAGGATACGCTCGTTGGCCGGAATGAAAGACGAAAGGATGTTCAGCAGCGTTGTTTTACCTGAACCGGTACCACCACTGATCAAAACGTTCAGGCGCGCTTCGATGCAAGCGCGCAAAAAGTCCGCCATCTCGGGCGTCACCGATTTGTAATTGATGAGGTCCTGGGGGCCAAGGCGCTTGGCGGGGAATTTACGGATCGTGACCATTGGCCCGTCGATCGAAAGTGGCGGGATGATAGCGTGCACACGCGAACCGTCCGCGAGGCGGGCGTCCACATAAGGTGTTTTTTCGTCGATGCGGCGTCCAATGGGCGTCACGATGCGCTCGATCACCTGCATGAGTTGGGCGTTGCTCGAGAAGGTCACTTTGGACTTCATCGCCTTGCCCGCTTTCTCGAGGTAGATCAGATCCGCACGGTTCACCATGATCTCAGTCACCGCGGGGTCAGCGAGAAATTCTTCAAGGGGTCCAAGACCCAGGGCTTCGTCCAAAACCTCTTTGGTGAGCTGTTTGATCTCTTCGCGCGATTTCCACGGATGGTCTTCACGGTTCACGATCTCAGAAACCACCACAGTGGCCTTGTTGCGGAGTTCGGCTTTTTTGGCCACCGTAAGGTTACGGTTCAAATCTTCTTTGCGCAGGTCCATCTTTTCTACGAGCTGCGCGTGCACACGTAGCTTAAAGGCCGAGCGCGGATCTTTGGTTTCGTTGTTCATGCCACGCGGGCCGGTGACTGCCGGCTCGGCGCTCGCGCCGCCGCCCTCGCCGCCCGAGGCCGCAGTGGGCGCCACGGGTTTGGGACGCGACTTGCGTGTGATCTTGGCGAGTTGGTCGAGGATCTTTCGTTCGATGAGCAGCCGGCCCATTCCGAGCAGGGCTTTGGTGGCCTCACCCTGGGGAGCACCCACCACAAAGGGAATGCCCTTGGCGAGCGCCATCGATGCGTTTTGCGCGTCGTCGGGGATCACAGAGACCACCTGACGGTTTAGGGACTTTTCGATAAAAGGCGGATTGTAGGGCGAGCCGTTGGTGAAACGGTTGATCACCACTTTTGTGATCTCCGCAGGGTAGAGCTGACCCTGCAGTTTTTCGATGACCCGTTTAGTTTGGTTAAGCACTAGAATCTCGGGGTTTGTCACCACGAGAATCAGCGTCGCCTGATCGAGAATCGAACAAACGGAGTCGTCTACAGTAGAACCACAATCAACGATCGTGATACCGAAGGAGCGCTTGATCATTTTGATCGCCATCTCCACGGACTCGGGATTTTCAGTCGCAAGGCGTTCGGGATTCGAAAAGAGCTGAATAAAATTCACGCCCGTGCCGCTCTTTCCCGCGGGAACCGGGGTCATGAGCGCACGTAGGGCGTTTGTGTCTTTCACCGCACCTTCGATGATCTTCTCACCAAAGCCGTTGACCTTTTTTACGCCGAGCACGAGCGACTGGTCGCCGCTGCCATTGGGGTCGGCATCTACCAGTGCCACGGGAATTTTAGCGTCCATGGCAAGAGCCATGGCGAAGTTGGCCGCGACGACAGATTTGCCCACGCCACCCTTACCGCCTACGAAAGCGATGAGGTGACCTCCCCCTGGAATTTGGCCTGATCCTGGTGCTGGCGAGTTCATTCCCTTCGTCCTTTCCCTAGCGTCTCAGACGGAATTTTCGCTTGAGCGATTCCGTACCTTGCGAGGCGCTACGCAGTTTGGTGGGTGTGACGAAGATGATGAACTGATCTTTGTTGTCGGTGATCTGTTGAGACCGGCCGAGTTCAAAGACGCTGAAGTCAACTTTGCGACCCGCGGTGGAGTCGGTTTGCGCTGCGGGATCGCGCGTGGCGGTCACGCTGCGACGTTCAGCCACAAGGCCACCGAGCGCAGCGGATTCGCCGTTGCCCACCACCAGTGTGGTGTCGATCTTGTTCGACAGCACGTTGGGTGCGGGAGCGTTGTCCTCTTGTTGAATTTCCTGCTGGGTAGCGACGATCGCCATGTTGATCTTGTCGTATCCCGGCACCGAAGTGGCCTTGATGTCGATCTTGGTCTCCACGGGAATCGCCTGCAGTGAAGTGACAGGGTTGCCGTTGGCGTCGAGGTTGGTCACGGGAATGTTCAGCGTAAAACGTTCTTCGAGCACGCTGCTGCGTGGTTCGCCACCGCCCGAACCACCGCCGTCCTTCATCAGAAGGGTGGCGGATTTCAGGATGCGCGCGTTGCCGTTTTGAGCCATGGTATCGAGTTTCGGAAAGAGCGAAGACAGGGTGGCCGTAAAGGCTCCTGCGAGACGTCCCAAGTCCGAAGAATAATTGAGCGAGGGGTTGGCGGTGATGCCGGGAGCCCACAAAAAGTCGAAGTTTTTGAGATACGAGCGTTTGAGTGTGACAAAGTCCACGCGCACGCTGAGCATCTTGTCGGGCTCGGGAGCGGCGGGTTGACGGATACGCACCATCTGCACGCACTCGGGCAGGTTCGGAAAGCTCGGGGTCTCAACCTTGCCTTCGGAGTCGAGCGTGTAACGCTCGGTCACGTAAGCTTGGCAGATGTACATCGCGGCCTGACGATCGGCGAGTTTGTCGACGGCGCCCTCTAGGAAAAAGCGTCCGTTGACGACCTTCACCGTGATGTCCTTAGGACGGCCCGGACCACCGGCGATCTCTTCTTCCATCTTCTTGGCGAGCAGAGACTGTGCCATGGGCGAAATCTCTACAAGGTTGACGACCGGTTTGGCCGCGCCCTGGTAGCGTTTGACCACGTTCAGCACGCGGCGCATTTCTTTGGGAATCAGCACCTTGCCATCGACAACCACCGTAGAACCCACGATGCGCACGTCGATGCCCTCGACGGGACCGATGAGTGCCTTGAGCTCTTGCGCGAGAGTGATGAGGTCCTCATCGCTAACAGTAAGACTATAGACTTTCAGCACACGGCCTTCACCGCTGGTGCCGTCTTGTTTTTGTACCTTTTCGGCCACGATGATCTGCGTGGTGCCGATCTTGTCACCCACGGAGATGCGCTCTCCGCCGGTGGCGGCGTCGGCCTCGCCCTTTTGCACGATGCCAAGTACGGACTGCCTGACCCACACGTTGTTACGAAAGGGTGCGGGCACGCCGAGGTTTTGAAAATCGAGTACCACCGAGCCACCTTTTTTCACAAAAAAGTTCTCGATGCCGAGGGCGGGCTTCACGCGCTCGCGACCAATCATGATCTCGCCGATGTCCGTTTGCGGAATCTCGCCGAGCGTGATGGCCTTTTCAACCGTGTCGGCGGCCGTGTCTACTGCCTGGGCGTGCGCCACGGGCAGCATTGCGGATGAGACCAAAAACCAAAAAGAATTTTTCAAGAGATTACTGAGCAAGCGAACCTCCCGTTCCCCAAGGCGAAGGCGGCGGCGCCGGACGAGGCGGTGGCGCGGCTTGCGCGGCCGGACGACGGCGTGCGCGTTCGATTTCGGCTTTGCGCGAATCCTGACCTAGAACTTCGTCCACCGTGGTGGTCGAAACCGAGGAGATCACGCGATCCACCGGGTTACGCAGCGTCACGGTGAGACCACCGGCCGCTTGAGGGTTTTCCAAAATGAAGACAAGCTGCTGAGCCTGGTCGGGCGTCACTTCCACGGTGATCGTCGAGTAGGCGCGGCTGTTGCGCAGATCGATGGCGCGCTGAGATCCGCTCACGGGATCCATTTCGATCGCGGCGGGAACTTTGTTTTGAATGAGCTCACCCACGGCGAGCACGTGCACGTTTTGCATCACAGTTTTGGTTTCCGAAAAGCGGTCGGCGTCAACTTGGTACTGGATGTTGGTGATCAGGTCGATGCGATCTCCGGGCTTGATAAGGCGAGTAACGCCGCTCACGTCATTCACCGGAATCGACATGGCACGGCGCGAGATCGCAATCTGCGCGGAGATGCCCGTTGCGGCGCCAGGCATGAGCACTTTGGTGGCGAGCACTTGCTCACCGGCGCGAATGGGAGCCGAGGCCACAGCACCTTCGAAAGCATTGGGATCATCGTAGGCGCCAGGTTGTTTGAATGAGTTGGGAACGGTCTTGGTCGTGAGCATGCTGAGTTCGATTTTTTGAAGCTCTTGAATGTCTTTCGACGCAACAACTACAGTGACTTCGTTGCCAAATTCCAACTTCACTTCGTCGGAGCGTTTTTCGACGTAAAGGTAAACGAGCACCATACCCAGAAGGGCAATCACCATGCTCACCAAAAAGGCTCTCGATTGATTCATCGCCTCATATCTCCCAACTATCTACGTTTCGGAAAACATGAACTTTTTCTTAACGACCACCGGTCTTCTAAAAAGGCGCCCGACTCCCGCACATACCGGCACCGCGTTAAAATGATGCGCCGCCGGTATGCGGGAGAGTCGGGCGCCTACCTGGGCGCCTATCTGTCAGTTGACGCAGGAGGCTCCGTTACGGCGGTAGATGACCGCGTAAGTGGTGATTTTTACTTCTTCGGTTTTCACCGCTCCGCCTTGCGAAGCGATGCTGCGGCCTTCGTAAGGGACTTTCACGCTGATGTTGGCGTCACCGCCCGGGATCACCATGAAGCACGCGTCGCTCTGGGTGATCACGTCGCCGCCGCCGGGGATGTTGAATTCCGATCCTAGGCCGCCCAAGTAGAGCCGGCCCGAAGTGGAATCGCTCGGCACGCTAGTCAGATTGCCCGAGTTGTTGATCTTGGCGAAGATCATGTTGCGCACGACCTCTTGGCGGATGATCGAGGTGCGCATGACCTTGTAGTAAGAGGCCGCGGCCGAGATGAGGATGATAAAGACCACCATCGAAATGGCCATCTCCATCATGGCCTGTCCCGATCGTGAGTTCTTAGTGCGTTTCATCGCTAGCACCCGTTATCCGACATCGCCGTGATGGTAACGTCACTCTGCATTTCGTTCAGATGCGCGGGCGGAGCGCCCGGAAGCGCCAGTTTTTGAAGCATGTCCCGAAAGTACTGGCGACACTCCACAGAGGTGGGCTCACGACCCAAAAACGACGAGGCCTCCAGAGTGATGCGTTTCACCGAGTCCCAATCGCCATCGCCCAAAGGCAAGGCTGCGAGCGGCATCGAAAAGCGCACACGTACCGCCGCACCCGAATCGGTGGGCTTGCCCGAACCGCTCGGTACGGCGTCCGGATCTCCGGGCGGCACGGTAACTTCGAGCACTTCGGCGCGAATGGGCCCGAGACGTACTGGCCCTTCTTTGAGTCCGTAATTCGAAAGAGCATCCAGCGCCCAAGCTTCCTGGGTCGCGGGGTTGCCGTGGGCGGCCTGATAGGTGCGCGCGGCCATAAAAACGGCGTGCGCCACATACTGCTGAAAGGCGAAGGCCATCACAGCGTTATAAGAAATGAAGAGCATCGAAACGAAGATCATCGAGACCACGGCGAATTCAATCACCGACTGTCCCCGACGACGGCGCAGGCGGAGCTCACTTAACGACAATTTCGACTTTGTCGTAGTATTTTTTGTAGGCATCCCTCTCCCCATACGTGTATTCGTTTTCGGCGGTATCCTTCTGAGTTTTAATAGCCGAAGCGATAATATCACCCACCGGACCCATAAATAACATGACGGCGCCTACGACAACGCCCACTAAGATGATGTATTCCACGGTGCTTTGGCCACGGCGGGCGGCGCGAGCTTTGGCCCGCACAAAGAGTCGTTTTATTGACATGTCGCCCCCCCGCTACCGGGAACGCGATGAGACAAGCACACGCTAACCTTTGCGGGTAACTCGGCGAGTCCGGCGCCAAAAAGACCGTTACGAATGAAAGAAATCATTACCGTTGATGCAATAAAGATAACGGCCATGAGCAGAACGTATTCCAGCACCGCCTGCCCGTTGCGGCGTTTGCGCGAACTACAGGGTGGTACGCTCAAATGATTCACGTCCACCCCTAACTGGCTTCTCGCGCCAAGATTACTTCATGGTGTCTTTGATCTTGCCGGTGATGCCATCGCCCAGAGACTGGGTAGCACCTTCGATGAGACCTTTGAATTTCGATCCAAAAGCCACAACCATGGTTACGAGTACGGCAACGATCAAAAGATATTCAACCGCTGTTTGACCTTGTTTGTTTTTCAATCTTTTGAACATTTTCATGAATAAAATTCTCCCCCTTAAGGCTTCTCCCCTACTCTTCGGCACGTCCCACGCTAACCTTAAGCTATGCTTTGATTTTAATATTTTCGGAGGTCCAACTTCGAATGAAGATTTCGTTAAGAGTGCGATCTAATCGCAGAACGTGAGGTCCTCGTCGATGGTGAGCTGCTGCGTGAGCTGGAAGGCCACGCGCTGGAGTGCGTTTGAGGTCTTGGGTGTCATGCGCACTTCCCAGGTGATGTTGATCACCTGGCCTGCCCGGTTGCGTGGGATCGATACCATATAACCAAAAGGTACCGGAAAGTTGGTGAGCGTGGGCGGCTTGGCAAAATGGGAGCCGTTGACCGACTTGTACCAATCCGAAGCCGAAACCGCCACGTTGTCCACACCGCGGCGTCCAGGAGCCAGGCTTCCCCAGAATTTCCATTCGATCGAGGAGCCCTCGATTTGTTCGATGATCTGGTCGTTGGCGTCGCGAACCGGAACCAGGTTCGAAATCGTGTTGGGCTTGATGCGGAAATGCACGTTGTAAAAGTCCGTCGCGTCGCCCACCACGTTGGTGTTGTTCAAAATGTCAGGCATCACCACCGCGATTTCACACTCGCTGAGTTTGTTGTCGGCGTTTGAAAGGTTGCGGTTCGGATCGAAGGGCACAAAGTTAAAGCTCGAATTCACCCGAATGCGCGCCGTGGCGGCAGTCCCGACGTGAGTCGCGTTGGCGGGATCGAGCGTCAGGTAGGTGTAGTTGGTGTCGAGGTTGATGAGGCCACGCCCGGCGAGGAGCTGCAGCATGTCGGCGCGCACTTCGGCACCGCAGGCGGCGGGACTCACGGCGCAGCCCTGAGAGGCCGCAAAGGTTTCCACCTGGTCGATCAACTTGCGAGCATAGAAACGGTAGCTGTTGGTGGCGGGTGTGGTGAGATTCTGAAACGCGAGCATCGAAATCTCAAAGGCTTTGATCCAAGGGTCTTCGATGCCCACGATGTCGACGCCAAATTTCACAAAACAAGCGGGGTTAGGATTCAAAGAATCGCTGCATCCGCTGATTTGAACTTTCTGATTCATGATGTACTTGCGGATGTCGTTGATCGCACCGGCGATCACCCGGCCATCCATATGAGGGTTAAAGATGTAGGTGTCCGGAAAACGCCAGAGTCTGGAGAGAGAGCGGTTGTGAAAGCCTTCGCGCACCACGGTGTCGGCCCGCACGAGCGGCATGTTGTTCTCGAGGTACACTAGAATCCGCTCGGACTTGGTCATGGCGGCAGCGTAGTAATCGGCCGTGCCTTCGATAATAGCGTCGAGGTCGGGATTCGTTACCGAGCCTTCTTCGGTGTGAGTGATGGGCACGCGCATGGCAGTTTCGTTGTAGACGTACTGCAAATAGTGCGCGTATTCGTGATAAATCGCGTCGGCCTCATCGACCATGTTCAGTTTGGTGAGCGCAGACTGCGCGGTGTGCTGGTAGAAGTTCACAAAGAGCCCACCGTTGTCGTAAGAAAAATGCGTATCGAGAAGAGCGTTACCACCGGTAGCGGCCGTTCCTTTCACGACGTAGTTGTCATCGGTGACCAGGGCGTGAATCGAAGAGAGATTCAGCGGTTCGTCCACAAAGGCCACTTTGTGTGCCTTGGCCATGTGGGCGTAGAGCATGAAAGCCTTGAACTCTTTGGAGTTCCAGTTCAGCTGCGCACCGGCCCAGGTGTTAAAGATCGGGCTCTGCGTGCTGGTTTCGGTGTACTGCACTTGAACCCCGTAGCCAAAACCGTTGGTATAATAACCGCGCAGGGGGCCTTCGAGACTCGCCAGTCCCGGCAAAGTGATGAAGGTTTTAGGAATGCTCTGAATATTAGATTTCGCGGTGGCCGCAGGATCCGAACCATCCCAAGTCGGTCCGCGTACAAAGAGCTGCAGCATTTGGTTGTCGAGGGCGTACTGACGGCGTGCGGCTTCGTAGAACATCATGCTTTCGAGCGATTGACCGCAAGCGGTCAGCAGCAAAAGCGCAAATATATAGGTAAAACGCCCCATCCCTATTCTCATTATCAATGATCCCGGAGCGCTTTTGTATGAAAATTCTATGAACTTACGCGAAAGTAGAGCCGGCCATCGTCAGAAGATTGGCGGGATTTGTGAAGATCGTGTTAAGCGAGGCGCCCTTAGAAGACGCCGATGCTGAACTGAATTTGATAAGTCGATTCGTTTTCGGCCGGAGCCAAGTTGAAGGCAAAATCGAGCGCGATCGGCCCCACTGGTGTGGCATAGCGAGCCCCCACTCCAAGACCACGACGCCATCCTGTGGTGAGGTCGCGCTGCGCGCGAGGAGCGAGAACGTCGATACGGCCGATGTCCATAAAGAAGGCGATCGAGAGGTCGTAGATCCAGGGCTGACGATACTCGGCCTTGAACTCAAAGGACTGCTGTCCTTGCACACCTTGCTCGTCAAAGCGCAGAGCCTTTTCGGGCAAAAAGCGGAGCGACGTTTGGCCACCCAAAAAGAGGCGTTTGTTGGCAGGCACCCCGCGTTCCGAATCTGAGAGTCCCCAGAGCCGTGCGTATTCGGCCGAAAAGGCGATCACGGATCCTGGACCCGTGCGGATATAGCGAGTGAAATCCTGGCGGAAGACGACAAAGTTCACGTCTGCATCGGAACCTAGGAAGGGGCTGGCGTATTCCACCGCCGACACCGAATAGAGGCCTCGGTTGGGGTTGAAGATGTTGTCGCGTCCGTCGTAAATCAGAGACGAGCCCACGGTTCCGATGCGGTACTTCTCACTGCGCTCCCTATTGGCAGACTCAGAGTCAAAGATGCCGAAAAGACGCGGGTGCGAAATTGTATAGATGTTCTGCACCCAAGACCAACGATCGCTGATCAGAAATTCTCCAGTGAGGGCCACTTCGGTTTCTTCGATCGAAAAACCACGCTTTTTAGAGCCATCGAGGAAAACCGTGTCGTCCTCTTTTTGGTAAGAGGCCGAAGTACGGAAACGAATGCGCTGCGAGAGAAAGTACGGATCGAGGAACGTGAGCGAATAGTTCTGCTCTAGGAACTGGTAATTGCGAATCTTGCGCGAAGCCTGAGCGCGTGCCAGGAATCCGTAATTTTCCCCAAAAACGTTGCGGTAGTTGAACTCCGTAAAACCGATGATCCCGAGGTCCGTGCGGTATCCCGGACCAAATTCAAAGGATCCGGCAGGACGCTCACGCAGGGAAACTTTTAAATCTTTTTGCTGAATCTCGAAACCGTGCGCAGGGTCTACACCCACCACCCTACCGGCGATCTTCTCGGTTTGCGCCGATCCAAAAACCCCCAGCGCGAGAAGGTTCTCGCGTAGTCGACGCTCGCCGTCGACACTCCACGGCTGTCCGGGGAGAAGCGTACGTTCGTAGAGCTCCCGCTCGACAACCTTGTCGTTGGTGCTTTCGTTGCCCTCGATCACGCTCTTACCGACAAGCACCTTGGGGCCGCTCTCGGTCTGAAACACAAGGTCGATGCGGTTGGAGGTCGGACGCTTTCGGAAGAGCAAGTCCTCAGAAGTGACCACGCGGGCATCGATGAAGCCATGGTTCTTGAGATGCTGCTCGATATTCGCATTGGCGGCCATCACCTTCGAGGGCTGCACGGCATCGCCCACCCCGAAATCAACGAATTTCGTACGATCAGCTTCGGGCAAAAAGGAAAGTCCTACAAAAGCGATCGAATCGACGTAGAACTTTTGTCCGATCTGCAGGTTCAAAATCATGTCGATGCGCGAGGAGTTCTCGCGTGGCTCGAAACGAATGTCCACGAACTTGGCTTCGATATAACCTCGATCGCGAATCAGATTAAGCATCGAAGCCGTGCGAGCCCGCAAGGATCCCTCTTCAAAGTAAATAAAATGGAAAGGGTCGGAGTTCTGCAGCCGCCATTCAGATTCGGCCGCCAACACGTCTTCGGACTCTTCGCGGCCGATGCCGCCCTGGAAGATGATGTCTCCGAGAAAGAACTGAACGCCCTCCTTGATCCGGAAGACATAGTGACTCTGTTCTACCCCGTAGATTTTTTTGATTTCGCTCGTCCAGCTCACTTCTACGCTCTTGAAGCCGTACTGCTTGTAGAGGGTCGAAATCTGGGTCGAGATGTCGTTTGCATCAAAGGGCACCGAGAAGTTGCGGATACGCTCCAACACCTTGTCGCGAAGAAAACGCTCCCAAAAGAAGACGTTGCCGCGAATGTCGATGCGGTACTGCGTGCCGCGGGCTTGTGTGACCTCGACACTGCCGTTTTCGATGTCCGCTCCATAATCCACGCGGGAATCGTAATAACCGTCTTGGCGCAGCTGATTTTGATAAGCTTCAAGTACCGAGTTCAGGGCCACGAGGTCGAGACGGGCCTTGGCGCCACGGCGGAAATCGTGATTGCCGATGGCGTCGCCGTACTTAGAGCGAATTTCCCGCTCTTCGCTTGGCGAGAAACCCGTGAGTTTGAGATCCGTATAATAAGTCGGTTCGGGCACCGACACGTTGATCACGAGATCGCGGTACTGCGAGGCCGGCACCTCTTCGAAGATCGTGATGGCTTCAGCGCCGCGGTAACCGCGCGACTCCAGACGCTCAACCACTTGAGTATTGATGCTCGACAAGGCCCCGAGATCCACCGGGTCTTCGGGTTTTACAAAAATGTCGTCTCGCAAATCGCTCTCGAGCTCGCGCAGATCTGAACGGCTGAGCTGGGAGTGCAAATTAAAGGAAAAACTCACCTTGCGTACTTTGTAGATGGAGCGCAGGACAAAGTAGATCTCACGTTTTTGGCTTACCACGCGAGCTTCGGCGTAACGAAACTTACCGCTCTGACCAAGACGCGCGAGAGCGTCGTCGATCTTTTTAAACGAAAAGTCCTCTCCGCGTTTGATGCCGGTCATGCCATGCAAAAAGGGAATGTCCTCGTCGCCATCGACCACAAAGTGGATGCCCTCTATGGTCCAGGCGCGCGCCAAGTTGGGCAGTGTCAGGGTGGCCAGGCCAAGTGTGGCCAGAAAAAGGCGGCGAGTGAAGAAGTTTCTCATTTCACATCCCACCTAAAGCGCAAGTCAAAGCCCACAGAGGATTCCTTGGGCTTGGGATTTTCCCAAACCCCCGACACGTTCACGTTGCGCAGAAGCTCGTAATCGATCTGCACGTTGTTCTCAGGGCGTGAAAAATCTAACGAGCGGCCAAAGGTGGCCGTAACTTTTTTAGAGAGTTTGCGCACCACAGTGACCTTGGGAATCGTCTGCCCTTGTGAGGCGAGGTCCGATCGAGCCGAAACCCGCACATCGAGTCCTGCTTTGTTCCTCAGGGTCGAACCGATGGTCTTACCGAAAATCGTCTGCAGGGCTTCAGCGCGGGCTGTGTCGGCGAGCGACGTGTCTTCGATGCTATCGTCCGAACGCACCACACCAAAGGCGAGAAGGCTCGCGATGTCCGGGAGCGAAAGCGGCGGATTGGATTGGAATTCGATGTTCGGCGACGCTGTGGTGCCCGTGGCGTTGAGGGTCACCGAGTAGGTTTGATCGGAAGTCTTGATGTCGGTATTCGCGGTGACGTTGATAAAGATGTTGCGCGAGGAGGCCGGGAAATCCACCACGCCCCTGATGATTTTGAATTCGTTGTCGCGGGCGAAGACGCGACCGTTCTCGAGTTGCACGATACCCACGAAGCTTGGATTGAGGTCCGTCCCCGTCAGGCGCATCGCACCTGTGGCATTGGTGGAAATGAGCGAATTGCGCACGGCAAATTTAGAACCCAAATCGATGGCCACGTCGAAGTTCAGTACCGGATCGCCGGTCGTCACCACCGCGGTGTCGGAGCTGGCACTCTCGCTAGCGTAGAGTCCATCGCTGATGGTCACCCGCCCGCGAACGTCAAAGGGATACGAAGAACCCGAAAGCACCACAGAGCCTGAAGTAACGGCGGGCACTTGGTCGATAAAGACAAATTCCGCGTTCGAGAGATTGGCATTCAGGTAAACGCCCGGGTTTTGCCAATCGAGCTTGTACTCGCCGCTGATCTCCACGTGCCCGCCGCCGAAGCTTGAGCGAAAGTTGTTAAAGAGAATACGCGAGTCTTTGAATTCTAGCAGTCCCGTGGTGTTCTGACCGTAACGCCCCAACCCCTTAACTCCTACCGAGATGCCGTTCAAGTTGAGGTTGCCGCGGATGCTCGCGATCGAGAATGGCAGACCGAGAGCCAGCGTGCCATCGGCGTAGCCATCGCGAAGTCTCACGAAATCCGGAATCACGATGTCGACGAGCTCAGCGGGCCACTTGCCCGTGGCAGACACTTGCGTACCCGAAGGATTGACGTTCAGAGTTCCAGCCGAGGTCTCGGCCACAAAGCGTTCACCGCGCACACCGGACTTGTCCCACTGAAAATTGTGTTTGCCTTTGAGCGTGAACAAGTCGCTCCAACGACCCGTGGCGTTGTGTCGACGCAGCCGCAGGTCTTCGATCGTTGCGCTGCCCGAACTCGTACCGTACTTCACGTTCACAGCGCCCATGGTTTGCAAGTCGACCTTTTCACGCCACTCGTTGAGGTAACTCAGAGCGAGGAAAATGCCTTGATTCTTGAGCGACACGTCAACGTCCTGGAAATTGAGCTTGTCGCCAGAGTAACGACCACTGGCGCTCATGGCGAAGTGATCCTTAAGACTCACACGATAGCGCAGCGACTCGTTGTCTCCGCTGGCTTCAAAAGTTCCGTTGCCGTACTGATAGGTCGGATCGGCGAGCCCACTCAGCGTGCCGGTGATCTTGTAACCATCGCGATCCGACCATTTGCCGGCGAGCGACACTCGCCCGGCAGAGAAGAGCGATTCGATCTGGCGATCCCAGCCCAGGTTTACCACATCAAGGTCGGCGCCTTCGAAGTTCACGTAGCTGAGCCCCGCTTTGGGCGAGACGACCCCGTTTGCGCGCAACGTGCGTTTGTTCTTGATGCCGGTGAGTTCGTCGAGGATGAGATCCGTGCCCTTGAGACTCATCGTACCCTCGATGCGGTTCAACCCCACACCAAGCACCTCGCCCGAATCGAGCGCGCCGTTGATACGGCCCCGAATGCCGGTCTGAGTGGCGTTTTCGCTGAGGAATCCATCGAGGCGCAAAACGCCGGTGTAAAAACCGCGCACCACGTTCGTGCCCGAACCGCTGAGTATCGAAATTTCGTAACGTCGCAAAGTGGCTGAGGCTTCGAGTCGCGATTTGCCACCTGGGCGATTTTGCAAAACGCCACGCAGGATTGCGGTGCCGCCACCACTAGCGAGGCTGGCCGGACCGATGTTCAGATCGGCCTTTTCGTAGAGCAGTGGCGCATTGAGCTGACCGATGGGCTGATCCGCGTAAGTGAGCTTGTCGACTTCGATAGAGCCAAAAACTTTGGTGCGCTCAGGTCGCGATGGCAGCGCATAATCGTAGAGGATTTTGGCTTTGAGGGCCGCCACACCCGAGACCGGAAGGTCCATAAAATCCGAGAGCGCGTGAGAAAGCTCCAAACCGTTCGCGTTGAGATCGAGCTCTACGCGAGTGGGGATATACTTGATCTCCCCTTTGAGTGCGACGTTCGAAGTGGCCCACGCCATGTTCGCCTGAGTCACCGTGAGGTGCTTGTCGTAAACCATCACGTCAGCAACGAACTTAGCGGGTTTGGTATGCAAGAGAGGAGCCTGTGCCCGGTGGCCCGGAATTTCGGGCTCGGTGTACACGGTCGCCGCGCTGATATTCCAATCGGTTTTCGCGGCAAGTTTGAGCGGAGAGAGCGTTCCGGAGAAGGTCGCCGGACCATTGACCTGAAATCCTGCGAAGCACTCGTTCACTCCCGTGGCGATCATGATCGAACATAGGCTGAGCTCTTCGGTATTGAGACTTCCCTCAATCACCCCGCCGTCTTTGAATCGAATTTCTGTGAGAGCGAGTTTCTGCCCCCAGGCGGACGGATCGCTCAGCGAAGCGGGTAAGGTGAGCAGTGCTTTGCGCAACGTGAGTTTGTTTTTGTTGTTGTACTCGAAGGCCGACTCTAAACGTTCCAACTTGTACACGTCGTAGACGAGTCGATTGGCTACCAGATCCTCGACGATCACTTGCCAGGATTTTCCGTTTTGATATTCCAGTGAGGCGGTGCCGGCAATCGTCCCGGAAAGGCTCGACTGGTAATAACCGCGCGTCCAAGTACCCGACTGCAGGAGCGTGTTGACGTCGCGAAGGTTCACATTCAGACGGCTAGCCAGACGCCCGGGAACCTTTCCACTAAGCGCCACTGCAGGGGGAGCGTCGGGGTGGCCTGGCGAACCAACTTCCATTTTGCGAACTAAAAATGCGTAGAGATTTTTGGGCTCGCTCACGAGTGAAACTGAGAGCGAGACATCCGGCGTGGTCGCGAGCTTGCCGGGGACTTCCACAGAATCAAGTGAGAGTTCCGCTCGGGCCTGACCACGCGACTGATTGATCACGCGAAAGTTCAAGTTACTCACCTTGAGGTTCGAAAAATCGAGGTTCGCGTTTTCAAGTGCAAGCTCCGTAAACGCGATACGATTTTTGGCGAGCAGTGCGTTCAGCGCTTTCAGGTGCTTTGCCGCGAGATTGGGGAATTCGTGCAGTTGCGGCGTGGGTTCGTTCGGATCCGATTCGAGCCAGCGCTCGGGAATCTTACCCTTGAGCGTCAAACCTCGCACCGCCACGTCGCGAAAACGCGCTACACCCAAAACCAAATCTACTGGCGAAAGTTGCACTTCGATTTCGGCGGCGCGAAAATAAATTCCTTCCATCGAAAAATCCACATCGGCCAGTGAGGCCGAAAAGGTGGTCGGATGCAGATCCCAAGACTTTGCCACGACAGGCACGCCGGTTCGGAAGTTCACAAAACGTAAGGAGAATTTCAAAAGCGACTGCGAAATGTGGGGCGATTCCAAAAGCGAAAAGACCGCCATTAGCGGTAACGCCAAAAGCAGCACGCCAATAAGGAATTTTTGCTGACCAAATTTCATCTAACTATCTAAATATTTTAAACCCTGGCGAGCATTCGAGCGACATCCCGATATCCAGAATCTTGTCGCTCCACCCAGGCAAACTCACCCTGAGCGCGCTCCATCATTTTCAGCTTAAAATAACAGATTCCCGACAGGTATTTGACGTGCACAAGGTACTCGCGCGGCCATTCCTGCATCGAAGCGAGGGCTAAGCTCTCGGAAAAACGTTCGAGCTCCACGAGGCAACGCATTTTCCATACGTGTACACCGGGTGACGTCAAATCTCTGGCCAGGAACTCTTCGCACCATTCGAGGGCTTTATCCCAACGTCCGAGCGAAGCGGCCATGATAGAAGCGTCAAAATAAATGGTACGACCTGACTTCGTAGCTCTCAGAAGCGCATCGAATTCAGAGTCGACGTCGATGCGGTCTTCGGTCGCGAAGGTATCGTGACTGATTTCTAGATCGCGAAGCAGAGACTGGATGAGTTCACCCAGATCCTCGGTTTCAGCCATCCGAACGACTCTTCAAGAAGTCTTCTTCGATCCACTTCGTGTAGACGTTGTTCGTGCGGTAATCCTTGCTCATCATCATCTCTCGGTGAAGAGGGATGTTGGTTTTGATGCCTTCGATCTTGAACTCCGCGAGCGCTGAGAGCATCAGGTCGATGGCCTTTTCGCGATTGGATTCGGTCACAATGAGCTTGCCGATCATCGAATCGTAAAAGGGCGGGATTTTGGATCCCGCAAAGGCCGCCGAGTCGAGGCGCACCCCGCGGCCACCGGGCGCGAGATACTTTTGGATCGTGCCGGGGCAAGGGATAAAGGTGTAAGGGTCTTCGGCGTTGATGCGGCATTCGATGGAGTGGCCGGTGAGTTTGATGTCCGACTGCTCGTAACGCAGTTTCTCACCGCGCGCGACGCGAATCTGCTCTTCAACGAGGTCGAGTCCGGTGACCATTTCCGTCACAGGATGCTCCACCTGAATGCGCGTGTTCATTTCCATGAAATAGAATTTTCTATTTTCGTCGACGAGAAACTCTACCGTGCCCACGCCCACGTACTTCGCGGCACGTGCGAGCTGGCAAGCGGCGTCGCCCATCTTTTGGCGAATCTTGTCGTCGATATACACCGACGGCGCTTCTTCAATGATCTTCTGGTGTCGGCGCTGAATCGAGCACTCGCGCTCACCCAGGTGAATCACGTTGCCGTGCTTGTCGGCGAGAATTTGAATCTCGATGTGCCGAGGTTTCTCAACGAACTTTTCGATGAACACGTCGGGAGAACCGAAGGCGGTTTGCGATTCGGAGCGTGCCGAATGAAAGGTCTGGTCGAGCTCCGAGCTCTTGCGCACGACACGCATGCCGCGACCACCACCGCCGTTGCTTGCCTTGATAAGTACGGGGTAGCCGATCTTCTCGGCAACCTTTTTGGCGTCGTCAACGGTCTCGAGAACTCCCGAGCCCTCGAGCATCGGCACTCCGGCTTCTTTGGCGATGGCGCGTGCGCCGACCTTGCCGCCCATGAGGCGCATGGACTCGGCATTCGGGCCCACAAAGGTGACTCCGCACTGCTGAACAACGTCGGCAAATTCGGGGTTTTCACTCATGAACCCGTAACCGGGATGTACGGCGTCCGCACCTGTCAGCTCGCAGGCCGACATGATGGCGACCATGTTGAGGTAAGAGTCCTTGGCGCGATTGGAACCCACGCAAACGCTCTCGTCGGCGATCTGCACGTGCAGCGACTCTTCGTCGCACTGACTATGGATGGCCACGGTGGCGATTCCAAGTTTACGGGCGGTGCGAATGATACGAACAGCAATTTCGCCGCGGTTGGCGATGAGCAACTTTTTCACGGGCGTCTGACCTCACTATGGTGTTTTACAATTTTTCGATCTCGAAGAGCGGTTCGCCGAATTCCACGGCCGTGCCGTTTTCGACGAGCACTCGGACAACCTTGCCCGAAGCGTCGCTCTCGATTTCGTTCATCAGCTTCATCGCTTCGACGATGCAAAGCACATCGCCGGGGCGAACCACGCGACCCACCTCAACGAAGGAGTCTTCGTTGGGGCCAGGTGAGCGGTAGAAGGTGCCCACAAAGGGCGACGTCACAACGTGCACGTTGGCGGCTTTGGCCGGAGCGGCGACAGGCGCAGCAACGGCAGCCATCGGCGCAGCGTGCCCTGCAGTGGATGCCGACGGAGTTGCACGCGGAGTAGGAGCTACGGTGAGCCCCAACGAAGCGCGGAGTTTGATTTCAAATTTTGGCGAACGGTATTCGAACTCTTCGATGCCCACTTCTTGCATGTATTCCCACGCATCGTGCACGGCCCGAAAGTTGATCGGACCGGACTTTTTCAGCAGCGCATCCAGCGAAGTGGCCTTGGCGAGCACTTTCTGCGAGACTTTGGTGGCCGACTTGTCGGCACCTTTTTTAGCAGCGGGCTTCTTGCCCGGCTTGCTAGCGATTGACTTTCTCAACGTAATCCCCCGTTCTTGTATCCACTTTCAAGATATCCCCCTCTTTCATGTGAAGCGGAACCGTCACCACAAGACCCCCTTCGAGGGTCGCGGGCTTCGATGCGCCAGTTGCAGTATCACCTTTGAAGCCCGGCTCACAGTAGGTGATCGCCAGTTCTACGAAGGTGGGCAATTCGATGTTAATGGGCTTGCCGTCAAAGAACATCACCTGCACTTGGGTGTTTTCTTTGAGGAAAGGAATCTGATCCTTAATGAGTTTTTCGTCTACCGAGGTCTGCTCGTAGCTCTCGAGATCCATGAAGGTGTAAAAAAGACCTTCGGGGTAGAGGAATTGCATGTCACGGAACTCGAGATCGGGCTGAGGAAACTTCTCACCCGACTTGAAGGTACGCTCTAGGAGTTGGCCGGTTTTGAGGTTCTTGAGTTTGCAACGAGTAAACGCAGCGCCCTTGCCGGGCTTCACGTGCTGGAAATCGACGCAAGTGTACGGATCCCCGTCGATCAGGATTTTGCTATTTTTCTTGATATCGTTGATTTCGATCATAGGGACGTAGTTTTACGGCCCAGCGCGGAAATCTTCAAGAGCTCATTTCAAAACCTAGCCGCAAGCTCTGCCGAAACGCCCACTTAGCTTATCCGCGAAGGGACGACGGAGCATGCTGGTTGCCTGTGACGGAGGAGCGACAAAGGAGAAGCTAAGTGGCCGTTCGGCCCATAGGGCAAAATGAAAAGGGGGCGACTGCGTTGTTGACGGCTCCTCGTGTGGAACCACCACGCGTCGTCGCCATCGCCTCGCATTCACACCCTTTTGATTTTGCAGAGCTTGCGGCTAGGTTTTGAAAGGAGCTCAAGCCTAAAGGGGCGGATTATGAGCCCAATTCCCCCAGGGCATCGAGGTACTTTTCGAGCACGAGTTTCTTGCGAACCTTGAGCTTGAGCGCCTGCACGAGCAGTGGGGTGGTCTCCTTGCGCCGAGCGTTAGGTACGGCGGCAGTGGCAACGGCTTCGGGAAGCGTGGGGTCTAGCACAAGACGAATGCCCTGTTCGGGGGCGGGAATCTCGATGCGCTCTCCGGGATGTTCGGGAAATCCGCGACGCGAGGGTGCTTCGCCCCGAGCGGCGGCTTCGAGATCCGGATCAGAAGCGATCATGGGCGCCATGTGACGCAATGCATCCAGCTCCCGGGTCGCGCCGTCGGCATCGCCAAGGGCTCCGAGCACGCGAATGAGGATCTTACGGGCGAGCAAATTGTCGGGGTAGTAGGTAACCACCGAATTGATCTCCTCGAGGGCTTCCTCGAAATGAGCCATGTCGAGTTGAATGTGTGCCAGCGCCACGCGGCCCCCGGCATAATACGGGTGGCGGCGAATCCCTTCGCGGCAAATCTTTTCGGCTTCGTCCAGGCGGCCGAGGCGGCGGTAGAGATCGGCGAGAGGAGCAAAAACGCGCGAGTCCGGATTCTCCTGAAAAATTCTCAGGTAGCGTTCCAACTCGGCCAAATCGACATCGTTCGTCACAGGTTCTCCCCTCCCCGTTTCTTGCTGCTTGTATAAAACGGACTAGACTTCTTTTGCGGCCGAAGCGCTCTTGTGCAGCGTCTTTCCGATCTGCTTGCGCAGCAATTTGAGGCGCGCACGCATTTGCTTGACCATCTCTTCCGAGTCGCGGATGAGGGTTTGCTTAGCGTCGTGCAAGTCGTGCAGAAAATGCTCCATCGGAGCTTCCACGTTCTTGCGAACTTTCTTCCACTCGTGCTCGCCGATGCTCTTGGCTTGCTCGATCATCTTCTTGGCAGAATCTTTGTCGAGCTTCTTGAGATCGCCCACGAGGGATTCGAGATTTTTTTGGTATTTTTTCATTTGCGACTGCCATCGCTCCGAAAGCACATGGGCACTCTGAGCGGTTTTGGCTTGGGCCTTAGGCGCGACTTTCTTTTTGCCGGCGCGGAGTGTTTTGGGCGCAGTCGTTTTTTTGGTCGTGGTCGTCGTTGTGCTCATGACATTTATCTCACCACCAAAGCGTGCGCTCGTCTAGTGGCATTCCCTGTACACCCATGCGCCAACTACGCAATATGGCACTCGTCTTGATGAGGATTTCTCTAGAACTCACAACCCTGGCCGATGTCTTTGCCGCGGAAGCGGTAGGTCTCTACCGCGCCGTTCGTATAGCTAAGCGTCATCGTGGGGTCGCTGCAGCCTCCGCTAAAGGAATAGCGCGCCGAGACATCGAAGTCGTAGGGAATGGAGAGCGAGATGTCGAGAGTCTTGCCCGTGACGTCGTGGCTGTAGACGCCTTTCATGACCGTTTCCATGGGACTTTGTGACTCGTAGCCGACGCGGCAGAGGCCGCCACCGGTTTGCACCACGAGCACGTCGTAATTGTGCTCGAGCTCTTCTTCGGTACGGCTGCCGTCGGTGTAGCCCCGGATGAGTTTCCAGGTGCCGTAAATCTCGCGCACGTTTACGGTATCCCCACCTTCGGTCTGGCAGGTCAGGGCCCCAGTAGAGGTCGTCGGAATGCAGCTCGCCAAAAAGGTGAGCGCAAGTCCAAGCTGCAGCGCGCGAGCGCCGCGAGAGGTCATAATGGCGCGAAACCACGACATATCCTCATTATCGGCGAGTGGCGGTACCCACAGTAATGAAGATTTGGTTAATAAGTTCCAGCTACCATCAGGTAGCACTCTGTTACCTGATGGTAGCTGGAACTTAACGATTCAGGTAATCGCGCACCACGGCGAAGTCCGAAAAGTCGCGCTTTTCGGTGCCGATGATTTGGTATTCTTCGTGGCCCTTGCCCGCAATGAGCAGCACGTCGCTGGGGGACATCGTCGAGAGCGCCCATTCGATGGCGCGACGGCGGTCGGGTTCGGCTAGGCGCAAGTGCTGCGTCACACCAGATCGCACGGCCTCGAGGATGCGCAGCGGATCTTCGGTGCGCGGGTTGTCAGAGGTCACCACCACCGCGTCGGCAAAACGCGCGGCCACGCCGCCCATAAGGGGACGCTTGGTGGCGTCGCGATCGCCGCCACAGCCAAAGACCACCCAGAGTTTTTGCTCGGGGCGCTTGAGTGTGGCGAGAGCCGTAAGACTTTTCTCCAGAGCGTCGGGTGTGTGGGCATAGTCCACATACACATAGGGTCGTGCGCACGAGCCGCAGAGGTCGAGCCGTCCCCGAGCCGCCACCAAGCGCAGCACGTTTTCGGGTGCGGGATAACGACCGAACTGCGTGCGAAAAAGCTCAAAGGCCACACGCAGGTTTTCGAGATTGTGCCGCCCCACGAGCTTGGCGTGATAAGAGGTGCCATCAAAATCAAAGTGGTGACCGTCGAGCTCCGAGCGCAGATTTAAAAAATCGCTCTGAAAATTGACCGTGCGTCCGCGCAAACCAAGCTTCGCACTCACATCCGCCACGAAACGTGCACTCCACGGATCTTCGCTCGCGTGCATCACGCCCACCCCACGCAGAGCGTGATGGAAGATGCTGGCCTTAGCCTGCGCATAGGCTTCCATCGAGCCGTGGAAATCAAGATGGTCCTGGGTGAGGTTCGTAAACCCGAGGGCCTCGATCTCGAGACCCGCAAGGCGTCCCAGCGACCAGCCCTGCGAGCTAGCTTCCATGATCAGATGTGAAATGCCTCGGTCGCGACACGCGCGCAATAAATATTGCAAACCCGGAGCGTCAGGCGTGGTGTAACCAATCTCGACGGTCTCACGCACTTCGCCCGCCCGAAAGATTTGCAAGCCCAAGGTGCCGAGCACCGCAACTTCCCCTTCGCTCTCGAGCGAAAAAAGCTGCCCTAGCAACGCCACTGTGGTCGATTTGCCGTTGGTACCTGTGACCGCAATCACACGCACTTCGCGACTCGGGTAACGGAGCGCTTTGGCGGCGTCCTGGGCGAGACTCACCTCGGGCTGATCTTCCGTGACATATTCCGCGGCGGGAATGGCGCCCAGCTTGGCGCGGGTCTCGGCGTCCAAATGGCTTTTCACATAAACGCGACGCTGGGCTTCGGGCACCGACGCGAAATCTTGGCGCAGATCCCAAATGAGGCGCATGCCCCCGAGCGTGAGGATGGGAAATTTCTCATACATGCTATTTATCTAGCCATGACGTTCACGATTGGCGACCGGAATGACTCGGAAAATCTCATGATCTCAAAGGCGACTTCTTTGACCACCGGACCGGCCACGGCGCCGCCGTAATAACCGTTTTCCGAAGGCTCATCGATACTCACCGCAATCACAAAACGCGGCTCTTCAGCCGGAAAATAACCCGCAAAAGAGGACACATAGGCGCGGCTCTTGTAACCGCCCGCCTCGGTATCGACCTTCCAGGCCGTGCCGGTTTTGCCGGCCACTGCCACGGTGTCGAGCGCGGCGGTTGTGCCTGTGCCGCCGTCGTTGACCACCGCGCTGAGCATGCCGCGCACCTGGGCAATGGCTTGCTTGGAAAAAAGCGCCTTGCGGTTTTTCACCACCGCCGGATGCGTTTCGTCGACTTTCAGCACCGTGGGCTTCACTTCGAAGCCACCGTTGGCGATCACCGAATACGCCGAAGCGAGTTGCAAGGGTGTCACCGCGATGCCGTGGCCATAAGAGATGGTCGCTTTTTCGAGGTTTTGCTTAGCTTTGGGAATCCTAAAGAGTCCGGCCGTTTCGCTTGGCAAATCGATGCCCGTACGCTTGCCAAAGGAGAGCTTGGTGAGCGCGTCTTGCACAAAGTCAAAACCAAAGCGCTGCACGAGCGAGACCATGCCCACGTTGCTTGAGAACTTGATCGTGTCGTGCACGCTAATCTTATCAAAGTAGTGTTTGGTGTCGGCTTCGGTGATCACCTTGCGACCGATGCGCACACTGCCACCGCCGCCGCTGATGATGGTTTTGGGAGAAAAGAGACCGCGATTCAGACCCTCGAGCACCACAAGGGGTTTGACCACAGAACCGGGCTCAAACCAATCCGAGACGATGCGGTTGCGGCGCTGCGAAGATTCCGACTCGCCGACGAGGTTGGGATCGAAGGTCGGCAACGAAGCCATCGCGAGCATTTCGCCCGTGTGTGGATCCATCACCACCACGCTGCCGGCGTGGGCGCGGTGTTTGTCGATAGCGCTCTTGAGCGCACGCTCGGCCGCGAACTGTATGCGATGGTCTAGGCTGAGTACCATGTCTTTGCCCGCCATCTCGCGAAACTGTACTTGTTCTTCTTGCTTAAAGACGGGGCGCCCCTTGGCGTCGGTGGGCACACGCACGCGCAAACGCTCACCACCAAGGTCTTTGTCGAAACCGCGCTCGGCGGCTTCTAGGCCCCGACCATCAACCGAAACAAATCCCAGCACCTGCGAAGCGAGCGAATCAAAGGGATAAACCCGGCGGAATTCAGGCAGAGCTCCGAGGCCGGGCACGGTCGAGAGCTTCAGCTTTGACCACAGCTTTACGGCTTCGGTGTCGAGTTGGCGGCGAATCCACACGAAACGACGCTTACGGTTTTCCTGAATCTTTTGGTTGAGCTGGACCACGCTGAGCCCCGTGACGCGCGAGATACGCTCCATGAGATCGCGCGAACGCTTTTTCGGAAAAAGCTTAGGATCGATAAATACAGAGAGCGAATCCACCGAGACGGCAAGTTCGGCGCCGTTGCGGTCACGCAGCGTTCCTCTGCGGCCCACAAGTGAGATGTCGCGTGCGAGATTGCGCTCCATCAAGGCGTTCAGGCGCGAGCCGGGAAAAAGCTGCAACTGCAGCGTGCGAGCGAGAATGGCGCCGAAACCGGCCACAAAAAAGCCAAAGAGAACCTTTCGGCGCACGTCCCTCATTTGGCGGCCATGCTTTCTCTAACAAAAAGCGTGTTCGCTTCGCTGGCACGTACCCAAGTTTCTTCGCCGTAGAGGTCCTTTTGCTTTTCTACGATGCGCTCCAGGCGCACTGGACCCATCAGCTGGTTTTCGCTCACGTGGAGTTCCAGCAAATCAGCCTTGGCCTTTTTGAGATCACGACGGATCTGCCCCACACGATACCCTTCGGCCACGGCAAGCGAACGAAGCCACACATGAAAGAGCATGATGAGAAAGCACATGGCGAGCATGAGCGAAATTTTGGATGCTGGGGTGAGCCGTTTGATCATCGTTGTCGATATCTAGACGTTCTTTTCAATCACGCGCAGTTTGGCACTGCGAGCCCGCGAATTGAATTCAACCTCCCCCGCGCTTGGTGCCACGGGCCTCTTGGTTAGAATATCGAAGTCTCCGGACTCGGCCAAGGACTTGAAGGTATTTTTGACGAAGCGATCTTCGATGGAGTGAAAGGAAATCACCCCAAAACGCCCGTGGGGCTCGAGCCGCGTGGGCACCCAGGCGAGCATCGCTTTGAGCTCGGGAATCTCAGCGTTGATCGCCATACGGAAAGCCTGAAAGATCTTGGCCGCCGGATGCTTTTTGCTGGTGGCGCCGTAGCGAAGCTCGCGCTTTACGAAATCCGCGAGCGTCGTAGCGCTACGCAAATCTGCGTCTCCGATGCTGCCAAAAGCTTTCGCCAAGATTTTGGCACGCGGTTCTTCCGCGAATTCTTCAAAGAGAAAGACCAAATCTGACTCTCGTTGGGTGGCTAGCCACTCGCGAAAGCTCATGCCACGCGTGGGATCCATGCGAAAATCCGGCGCCGATTCGGAGCGAAAGCTCATGCCGCGCGCGGGGTCATCTAGTTGAAAAGACGAGATGCCGAGGTCGGCGAGCGCAAAGGTAAAGCTGCCCGCAACACCGCCATCCTGCGAAAAGGTTTGCGGTAAAAAGGTCCAACGGTCGGGCCGAATGCCTTTTTCGCTGGCGCGCGCTTCGAGCCGGGCCCGCGCATCGGGATCGCGGTCGAGACAGACTCCGGTCCAGGCCGGACGCTGCGCCAAGATCTCAAAGAAATGTCCGCCACCGCCGGCCGTCACGTCGAGCAGCCGCCCCGCGTTGGCGCTTGGAACTTGCACGAGAACTTCGTCGAGAAGTACAGATTTATGCTGCATCTACGCCATTTGTTGTAGCACAGCTCGCGTGCACGAAGTTTTTAGAGTGATTTTTGCGAAAATTTTTTGGCACCTTATCGTGAAACTTTCAAAATGGATTCGAACACATTACGCGCAGCAGCACAAAGCCATGCGCAAGGTCCCAATTTTCTTCCACTTTTTTCCTAAAGTTAGGCGTCAAATTCCCGATAGACACCATGTACCGAAAGTTTTTTGACACGGACACGGTTCCCAAAGGGAGCCTACAGATGGTCCGGGTTGAAGAGAGGGGGATCTGGACGACTGAATGTAGAAAGCAAGCATACCTACGGAGGGATGCTGTCAGCCCAGTAAGGGGTAGGCAGACAGTCAAAAGAAAGCCTAATTTTCGACACGAAAGAAACTTTAACAACAACCAAAATGCCGTCAGGGAAGTGACGGTCTTCCAAAGGGTCCCGGCAAGGATCTCAGGAAATCACCAAGGAGGTGACTAGTGACCAAATTTTTTTAACACAAGGAGACTTTTATTATGGGTATGAGAATTAACACAAACATGGAAGCTATCAACGCGCAACGCAACTTGCGCATCAACCAAGGTAAACTTGGTGATAACTTCGCTAAATCGGCCTCTGGCCTTCGCATCAACAAGTCGGCTGACGACGCTGCTGGTCTCGCAATCTCGGATAACCTCCGTGGTTCGATCGCTTCGTTCGGTCAAGCTGCACGTAACGCTCAAGACGGTATCTCGTTCATTCAGGTAGCTGAAGGCGCGATGACTGAAATCGGCGGCATGGTAACTCGTCTGCGTGAACTTTCGGTTCAAGCAGCTTCGGACACCATCGGCCAGAACGAGCGTCAGTACCTCGACAAAGAAGCTCAACAGCTGAAACTTGAAATCGAACGTATCGCTCAAGGTACCGACTACAACGGCACCAAGCTCCTTAACGGAACTGGCGACAAACTTGATTTCCAAATCGGCATCAAGAACGACGAGTTCCTCGACCGTATCTCTTACGAGCCCGGCCTGACGAACTCTACTTTGGACAACATGGGCCTCTCTAGCATCGACCTTTCGGATAAGAACGCTGCACAAGCTGGTCTTGATTCGATCGACGCCTCCGTACAAGTTCTTAACGGCAACCGCGCGCAACTCGGTGCACTTCAAAACCGTTTGAAGTCGACGATTGCTAACACGGAAGTGGCAGTTGAAAACTTCTCGGCAGCTCGTAGCCGAATCATGGACGCTGACTACTCGCAAGTATCGGCTGACCTCGCTAAAGACACTGTTAAAACCCAAGCTTCGACTTCGGTTTTGGCTCAAGCGAACCAGACCACCGGTATGGCAATGAAACTGATCGGTTAATCCGAGCAGCCAATTAGCTAAGCAACAATAGTAACAACAACCGGATGCCAGGTATCTCCCACGAAGGTGGGAGATACCTGACCTCCAAAGAATCCTCTAAGCTCTAGGACCCCACAGCCCTAGTCGCTTAAGGTCTGTTGCCAGGTAAATTACCTGGCACGCAGTCTGCTCTAGATAGATTGCTCTGAGTCTCCTCAGGGTTTTGACCATCTGGGAAAATCCCGGTTCGCCCCTTTAAGGGGGGCGGATCGGGGTTTTTTTTTGCCTTAACGCAAACTTTTTGTACCCCTATCCTCCCGATTCTTAAGATCTTAACGGAAGCTTCAACCCCATTTTGACGCACTGTGCTAAAGTTTCTTCATGGAGCACCGAACAGTACCACGTATGACGCGGTGCGCAATGCGGTCGCGGGGAGCACAGCCAAGAACCTACAACGGGTCGGCCCCTTCCCAAACAGCAGAGTACGGCGAATACACAGATCTTAAGGGAGGAACGTAAACATGGGACTAAGAATTAACACAAACCTGGCGAGCATTAACGCACAACGCATGCTCTCCAAATCGACGGCCAAAATCGAGAAAGCTCAAGAGCGTCTCGCATCAGGTTATCGCATCAACACTTCGTCGGACGACGTTGCTGGTCTTGCGATTGCCGAGCAACTGCGATCGGTACGACGCGGTGAAGCTCAGGCCGAACGAAACGCCCAAAACGCTATCTCGTTCATTCAAGTAGCGGAAGGTGGCCTTTCGGAAGTTAACAACATTATCATCCGTCAACGCGAGCTCGCTGTACAAGCAGCTTCGGACACGGTTGGTGAGCAAGAACGCGGTTTCTTGAACCTTGAAGCTCAACAGCTCAAGCAAGAACTTGACCGTATCGTGCAAACCACCGAGTTCGCGGGCATGAAGCTCCTCGATGGTTCGGCCGGCGAGCTCGACTTCCAAGTCGGTGCCCGCGGCGGTGACGACTATAAGATCTCTTACGATGCTGGTTCGGCTAACGCTAGCACCAGTGAACTCGGAATCTCGGGCCTCGATATCGCCGACAAGGGTAGCGCGCAGAGCGCACTCAACGACATCGACGGTGCCCTCGCCAAAGTAGGCGCGATGCGCGCAAACTTCGGTGCGGTACAATCGCGAATGGAAACCACCATCGCGAACCTCAGCGTGTCGCAAGCCAGCTTCACGGCCGCCGAGAGCCGCATCCGTGACGCCGACATGGCGGCCGAGTCTTCGAACTTGGCTCAGTCCGCGATCCTTCGCGAAGCCGGTACTGCGGTACTTGCCCAAGCGAACGCGAACAACCAAACGGCGCTGAAGTTGTTGTAACAAGTCCTCGAGACTTGGGGGGGAAGGCCGCGAGGTCTAGGGGCCCAGAGCATCAGCCCGATGCTCAAGTGAACCTCCCTTCCCCAGCTC
>Ga0247823_10000067_pt1 | contig 75107 bp, 49 predicted proteins | sample 13C_PalmiticAcid_2_FD_192426 | JGI IMG/M metagenome (GOLD analysis project Ga0247823, IMG submission 192426) | Soil microbial communities from agricultural site in Penn Yan, New York, United States - 13C_PalmiticAcid_Day30 | ecosystem: Environmental > Terrestrial > Soil > Agricultural land... | reverse complement strand
CGGTCGCCGCGGCGCGGCGGGCCTTTCCCGGCTGGGCGGCGACCCCGATCGAGGAGCGCGCCGCCGCGATCCTGGCGATCGCCGACGCGATCGAGGCGGCGAAGGACGAGCTGGCGCGGCTGCTTTCGGCCGAGCAGGGCAAGCCCATTCCCAACGCCGTGGGCGAGATCATGGGCGCGCTCGCCTGGGCGCGCGCGACCGCGGCACTGCGGCCCGCGGTCGATGTCCTCAAGGACGACGACAGCGTCCGGGTCGAGGTGCACCGCAAGCCGCTCGGCGTGGTCGCGTCGATCAGCCCGTGGAACTTCCCGGTGATGATCGCGATCTGGCACATCATCCCCGGCCTGGTCGCGGGCAATACGGTGGTGATGAAGCCATCGTCCTTCACCCCGCTCGCGGCGCTGCGCATGGTCGAGATCGCCAATGCACACCTGCCGCCCGGGGTGCTCAATTCGGTGACAGGCGAGGTCGGGATCGGTCGCGCGATCGCGGCGCATCCCGGAATCGACAAGGTCGTCTTCACCGGATCGACCCCGACCGGCCGGTCGATCATGGCGGACGGCGCGGCGAACCTCAAACGGCTGACGCTTGAGCTTGGCGGCAACGATGCCGCGATCGTGCTGCCCGATGCCGATGTCGACAAGGTCGCGGCCAAGATCTTCGCCAAGGCCTTTGGCAATAGCGGCCAGATCTGCGCCGCGGTGAAGCGCGTCTATGTCCATGACAGCATCCATGACGCGCTGGCGGAGAAGCTGGCAGAGATGGCGCGCGCAGCGGTGGTCGGGCCGGGCAGCGACGCGGCGAGCCAGTTCGGTCCGGTGCAGAACCGCAAGCAGTTCGATCTGGTGCGTGCGCTCGCCGACGATGCGCGCGCGCAGGGCGGGCGCTTCCTTGCCGGCGGCGAGCCGCGCGAGGGCGCTGGCTATTTCTTTCCGCTCTCGGTCGTGGTCGACGTGACCGACGGGATGCGCGTGGTGGACGAGGAGCAGTTCGGCCCGATCCTGCCGGTGATCCGCTATAGCGATCCCGAGGACGCGCTCGCCCGCGCCAACGCCAACGAAAATGGCCTGGGCGGGTCGGTGTGGTCGGCGGACCCTGCCGCGGCGCTTGCCTTTGCCCAACGGCTCGAGGCCGGGACGGTCTGGGTCAACGATCACGCCAGCATCTCGCCCGACGTGCCGTTCGGCGGCGCCAAGCAATCGGGTGTGGGCACCGAATTCGGCCTCTATGGGCTCGAAGAATATATGCAGCTTCAGACCGTCAGGGTGGCGAAGAACTGAGGCGCACAGGGAGAGTACCGGGATGTTCCAGTTCGACCAGGCATTCCGCGATGAGTTCAGCGCCAACTGGCGCGTGCTGGCGATCGCGATCACGGCATTGTTCTTCGGATTCTCGGCGCCCGCCTATGCGCTGCCGTTCATCTATCCCGAGGTGATCAAGGAGTTCGGCTGGACGCGCGAGCAGGCGACGTTGCTGGCCACCGCCAAATATCTGACGGGCGTCATTTCCTGTCTGGTGTTCGGACGGTTCCTCGACATTGCCGGGGCGTGGCGTGCGCTGATGGTATCGATCGTCTTCGGCGGCATCGCGCTGTTCGGCTTTGCCTTCGTCGGCGGCCTTGCCAGCTATTATACGGTCGGCGTGCTGCTCGGCATTGCCGGGCCGGGCGCGATGGTGTCGTGCTTCGTGCTGGTCGGGCGTACCTTCCGCGCGTCGCAGGGTACTGCGACCGGAATGGTGCTGCTCGGCACGGCGATCGGCGGCGTGGTCATGCCGGTCGTCACCGTCGATCTCATTCAGGCATTCGGGTGGCGCACCGGCATGGCCGCACTGTCCGCGGGGATCTGGCTCGTCGCGGTCCCGGCGCTGATCTACGGCATGCTGCGCGTGCCGATCACCCAGCAGGCGGCAAGCGCCAGCGATGCCAGCGAGAGCGTCGGCGTGCGCGAATATTTTGGCAAGATGATGCGCGGATCGAGCTTCTGGCTGATGTCGATCGCCTTCTTCCTGGTCACGATCGTCGATCAGGCGCTGACCCAGCATCAGGTGCTGATGCTGCTCGATGCCGGCCTCAGCAAGGACGACGGGGCGTGGGCGGTGAGCGCGATCGGCGTCGTCGCGATCTTTGGCCGCGTGCTGGCGGGCAACATCCTCGACCGCAGCTCCAACCGCGGGCTGGCGGGGCTCTATTTCCTGCTCACCACCTGTGCGATCCTGTCGTTCGCGCTGGCCAATCCGATCGTGCTGGTGAGCTATATCGTGGTGCGCGCGATGGGCCATTCGAGCGTGATGGTCGATGGCCCGGTGATCTCGCGCCACACCTATGGCACGCAGCATCTGGGGCTGCTGACGGGACTGCTGACCGCGATGGCCAATCTCGGTTCGGCGACCGGCCCCTGGGTGATGGGGCGGATGTACGATGCGGCGCAGTCCTACCAGTCGGCGCTGATCCTGTTCATGATCCTGCCGGCCGTTTCGGCAGCGTGTATCTGGTTCGTGAACCCCCGCGCGTGGAAGGCGCAGCGCGCCGATGCGCAGCGGCGTCCGGATCAGCCTGTCGAAGGCAGCCCGGCCATCGGTCTGGCACCATAGAGAAACAGCGCCGTCCTCGGGGACGGCGCCGACCATGCCGGGCGGCAGGGCGTCGCTTCAGCTGCGCCGTTCGCCGATCCTGTTGCGCAGCACACCGATCCCCTCGACCTCGAGCTCGATGACGTCGCCGGGTTCGAGATAGCGGCCGGTCTCGAACCCGCAGCCATTCCCCGCGGTGCCCGATCCGAACACGTCGCCGGGGTAGAGCGTCTCGTCGCGGGAGACGAAGGCGATGCACCGGGCGAAGCTGAACTGCATGCCCGAAGAATTGCTGCGGCCCTGGACCTCGCCGTTGATCCGCGACGTCATCGCGAGGTTCGACACGTCGGGCAGCGCGTCGCGCGTGACGATCCACGGGCCCATCGCATTGCCGGTGTCGAAATCCTTGCCCTTGGACGGGCCCATGCGGAACTGCTGGTCGCGCACCTGCTCGTCGCGCGCCGAGAAGTCGTTGTAGATCATGTAGCCGAAGATATGCGCGTCGGCGTCGGCCTCGGCGATGTCTGTTCCGCGCTTGCCGATCACCGCGGCGAACTCCAGCTCATAGTCCATCGTTCCGGAAAAGCGCGGCCACTGGATCACCGAGTCATGGCCGGAACAGGTCATGCGGTTGCCCTTGAAATAATAGGGCCGCTGGTACCAGCTCGCGGGCAGGTCATAGGCGCCGCTTGCCTTGAACCCGGCATAGGCGGCCTCGGGATCGGGCTGACTCGCGGCGCGCATGCGCATGCTGGCCTCGAGCGCCTGAAGGCAGTGCAGCTCGAAATTGGCGAAGTCGCGGATCGAGTTGGGCACCGGCAGTGGCGGCAGATAGCGGACATAGGCGGGGTCGTAGCCATGATCGCCACGGCTGCGCGCGACGATCTCGCGCGCCGCATCGAGCGCCGGCTCGCCGCCCTCGATCAGCGCCAGCATCGTCGAGAGCATGGCGCGCGTCGTTTCAGGGGCGGCCGCTGCGAGATCGACGATCGAACCGTCGCCGATGATCGCTCCGGTACGCGGCCCTTCTCCGGCGTCGAACGTGACAAGCTTCATCGCATCCTCCACTTTTATATCGCATTACGCTACGAAGTAACGCATAGCGTAACAGAGTCTCGCGTCAATCGGTTGGAGGAAGCATGGCGAAGATCGTTCTGGGCATTGGCTGCGCGCATACGCCGCAACTCCACACGCTCGCGCACGATTGGGACATTCGCGCCGAGCGCGACCGGCAGGATGGCATCCCGCTCTGGTTCAAAGGGCGCAAGCTGCGCTACGCCGAGCTGGAGGCTGAGCGCGCAGGAGAGAATATCGGCGCGCTGCTCGACCTGCCGACGCGGCAGGCAGCGCTCGACCGCAGCTTTGCGGCGATGGACCGGCTGCACCAGGCCTATGTCGCCGCGAACCCGGACGTGGTGGTGATCATCGGCAACGACCAGCACGAGATCTTCTCGGAGATGGTCCCCACCTTCGCGGTGATCGCGGCGGACGAGATCGCCAATGTACCGCGCACCGATGTGCAGAAGACGCGCCTGCCGGTCGGGATCGAGATTTCGGATCATGGGCATCTGCCCGATGCGCCGACCGTCTATCCGGGGGATCGCGCGTTCGGCACGCACCTCGCCCGCCATTTGGTTCGCGAGAGCAGTTTCGACGTGACGCTGTGTCACGAGAAGCCGACGGTGAAGAACGACAAGTCGCTGCTCTTCGGCATGCCGCACGCTTACGGGTTCCTGTACAAGAACATCATGCGCGATCAGGTCCGCCCGCAGGTGCCGGTGGACGTCAATTGCTGGTATTACGACAACAGCCCGAGCGCGGCGCGCTGCCATGATTTCGGTGCCGCGGTGACCCGCGCGATCGAGGCGTGGGACAGCGATGCGCGGGTCGCGGTGCTGACCACCGGGGGCCTCACCCATTTCGTGGTCGATCCCGAATGGGACGCGCGCTTCATCGAGGCGATGCGCACGCGCGATCACGACTGGTTGCGCGCGATTCCGCAGAACGAGCTGATGGCCGGCACGTCGGAGTGCAAGAGCTGGATCGCGACCTCCGCGGCGATGGACGCGGCGGGGCTGGCGATGGAGCTGGTCGACTATCAGAAGCTCTACCGCACCGAAGGCGGTACGGGATCGTCGTGCGGTTTCACGCTATGGCGCTGATTACGGGGGCGTCTCGCCAACCGTGACGGCCGATGTTAGGGGATGCGAATGATCGATCAGAACGAAGCCCCTGAGGACGACGCCGGCTCGGCCCGGGTGAAGAGCGTCGAAGTCACCGTCCAGATCCTGGAGGTGCTCACCGAGGCGTCCGATCCGGTGCGCGTCACCGACATGGCGCGGCAGCTCGACATGACCAAGGCGCGCGTGTCGCGGCACTTGCAGACGCTGACCCGGCTCGGCCTGGTCGACCGCGCGCGCGAGGGTGAGGGCTATGTGTTCGGGCGCAAGCTGCTCAAGTTCGGGCGCGCCGCGGTCTATCGCAGCAACCTCGTCCAGCTGGCGCGGCCGTTCCTGCAGGATCTGTTCAACGCCACCGGCCATACCGCGCTGCTCGCGACGCCGACGCGGGGCGGGGCGATGGTCGTGCATTCGGTGCAGAACCAGTTCGAGCCCGGCATCATGATCCATCCGGGCACGCTGCTGACCCTGCCCAATTCGCCGGCGGCGCGGTTGATCTACTATTTCGAGAACCAGAAGCCGACCCCGCCGCGCGTCATCGCCAATCTGCGCGACTATGGCGTCGATTTCGAAGCCAACCCGCGCGGCACCGGACTTGGCGGCATCGCCGCGTCGATCTTCGAGCCCGATGGGCTGATCGCGGGGACGGTCGGCGTGATCCTCTCCTCGTCGCTGCTGATGCCCGAGCCGGACGCCGACCTGCTGGAGCAGGTGCGCTACACCGCCGCGCGGCTGCAGAATGAATATGCCGAAGGCGCGGTGTCGCCGCTGATGCCGGAGCGTGGCGAGCCCGCCTAGGCGGGCTCGAACGGGGTCTCCGCAAGCCGGTCGAGGAAATCCTCGCACCGGGCGAGCTGGTCGAGCGCGACGAACTCGTTGGGCTTGTGCGCTTGCTCGATCGAGCCGGGGCCGCACAGGATCGTCGGCACGCCGCGCGCCTGGAACAGCCCCGCTTCGGATCCGAAGGCAACGAAGCCCGGTTCGGCGTTCGATCCCGCGAGCCGTTGGACGTAGCGGGTGAGCGGCGCATCGGCGTCGATCGTGAAGCCCGGCACGCGGCCGTTCGTCGTGATCTCGATCCATGCACCGGCGTGGACCGCGCGCATCTCCGGGAGCAGTTCGCTGTCAATATAGGCTTGAAGCTCGGCGATGATCGCGTCCGGATCGGTCCAGGGCAAAGTGCGGATGTCGAAGCGGAAGCGGCACAAAGCCGGGACGATGTTGCTGGCCTGGCCGCCCTCGATCACGCCGGCGGACAAGGTCGAGAAGGGGACCGAATAGCCCGAGTGGCGCTCTTCCTCGGCGCGCAGCCGGGCGGCGATCGCCTCGATCCGCGCGATCAGCCGCGCGGCGTAGAAGATCGCGTTGACGCCGTACGGCGCGAGCGAGCTGTGCGCTTCGAGCCCGTGCACGGCGCAGCCATAGGCGCTGCCGGTCTTGTGCCCGATCACCGGCTCCATCGAGGTCGGTTCGCCGACGACGCAGCCGCGCGGGCGCAGGCCGCGTGCGACCAACTCCTCGATCATATGGCCGGCGCCCTTGCAGCCGATTTCCTCGTCGAACGAGATGGCGAGGTGCACCGGCTCGCGCAGCTTCGACGCGGCGAGCATCGGCACCTTGGCGAGGCAGGCGGCGATGAAGCCCTTCATGTCGCAGGTGCCGCGGCCGAAGAACAATCCGTCGCGCTCTTCGAGCACGAACGGATTGCTGTGCCAGTCCTGCCCGTCGACGGGCACGACGTCGCTGTGCCCCGAGAGGACGATCCCGCCCTCGCCCGATCCGATCGTGGCGAAGAGGTTGGCCTTGCCCGGATCCTTGCCGCTGGTGAGGACCGAGGCGATGCCCTGGCCCGCCAGATAATCGCGGACCCAGTGGATCAGATCGAGGTTCGAATCGCGGCTGACCGTCGGGAAGCCGACCAGCGTGCGCAGAATCTCGACCGTCGCCGCCGAGGGGCGGCGATCAGCGGACCTTGCGGCCATGGACATGCTTCCAGGGCGAAGGCGTCGCGTCGAGGTTCATCGGCACTTCGATCAGCACCGGCCCCTCGAGCCCGCGCGCGGTTTCGAGCGCGGCGGCAAGGCCGTCCGGCCCTTCCGCCTTGAGGCCGGCGACGCCGAAGCTGTGCGCGAGCGCGACGAAATCGGGGTTGTGCAGGTTCGACGCGATCAGGCGGCCGCCGTATTTGTTGGCCTGGATGCGGCGGACATTGCCGAAATTGCCGTCGTTGAAGACGATCGCGATCAGCGGGATGCGATGCAGCATCGCGGTGGCCAGTTCGGGCATGGTGTACATGAAGCCGCCATCGCCATTGACCGAGATCACGCGCCGCTTGCCCGCGCCGACCTGCGCACCGAGCGCGGTGGCGAAGCCATAGCCGAGCGTGCCCTGATAGCTCGAATTGACATAGGTCCGCGGCGTGTAGACCGGCAGCGCATAGCGCGAGGCATAGCCGACCTGCGTCATCTCATCCACGAAGACATCGTCCTCGCGCATCGCCGCGCGGATCGCATCGAGATAGCCGACCTGCGGCTGGATCTCGGTGGCGACCTCTTCGCGGAACGCGGCACGGATCGCGGCGAACTCGGCGGTGCGCGGCGCGGGCGAGAGGTTCTTCGCCGCCAGTGCCTCGACCAGCTTCGCGGTCGCTTCGGCCGCATCGGCGACGATGCCGACCGCGGGCGGGGCGATGCGGTTGATCTCGGACTGGTCGAGGTCGATGTGGACGACCTTGAGCCCGCCGCCCATGCCCCATTCGCGCAGCTGCGTCAGGCGCGAGCCGATGCCGATCACCACATCGACGTCGGGCCAATGCGGCAGCGCTGCCGCCGCGGGCAGGGCATAGTCGTCGTCCGAACGCACCACGCCGCGGCCCATATGGCGGCTGACGATCGGGGCCTGGATCAGCTCGGCGAGCGCGCGGACTTCGCGTCCGGCCTCCTGCGCGCCGCTGCCGACGACGATCATCGGATTGCGCGCGCCAGCGATCAGGGTCACCGCCTGCTCGATCGCGTCAGGATCCGCGAGCGGATTGGTCAGCGCGGGCAGGGCGTCGGGATAGGCGAAGAAGCCGGTCTGCGCGAGGATATCGGGCGGAATTTCGAGCGCCACCGGCCGCGGGCGGCCGGTCAGCAGCTGGCGGAATGCCTCGTCGAGCAGCGCAGGGATTTCGCTCGCATGAGTCGCGCGCGCGCTCCATTTGGTCAGGCTGCGCAGCAGGCCGTCCTGATCGTTGATCTCGTGCAGCGCGCCATAGCGCCGGTCGATCAGCGCGCTGTTGACGGTGCTGGTCAGGCACAGGACGCGGGCATTGCAGGCATAGGCGGTCGAGAGTGCGGCGCCCGCGTTGAGCAGGCCCGGCCCCGGGACCACGGCGCACACGCCGGGCTTGCCGGTCACCATCGCATAGCCGAGCGCCATATAGGCGGCGCCCTGTTCGTGGCGGCTATGGATTACGCGGATGTCGCCGCCGCCGCGCTGAAGTCCGTCGAACAGCTCGTCGAGCTGGACGCCGGGGACGCCGAAGAAGGTGTCCACGCCCCAGCGATGCAGGCCCGCCACCAGCGCGTCGCCGCCGGTTCCACGCGCCTTGCCCGAAATTTCTGCCTTCGTCCGCTGGTCCAGACTCACCGCTTAAACCCCTATTTGTTTCGTAATACGAGACTATGTCGCGCATGTCGTGATTAATTGCAATGGCGTTTCTCTCGCCGGGCGGCTATCCTGTTCCATGAAGCGAGACGCTCTGTCCATCGGCGATCGCGTCTATGCAGGAGCTGCAATGCCGCCGATCCGCACGCTCGTCCTTGCCTTTGACGGGATCAACCTGCTCGACATCAGCGGTCCGCTGCAGGCGCTGGAGGCGAGCGAGCCGCATCGCGGCGCGCCCGAACGCTACGAGACTGTCGTCGCATCGGCCCGGGGCGGAGAGATCCAGACCACCGCGCGCATGCCGATCGTGACGCACCGTCTGGCGGACGTGGATCCGCGCGGGATCGACACGGTGATCGTCGGGGGAGGCAGTGCCGGGGGCAGCCCGATCGTGCCGGACGCGCTGGTCGACTGGATCGCCGTCCATGCGCCGGGGCTGCGCCGCATCTGTTCGATCTGCGCCGGTGCGTTCGTACTCGCGGCGACCGGGCTGCTCGACGGGCGGCGCGCGACCACGCACTGGCATTGGGCGCCGCGCCTGGCGCACGATTATCCGCAGATCGCGGTCGAGCCCGATTCGATCTTCGTCAATGACGGCAAGCTCTGGACCTCGGCCGGGGTCACCGCCGGGATCGACCTGACGCTGGCGCTGATCGAGCAGGATTACGGCCATCGCGCGGCGATCGAGGCAGCGCGGCGGCTGGTGGTGTTCATGAAGCGGCCGGGCGGGCAGGCGCAATTCTCCGTCCCCCTGCTGCTCCAGAGCGGGTCCGGCGACGGCTTTGCCGATCTCCATGGCTGGATGCGCGAGAATCTGGCGGGCGACCTGCGCGTCGAACGGCTGGCAGAGCGGGCCGGCATGGCCGAACGCTCGTTCGCGCGCGCCTATGCAGCAGCGATCGGCATGACCCCCGCGCGCGCGGTCGAGGCGATGCGGGTCGAGGCCGCGACCGGATTGCTCGAGGCGAGCGGGCTGCCGCTCAAGCAGGTCGCGGCGGCGGCGGGCTTTGGCGACGAGCAGAATCTGCGCCGCGTCTTCCTGCGCCGGTTCGGGGTGAATCCCGTCGACTATCGCCAGCGCTTTGCCGCGCGCCATGCGGATAGCGCTGGCGGGATTTGACGGCTGCTTGTCCTTTCGGCCGGACTGCCGCGGACCTATCCGGACCGGCGAGCGCAAAGGGCGCGAATGGATCGGGAGACTTGCCGTGGAGATCAAGGACGTCAGCCAACCCTGTGCGGATCGCCGCCAGTTCCTGCAGACGCTGGGCGCCGCCGGGCTGTCGGGTGCCGCGATGACGCTGGGCGGGGGCGCAGCATCGGCACAGACGGGCGGGCATGCCCAGCCGATGCATGGCGCGCTGGGCGCCAAGGGCGCGGGGCCTGGCCGTCCGAAGATCGCGATGCTGGTGCATCCCAAGATGGTGCTTCAGGATCTGGTCGGGCCGCTCACCGTGTTCAACCTGATGCACAGCGAGATCCATCTGGTCTGGAAGACGCTTGATCCGGTGATGAGCGAAGTCGGGATCGCGGTGACGCCGAGCACGACATTGCGCGACTGCCCGGAGAAGCTGGACGTGCTGTTCGCGCCGGGCGGGCTCGCCGGGACGCTCGACATGATGGACGATCCCGAAGTCGTCGAATTCTTCGCGCATCGCGGCAAGTCGGCGCGCTATGTCACCAGCGACTGCACCGGATCGCTGCTGCTGGGCGCAGCGGGGCTGCTGCGCGGCTATCGCGCGGCGAGCCACTGGACGGTGCGTGAGCTGGTGGCGCTGATGGGCGGGATCCCGTCGAGCGAACGCGTCTGCATCGACCGTAACCGCATCACCGGCGGCGGGGTTACGGCGGGAATCGACTTCGCCCTGACCCTTGCGGCGTTGCTGCGCAGCCCGGAGGAGGCGCAGGCGTATCAGCTCACCATCGAGTATGCGCCCGAGCCGCCGTTCAATGCCGGAAGGCCCGACACCGCGCCGGCGGCGATCACGGAGCGGATCACCACCGCCCGCGCCCCCGCGGTCGCCCGCGCGCGAGAGAAATCGCGGATCGCGGGCGAGCGGCTGCGCGGCTAGGCGTTGCGGATGTCGCGCAGCATCGAGACTGCAGCACGGGTCACGGCGTCCGAGATTGCCTGACCCTTGCCGGGCGACGCTTTGGACGGGCAGCCCGACACGCCGGTCCCGGCGCTGAGCTGGTGCATATTGCGGTGATGCGCCGCACGTCCTGCGTTGAGCAGGTCGGCTGCCGCCCAGTGGAAATCGTGCACGGGCAGCTGGTCGACCGCGACGTCGATCTCGACCAGCTCGGGCGCGATCATCTGCACCAGCGAGGTCTCGAACTCACAGGCATGGCCGACGCCGCCGAACTCGGTCTCCTGGATCTTCGCCAGCTCGTCGGCGGCGATGCGCCACCAGGTGAGCATGAACAGCTCGACCTCGGGATGGTCGTTGCCGAAGGACTCGAGCACGACCTGCCCGATGGCAAGGTTGCCGCCATGGCTGTTGAAGATCACGATGTTGCGGAACCCGTGCGCCGCCACCGCGCTGAGCATATCGGTGATGTAGGCAAGGAAGGTCTCGTGCCGCACCGTCAGCGTGCCCGCGAACATCATGTGATGGCGCGAACAGCAGACCGAGATCTGCGGCAGGATCAGTACCTTGTCGCCGAGCTCGGCATCGATCCGGTCGGTGAAATGGCGTCCGATCAGCGCGTCGGTGACGAGCGGCAGATGCGGGCCATGCTGCTCGATCGCGCCGATGTTGAGCACCACCGGCGTGTTGCGGTCGACCGCATCCAGCTTCGGGCTGGTGAGTTGTTCCCACTTCATGCCACGGCCGCCCACATCTCGATCTCGACCTGGAATTCATCGAGCAGCGCGCAGCCGATCGCGGTGCGGGCCGGGAAGGGCTGCGGCATCATCTCGCGATACACCACGTTGAACCGCGGCCAGTCGGCGAGATCGGTCAGGTAGACATTGACCTTGAACACGTTCGAGAAGTCGGCACCCGCGGCGGCGAGCTGCTTGGCGCAATTCTCCAGCGTAACGCGCGCCTGCTCTTCGATCGTGTCGCCGATCACGCGCCCGGCAAGGTCGAGCGGCGCCTGGCCTGAGATGAGGACGAGATCGGCATCGCGGCTGATCTTGAGCACGGGCGAATAGGGGCCGGCGGTGACATGCTGTTCCGACGCGACCGGGATAATCGGGTTGATGCTCATGCGTATACCTCGTGACGGACGCCGTAGCGTTCCAGTGCTGCCGGATCGAGCGAGACGCCGAGGCCCGGCCCCTCGGGCACAAAGGCGTAAGGCGGCTCGAAGCGGAGCGGGGTTTCGAGCAGGTCGTGCTCGCGGATCAGCCGCCCGAAGATGTCGCTCGACCAGACGCAGCTCTTCGCCGCGATCGACTGGTGGAGGTACATCGCCTCGAGGATGCCGAGATCGACTTCCGAACCGTGGAAGCAATAGAGGTTGGCGGCTTCCGCAATCGCGTTGAGCTGGGCGAACTTGGCGAGGCCGGCGTTGAAGTTGAAGCCGTCGGCCGCGCGCTGCTGGATCAGCGCGATGATGTCATGCACGCGCTGGCCCTGATAGATATAGGGCAGGGCGATGTGCTGCGTGATCGGGATCGACGAGAAGCGGCACAGATCGGCATAATCGGGGATCATCCATTTCGGGATCGGATCCTCGAGCAGCTGGACGTTGCCGACCTGCTCCAGACCGCGGATGCGGATCTTTGCCGACGCCATATTCTCCCAGCGCTGATTGGGGTCGAACACCACCTTCATCCCCGGCGCGTGCGACGCGATCTGCTCACAGATGCCGACGACGTCATCCTCAAGGTCGGCCTTGAGCTTGATGCCCTGATAGCCCTGCTCCTGATAGGAGCGGACCCAGGGACCGACCTCGTCGAGCGTGCGATGGCTCGACCAGGCGTGGCACAGCACCCGGTCGCGCACCGGCCCGCCGAGCAGGCGGTGGAGGGGAACGCCCAAAGTCTTGGCCCAGCCGTCCCAGATCGCCAGCTCGAACCCGTCGAATTCGCGCACCAGCGGCAGCGGCAGATCCTGCAGGGTCAGGTCGGCGATGTTGACGCCGAGCAGGCCTTCGCTGATCGCCTCGATCCGCGACCATTCGTGATCGCGATAGAATTCGCCGAGCGCGACGACGCCATTGGCCAAAGTCATGCGCACGACCAGCTTGGGCAGCGCGTCGAACTGGACGCTCCACGCGGCCTTGCCGGCGACGGGGAGCATATGCAGCGGCTTGGCCAGCGTTTCGGAATTGATGATCCCGGGCCTGGCGGGGACCACGACTTCGTTGAACTCGAACTTGACGATGACCGGATCGTCACCGGTGCCTGAACGCATGCCTCATACTCTCCCGAACTGCCGCGCGCGCTGGCCGGCGCACGGGTTTTGGTCACGCAAATAGCATAACCAATTTATACCAAATCGCTAGCAAAATGCGGAGCGGCGGCTTAGAAAGCTGCGCGGAACGTACGGTCCGGTGCTGTTTCATGCTGCGTGTCCCGATGCGCACGCATGAAAGGTATTAGATTGGATATGTAAAAGGGAGAGTGAGTCATGGCGGCACCGGTTGGCGCGCGAGGTTTTCTGGCGGGGGCCGTCGCGGCGATGGCGCTGATCGCGCCGGCGCAGGCGCAGCAGGCGCTGCCGCTGCTGCCCCAGCCGGTCGAGGTCGCAACCGCCGGCAAGGGCTTCCGCCTTGCCGATGGGCTCGCGATCCATACCCCCTCGGGCGATGCCGGTGCGGAGAAGGCGGCGGTGTGGCTGCGGGACGGGCTGGGGCTTCCGGCCAAGGCAAAGGCCGGTGCGCCGACGGTCCTGTTCGAGCGCGTCGCGGGGCTGCCGAGCGAGGGCTATCGCCTGACCAGCTCGCCAACCGGCGCGGTCATCAGTGCGAGCGACGATGCCGGGCTGTTCCATGGCGCGGTGACCTTGTGGCAGCTGGCGACGGCGCCGGGCGGCGAGGTTCCTGCGGTGACGGTTTCGGACGCGCCGCGCTTCAAGTGGCGCGGCTTCATGCTCGACAGCGCGCGGCACTTCCAGTCGCCCGAGTTCGTCAAGAAGCTGATCGATGCGATGGCGGCGCACAAGCTCAACACGCTGCACTGGCATCTGGTCGACGATCAGGGCTGGCGGATCGAAATCGACAAATATCCCCGGCTCACCGAGATCGGCGCGTGGCGCATCCCGGCGAGCGCGCCGGGCGCTCCGGCGCTGCCGCGCACCGGTGGCTTCTACACCAAGGCGCAGATCCGCGAGATCGTCGCCTATGCCGCCGCGCGCAACATCACGGTGGTGCCCGAGATCGAGATGCCGGGCCATGTGCTGTCGGTGATCCGCGCCTATCCCGATCTCGGCAATAGCGGACCGGTGCCCGATGGCATCCATTCGGACTGGGGCGTCTACACCTGGCTGTTCAACATCGAGGAGCCGACCTTCACCTTCCTCGACGACATCTTCGCCGAAGTGACCGAGCTGTTTCCCTCAGCCTATATCCATGTCGGCGGGGACGAGGTGGTCGCGACCGAGTGGGAGCGGTCCCCGGCGGTGCAGAAAAGGATGCGCGAGTTGGGCCTCGCCGACGCGCATGCGGTGCAATCCTGGTTCATGAAGCGGGTCGAGAAATTGCTGACCGCGCGCGGCCGCAAGCTGATCGGCTGGGACGAGATCATCGACGGCGGGCTCGCGCCCAATGCGACGGTGATGTCCTGGCGCGGGATCAAAGGCGCCATCCTCGCGGCGCAGGCGGGGCATGACACGGTGCTGGCGCCGTCGCCCGACCTCTATTTCGATCACGTCCAGGGCAGCACCGCGGCGGAAGGGCCGGGACGCGGCAAGCCGAACACGCTGGAGGACATCTACAAGTTCGACCCGCTGCCGCCGTCGCTCACCGCCGATCAGCAGCGGCACATCCTCGGCATCCAGTCGACGATGTTCAGCGAGCATATCCGTGGGGACGAGCGTGCGGCGTACATGATCTTCCCGCGGCTGTCGGCGCTGGCAGAGGTCGCATGGCTGGGCAAGGGACGCGACTTCGAGGGCTTTGTCGATCGGCTGATCCCGCAGATCGATCGCGTCAAGGCGATGGGGCTAACGCCGGCGGAGAGCGCATTCATCCCCTCCGCCCGCGTCCGGTCGGTCGCTGCGAAGAGCGCAACGGTCGAGCTGGCGACGCAGGTCAAGTCGGAGATCCGCTACACCACCGACGGCAGCGCGCCGGACGCGAAATCGCGCCTCTATGCCGGACCGGTCGAGCTTGCCTTCCCCACCCGGCTGCGGGTGGCGGCCTTCCGGGGCGGCAAGCGGCTGCCCGGTGCAGTGGACAAAAGTTACGACCGCGCCGCCGCGCTGCGCCGCGACGATCGCGAGCTGAAGGCGTGCAGCGCCTCGCACTCGCTCGCGCTGATCGACGACGCCCCGGCGGAAGGACCGCGCGCCGACTTCCTCGTCAACATCCTTGAGCCGTGCTGGACCTATGAAGCCGCGCCGATGGATGCGGTGACCGCGGTCGAGGTCGAGGTCGGGCAGGTGCCGTACAACTTCCAGCTCAACAACGGCCGCGCCATTGCGTCGCGCGGCAAGCCGGTGACGCCCGCGGGCGAGCTGGAGATCCGCGCCGGATGTCAGGGCGAGCGGATCGGCTGGATCTCGCTCGCGCAGGCGACGAGTCCGGCGCTCACGCGCCTGACCGTGCCGGTGGCGCCGCAAAAGGGTGCGCAGGATCTGTGCATGACCTTCACCGGCAACGGCAACAACCCGCTGTGGACGATCAAGTCGGTCCAGCTGCGCGAGAAGGGTACGCGATGAGCCGGGAAGTCTTCCTCGTCCTGCTCGGCCTCGCCTCGGTCGGCGGGCTGATCTTCCTGATCGCGCGGCTGAAGCTCAACCCGTTCATCGCGCTGCTCGTCACTTCGCTGGCGCTGGGCGCGGCGGCGGGGCTGCCGCTCGACAAGCTGCTGGTGATCTACGAGGCGGGGGTCGGCAACGCGCTCGGCCATATCGCGCTGGTCGTCGGGCTCGGCACGATGATGGGCAAGCTGATGGCCGAATCGGGCGGTGCCGAGCGTATCGCCCAGACGATGATCGGCTGGTTCGGCCCGGCGAAGGTGCATTGGGCGATGATGGCCGCGGCGTTCCTCGTCGGACTGCCGGTGTTCTTCGAGGTCGGCTTCGTGCTGCTGATGCCGATCGTCTTCACCGTCGCGATGCGCACGGGCACCTCGATCCTGAAGGTCGGCCTGCCGATGGTCGCCGGGCTTTCGGTGGTCCATGGCCTGATCCCCCCGCACCCGGCCGCGCTGCTCGCGGTGGGCGCGTACAAGGCGGATATCGGCCTTACCGTGCTCTATGCGCTGATCGTCGGAATCCCGACCGCGGCGCTTGCCGGACCGGTCTTCGCCACGCTGATCGACCGCTATGTCACCGTCGAGGGCGTCAATCCGATGGCGGAGGCGCTGACCGAACGGAAGATCGACGACACCCGCGAACTGCCCGGGTTCGGGATCACCGTCGCGACGATCCTGCTGCCGGTGGCGCTGATGCTGGTGGGCAGCTGGGCCGATCTGTTCGCGCCAAAAGGGACGCTGATCAACGACGCGATCCGCTTTTCCGGGCATCCGGTCAGCGCACTGCTGGCGGGGCTGCTGCTCGCCTTCATCACCTTTGGCAGCGCGCGCGGGTTCGATCGCGAATCGATCGGGCGGTTCCTTGAGGACTGCCTTGCCCCCACCGCGCTCATCACGCTGATCGTCGGCGCAGGCGCGGGCTTCGGGAAGATCCTGATGGAGGCGGGTATTTCCACCTCGGTGGTCGGGATGGCGCAGTCGGTGGAGGTTCCGCTGCTGGTGCTCGCCTGGCTGGTCGCGGCGATGATGCGGATCGCGACGGGCTCCGCAACGGTAGCGATGGCGACCGCGGCGGGGATCGTCGCGCCGGTCGCGGCGGGGAGCGGCGTGCCGCCCGAGCTGCTAGTGCTGGCGACCGGTGCGGGATCGCTGATCCTGTCGCACGTCAACGACGGGGGGTTCTGGCTGGTGAAGACCTATTTCGGGCTGACCCTTTCGCAGACCTTCAAGACCTGGACGGTGTGCGAGACGATCATCTCAATCGTCGCCTTGCTGCTGACGCTCGCGCTGAGTGCGGTGCTGTGAGGCGGCTGGGGCTAACGCTTGCCGGGGCGGCGTTGCTGGGCGGTTGCGCAGCGACACTGCGGCCGGCCGGGAGCGACTATGTCGTCCGCGACCATGTCGGCGACGGGGTGTTCACCGCGGGCATCGAGGGACCGGCGACCGGCCGCGATGGCGCACTCTATGTCGTCAATTTCGCGCGTGAGGGGACGATCGGGCGGGTCACCGAGGCGGGGAAGGCCGAACTGTTCGCGACCTTGCCCGCGGGGAGCATCGGCAACGGCATCCGCTTCGCGCCCGACGGCCGGATGCTGATCGCGGACTACAAGGGACATCGCATCCTTGCTGCGGACGCGGTGGGCCAGCTTTCGACCTATGCCGAGCTGCCGGGCGCGCACCAGCCCAACGACATCGCGATCGCCCCGGACGGGACGCTCTATGCGAGCGATCCCGACTGGAAGCACGGAAGCGGGCGGATCTGGCGAATCGGCCGCGACGGCAAGGCGCAGATCCTGGAGGACGGGATGGGCACGACCAACGGGATCGAGGTGAGCCCGGACGGCCGCCGCCTCTATGTCGGCGAGAGCGTCCAGCGCCGCATCTGGGTCTATGATCTCGACGCGCAGGGCGGGATATCGGGCAAGCGGATCTTCGCCGCATTTGCGGATCACGGCCTGGATGGTATGCGCTGCGACCGCGACGGCAACCTCTACGTCACGCGTCATGGCGGCGGGACGGTCGCCATCCTTGCTCCCGACGGGACGGTGACGCGCGAGGTGCACCTGAAAGGGCGGCTGCCGAGCAACATCGCGTTCGGCGGCCGGGACGGACGGACCGTCTATGTGACGGTGCAGGATCGCGGCGCGATCGAGACATTCCGGAGCGCGCGGCCGGGCCGCGAATATCGCGGAACACTCCACCGCGGCACCGCGCGCTGAGTCGCTTAGGTTACTGATTCAGTAAGATGTAATACCTTTGCCAAACTGGTCTCATACATATTGACTATTGGTCTCATAAATGTATTGCATACACCCCTGATCCCGCAGGAAGCAGCGGGGCAGGGGTGGCGGCGTTTGTCTGCCGGGACACAGGGAGAAGGATATGTCGATTCGGAAGGTTGATGCGCGGACGATGTTGCTTGCGGCGGTATCGGCCGCGGCACTGAGCATCCCCGGCATCGCACATGCGCAGCAGGATGGCGCGCAAGGTGCGGCGGATGCGGCGTCCGGGCAGGAAGCCGAAGAGATTCTGGTCACGGGTATTCGCGCATCGCAGGCGCGTGCGATCGACGTGAAGCGCGAGGCGGACAGCGTCGTCGATGCGATCAGCGCCGAAGATATCGGCAAGCTGCCCGACCGCACCATTTCCGATTCGCTCCAGCGCATTCCCGGCATCCAGATCCGCCGCGAGGCTGGCGAAGGCGGCCGGATCAACATTCGCGGCCTTCCGCAGGTCACGACCCTGCTCAACGGCGAAGAATTCCTCGGCGCCAACTCGGTCACCACCGTCCAGCCGAACTTCACCGACATCCCTTCGCAGCTGTTCGCTGGCGCAACCGTCTTCAAGTCGCCGACCGCCTCGCTGCAGCAGAGCGGCCTTTCGGGCACCGTCGACCTGCTCACGCGCCGTCCGTTCAGCCTGCCGCAGGGCCTGACCGTCTCGGCCGCGGCCGAAGCGCAATATGGCGACAAGACCAAGAAGTGGAATCCGTCGTTCAACGGCCTGGTCGCCTATAATTCGGGCCGCTTCGGCATCCTCGTCTCGGCCGCGTACAGCAAGGTCGATCTGTCCAACAGCTATAACGGCATCCAGAGCTATGGCGTCGGCCTCAGCGAAGAAGGCCTGAGCGCCGCGCAGCAGGCGCAAGTCCCGCAGGCCCAGGGTGACTTTGCGGTCGGCAACAACGGCGTCAGCCGCGGCACGCCGGTCCGCAACGCCGCGGGTGTCATCACCGGCTTCGACATGAACGGCGATGGCGATGCGAACGACGCGTACATCACCGCGCAGTCGCACACCGTGTGGAACCGCATCACCTCGCGCGAACGTTTCGGCGGCAATGTGTCGCTCCAGTTCGAGCTGAGCGACACGCTCAAGCTGACCGCAGATGCCTTCTACACCAAGCAGACCCAGTATGACCGCACTGCGGGCTTCCAGTTCCAGAATGTCGACTGGATGTCGTCTCCCTATAAGCCGACCAAGTCGCGCAATACGGGGGCCAAGACCCCCACGGCGATCGGCGGACGCGTGTATGACATCAATACGGTCCAGACCTATGAATACGACATGCCGAACTTCGACAGCTATTCGGAAACCTTCCGGATCAAGTCGGAATCGCAGAACTACAACCTCCGGCTCGATTTCGACAATGGCGAGGGGCTGAAGGCGTCGCTGCGCGGCATCTATGGCAAGGCGGAGCGCGAGCTCGACCAGAGCTATCTGCAGTTCAACATGACCGACGGCGTCCAGTGGGCCTATTCGGGCGTTGGCAACTATCCGGCGAGCCTGGGCGGTGACCGCGCCTTCAACCCGGGCGGCTATCGTGTCTACAGCCAGAAGGCGACGCTCGACTATTCAAGCGGTGCGCTGGCCTTCACCTTCCCGACCAACTTCCTCAACCAGGCCAAGGATCTCGGCCGCTACGCGCTGAAGACGATCTCGTCGGAAGGCAATGAGTACCGCAAAGGCGACATCTGGACGATCCGCGGCGACGTCGAGTGGAAGTCGGACAGCGGCATCGGCATCAGCGCCGGCGCCCGCTACAGCGAGCGTTCGGCCGAGCAGTTCGTGTTCGAGCGCGTCTCGCCCTATTATGCCGGCAACACCGATCATCCGGGCAACCCGGCGGCCGGCTGTTTCGTCAAGTGGAAGGCGTTCGACGTCAATCTGAACAATTCGAGCTGCGCCGTCCGCGACTCGCTGGGCAATGCCTATACCGCGGGCTTCGTCCGTCCGGGCACCGATCCGATCTTCAGCGGGCTGGTGAAGCAATATGCGATGCCGGCGCCCGGTGCGCCCAACATCTGGGTTCTCGACCCGCGTGCGATGGACAATTCCGAAGCGTTCCAGAACAAGTTCTACCCGGGCAACAAGAACAACGTGAACCCGGCGGATTCGTTCGACATGAACCTGCGCCAGATCGCCGGTTATGTGCAGGTGAACGGCGAAGGCGAAGTGTTCGGCGTGCCGTTCCGCGCCAATGGCGGCGTCCGCGTCGTCAACACCAAGTTCCGCGTGCGCCAGAACATCGTCGGCGTGCCGCAGGCCTATGGCGTGTCGGGTGTCGATGCCGGTGACTTCTACACCGACCGTGAGTTCACCGACTTCCTGCCGGCGTTCAACGCGTCGTTCGACCTCAGCGACAAGCTGAAGTTCCGCGTATCCTATGCCAAGACGATGACGCTGCTCGACTTCCTGCAATGGGGCGGTGGTCTGAACGTCGGTTACGCGATCGATACGACGGTCAACCCGCCGATCTTCCGCGCCCAGTCGGCGCAGCAGCGCGGCAACCCGAACCTGGATCCGTGGCGGTCGAGCAACGTCGAGGCGAGCCTCGAACTCTACACCGGACCTTCCAGCCTGCTGGCGGCGGGTGCTTTCTACCTCGCGGTGGATAGCTTCATCGTCAACACGACGATCCTGCGTAACGACATCCCCGATAATGACGGCGTGATCCGCAACACCGCGCTGCCGGTGAACACGATCACCCAGGGTGCGGGCGGTACGCTCAAGGGCCTCGAATTCTCGGCGCGCCAGGCGCTGACGGACTACGGGGTCAATGGCTGGCTCGGCGGCTTCGGCATCGACGCCAACTACACCCTGTCGCTTGGCGATGCGGGCGGGGTCGACCTGGCCGGCAACAAGCAGCCGTTCCAGGACAATTCGAAGCATCAGGTCAACGCGGCCCTATGGTACGAATCCGGGCCGTTCTCGGCGCGTATCGCCTACAACTACCGTTCGAAGCGTCTGGAGACCCAGAACTGGAGCGGCATCGCCGGCCTGTCGGTCTATCAGCGCCCGACCAACTATTTCGACGCATCGATCTCGTTCGACGTGACCGACAACTTCACCATCTATGGGCAGGCGTCGAACTTCACGGGCGAGCATGAGCGTTACTATCTGACCTGGGAAGACCAGGTTGGTTGGGACCAGATCTATGAGCGTCGCTTCGTCGCGGGTGTCCGCGCCAAGTTCTGATCGCTTGAAGTGACTCCTCACTGCCCGCCGTTCGCAACGCGTTCGGCGGGCATTTTTTATTGGCACGACCAACGTTGCCGCGGATGAGTGACGCAATGACAGAAGAACATGGAGAGGACGCGATCCGCAGCATCGCGATCGTCGGGGGCGGAACCGCGGGATGGATGGCGGCGAGCTATCTTGCCCGCACCCTGGCCCATACGAAGATCGCGATCACCCTGATCGACAGTTCGGAGATCGGCACGGTCGGCGTCGGCGAGGCGACGGTTCCGGCGATCCGGGATTTTCTGGCGGCGGTCGGCCTGACCGACGCGCAGGTGCTCGAGGCGACCGAGGGGACGATCAAGCTCGGCATCCATTTCGCCAACTGGGCCGAGCCGGGGCATCGTTTCTATCACCCGTTCGGCCTGTACGGCGTGCCGGCGCGCGGGGTGCCCTTCCACCAATATTGGTTGAAGTTGCGGGCGGCAGGGCATGACCTGTCGCTGGAAGACTATTGCCTGTGCACCCAGCTGGCCGAGCAGGGGCGGTTCCTCTCCCCGCCCGAACAGCCGGGCAGCGAGCTTGGCGTGTTCGATTTCGCGCTGCATTTCGATGCGTCGAAATTCGCATCGGTGCTGCGCGATCTTTCGCTGTCGCTGGGCGTCACGCATATCGACGCGCGGATCGAGGGGGTCGAGCAGGATCCGGACAATGGCCAGGTGCGGGCGGTGCGGCTTGCCGACGACCGCAGCGTGGCGGCGGATCTGTGGATCGACTGTTCGGGCTTTCGCGGGTTGCTGATCGGCGAGGCGATGGGCGTGCCGTTCATCGACTGGCGCAAATGGCTGCCGTGCGACCGCGCGATCGCGCTCGGCTGCGAGCCGGTCAAGGCCTATCGCCCGGTGACCACCTCGACCGCGCGGCCGGCGGGATGGCAATGGCATATCCCGCTGCGGCACCGGATCGGTAACGGCTATGTCTATTGTTCGGACTATATCAGCGACGACGAAGCCGAAGCCGTGCTGCGCGCGAATATCGAGGGCCCTGCGATGGGCGAGGCGCGGCGCATCCGCTTCACGCCGGGGCACCGTGCCAGCTTCTGGAAGGGCAATGTGGTGGCGATCGGGCTGGCGGGCGGGTTCCTCGAGCCGCTCGAATCGACCAGCATCACGCTGATCCAGTCAGGGCTCGAACGGCTGGTGCGGCTGTTCCCCGACCGCGGCTTCGACCCGGCGCTGGCGGCGCTGTTCGACCGCCAGTCACAGCTGGAGTTCGAGCGGATCCGCGACTTCCTGCTGCTGCACTACTGCCTGAACCGCCGCACGGGCGAGGCGCTATGGGACCGGATGCGGACGATGGAGCTGCCCGAACATCTCCAGCGCAAGATCGATGCCTGGCGCGCGCAGGGTGAGCTGGTGCGTTATGAATGGGAGACGTTCCAGGACCCGAGCTGGCTGAGCATGTATGCGGGGTTCGACATCGAGCCGCGGCGCTACAATGTCCGCGCGGACCAGTTCGACGCCGCCGAGCTGCTCGCCACCTTCGAGCGGATGCGCGTGGCGATCCGCGACACGGTGCGGCTCGGCGTGCCGGCAACGGACTATGCGGCGGAGCTGCGGCGGCGGTGAAGCCGCCGCCGCCCGCGGACTATTTGGCGGGTTTACACGCGCCGCCGCCGGGCCAGCCGGTCCAGCCGGGGCCGCGCACCACCTGTCCAGGCCGCGCCTGAGTCGCCTCGCCGCCGCGCAGCGCCGCGGCGCCGTTGACGAACACGTCGCGCACCCCGGTAGCAAGCGCCCAGGGGTTTTCGACCGTCGCGCGGTCGGCGACCGTCTTCGGATCGAACACGACCACATCGGCATAATAGCCGGGCTTGAGCGAGCCGCGCTCGCGCAGCGCGAGGTTGGCGGCGGGCAATGCGCTCATCCGGCGGACGGCTTCGGCGAGGGAGAGCCGCTTCTCGTCGCGGCTATACTTGCCGAGCACGCGGGCGAAGGTGCCATAGGCGCGGGGGTGCGGGCGCGATTTGAGGAACGCGCCCTCGGGGGCCTGCGCGCCGGCGTCGGACCCGAAGCTCATCCACGGCAGCGACGTTGCGCGTGCGACATTCTTCTCGTCCATCAGGCGATAGAGCGTGCCGACGCGGCTGCCGTCCTCGATCACCAGGTCGATGATCGTATCCTCGGGCGTGGTGCCGCGCATCGCCGCAATCTCGGCGATCGTCTTGCCCGACAGTGGCTTCAGTTTCTCGTTCTTGAAGCCGACCGCGATCATCCCGCCGGCGCCGCCCGCGGCACGGTACATATTCTCCCAGCCGACGCCGGGCACCTTCATCTCGGCGATGACGCGCGCGCGAATCTCGGGCTTGCGGAGCTGTTCGATCCACGCCTCGAGCCCACCCGACTGGACCCAGGTCGGCATCGCCGCGTCGAGCCCTGTGCCGGCGATGTCGTACGGGTACATGTCGGCGGTGATCTTCAGCCCCTCGCGCCGGGCGGCTTCGACGCGTGCGATCGCCGCGTCGATCTTGTGCCAATTGTCGCGGCCGGCCTGCTTGAAGTGATAGATTTCGGCACGCGCACCAGTGGCGCGGGCGATCGAGACGAGTTCGTCGATGGCTTCGAGCAGCCGGTCGCCCTCGGAGCGCATATGGCTGATATAGCCGCCGTCGCAGCGCGCGGCCTCGTCGACCAGCGCGATCAGCTCGGGGGTCTCGGCATAGCTGGCGGGGGCGTAGATCAGCGACGATCCGACGCCGAGCGCGCCCTGCCGCATCTCGGTGGCGACCAGCGCGCGCATCCGGGCGAGCTGGGCGGCATCGGGATCGACATCGCCTTCGCCGAGTATGTTGGTGCGCACCGTCGCGGCGCCGACGTACGAGGCGACGTTCTGCGACACGCCGCGCTTCGCCAGCCAGTCGAGATACTCGCCGAGGCTGGTCCATTCGACGCTGTAGCGCAGGTCGCTCTGGCGGCGGATCATGTCCGCCTTCATCGCCGGATTGAGCGGCCCCATGCTCTCGCCCTCGCCGAACACCTGCAGTGTCACGCCCTGCTTGAGCTCGCTGAGGCCCCGGCCGTCGGCGATCAGCGATTCGATGCCCCAGCTCAGCATGTTGATGAAGCCCGGCGCGATCGCCATGCCGGTGGCGTCGATCACCGTCTTCGCCTTGCCCGGCGCCTTGGGGCCGACATAGACGATGCGCTCGCCGCGGATCGCGACGTCGCCCTTTGCTCCGGGCTTGCCGCTGCCGTCATAGATGGTGCCGCCGCGCAGTACGATATCGTAAGCCGGCGCCGACTGGCGGGGTGCATTTGCCGTCGGCGCCGGCGCGGGGGTGGCGGTGACCGGAACGCCGGCCAGCACGGCCAGTGAGACAAGTGCCAGTCCGAACGATTTCCGCATCACCATCACTCCCCGTTTTCGTGAGTCCATCCTGTCAGCGCAGACAGGCCTCCACCAGTGCTTCGAATTCAGCGCCGCCGCGGATCGGATCGGCGGCGGGCAGGCCATAGCGGTCCGCCACGCGCGCGATCTCGGCCGCTGCAGCTTCATCGTCCAGCGCGGCGGTGTTGAGGCTGATCCCGGCGCAGCGCACGGCGGGATTGGTCAGCCGCGCGGCACCGAGATACGCCTCGATCGCGGCGTCGAGCGCCGGGAGCGGATAGTTGGGCCGCCCCAGGATCGCGGTGCGTCCGGGCATGTGGCACAGCACGATCATATCGGGCTGGCTGCCATGGATGAGGCCCAGGGTCACTGCGGCATAGCTCGGGTGGAACAGCGATCCCTGCCCCTCGACCACATCCCAGTGATCCGCCGCCGCCGCCGGGCTGAGCAGCTCGGCCGCGCCCGACACGAAGTCCGAGACGACCGCGTCGATCGGAATGCCGCCACCCGCGATCAGGATACCTGTCTGCCCGGTCGCGCGGAAATCGCTCGGCACGCCGCGCCCGGCAAAGGCGCGGGCGAGGGCGAGGGCGGTGTATTTCTTGCCCAGCGCGCAGTCGGTGCCGACGGTCAGCAGACGTTTGCCGCTGCGCTTCTCGCCGGTGCCGACGGGGATTCCCTTGGGGGGCACGCGCACGTCATGCAGCTTCACGCCATGACGCTCCGCCGCAGCCGCGATCGCCGGATGATCGGCGAGACGGCCGTGCATCCCGCTGACGAGATCGAGGCCGGCGGCCATCGCCTCGACCAGCGGCGCGACCCAGGTGTCGGCGATGACGCCGCCCGGATTGGCGACTCCGATCACCACCGAACGCGCGCCCGCGGCGGCGGCCTGCGCCGCGGTCATGCGCGGCAGGCCGGTGCTCACCTGCGTCCCGGCAAAGTCGAGCTCGCCGACGCAACGCTCGCGCGCCCATTCGGCAAGGCCCAGCCCGGTCTTGGCATAGCCCGGCTCGGCGAGGTCGCCGAGGAACAGCAGATAGGGGGCAGGCAGCTCAAGCGAAGGCAGCGGCATCGGTACCTCCCCAGACGAGCGGCGAAATATCGATACGGCCGTCGCGATACTGCGCAGCGACGTCGCGGTCGCGGCCGAGCAGCAGCGGGCCGTCGAGATCGACGACGTCGCAATGCTGACCGACGACATAGGCCGGGGCCATCGACCAGGACGTGCCGAGCATGTTGCCGACCATGATCTTGAGGCCGAGCACCGACGCCTGTTTCGCGATTTCCAGCGCCTCGGTCAGCCCGCCGCATTTGTCGAGCTTGATGTTCACCACCTGATAGCGTCCGATCAGCGACGGCAGGTCGGCCAGGCTCTGCGCGCTTTCATCCGCGGCGAGCGGGATGCGCGACTTGAGGCCGTCGAGCGTCGCGTCCTGCCCCGCCACTACCGGCTGTTCGAGCAGCGCCACATTCGCCTCGAGCAGCACTGGCAGCAGCTTTTCGGTGGTCGCGCGGTTGAGCCCCTGATTGGCATCGACCCCGATCCAGGTCTTGGGGCAAGCGGCACGCACCGCGCGCACCCGGTCGGCATTGGACGGGGATTCGGTGAGCTTGAGCTTGAGCGCGGGCACCGGGCCATAAGCGAGCGCCTGCTGCGCCATCGCCTCGGGCGTATCCGCGCCGACGGTGCAGACGGTCACCAGCGGGCGCGGATCGGTGATCCCCGCCAGCGCCATCACTGTCGTGTCCTTCTGCCGTGCCTCAAGTTCCCACAATGCGCAGTCGACCGCGTTGCGCGCGCCGCCCGGGGGCAGCAGCAGCTGGAGCTCGGCGCGGGTGATTCCCGCCTCGATCGCGTCGCGCACCGCCTCGACCGCATGGATCATCTTCGCCGGCGTATCGTCGCGATAATAGACGCCCGCGCCTTCGCCGCGGCCGACATGCTCGCCGTCGGACAGCTCGACGATCAGCAGCGGCACGCTCGTCCACACCTTGCTGGTGATGCGGAACGGGCTGTGCGTCGGCCATTCCTCCAGCCTTGTCGTCAGTTTCAATCTGGTCACTTGAGTTGTGCTCCCGGCGCCGCGCAGGCGCCCTTCAGAACGGAACCCGGCCGGGCGCCGGTCACCTTGCCGCCGGCCAGCACCAGCTGGCCGTTGACGATCACATCATCGATCCCGACCGGCGAGACGGTGGGCTGGTTGAACGCGGCACGGTCGTCGAGCTTGTCATAGTCGAAGATCGTCACGTCCGCCCGCAGCCCCTCGCGCAGCACGCCGCGGTCGGTGAGGCCCATGCGATGCGCGGGCCAGGACGTCATCTTGCGCACCGCATCCTCGAGCGTCAGCACGGGCCGGCGCTTCACATATTCGGCGATGGTGCGCGCGGCGTTGCCGTATGCGCGGGGGTGGGGAAGGCCGAGGCCGTCGATCTGCCCGAATACCTCCGCCGCGCCGGCGTCGCTGCCGATCGAGACCCAGGGCTGTTTGAGCGCGGTCTCGATATCGCGCTCGTCCATCATGAAATAGAGCGCGACCGCGCGCTTGGGGAGCGCGGCGAGCGTGATGTCCCATGCGATGTCGGCCGGATCGGCATTCTCGGCCTTGGCGATCTCCGCCAGCGACTTGAACCGGTATTTGTCCCAGCGCGGATTGTGCGCGTTGCCGAGCACGATCTTGTCCCAGCCGCCGGCCGAAACGACCATGTTGGTCCAGCCCGGCTGCGGCCCGGCGGCGATGTCGCGCTTCATCTTCGCACGCTGCGCTGGATCGTTGAGCAGCTTGACCGCTTCGGCGAAGCCCTTCTCGTACACCCAGTTTGGCGCGATGATCTCAAGGCCGGTGCCCGCGAAGGGATAGAGATACATGTCCGCCGCGACATCGACGCCGCGGGCGCGGGCGTCGGCGATGAGCTTCACCGCCTGCGGCATCAGCTGGCCGAACTTGGGTGCCCAGGCGGCCTTGAGGTGGAAGATCTCGACCTTCACCCCGGCGCGCTCGCCGATCGCGATCGCTTCCTTGACGCCGTCGAGTAGCCCTTCGCTCTCGTCGCGCATATGCGTCGCATAGATCGCGTTGCACGGCGCCGCGGTCCTGACGATCTCGACCAGCTCGTCGGTGGTCTGGAAGCTGCCCGGCGGGTAGATCAGCGCGGTGGCGAGGCCGAGCGTCCCCGCGTTCATCGCGGTCCGCACCTTGGCCTTGATCTGGGTCATCTGCTCGGCGCTCGGCGTGCCCGCCGCGTCGCCCATTACCTCGCGCCGCGCCTGGGTCGGCGAGTAATAGGTGCCGAAATTGACCGCGATCCCCTTGGTCTCCAGCTCCTGGAAATAGGCCGTGACCTGATCGGCGGGGACCGGGGTGCCGCCTTCGCCCCCGATCAGCGTGGTGACGCCGCTGCGCAGCTTGTTCTCGGCGATGCCGTTGGTGCGCAGCACGCGGCCCGACTGGTCCATCATGTCGATCCAGCCCGGGGAGACATAGCGGCCCCGCGCGTCGATCTCCTGCCTGCCCTTGCCGGTGACCTTGCCGATCCGGGCGATGCGTCCGTCCTTGATCGCCACGTCTGCCGACACCCAGGGATTGCCCGCGCCGTCGAGGACGCGGCCGCCGCGGATGACGATGTCATATTCGGGGGCGGCTTCCTGCCCCTGCACCGGTGCCAACGCCATGCCGGCCGCGGCAACCGCGGCGAAAATGTGCAGCTTCATGCGCCACTCCCCTGTTGACGATTCGCATCATGGCGAATCGCCGCTAGAGAATTCCTAGCGCGCGATTTTCATTATGGAAAGTATTCTACTCTGCGAAAATCCTGCGGGCCTATTCCGGGCGCGACCAGCGCGGTGCGCCGGTGTCCGAGGGGTCGTCGCCCTGTCGCGCTTCGGCCTCGGCGATCAGCTCGTCCTGCAGATGTTCGTCGCCCGATGCGCACACGACCAGCATCACCGCTTCTTCATAGCCGGGCGCGACCAGATAGGCATGGCCCATGGTGCTGTCGATATAGACGCCTTCGCCCTCATGGAGCGTCACCGGCTCGTAAAACTCGGTGTGGAGAATGGCGGCGCCCTCCGTCACATAGGCGAATTCCTCGCCGCTGTGCCGCACCAGCTCGCCGAATTCCTCCAGCGTCTTGGAGGTTACGCGCGCATGGATCGGAATCATCCGGCGATTACGGAGCTCACCGGAGAAGTAGCTATACTCGTAGTTGTTGGTGGTGATGTGGATCGCGCGGTCCAGCGTCGCGATGCTTCGGCGTCCGGTAACCACCGGAGCGCCCTTCTTGGGCGCGGGTTCCGCAAACAATGCCGTCAGCGGAATGTTGAGCGAGCGCGCGAACTGCTGGAGCTTGTCATAGCTCAGCGTCAGCTTGTCATTCTCGATCTTCGACAAGGTCGAGAGCGGAATGCCGACCGCGCGGCTCATATCCGACAATTTCCATCCGCGCTCCTGGCGCAGGCGTTTCACGATTGTTCCGAGGCTTGGCGTCATTTGTCTGCCATTTAGCATTAGATTTGCGGATTTGAAATCGGTTCTGCTGCCATGGTTGCATCGGGAACGGAAGTTTCACGGTCCCGTCTCTGGAATGTCATTTTCTGTCTTGACGACATTCTCCAATACGAGAACAAATGCCCCCAGAGAAATTCGAGAGTCGCCAGCAAGAGCGGCTCCGTCGCCGCACAGGGGCACGGTTTTCACGAATCGAAATAGGGGACACGCGATGGCGGAATTGATGGGCATGCGGCGCAACTGGAAGCACCGGATCCTGGCGGGCGCGGCGTTGGGCCTGCCGATGGTTCTGCCCAGCTTCGCCTGGGCGCAGGACGCCACCGAGGAACCCGAAGAGGTCATCGTCACCGGATCGCAGATTGCGCGCAGCGGCTTCGATACCCCGACCCCGGTCACCGTCGTCGGCACCGCCGATCTCGAGCGTGTCGCCGCGCCCAACATCGCCGATGCGCTCAATCAATATCCCGCGCTGAAGCCCAGCGTCACGCCGGAAGCGTCGACCAACCTCTCCAAGCTGTCGTCGGGCAATTATCTCGACCTGCGCGGCCTGACCTATCTGCGCACGCTGACCCTGCTCGACGGCAAACGGCCGACGCCGTCGTCGCCCGAGGGCGTGGTCAACGTCAACAACATCCCCCAGGCGGTGATCTCGGGCGCCGAAGTCGTCACCGGCGGCGCATCGGCCGCCTATGGCTCGGACGCGGTCGCGGGCGTGGTCAACTTCAAGATCGACCACAAGCTTGAGGGTGTGCGCGGCAACGCGCAATACGGCATCAGCGATTATGGCGACAACAAGAGCTACCTCGGCTCGCTCGCCGCGGGCACCAAGTTCGCGCAGGGCCGCGGCCACATCATCGTCGGCGGTGAGATCGCGGGCAGCAAGGGCATCCTCGACTACGGCGCGCGCGAATGGGGCGATTACGCCACCATCTCCAACCCCGCGAGCACGCCGACCAACACCGCGCCGACCTTCATCCTGGTCAACCAGCCGCGCAGCTCGAACACCTCCTATGGCGGTCTGATCAACAGCGCGACCGGCGCCAACGGCACCGCGTTGCTGCGCGGGATCCAGTTCCTGGGCAACGGCCAGACCGGCCCGTTCAACTACGGTACCAACCAGACCACCAATTCGCACCAGGGTGGCGACGGCGTCTGTGGCATCTGCGACGCGGTGCTCAAGCAACCGTATAAGCGCTGGGCCGCCTATGGTGCGAGCGAGTTCGAGTTCGATACCGCCGCGACGCTCTATGCGAGCTTCGGCTATTCACGCTCGGACATCGAGAATGCGCCGTCGATCACCGCCAACGACCAGATCACGATCCAGCGCGACAATGTCTTCCTGCCCGCCTCGATCCGCACGATCCTGAACGCCAATCCCGACATCACCAATTTCGTCATGGGCCGCGCGATCAACGATTACGCGCGCGGCTATATCAACAAGGTGACGTGGAACTGGCAGGCGGTGGCGGGGCTGCGCGGCAAGCTTGGCGGGTCGTGGAGCTATGACGTCTCCTACACCTATGGCAAGGCGCGCGACTTCACCAACTTCGCCGGTGCACGCAACACCGCCAATTGGCGCAATGCACTCGACGCGGTCGACAATCCCGCGACGCCGGGCGTGGTCGATCCGATCTGCCGCTCGACCATCACCAATCCCACCAATGGTTGCGTGCCGCTCAACCTGTTCGGCGTGGTCGCCCCGGGGGATCAGGCGGCGGCGCTCGATTACATCACCGGGGATTCGATCCGCGACTGGCAGATGAAGCAGCAGACCGCGGACCTGATCGTGCGCGGCAGCCTGTTCTCGCTGCCCGCCGGCACGGTGAGCTTCGCGGGCGGCGTCCATTGGCGCAAATTCGAGGTCGATGTCCTGTCCGATCCGATCTCGGCGAGCCGCCCCGGCGGAGCGACCGTCTATCGCGTCGGCAACACGCTGCCCTTCTCGGGCACCGAAGAGGTCAAGGAAGCCTTCGGCGAGCTGCTGATCCCGATCCTCGCCGATCAGGAATATGCCAAGAATCTCGATCTGAACGTTGCCGGGCGCATCACCGACTACAAGACGTCGGGCCAGGTCGAGACGTGGAAGGCCGGCATCAACTATGCGATGACCGACTTCCTGCGCTTCCGCGCCACCCGGTCACGCGACATCCGCGCGCCGAACATCCAGGAGCTGTTCGCCGCGGGGCAGACGCTGATCTTCAACATCACCGACAGCGCGCGCGCGAACGAGATCTATGCGGTCTCGACCACCCAGGGCGGCAACCCGTTCCTGAAGCCCGAAAAGGCTGATACGCTGACCCTGGGCATGGTCGTGTCGCCGACCCGCGACCTGCGCTTCTCGCTCGATTACTACGACATCAAGATCGAGGGCGCGATCGCTGCGCTGACCGCGCAGCAGATCGTCAACCGCTGCAACAATGGCGACGCCGGATCGTGCGCGCTGGTCACCCGCGGGCCTGCGAGCGGCGCCACACCGGGCCAGATCAGCGGCATCCTGCTCGCGCCTGCCAACTTCCAGTCGATCATGACCGCAGGCATCGATTTCGAGGCGTCGTACCGCACCGATTTCTGGAAGGGCAGCCTCGACCTGCGGGTGCTCGCCAACTACGTCAACAAGCTCGAGCTGGTCGGCGATGGCGGCGTGCGGACGATCCTTGCGGGAACGCTTTCGCAGACCTTCGTGGATGGCGTGAACGGATCGCCCAATCTGCGCGTCACCAGCTCGGCGAGCTACAGCACCGACGGCTGGCGCGCCAACCTGACCGGGCGCTGGATCGGCGGCGGTCTCATCACGCGCGACACCACCGTGACCAAGCCGTTCGGCACGCCGATCAGCGACAAGATGCACGGCAAGGGCCGCTTCTACCTTGATCTGTCGGGTGAGGTGACCTTGTTCCGTCCGACCGGCGGGAAGAGCAAGGTCGCGGCCTATGGCTCGATCCTCAACCTGCTCAACACCGATCCGCCGATCCTGGGCTATGACTGGGCGACCGCGCGCCATCTCTATGACGTGATCGGGCGGCAATTCACGGCGGGTATCCGGTTCAGCTTCTGATCCGGGTGCCCAAGAACAACACCTAAGAATATGATCGAACGGGGAGACAGGATGTGCGTGTGAGCTTGCTGAAGGGCCGTGTATTGTTTCCCCTTTCGGCGCTGTGCCTTGTCGCACCGCCTTTGATCCCCGCCGCCGGCGCCCAAGCCTCACCGGCGCCGGCGGCAACCGCAAAGCTTGAATCTGCCTTCGCGGCGCTCGCCAAACAGACCGACGGCAGCGTCGGGGTGGCGGTGCAGCGGATCGGCGGCGGGCCGGTCTATACGCTCAATGCGGGTCAGACCTTCCCGATGGCCAGCACCTTCAAGATCGCCGTCGCAGGCGCGGTGCTGAACCGGATCGACAAGGGCGAGCTGAAGCTCGACACGATGGTCACCGTCGATCCGGCGGTGTGGGTCCAGTCGGCCGGGATCACCGAGCAGATGAAGCATCCCGGCGTCGCGCTGTCGGTGCACAATCTGCTCGAACTGATGCTGACGCGCAGCGACAATACCGCGACCGACGTGATGGTCGCGCAGGCGGGTGGACCCGCCGCGGTCACCGCCTGGCTGAACAAGGTCGGTGTGACCAAGGGGCAGCGCGTCGATGCCGATACCGCGCGGCTGATCTACCGCGCGCTCGACATCACGCCGGGGCCGGGCAGCTTCAAGGACAATATCGATCGCGCCTTCGCCGCCGATCCGTCGAAGCGCGACATGGATCAGAAGCGCACCCCCAATACGCCGTTCAACAACGATCCGCGCGACGCCTCGACGCCCGAGGCGATGGTCCAGCTGCTCGCCGTGATTCAGTCGGGCAAGGCGCTCAGCGCGTCGAGCACCAAGGTGCTGATCGAGATCATGGAACGCTGCATCACTGGCGAAAAGCGTCTGAAGGGCCTGCTGCCCCAGGGCACGGTGGTTGCGCACAAGACCGGCACGTTGATGAGCATCGCCAACGATGTCGGCATCGTCACCCTGCCCGACGGCAGCAAGTTCGCGATCGCCGCGTTTGTGAAGGGCGATACCAAGGGGATCGACACGCAGGAGCGCGTGATCGCGGAGGTCGCCCGAACCGCCTACGACCATTATCTGCTGGGCGGACAATAATGCGCACCCTGCTGGTTGCGGCGCTGGTCTGCGCCGCGCCTGCCGCCGCTCAGCCTGCTGAGCTGGCGGCGGTTACGCGTTCGGTCGAGACGGCGGCACAGGCTGAGCTGGCAGATAAGGAAATCCCGTCGATCGCGGTCGCCTTGATCGATCGCAGCGGGGTCGTCTGGTCGCGTGCATGGGGCACCACGGACGCCGAGGGGAAGGTACCCGCCACCCCTGCGACGCTCTATCGCGCCGGATCGGTCAGCAAGCTGTTCACCGATATCGCGGTGATGCGGCTGGTCGAACAGGGCAAGCTCGATCTCGACGCGCCGGTGACGCGCTATCTCCCCGATTTCCGGCCACAGAATCCGTTCGGCGGCGCGATCACGCTGCGCCAGCTGATGACGCATCGCAGCGGGCTGGTACGCGAAGCGCCGCGCGGCCATTATTTCGATGACCATGCCAAGGGCCAGGCCGACGCCGTCGCCAGCCTCAATGCGATCCGGCTGGTCGCCGCGCCCGGCGCCATCACCAAATATTCCAACGCCGGCATCGCGGTGGTCGGCGAAGTCGTCGCGCGCGTCACGGGCAAGCCCTATGCGCAGGCGGTCACCGATCTGGTGCTGCGCCCGCTCGGTATGGCATCGAGCGGGTTCGAGCGCAGCGCGGTGAAGGGGCCGGTCGCCTATTCACAGATGATCAGCTTCGACGGCGGGCGCTGGGCCGCGCCGCCGCTGGAACTCGGCACGCCCGCTGCGGGCAGCCTTTACACCGATACCGGGGATCTCGGCGCCTTCGCCCGCGCGATGCTCAATGGCGGTGGCAATGTGCTGAAGCCTGCGACCCTCGCCGAGATGTGGCGCGAGCAGTATGGCAAGACCGGGACGCGCAGCTTCGGCCTGGGCTTCGGCCTCGGCACGCTCGATGGCCAGCGCACCGTCGGCCATGGCGGCGCGGTCTATGGCCATGTCGCCAGCCTGCAGTTGATGCCCGATGCCGGGATCGGCGTGGTCGTGTTCGCGACGGTCGATGCTGGCAATGCCGCACAGCGGATCGGGGCGCACGCGCTGCGCAACTGGCTCGCCGCGCGCGAAGGCCGCGCGCTGCCCGGCTGGCAACGCAGCACGGCGATCAGCGGCGATGAAGCGAGCCGGCTGAGCGGCCGGTTCGAAAATGGCGGCGACAGCCTCAATCTGCGCGTGTTCGACGGCCGGCTGGTGCTTGATGCGCCCGAACTGGCGGGCGAGCTGCGCCGCATCGGCGATCGCTACGTCCTCGACGACGCCCAGCTCTGGCGCGAAGGCGTCGCGGTCGCACCCGATGCGAGCTGGGTCGAACTGGACGGCCGCCGCTTCACCCGCACGCAATGGCGGCGCCCGCCGCCGCCCAATGCCGAGCTGGCCGGACTGATCGGCGAATATGGCTGGGATTATAATGTGCTGCGCATCTATGAGCGCGACGGCAAACCCTATGTCCGCGTCGAATGGGTCGACTGGCTTCCGCTCACCCGCGTGGCCGCCGATCATTATGCCTTCCCCAGGGATCACGGTCTCTACCCGCTCGAGTCGCTGACCTTCGAGCGCGATGGGGCGGGCAAGGTCACCGCCGCCAAACTCGGTGACATCCGTTTTCCCCGCCGCGATTTCGGTGCGGAGGGGGAGGCGGCGATCCGCAAGGTGATGGCGACCGGGGGGATCGCCACGGTGCGCGAAGGCGCGCGCCGCGCGACCCCGCCGGTCGAGGCCGAGCCGAAGGTCAAGTCCGACCTGGTCGCCGTCCAGTCGCTCGATCCGGCAATCCGGCTCGACGTCCGCTATGCCGGAACCAACAACTTCCTCGGCCAGCAGATTTACGAGCGGCCGGGCGCGTTCCTTCAGCGTCCGGCAGCCGAAGCGATGGCGCGGATCAACAAGGCGCTGGCGCCGCACGGCTTCGGCCTGCTGGTCCATGACGCCTATCGCCCCTGGTACGTCACCAAGATGTTCTGGGACGCGACCCCGCCGGCCAGCCGCATCTTCGTTGCCGATCCCAGCAAGGGCTCGCGCCACAATCGCGGCGCGGCGGTCGACCTCACCATGGTCGATCTTGCGACGGGCACGCCGATGATCACCACCGGGCGCTACGACGAAATGTCGAGCCGGTCTTATACCAACTATGTCGGCGGCAGCGACGAGCAGCGCTGGCTGCGCGAGGTGCTGCGCCGTGCGATGGAAGCCGACGGCTTCACCGTGTACCCGCAGGAATGGTGGCATTTCGACCGGGATGGGTGGCAGCAATATCCGATCGGCAATCGCAGTTTCGAGGAGCTTGAAAAGTGAGTGCTGCATCGACGATCAACCGTTACCTGCTCCCCGGATTCGCGTTCAAGGCGGTCGTGATCGGTGGCGGCTATGCCACCGGGCGCGAACTGGTCGAATTCTTCATGCCCACGGGGCCCGTCGGCGGGCTGTGGGGAATGTTGCTGGCGATGGTGATGTGGAGCGTGATCTGCGCGATCACCTTCCGCTTCGCCTATGCGGTCGGAGCGACCGACTATCAGGGCTTCTTCCGGCCGCTGCTCGGGAAGTTCGATGTCGCGTTCGAGATCATCTATTTCGGCTTCCTGACCCTGGTGCTGTCGGTGTTCGGATCGGCGGCGGGGGCGATCGGCGCGGCGATGTTCGGATTGCCGCATATCGTCGGCACGCTGGCGCTGGTCGGTGCGGTCCTTGTCGTGTGCGCGGTGGGGCAGGGCGCAGCCGAGGCTGTGTTCAAGTACGTCTCGATCCTCCTCTACGGCGTCTATGCGATCTTCCTGGTGATGGTGCTGTGGCAGTTCACGCCGCAGATCCGCGCGGGCTTCGCGATGCCGGTGCCGACCGACGGCTGGTTCATGGGCGGGGTCACCTATGCCTCGTACAATGTCATCGGCGCGGTGCTGATCCTGCCGGTGCTGCGCCACCTGCGCAGCGGCCGTGACGCGGTCGTGTCGGGCCTGCTCGCCGGGCCGCTGGCGATGGCGCCGGCGATCGCCTTCTTCATCTGCCTCGTCGGTTTCTATCCCGGCATCGTCAATGAGGAACTGCCGTCGAATTATGTCCTCGACGCACTGGGCAGCCCGCTCTTCCACTTCGCGTTCCAGACCATGGTGTTCTTCGCGCTGCTCGAATGCAGTGTCGGCTTCGTCCAGGCGTTCAACGCGCGGATCGATGCCGCCTATCAGCGGCGCGGCAAGGCGATGCCGCAATCGGTGCGCATCGCCGTCCCCGCGGCGGTGACGATCGGATCGGTGTTCATCGCGAGCGCCATCGGTCTCGTCGCGCTGATCGCCAACGGCTATCGTGCGATGGCGATCGCGACGCTGATCGTGTTCGTGCTCCCGCTGCTGACGATCGGCGTCGTGCAGCTGCTGCGTACCCGCGGGCGTCCGGTCCCGGCGTAATCCCCTAGAGCTTCGTCCGACCGGGCACGGCCGCGTATCGCGCAGCCGTGCCCGGCGCTATTCCATAGCTTCGCGCTATACATTCGCCAAAGCTTGATACTGGCCACCCCGCGCCGCGGACCGCCAACTTGCCCCCGACGAGACCCCGCGAACCGGGGCGGCTGAGAGCCTGGGAGAGGTTTCGGCAACGCACGCGAAAAGGGGCGGGGATGATTCAGGCGGTTGAACGGGTTGGAGTGCGGGCAGCTTCGCGCGGGTGGAAGCGCGGGCTGGCGGCGGGCGCGGCATTGCTCGCGGGCACGGCGGCTGGGGCTCAGACGAACGACGATGCGGCGCCGCACGCGGAGGCTCCGGCGAAGAGCGAGACCCCCGATGTGATCGTCACCGGATCGCAGGTCGCGCGCAGCGGCTTCGTTTCGGCGACGCCGCTCACCACGCTTTCGAGCGAGCAGATCGAGCGCAGCGGCGTCGACAATATCGGCGACGCGCTCAACCAGCTTCCGGCGTTGCGCGCGACGTTGACGCCGACCAGCGCGACGAATCTGTTCAGCATGACCGGCGGCAATTTCCTCGACCTGCGTGGCCTTGGCGCGGTGCGCACGCTGACGCTGGTCGATGGCAAGCGCTACGTGCCGACGAATCCCTCGGGCATCGTCAATACCAACGTCATCCCGCAGGCGATGATCGCCTCGACCGATATCGTCACCGGCGGCGCGTCGGCGGCCTATGGGTCGGACGCGGTGGCGGGCGTGGTCAATCTGCGCCTTCGCCCCAATCTGCAGGGCGTGACGGGAAGCCTTCAGGGATCGATTACCGATCACAATGACAATCGCCGCTACCGCCTGTCGGTCGCCTGGGGCGAGACCTTCGCGGGCGGGCGCGGCAAGATCCTGATCGGCGCCGAGATCGCCGAGGCAAGCGGGATCGACCGGCTCGACAGCCGCGACTGGGGCGACAGCCCCAACACCATCCTCAACCCCGACTGGACCGCCACCAACGGCCTGCCGCGCTTCCTGATCGTCAGCGACGCGCGCAACGCCAACGCGTCCTATGGCGGCGTTATCAACTCGCCCACCCGGCTGCGTGGCATCCAGTTCGGCCCGGGCGGCACGCCGATGCCCTTCACCTATGGCAGCCTGGTCACCGCTGCCGCGATGAAGGGCGGCGACGGGGTCAAGATGGGCGGCGACCTCGTCCTCGCTTCGCCGGTCAAGCGGCACAGCGAATATGGTAGGATCAGCTATGAGCTGACCAGCGATATCACTGCCTGGGCGGAGTTCGGCTATGCGCGCACCGATGTCGTGAACGACAGCCTGCTCGGCAACGACCAGATCACGATCCGCCGCGACAATGCCTATCTGCCCGCGTCGATCCGGCAGGAGATGGTCGCGAACAATATCGCGAGCTTCGTGATGGGCCGCAGCCTGCTCGACTATGCACGTGGGCAGGTCGATATCACGACGCGCACCTGGCAGGGACTGGCCGGCCTCAAGGGCAAGCTTGGTGGTGGCTGGTCGTTCGAGACGTCCTTTGCCTCGGGCCGCACGCAGAACAATCTGCTCTCGCCCGGCAACCGCATCACCTCGCGCTGGACGCTGGCGCTTGACGCGATCGACGATCCGCGCACGCCGGCGGTGTTCGATCCGATCTGCCGCTCGACGATGACCGATCCGACCAATGGCTGCGTCCCGCTCAACCTGTTCGGCGTCGGATCGGCGTCGGAGGAGGCGAAGGCATGGATCACCGGCACCGGGCGGCGAGACTGGGATATCCGCCAGCAGGTCGCGGACCTGACCTTGCGCGGCAACCCCTTCTCGACCTGGGCCGGGCCGGTCTCCGTCGCGTTCGGCGGGCTGTATCGGCGCCAGAGCGTTGTCGTCACGTCGGACGAATTGTCACAGGCGCAGGCGTTCCGCGTCGGCAACTCACTGCCCTGGGAAGGCGAGCTGACGGTCAAGGAAGGCTTTGGCGAACTGCTGGTGCCGCTCGCGAGCAACGCGGGATGGGTCAAGGATTTCGACCTCAGCCTGGGGGTCCGCTACGCCGACTACAGCACCGGCTTCAGCGCGACGACGTGGAAGCTCGGGATCAACTATGCGATCGATGACACGATCCGACTGCGGATGACGCGCTCGCGCGATATCCGCGCACCCAATCTGGACGAGCTGTTCGCGGGCGGAAGCGGGCTGATCCAGAGCGTGACCGATCCGGTGCTCAACCAGACCTATTCGGTGACCAACCGGACGGGCGGCAATCCGGACCTCAAGCCCGAGACCGCCGATACCTTCACCGCGGGGCTGGTGTTCACGCCGGCGTTCGTGCCCGGCTTCCAGCTCTCGGTGGACTATTACAATATCCGTCTCAACGACGCGATCGGGTCGCTCAACGCGGCGGCGACGGTCACGCGCTGCTATACCGATACACCGCAGGTCTGCGCGCTCATCACCCGCGATGCGAGCAACCGGATCACGGTCGTCCGCACCGCGCCTGCCAACTTCCAGCGGGTCGAGACCGCCGGGGTCGACGTCGAACTGGCCTATCGCTTCCCGTTCGCTGGCGGGCGGATGAACCTGCGCGGGCTGATCAGCTACACCGGCAAGCTCGACCTGGTCGATGGCGCCAATGTGAGCCATTTCGCGGGCAGCACCGAACAGAGCACGGTGAATGCGGTCGGCGGCGAACCGCACTGGCGGTTCAACGGATCTGCCGCCTATGTCGGCGAGCGCCACAAGCTCAGCCTAACCGGCCGCTATGTCGGTGGCGGCATTATCACCGCCGAGAACGAAATCTCGAACTACACCGATAAGAAGGCCGTCAACGGCCGGCTCTATCTCGACCTGTCGGGCGAGATCACGCTGCTTCAGCACCGCCGCAACCGCATCGCGCTGTTCGGGACCATCCAGAATCTGATGGATACCGACCCGCCGATCACCGCGGTCAACGGCTATGGCACGACGCGCAGCCTCTACGACATGATGGGCCGGGTCTACACCGCCGGCGCCCGCTTCCGCTTCTGAAGGGAATCGCGATGAAGAGACTTGCAGCATGGATCGGGCTGATGGCGGTAGCCACTGTCCCGGCGCGCGCCGATCAGGCGGCCGACATCGCGGCGATCCAGCCGATCATCGCCGATGCCAAGGGGCTGGCGGCGCCGGGGTGCGCAGTCGGCGTGTTCCGTGACGGCGCGGAAAGCTATGTCGTCGCGGGATCCGCGGATCTACGCACCAAACGCCCGATCGACCCCGATACCCTGTTCTACGCCGCGTCGATCTCGAAGCAGTTCACGATGCTCGCGATCGCCCAGCTGGTGCAGGCGGGCAAACTGTCGATGGACGACGATGTCCGCAAATGGATTCCCGAGCTCAGCTATGTTGACCGGCCGATCACCGTCGCGATGCTCGCGCATCACACCGCCGGCATCCCCAACATCAACGTCCTCACCGCCGCCGCGGGTTACGCCAATGTCGCCGATGCGAAGCGAGCCGATGCGCGCAAGGTGATCGCGCGCGAGCGCCGCACGCGCTTCACGCCGGGGTCGCGGTTCGACTATTCGAACGGCGGCTATTTCCTGCTGTCGGAGATCGTCTCACGGGTGAGCGGGGAGAGCTTCGCCGCCTATGTCACGCGCGCGATCCTCAAGCCGATGGGGATGACGCGGACGGTGGTGATGGACGATGCGCGCATCCCGGATGCGGTGCGCGCGCGCGGCTATACGCTGGTCGGCGGCGGTTTTGCCGAGCGCGACAATTATCCGCTCTATGGCGGCGCGGGCGGGATGATGATCTCGGTCCGCGAGTTCGCGAAATACCATTATGACATCACCACCGGCCACAAGGTGTGGACGCCGGAGGTCGCGCGCTTCATGACCACGCCCGGCCGCTATGCCGACGGGCTGGAGATCGTCCGCCCCGGTATCGGCGCGCGCTATGCCGCGGGGCTGCAGGTGGGGGCCGACTGGGTCTATCACAGCGGCACGCAGCTCGGCTTCGGCAATATGTTCGCGGTGCTGCCGGGCAGGAACATCGCCGTCGCGATGCTGTGCAACCGGGGCGAGGTGAAGCCGCTGGCGCGGATGGACGCGATCGTGCGCGCGATCGGCGGGGGCAAGCTGCCACCGGTTTCCAGCCGCCTGCCGCCGCCGTCGAACGATCCGCGCTACACCACGCCGCCCGAACCGTCGGTACCCTGACGCCGGCTAGCGCGGGCAGGCGCCCGGCGGCGGGGTACGCGGGAGGGCGCGTCCCGCCGCCGCACCGGTTGGTGCACCGTCCTCGATCGCGATCACGCCATTGACGATCACCATATTGACGCCCTTCGCGAACAGCGCCGGCTGCACATAGTCGGCGCGCGCCGCGTAACGCCGGGGATCGAACATCACGATATCGGCGAACGCGCCCGTGCGCAGATGCCCGCGCCCTTCCAGTCCGAACCGGTCCGCCGCCAGCGTCGAGCTGCGCTCGATGAAGTCGCGCAGCGAGATCGTCCCGCGATCCTTCACATAATGCGCATATTTGCGGGCATAGGATCCGTACATGCGCGGGTGTCCGTCCGATGCATCGGACCCGGTCATCACCCAGGGACGGCGCATGATCGCCTCGACCATCGTCTCGTCCTGGCTGAACGAGACCACCCGGACCTCCTCGGCGCGAAGTAGGTCGATCGCGGCGTCGACCGGATCGATGCCGCGCGTACCGGCGATGTCGGCCAGCGTCTTGCCGCGCGCAGCGCCGGAGGTGACCAGGACCGCCGCGGGGCCACGCCGGCGGCGCAGATTCTCGCGCATCTCGACACGGATGCGCGCCAGCGTCTCCGGCTCGCCGAAGCGCGTCAGCATCGCCTGGCGGCCGCCATCCTGCGCCCAGCGCGGCATGATCAGGGCGGACAGCGCGGTGGATGAGGCGGCCCAGGGATATTGGTCGGCATGGACGATCTGACCCGCAGCCTGCGCCCGTTCGATCCGTGCGATCACCGCCGCGCCAAGCTCGGGCAGCTTCTCGCCGGTCAGCTTGAGGTGCGCGATATGGACCGGCACGGCGCCTTCGCGGCCGATGCGCAGGGCTTCGTCGATCGCCTTGACGAGGCCGTCGTCGAAGCTCGCTTCGTTGCGCAAATGGGTGTCGTAGAAGCCGCCGCGCTTGCCGGCTTCGCGTGCCAGCGCGATCACCTCATCGGTCGAGGCGAAGCTCTGCGGGGCGTAGAAGAGGCCAGCGGACAGCCCCATAGCGCCATGACACATCGCGTCCGCGACGATGCGCTGCATCGCTTCGACTTCGGCCGGAGTGGCGGCGCGGGCGGCCTCGCCGACCACCTTCTGGCGGACGGGGCCGAAGCCGACATAAGTCGCGAAGTTGATCCCGACCGCGCCCGGTCGGGGGCTGAGTGTCCTCGCGACATCGGTGCCGCCGCCGCCGTCATTGCCGATAAAGGCAGTCGTCACCCCCTGCATCAGGAAGGGGAGCACCAGCCGCCGCGCCGGATCGTCGGCGTTGAGCATCGCCTCGACATGCGCGTGCGGATCGATGAAGCCGGGCGCGACCACCAGTCCCTTGGCCTCGATCGTCCGCGCCGCGCGCAACGGCGCCTTGGGGCCGACATAGACGATCCGGTCGCCGCGGATCGCGATCTCGCCCGTGAACGGCTCGGTCGACCCGGTGTAGATGGTGCCGCCGCGGATCAGCAGGTCGGCGCTTTCCTGTCCGGCGGCAGGAGCCATCGCCAGCGCCGCGAGCCCGAGAGCGGTTCCTGTACGGAACAGAGTGGCAAGGCGGCGTGGCATGGGCATTCTCCGTCAGCTTGGGTTTGGTTCCGCGGCCGCCTGGGGCTCGTTCCCGATCGCTCCCTCGGTCCGCGCGACGATCGTACAGACGGTCAGGTTGGCGCAGGCGCTGGGCACGGTGCGGGTCATGTCGAGCAGCCGGTCGAACGGCAGGATGAAGCCGACCAGCAGTGCGGTCTGCTCGGGCGTCACGCCGACGGTCGGCAGTACCGCGGTGAGCATGAACAAGGATGCCGAGGGGATCGGGGCAGTGCCGAACGCGGTGAGCGCGCCGACGAAGAGCAGGGTCAGGAACACACCCGCGTCGATCTGCACGCCGAACGCCTGCAACGCGAACACGCTGAGCAGCCCGACATACATCGCCGTCCCGTCCTTGCCGATGCTGGCGCCGAGCGGGAGCGTCGTCGAGGCGATGGCGCGGTCGATCTTCAACCGGTCGCACGCGACGCGCAGCGCAACCGGAAGCGTCGCAGAGGAGGAGGCGGTCGAGAAGGCGACGGCGAGCGCGTCGGCGATGCTGCGGAAGAAGCGCGGCACCGACATGCCCGCGCCCCAGCGGATCAGCGGGGCATGGACGAGCAGGATCTGAAGCAGCGAGGCGATCGCCACCGCCGCCGCGAGCAGGCCGATATGGGTGAACACCGTCAGGCCATTGGCGGCCACCGCGCCCGCGATCAGCGCGAAGACGCCGAACGGGGTCACCTCCATCACGATGCGGATGACCTGGAACAGCACCGCCGAGAGCGACTGGAGGAAGCCTGCGATCGGCTTGCCGGCGTCGCCCGCGGCGATCACGCCGGCGCCGAGCAATGTGGCGGCGAACAGGATCGCGAGCATGTCGCCCTCGACCATCGCCTGAAGGATGTTGAGCGGGATGATGCCGACCAGCTGCTCATAGACGGTCTTGGCGACGCCCAGTTCGCGCGGCGCCGCGCCGCCGACATTGGCGCCGACGCCGGGCTCGAGCAGGATGCCGATGGTCATGCCGATCGCGACCGCGGCAGCGGTGGTCAGCGCGAACAGGCCGACGGTGCGCAGCCCCACCGATCCCAGCTTTCGCGTGTCGCCCAGCGCGGTGATGCCCGACGCGATACTGATGAAGACGATCGGCACGACCAGCATCCGGATCAGCCGGACGAACAGCTCGCCGAGGATCGCGACCTTGGGCGCGGCGGCCGGCCAGATCAGCGCGAGCAGCAGCCCGAGGACCATGCCGGCGATGACGCGCTTCCACAGCGCGGTCGCGAACCATGCGTGCACCAGCTTCATGCGCGGCGCCCCGTATCGGCTGTGCGTGTCGTCATCTTGTGGGGCACTTTCATGTCAGGGTTGAGGTTAGCCAGCGGGACGCCGGGCACATCATATGATGCACGACGCCATCCATAGGCCGGGGCTATAATCGTTCGATCTTACTGCCCAGCAGGTCGATAAAGGCGCTGGCCAGCATTGAGGGCGGCTTGCTTTCGAGATGCATGACATGCAGCCCGAAGGTGATCGGCGGCTGGACCGGACGGAAGGCAAGGCCGTCGCCCGCCAGCGCATTGGCGGTGAAATTGTCGGTGATCGTGACCCCCGCGCCCGCCCGCACCATCGCCGCGGAGAGGTAGAAGGTCCGCGCCGAGCTGATCTCCTGTGGCTCGACCCCGGCGCGCTCCAGCTCGGTATAGAGCAATTGCCCGAAGGGGCTGGACGGGCGCGAGCCGATGAACGGGCGGCCCTCGAGCCAGCTCAGTGGAAGCCGGGCAGGCATGTCGGGAAAATCGGCTTCGCGATAGAGGATGACCAGTTCGCCCTCGCCGATCGGGCGGCTGGAGACGGGCGAGTGCGGCGGCACCTGATTGCCGATCGCGATATCGGTCTCGCGCTCGTACAGCGCGCGCACGATCTCCTGATGGTGGACGACCTCCAGCTCGAAGGTGACGTCGCTGTGCTTCTGGAGGAATTCAGCCGCGGCCTCGGGCAGGACTTCGAGGCCGAGCGCGGGCAGTGCCGCGACGCGCAGCGTGCCGACCCGGCCATGACGCAGGTTGTTGCCCGCTTTCTTGAGCGCGTGGACGCGGTCCTGGATCTCCGCGACTTCGCCGAACAGCGCGTGCGCGTCGGCGGTCGGCACCAGCCGCCCCTTCACCCGGTTGAACAGCGGGAAGCCGATCACGGATTCGGTGTGCTTCAGGATGTTGCTGACCGAAGGTTGCGAGATGTTGAGCGCATTCGCGGCCGCGCTGACCGAACCGTTGGTGTAGACGGCGTGGAAGATCTCGATCTGGCGGAAGTTCATCGCGCGTTGCCGGTCCTGCGCGATGCCGATGAAGTGTCGGTCAACTCTGTCTTCCGCCCGCCCGTTTCAGTTCTGCATAGTAGAACGAAAGGCTTCGCGTCAGGCAAGGCCGCCCCGCTTCTGTCGCGTGATCGAATCTGACCGAACGGCATAGCCCGGGGCTATGGCCCGGCCCCGAATTTTCTATTGGCGAAACCGACGCTTTCCCGTTCAACCCGTTCATCTTTCGGGGAACCCAATCACCTATGAGCCAGCCGCCCTATCTGCTGTACATCGCCCAGGCGACCGATCCGATTTCCGCCAAGACTGCGCGGGGAATCGCGGTGTGGCGGCCCGAATGGGCGGTCGGCCAGGTCCGTTCGCCGGGATCGCCGATCGATCTGGGCGTGCCCGATATGGACTTTACGCAAGCCGTCGCGGCGGGTGCGCGAACCATGGTGATTGGTGTCGCCAATGCCGGCGGCGTGATGGCGCCCGCGACCGTCGCCGACGTGATCGCGGCGCTGGAGGCTGGACTCGATATCGCCAGCGGACTGCACGAGCGCCTGTCCGACCAGCCGCAGATCGCCGCGCGCGCCGCCGAGCTTGGCCGGACCCTGTGGGACGTGCGTGAGCCGCCGAAGGAGCTGAAGGTCGGCAACGGCGCACCGCGCGCGGGCAAGCGGCTGCTGACCGTGGGCACCGATTGCTCGGTCGGCAAGATGTACACGACGCTGGCGCTGGAGCGCGAGATGCGCGCCCGCGGCATCGCCGCCGATTTCCGCGGGACCGGGCAGACCGGCATCCTGATCGCTGGATCGGGCATGCCTGTCGATGCCGTGGTCGCCGATTTCATCTCGGGGTCGGTCGAGCAGCTCTCGCCCGCGCGCGAGGATGGCGGCTGGGACGTGATCGAGGGGCAGGGGTCGCTGTTCCACCCGAGCTATGCCGGCGTGTCGCTGGGCCTTCTCCACGGTGCACAGGCCGATGCGCTGGTGATCTGCCATGAGGCGGGCCGCACGATCATGCGCCACATGAAGACGCACGCGGTGCCCGACCTCAAATTGTGCCTCGAACGCAATCTGGAGGCGGCGCGCCTGACCAATCCCGATGTGATCGCGGTGGGCATTGCGCTCAACACCCAGGGGCTGGCCGATGCGGCGGCGGTTGCGGCGTGCAAGGCGGCCGAGGACGCGCTGGGACTGCCCTGCGCCGACCCCGTCCGGCACGGCGTCGGGCGGATCATCGACCGGCTCGGCCAATGCTTCGAACTGTAACCGCAGGGATCGAGCAGCGGGCGCTGCACACGCCGTTCCGCATCTCGCGCGGGGCGCGGACCGCGATCGACCTTGCGGTCGTGACGATCGCGCAGGACGGCGTGATCGGGTGCGGCGAAGGGTCGGTCACGGCGCGCTATGGCGAAAGCGTCGAGAGCGTCGCCGAACAGCTTCATGCGATCGAAGGCGCGATTGCGCAGGGCGCGAGCCGCGACGATCTGCGCGGCCTGATGCCGCCGGGATCGGCGCGCAACGCGCTCGATTGCGCGCTGTGGGATCTGGAGCTGAAGCGCGGTAGCGCAGCGCCGCCGGTGCCGATCCGCCCCGTCCACACCGCGCTGACGCTGGGTATCGACACGCCCGAGGCGATGGCGGCGGCGGCGCGGAATATCCGCGGCGCGGCGATCGTCAAGGTCAAGGTGGACGGCAACGAGCCCGAGGCGTGCCTGCGTGCCATCCGGCCCGAAGTGCCGGGGTCGCGGCTGGTGGTCGATGCCAATGAGGCGTGGACGATGGCGCAGGTCGAGGCGCTCCAGCCGATGCTCGCCGAGCTTGAGGTCGAGTTTCTCGAACAGCCCTTGCCCGCCGCCGAGGACGCCGCGCTTGAAGGGTTCCGGGGACTCGTCCCGACCTGTGCCGACGAATCCTGTCACGTCACCGCCGATCTCGACCGGCTCGCGTCGCGTTACCAGATGGTCAACATCAAGCTCGACAAGACGGGCGGGCTGACCGAGGCGCTCGATCTGCTTGCCGGTGCGCGTGCGCGTGGCCTCGGCGTGATGGTCGGCTGCATGATCTCCACCTCGCTCGCGATCGCCGCGGCGTTCCGCGTCGCGGTGCAGGCCGATTGCGCCGATCTTGATGGGCCGCTCTGGCTTGCCGAGGATCGGTCGGGTGGCATCCGGATGGGCGAACAGGGATTGATGTACCCGCCGGAGCCGGAATTCTGGGGCCGGTAAGGCCGTGTGATTGCTGGGTTTCTGTTGCGCCGCGGCATGGTTCGCGTGCGCCCGTTTGCGCATGAGTTGAAACCGGCCTGATCCTTGGAAATCCGCCATAACCTGCGGCTATAGCGGCGCGAAAGATTTGTTCTAGATTTGTGACGCATATCACATGGATGTTGCGTCGCGACATAATCGGGGGGACAGAACATGACGCTTGCCACGCACCGCATCCAGGGGAGGGTCGCGCGGCGCGCACGCCTTCTGCTTCTTGCCAGCGTCTTCACTGCCTCACCGGCTTTCGCGCAGACTGATCCCGCCGAACCGGCCGACGAGCCGCAGGATATTGTCATCACCGGCTCGCTGGTCGAACGCAGTGGCTTCGACACGCCGACCCCCGTCACCGTGATCGGTATGGATGCGATCGAACGCGTCGCGGCGCCGACCATCGCCGACGTCATCAACCAGATGCCGGCCGTGCGCCCCTCGCTCACGCCGACCAGCGCGGTGAACGCGGGCGGCAATACCCAGACCGGCGGCAACTTCCTCGACCTGCGCGGCCTTGGCTATGCCCGCACGATGGTGCTGCTCGACGGCCGCCGCTACGTGCCGACCAACCCGACCGGCGCGGTCAGCATCAACAACATCCCCCAGGCGTTGATCGACCGGGTCGATATCGTCACCGGCGGCGCATCGGCCGCCTATGGCGCGGACGCGGTGGCGGGCGTCGTCAACCTGCGTATCAATTCGAAGATGCAGGGGGTGCGCGCGACGCTTCAGGGCGGCGCGGCGGAGGAGGGCGACTATCGCCAGATCCTCGCTTCGGTCGCGGCGGGCACCAAGGTGACCGAGCGGCTTCACCTTGTCGTTGGCGGCGAGTTCTCCGACAATAACGGGATCGGCCGGCTGTTCGACCGCGACTGGAGCGCGTGCGGCCCGGGCCTGCTCACCAACCCGAACGCGGGCAATGGCGGCCTCGGCACGCCCGAGCAGCCGCGCTTCTTCGTCACCGAATGCGGCGTGCGCAGCAGCAACGTGACCTATGCCGGCGTGATTTCCGGCGCGACCTTCACGCCGGGCAACGGCGCGGCGATCAGCAACATCGTCAACCTGCCGAGCTATCTGAAGGGCATCCAGTTCTCGAATGGCGGGCAGGCGATCCCGTACAATTTCGGCACGCAGGTCACCTCCGGCTCGATGCTCGGCGGCGATGGTCTCAATGGCGTGGGCGAGCAGGTCGGTGCGACTCCGATCACCCGCTATAGCGGCTTCGGGCGCCTGACCTGGGAGGTGGGCAGCAACTTCGAGCTGTTCGCCGAAGTCTCCTACCACAAGTTCAATTCGGAGCAGGACAATATCCCGTCCAGCTTCCAATACTCGCTGCGCTCCGACTATGTGTTCCTGCCTGCGGCGCTGCGCCAGACGATGGTCAACAACAACGTCGCGACGATCACGGTGGGCAAGAACAATCTCGATCATTCGCGCGTCCGCACGACGTTCGACACGGACACGTTCCAGACCGCGGTAGGGTTTAGCGGCGAGTTCGCGCCGGGGTGGAAGGTCGACGCCTATTACGGCTATGGCCGCAACTATACCGAGAATTTCGGCCGCAACGTCCGCGTCACGGGCAACTACACGCTCGCGCTCGACGCAATCGACGATCCGCGCACGCCGGGGATTGTCGATCCGATCTGTCGCTCGACGATCGCCAACCCGGGCAATGGCTGCGTGCCGCTCAACATCCTCGGCATCGTCAACCCGAACGATCCGGCGCTGCTCTATGTGAACGGCTTCAGCACCTTCATCAGCGACATTCGCCAGAACACGATCGCCGCGACGGTGCGGGGCAAGCCCTTCTCGACCTGGGCCGGGCCGGTGGCGTTCGCGATCGGCGCCGAATATCGCGACCAGGATCTGGCGGTCGACTATGACGTCCGATCGCAGGCCGGGGCCTTCGGCGCCCCCAACCTCCCTTATTCGGGGCAGGTGCACGTCAAGGAGCTGTTCGGCGAACTGATGGTGCCGTTGCTCAAGGATTCGCCGATGGGCAAGCGGCTGAGCCTCGACCTTGCGGGCCGCATCACCGACTACAGCACCTCGGGCACGGTCGAGACGTGGAAGGCAGGCCTGGATTATTCGCTGAGCGATACGATCCGCTTCCGCGCCACGCGGTCGCGCGACATCCGCGCGCCTTCGCTGGCGGAGCTGTTCCAGCGCAGCGGCAGTTCCAACCTCAACGTCACCGATTTCGATCCGCGTTTCCTGGGGCAGAGCTATCTCATCACCGCGCTGACCGCGGGCAATCCGAACCTGAAGCCCGAGATTGCCGATACCTTCACCGGCGGCACGGTGCTGACGCCGACCGCGATCCCGGGACTGCGCCTGTCGGTCGATTACTATGACATCCAGATCAAGGACGCGATCATCCAGATCACGCCGGCGGCGACGGTGCAGCAATGCTTCACGGTCAACACCGCGGCCTGCGCGTTCATCACCCGCGGCAGCGACGGGCGCATCGCCAGCGTGTTCAGCGGGCCGGTGAACCTTGCCAGCGCGATGACGCGCGGGGTGGATGTCGAGCTGCAATATTCGCTGCCGGTGGGGGCTGACCGCATCACCCTCCAGACATTGGTCAACTATCTGATCAAGACCGAGCTGGACGACGGCATCACGAAGACGCGGCTCGACAACAGCATGGCGCAGTCGACGGTGGCGGCGCTGGGCGGCAACCCGCGCTGGAAGGCGAATTTCAACGCCAGCTATGTCGCGGAGGATTTCCGTCTGAGCGGTACCGCGCGCTATGTCGGCGGCGGCTATATCGACCGGACGATGACCGCGAAGGACCTCGACAAGCTGACGGTGAAGGGCCGCGTCTATTTCGACCTGTCGGGTGAGTTGACGCTGTTCAAGCCGAAGGGCGAGGGCAGCAAGGTCGCCTTGTTCGCGGCGGTACAGAACCTGCTCGATACCGATCCGCCGATCACCGGCGCGGGCGGCTATGGCACGACGCGCGGGCTGTTCGACACGATCGGCCGCCAGTTCATCGGCGGCGTCCGGCTCAACTTCTGAGCGGCACGAAATTGGGGAGAGGGACAATGAAAATCGGAGTGATGATGCTTCCCCTGGCGGCGCTTGCGGCATGGCCGGCAAGCGCCGCCGACCCGGCTGCGCCCGCCCGCATCCGTGCTGCGCTTGGGGTGGCGGACGGCGCGCAGCCGGGGTGCGCGGTCGGCATCTTCCGCAGCGGCAAGCCCGCCGAGCTGGTCAATGCTGGGCTCGCCGATGTGGCTGCTGGCCGGGCGATCGGGAGCGACACGCAATTCTATGCGGCGTCGGTGTCGAAGCAGTTCACCGCCGTCGCGCTGCTCCAGCAGGTCGAGGCGGGCAAGGTGAAGCTGACCGACAGCGTCCGCAAATACATCCCCGAACTCGCGCCCTATGCCGACAAGGTCACGGTGCAGATGCTGCTCAACATGACCGGCGGCGTGCGCGATTCGCTCTCGCTGCTCGCGCTCGAGGGCTATGATCGCATCTCTGCACCGACGCGCAAACAGGCGCTCGAAGCGGTGTACCGGCAGCAGGACGCCAAGTTCGAACCGGGCACGCGATATGACTATACCAATGGCGGCTATCTGCTGCTGTCGGAGATCGTCGAGCGCGTCGCGGGTCAGCCCTTCGAGACCTATGTCAACGCGAAGGTGCTGAAGCCGCTCGGCATGACGCGCAGCCTGATGCTGCTGGGCGGGCGCACCACCGATCCCGATGTCGCCAAGGGCTATGTCGCGAAGGACGACAAGGTGACCGACGCCGACGAATATCCGCTGTTCGGCGGATCGGGTGGCCTGATCACCACGGTGAACGATCTCGCCAAATGGGATCGGGACATCGACAGCGGGCACAAGGTGTGGACGCCGCAGATCAGCAAATGGATGGCGGAGCCCGGCAAGTTCCTGAACGGCGCACCCGCGATCCGCTCCGGACGCGGCATCGCCTATGGCAACGCGCTGCTGATCGGCAATCACTGGTTCCACCACACTGGCGGTGCAGTGGGGTTCAAGACGCTCTATGGCCATCTGCGCGAGAAGCGCATGGGCGTCGCCCTGCTCTGCAACAATGGCGTGGTCGATCCGGCGCCGCAGGCGGACAAGGTGGTCGCTGCGCTCAATGAGGGCCTGCCCGCGATCGGCGAGCCGAGCGCGGACGGCAGCGCGGTCAACGGCGCCTATCGCAACGCCAACCTTGCCGGCACCTATTTGCTGGCGCTGAAGGGCGACGCGCTCGAGGTCATCGTCGCACAGGCCGATGGCAGCCGCGCGCCTGCGAAGACGCTCAAGCGTACGCCGGACGGCAGCTTCAAGAACGAGATGCTGACCCTGACCCCCGACGACGACGCGCGCGGCTTCACGCTCGAAATCCCGCGTGTCACGCTCCACTTCAGCCGGACGAACTGATCATGCGCAAAGCCCTTCTCCTTACCGCCATGGCCATGCTTCCCGGTGCCATGGCGGCCCCCGCGCCTGCGCCCCAGGCGACCGTGATCGCCGGCGGCACCCTCTATGACGGCAGCTCCGCCAAGCCCGTCACCGGTGATGTCGTCGTGATCGGCGATGCGATCGTCGCGGTGGGGCCGGGCGCGGGGAAGCGCTACCCGGGCGCGAAGGTGATCGATGCCAAGGGGATGGTGGTCGCCCCCGGTTTCATCGATCCGCATACCCATGCGGACGCATTCATCTGGGGGAAGACCCCGCAGGAGCGGCTGGTCGAGCCCTGGCTGATGCAGGGCGTGACCACGATCTTCTCCGGCGTCGACGGCTATGGCCAGGGCCCGGGCACGGTGAAGGCGCTGTTCGATCACGTCGACAGCGGCGGGGTCGGTCTCAATGTCGCGACCTTTGTCGGCTTCGGCGCGGTGCGGGTGAAGGTGCTCAAGAACGACGATCGCGAGCCGACCACCGCCGAGCTCGACCAGATGAAGGCGCTGACCGCGCAGGGCATGTGCGAGGGCGCGTTCGGCTTGTCCTCGGGCCTGTTCTACGCCCCCCAGAGCTTCTCCAAGACGCCGGAAGTGATCGCGCTCGCGCGCGAGGCGGCGAAGCGGGGCGGCATCTACGACACGCACCAGCGCGACGAATCCTCTTACTCGATCGGCCTGATGAACTCGGTCGCCGAGGCGATCGAGATCGGGCGCGCCGCGGGCCTTCCGGTCCATTTCGCGCACATCAAGGCGCTGGGCGCGGACGTCCACGGCAAGGCGGGCGAGATCGTCGCGGCGGTCGAGGCGGCGCGTGCGAAGGGCCAGAACGTCACCGCTGACCAATATCCCTATGAGGCGTCAGGCTCGAGCCTGGTTGCCTCGCTGGTCCCGCGCTGGGCGCAGGACGGCGGCGCAGCGGCGCTGGTCAAGCGGCTCGAGACTCCTGCCGATCGTGCGCGGATCGTCGCCGAAATGGCGCCCAACCTTGTCCGCCGCGGCGGGCCCAATGCGGTGCTGTTGCACGGGACGGCCCAGCCCTGGGCGGGCAAGCGGCTCGACGTGGTCGCTGCGGATTGGAAGATCGACCCGGTCGAGGCTGCGGTGCGCATCATCCTCGCCGATCAGGGCCGCGGATCGCCGATCGTCTCGTTCAACATGATCGAGCCGGACATCAAGCTGCTGATGCAGCAGCCCTGGGTGATGACCGGATCCGACGGTTCGTCCGGGCATCCGCGAATGTACGGCACCTTCCCGACGAAGTACGCCAAGTACGTCGTCGCCGAAAAGACGATCGATCTCGCGACCTTCATCAATTCGAGCACCGGCCGCACCGCGGACTTCTACAAGCTCGACCGGCGCGGGCATCTCAAGAAGGGCTATTTCGCCGACATCGTCGTGTTCGATCCGAAGACCTACCGCCCGCGCGCGACCTATCTCGAACCCGCGCTCACCGCCGAAGGCGTACGCACGCTGATCGTCAACGGCACCGCGGTGGTGGAGGGCGGCAAGCTCACCGGCAAGGCGGGGGGCAAGGCCATCCGTCATCGTGCCGCCGCGGGAACCTGCCCGCGCTGAGGCGTGTCACTGATCGGCGAGCGCTTCGCCGATCAGCTTCGCCGCCAGCCGGTGATCGGCGAGCGAGGGGTGCCACTGGCAGCCGGTGAGCTCGAAGCCGGTGATGCGCAGCGTGCGGACCCGGGCGCGAAGGCCGGGTTCGAGCCGTGCGGCGACTGCCGCGACTTCGGCATGGAACAGGTCCGATGTCAGCAACAGAAAACGTGCCTGCGGCTGGCGTGCCGCAAGGTCGGTGACGAACGCCACATAGCGGTCGCGATAGGCGGTGCGCAGCGCATCCGCGTCGCGCCAGGCTTCGCCCGGCTTGACCGGGGTCGAGAAGTCGTTGCCGCCCAGGCCGATCGCGATCACCCCCGGCTTCCACGCCGGGTCCGTCGCTGCGAGCGGCTCCGCATCGCCGGGAATGGCGCGGGGGTAGAGCAGGGGCAGGCTCTGGCCCGGCACGTTGCCGTCATAGTTGCGGACCATGCCATAGCCTGAATAGGCATGGATCCGATAGTCGGCGCCGACGGCCGATGCGACCAGCGGCCCGAACGCCTGGCTGGTGTCGGTCAGCGCGTGCACCTGTTGCGGCGTGCAGGTAGTGCCGGGGGAGGTGTTGCCGTACCCGACCGTGAAGCTGTCGCCGATGAACTCGATCTGGCGCTTGCGCGGCTGGGGCGGAAGCGGCGTCCCACCGGGCGCTTCGAAACCGATGAAACGGCTCGATCCGGACTGGCTTTCGGTCAGCTTCTCCAGCCGCACGAGATGTTCGCCCGGCGGGAGACCGTCGATAGTGACGTCTACGGCGCCCGGCGCGCGAAACACCCGGTGCTTCTTGCCATCGATCGACAGGCGAAGATGATCCGCTGGCGCATCGAACCGCACGCGGACCGCCGGACCGCGGAAGCGCGCCTCGAAATAGACGCCCGGCCAGCCGAAGCTGCGGCTCCCGTCCGCCGCGGTGACGGTGCGGCCGCCGCTATGGACGGGAAGCGGCGGCGCAGGCTCGGCAGCGCCGAGCAGCAACCCGGTGGCGAGGAGGGCGAGCGCCTTAGCCATGGAGGATGTGGTAGACGCCCGGCTGCGGCGAAACGGCGCCATCGGCCGCGGCGAGCAGTCTGGCCTCGTCGGCGCGGCCGGCATCGACCAGCTCGACCCGGAACCGGCCATGAAGCGCGCGCAGCGTACGGATATTGGCTTCCCCGCCCAGCGCCGCCAGAATCGCTGCCGGAAGCGTCACCGTTTCGTCCGCCGCAGCTTCCGCCGGAGCGGCGGAGAGCATCGCTGCGCCGCCGCCGATTGCGCCGCGGATTTCCTCAGCGACCAGATCGGCGATCGGGCCGAGCACCACCTGCGTGGCGTTGGCCGACGGGCGAATGATCCCGCGTGCGCCGAGTGCGGTGAGTGCGGCGTCGTCGACTGCGGTCTGGTCGGCGACGATCAGCCGCAACCGGGTCGTGCAGGCATCGACGCTGGTAAGGTTGGCGGCGCCGCCCAACGCCTTGACGAAGGCCGCGCCGCGTTCGTTGCCCGCGGCCGCTTCGCCGGCCGCGATGGCCTCACCCTTCTCGCGCCCGGGCGTCGCCAGGTCGAGCTTGCGGATGAAGAAGCGGAACAGGCCGTAATAGATCAGCGCATAGACCGCGCCGACCGGCAGCAGCATCCATGGTCGGGTCGAGAGCTTGAAGTTCAGCACATAGTCGAACAGGCCCGCCGAGAAGCCGAAGCCCAGCTTGATCCCCAGCAGGTCCATCAGCGCCATCGAGACACCGGTCAGCACCGCATGGATCGCGTAGAGGAACGGCGCGAGGAACATGAAGGTGAATTCGATCGGCTCGGTCACGCCGGTCAGGAAGCTGGTGAAGGCAAGGCTGAAGAGCATGCCGCCCACCGCCTTGCGCCGCTCGGACCGGGCCTCGTGATACATGGCGAGGCAGGCGGCGGGCAGGCCGAACATCATCACCGGGAAGAAGCCCGACATGAACGCACCCGCATTGGGATCGCCCGCGAAGAAGCGGCCGAGGTCGCCGGTCGCCCCGCCGTAATCGCCGACCAGGAACCAGGCGACATTGTTGAGGAGGTGATGAAGGCCGGTGACGAGGAGCAGCCGGTTGAGCACGCCATAGACGAACATGCCTGCGCCGCCGGATTCGACCACCGCGTGGCTCGCCGTGTCGAGTGCGGAGCTGATATGCGCATAGCCATAGCCGAGCACGCCGGCGAACAGCAGTCCGGCGATACCGGCCGCGATCGGCACGAAGCGGCGGCCACCGAAGAAGGCGAGATACTCGGGGAGCGCGATGGTCGCGAACCGGTTGTAGAATTTGCCGCCGATCAGGCCCGAAATGATGCCGATCGGTACTTCGAGCCGGTCGATCTGTCCGGTCGCCCATGCCTGCGCCACAACCTTGGCGGTGGCGTCGGGCAGGCCCGCAACCACCTCCGGCGGGGCGATCAGAAACGTCTGCGCGCCGGTGGTCGAGACCAGATAGCAGGTGACGCCCGCCAGTGCCGCGGCACCATTGCCGTCGCGCGCGAAGCCCACTGCCACGCCGATCGCGAACAGGATGCCCAGATTGCCGAAGATCGCGGTACCCGCGGCGGAAACAAAGGCGATGTCGAGCAGATCGGGCTGGCCGATGCGCAGCAACAGGCCCGCGATCGGCAGCACCGCGATCGGCAGCATCAGCGCGCGGCCGAGCGGCTGGAGCGTTTCGAGGATCTTTCTCATGCGGTCTTCTCCTCGAACGCGCGGGCCAGCGCGCGGACTTCGGCGGCGGAGCTGCATTGCAACGCGCGTTCGGCATGGGTCCGGGCATCGGCCAGCGTCACGCCGCGCACGATCGCCTTGGCCTCGGGCACGAAGCCGGGAACGGTCGAAAGCTCGGTCGCGCCGAGCCCGATCAGGATCGGCACTGCCGCCGGATCGGAAGCGAGGCCGCCGCACACGCCGACCCAGCGGCCCGCGGCGGTGGCGCGGCGGCAGGTCTCGGCGATCATCCGCAGCACCGCGGGGTGCATCGCATCGACGCCCGAAGCGACCGCCGGATTGCCGCGGTCCATCGCCAGCACATATTGGGTGAGGTCGTTGGTGCCGATCGACAGGAAATCGGCTTCGGCAGCGAGCAGATCGGCGGTGATCGCGGCGGCCGGGGTCTCGACCATCACGCCGACCTCCACCAGGTTTTCGATACCCATTTCGCCGCGCAGCCGCTCGACGACCTCGCGGACGGCGCGGATCTCGCTTACGCTCGCCACCATTGGCAGCATGATGCGGCACTGGCCGACGGGCTGGACGCGCAGGATCGCGCGGATCTGGGTTTCGAGCAGGTCGCGATGCGCCAGCCCGACGCGGATGCCGCGCAGGCCGAGCGCCGGATTCTCTTCGGCATCGAACGGAATATAGGCCGCCGGCTTGTCGCCGCCGACGTCGAGCAGGCGGACGATGACCGGCTTGCCCGGCAGGGCATCGGCGATGCCCTGATAGGCGGCATGCTGCTCATCTTCCGACGGCGCATCCTCACGATCGAGGAACAGGAATTCGCTGCGCACCAGGCCCGATCCCTCGGCGCCCTGCGCGGCGGCGGCCTTGGCATCCTCGACGGTGCCGAGATTGGCGAACAGCTCGATGCGCACCCCGTCTGCGGTGTGGCAGGCGTCGCCCGAAGCCGCGCGCGCGGCTTCGCGGCGCGCATCGCGCTTGGCGAGGCGCACCGCAAACGCTTCGGCATCGGCTGGTGACGGATTGGGTGTGACATGGCCCGCTTCGGCGTCGAGCAGCAGTGGCGTACCGTCCTCGATCGTCTCAAGCGCATCGCCCATCGCGACCAATGCGGGCAATCCCATCCCGGCGCACAGGATCGCGACGTGCGAGGTCGGCCCGCCGCGCACCAGGCAGATGCCTGCCGGCTTGCTCGCGGCAATGGTCACGAGCTGCGAGGGGAGCAGGTCTTCGGCGACCAGGATCGAACCCGCCGGAACCGTATCGGTTTCGGCCGGGGTGCCGGTCAGCACGCCCAGCACCTGCCGCTCGATATCGACGAGATCGTCGGTTCGCTCGATCAGATGCGCGTTTCCGGTCGACTTGAGCGCGGCGATCTGGTCGTGCACCGCGCCGCGCCAGGCATAGCCGGCGCTGTTGCCGGCCGCGATGCGCGTTTCCGCGCCCGCCGCCAGTTCGGGGTCGTCGAGCAGCGCGAGATGCGCGCGCATCACTGCGGCGACGCTGCCGCCGGCGGCATCGGCGCGCGCTTCGATCCGTGTGCGCACCGTGTTTCGCGCGACGTCGAGCGCGGTGCGTTCGGTTTCGGCGCCCAGCCCTTCGCGCTCGACCGCGATCGCGGCCTGGCGCAGGTGCGCTGCGGGGCCCATCGCGAGCCCGGGGGAGGCGATCACGCCGCCAATCTGTCCGGGTTGCAGCGCGGTCGCGGCGGGAACGGCCACCACCGGTGCCGGCGCAGGTGCGCCTTCGCCCATGTCCGATCCCAGCAGCGCGACGATCGCGGCCAGCGCGGCTTCGGCATCGCTGCCGCGTGCCTGCACGACCAGCTCATCGCCCAGCCTGGTGCCGAGCGCGAGCAGCGCCACGGTGCTGCGCGCGTCGCCGCGCTTGTCGCCATGGAGCAGGTGGATCTCCGCCTCGAACTGGCGGGCGCACTCGCCCAGCCGCGCGGCGGGGCGGGCATGGATGCCATGGGGAAGGATCAGCGTGACCCGTTCCTCGATCACCGTGCCGTCGTCGGACCAGCGCCGCGGCTGCGCGCGGGCCGGGGCGAGCGCCATCAGCTCCTCGTGCGCGCCCACGCCGCGTCCGGTGGTCCGGCGCGTGATGGTGAAGGCTTCGGCGTTGGTGACGATCACCGGGGTGATCAGGCTGGTCGCGGCAAGCGCGACCGCGTCCATGTCGAACCGGATCAGCGGATCGCCGCGCGCGACGGTGGCGCCGGGCGCGACCAGCGGCGTGAAGCCGCGGCCCTTCAGCGCAACGGTGTCGAGACCGATATGGATCAGCACTTCGGCGCCCTCGTCGCTGCGCAGCGAGACGGCATGCCCCGCCTCGTGCAGCGTCACCACCTCGCCGTCGAACGGTGCGCAGACCGTGTCGCCCAGCGGTTGGATCGCGACGCCGTCCCCCATCATCCGCTGCGCGAAGACGGGATCCGGAACGCTGTCGAGCGGCGCGGCCCAGCCTCGCAGCGGCGACGTGATAATCAATGCCATCCTTCCCCCGGCTCTGTTTTATTGCGCCGCGCGGGCGAATTCTTCTGCGTCTGCTACGGGTTCGCCGCCGATCCAGGTTCCGCGCGGCTGGAGGTCCTTGTCCAGCCACACCCAGTCGGCGCGTTTGCCCGGCGCCAATGCGCCATATGGGTCGAGCGACAGGAAACGCGCGGGCGTCGTGCTTGCCATCACCGCTGCATCCGGGACGCTCAGCCCGGTCACCTCGACGGTGTTGCGCAACGCCGAGGCCATGTCGAGATGCGTGCCGGCCAGCGTGCCGTCCTCGAACAGGCAGACGCCGTTGCGCACCATGATGCGCTTGCCCTGCAGCATGAATTCACTGTCGCCGGTGCCGACGCTGGGCATGGCGTCGGTGACGAGCATCAGCCGGTCGATCCCCTTGGCACGAACCGCCAGGCGGACCACCGCCGGGTGAAGGTGCGCATCATCGACGATCATCCCGCACCAGGCATTCGAATCGAATGCCGCGCCCACGGCGCCGGGGTTGCGGTGGTGCAGCGGCGACATCGCGTTGAACAGATGCGTGAAGCCGGTGAGCCCCGCGCCGATCGCGGCCATCATCTCGTCATAGGTCGCGTTGGTGTGCCCGGCGCTCACGATCACGCCATGCTTCACCAGCGTACGGATATCGTCCGTGTCGCACAGTTCGGGCGCAAGGGTCAGCATCACCCGGCCGCGGCGCGGCGCGGTGAGCAGCGCGAGCGTATCCGCGTCGAGCCGGCGGATGCGCCGCGCCTCATGGATGCCGCGCTTCACCTCGTTGATGAACGGACCCTCGACATGAATGCCGACCACGCCCGGAACGCCCTGCTCGATCGCCGCGTCGACGGCATCCAGCGCCGCAGCGATCTGGTCGGGCGTGTCGCTGATCAGCGTGGGGAGGAAGGCGGTGGTACCGAAGCGGGCATGCGCCGCACCGATCGCTGCGATCGCATCGACATCGGTCTGGTCGTTGAACAATACGCCGCCGCCGCCATTCACCTGTGTGTCGATGAAGCCGGGCAGCAGCCAGCCGCCGCCGAGATCGATCACGCGGTCTGCGGTGCCGCTGCCCAGGGGCGCGAGCGCCGCGATGTTTCCGCCGGCGACGGTCAGGTCCGCGCCATCGACCACGCCCTGCGGGGTGACGATCCGGCCGTTCTCCAGTCGAATCATCATAGCGTTTCGGTGACCTTGTTGAGATGGGGCGGCGAGTCGGGATCGCAGCCGCGGGCCAGCGCCAGCGCATTGGCCATCTTGTAGAAGCTCTGGACGATCAGGATCGGCTCGATCGCCGGATGCGCCGCGATCGCGGGAAGGCCTGCCTCGGGCGCCGCCGGATCGGCGAGCAGCACCTCCGCGCCGCGGTTGCGGAATTCGGCGACGGTCTCGCGCACGCTCGTCCCCGCGCGGTCGCTGCTCGCAAAGGCAAGGACGTGGAACGCCTCGCCGACGATGGCCATCGGCCCGTGCCGCACTTCGGCAGCGCTGAAGCTCTCGGCGTGGAGCGCGCAGGTCTCCTTGAACTTGAGCGCGGCTTCCTGCGCGATGCCATAGCCATAGCCGCGGCCCAGCACGAACAGGCCCGATGCGCCGGTAAGCGCTGTCACCGCCGGAGACCAGTCGAGCTCGAATGCCTGCTCGAGCTGCGCGGGCAGCCCGGCAACCGCGTCCGCAAGCACCGCGTCCTCGGCCCAAGCGGCGACGAGCGCGGCGATGGCCGCGAGCGAGCAGATATAGGATTTGGTCGCCGCGACCGACCGCTCGGGGCCGGCCTTGAGCGGGATCACGACATCGGCGAGCGCGGCGAGCGGCGCGTCCTCGGCGTTGACCATCGCGACGACGAACGCGCCGGCCTTGCGCTGATGCTCGACCGTCGCGAGCAGATCGGGGCTCTTGCCCGACTGCGAGATGGCGAGGCAGAGCCGGTTCCCCGGTGCTACCGGCGCGTCATAGAGCGACGCGACCGACAGCGCTGCCGACGCGGTGGGCACGCCGGTCAGCGTTTCGATCAGGTACTTGGCATAGGTTGCCGCATGGTCCGACGAACCGCGGGCGCAGGTCACGACCACCGCGGGCGGCGCCGCGCGCAACCGCGCGGCGACCTGTGCGATGGCATTGCGATTCGCCGCCAGCATCCGCGCCACCGCGGCGCCGGCTTCGGCTGCCTCACGCTCCATCAGCGTTCCCAAACTCGCTCCGGCCGCGTTCGGCACCATTCCCGCATCTCTCCATCATCCCCGGCCGATATGGCCAGTGTTCAAGTTGGTACTATATAGGTTATATTGGTCCCATCAAGATGTATGTGCGGGGCGGTCAGATTTTGATGATCCAGCCCTTGCGCCGGAGCCACTCCATCGCGGCCCAGATCAGCGCGAGATAGATCAATACCGGAAGCAGCGACGCAATGGGATCGCCGATCGCCGCGCGGGTCGCCTGGAAGGGGACCAGCAGCAGATCCCAGGTCACGACGCTCGATGTCACCTGGTGCAGCGTATAGGCGGCGATGGCATTGGCGCCGAAGGCCAGCATCGCGGTCGCGGCGATGCCGGGCGCGCGCCCTTCGCGGTCGAGGACATGGTGCAGCACCGCCAGTGTCAGCACAGTGATGCCCGCGGTGACCAGCACGAATGGGCTGGACCAGATGTCCTTGACGATCGGGAAGGCGAAGCTCCATGCGACGCCCGCCGCCAGCATCGCCGCACCGGCGGCGAGCAGCAGGCGGGTGCGCTGGCCCTCGCGCTTGAGCAGCAGCTCGCCGATCGCGATCCCGATCAATCCCTGCGCGATCGCGGGCAAGGTGCCCAGGATTCCCTCGGGATCATAGCCTTCGGGCCCCTTCACATAGAGGTGATTGCCGAGGAGCACGCGATCGACCGAAGCGACGAAATTATGCCCGCGCTGCCAGATGTCGTTGGGCAGGCCGTCGAGCGCGGGGAGCAATGTTAGCGGCCAGTAACCGATCAGCAGCACCGCAATCAGCGCCATCCGTACGCGCGGCCCCGCATACAGGAACAGCAGAGCGCAGGCGCCATAGACCAGGCCGATTCGCTGGAGCACGCCGAACAGCCGCCAGTCGCGGTCGCCGAAATCGGCGAACCAGTAGAGGTTGGAGAGGATGAAGCCGAGCAGGATCAGCCGCCCGGTACGGCCGAGGATCTGCCCGGTCGGCGCGGCGCTCGCCGCGCGCTGCCGCAGCGAAAAGGGGATCGCGATCCCGACCATCGTCAGGAACGCCGGGAAGACCAGATCTGCAAGCGTGAGTCCTTCCCAGGACTTGTGCAGCAGGATCGGCGCGACGTCCGCTTCCGCCCCATATTTCATCCCGGCCGCCGCATTGACGAGGATCATCCCCGCGACGGTCAGGCCGCGCAACACATCAAGTGAAATCAGGCGCATGGCATCTCCCCCACATCGTCATCCGCTTCCGCGGAGCAACTTCATTACGCTGCCATAATTTTGCAATGGACAGGCTGAGCAATTTGTAGTCTATTGGTAATAGTCCAATTGCGCAATTGGTCTCATATAAAGGATCGACCAAACGATCCGGGGGTAATGGGAAGGGAATCGGGGAATGATCGGATCGACGGTCAGGGCGATTGGGACTCGCCGCAATCTTTTTCACGGAATCTGCGTCACCGCACTGGCCAGCGCGATCGCAACGCCCGCATCGGCGCAGGATACCGCGGTTCAGACCGCCGCGAGCGAGGAAGTCGCCGGCGAGGATGTGGTCATCACCGGCGCCCGCAGGAATCTTGAATCGGCGCAGAACCGCAAGCGCAACGCCGATACGGTGGTGGACTCGATCACCGCGGAAGACATCGGTTCCTTCCCCGACAAGTCGGTTGCCGAAGCGCTGCAGCGCGTGCCTGGCATCACCGTCAACCGCTTCTCCGGTACCGACGACACCGCGCACTTCTCGGCCGAGCCGTCGGGCGTCATCATCCGCGGCCTCAATCAGGTCCGCTCGGAATTCAACGGCCGCGACACGTTCAGCGCCAATTCCTCGCGCGGGTTGAGTTGGCAGGACATCTCGCCCGAACTGCTCGGCGGGATCGATACCTACAAGAACCAGACCGCCGACCTGATCGAGGGCGGCATCGCCGGCACGGTCAATCTGCGCACCCGCCTGCCGTTCGACAGCAAGGGACGGCTGATCTCGATCTCGATCAAGAACACCTATGGCGACATCGCCAGGAAATCGACGCCGGAGGTTTCGGGCATCATCTCCGATCGCTGGGATACCGGGATCGGCGAGATCGGCCTGATGATCAACGGCGCCTATTCGCATGCGATCACGTCCAGCCAGGGCGTGCAGTATGAGCGCATGGGCATCTTCAACAACGTGTTCGGTCCGGGGAAGAAGTATATCCCCAGCGGCATCTCCCTACGCGAGAACGAATATGACCGCGAGCGCTACGGCGTGTCCGCGGCGTTCCAGTGGAAATCCAAAGACGAGTCGATGGAGCTGATCGGCCAGTATAACCGGTCGCAGTACAACAACAGCTGGCGCGAATATTCGGTCTTCTCGAGCGCATTCTATCCGGACCTCTACGGCCGGCCGGCCGATTTCATGTACACCAATGCGGACCAGCTCAAGTCGTTGCGGGGTGCGGACCCGTTCAAGTTCGACGGCGATGGCGATTTCCTCAGCGGCTGGTGGATGGCGCCGAGCCCCTATGTGGGCGACAATCCGGGTGACGAGCGTGGGCTGGGCCTCAACGCGGCCGGCCAGCCGTTCTTCAACCGCTGCTATGGCTGGGAGAGCTGTCCCAATCCCGAGCGCGCGCCGCAGGTCGATACCCAGGCCAACGCGCTGCGCAACAAGCAGATCACGCAGGATTTCGGTCTGAAGTTCCGCTGGGACATCGACGAACGGCTTCGCCTGACGCTGGATGGTCAATATGTCGATGCGAGCGTCAGCAACTACAACGCCTCGGTGACCGCGCGCAGCTTCGCCAACACCTATGTCGATCTGACCGGCAAATATCCGCGGCTTCAGTTCACGCCGACGGTTGCCACCAACATCAACCTGTCGCCGGGCGGCCTGACCAACCCCAACAACTATTATTACTATTCGCTCACCGATCACACCGAAGACAGCGACGGCCAGGAATTCGCGTTCCGCGCGGACCTGGAATATGACGTGGATTCGGGCTGGCTCGATGCGATCAAGGTCGGCGCCCGCTATGCCGATCGTGACCAGACGGTGCGCTGGGGCGCGTACAACTGGGCGAATATCAACAACACCTGGACCTATACCCAGGCGCCCTATTTCAACGTCGACAAACCGGTCTATGGCGCGAACAGCAACCGGATCCACAATTTCGGCACCGACTTCTTTGCCGGCAATCAGACCAACCATCACTCGTTCGTGTTCTTCAACATGGACAAGCTGGTGAACCGCGAGGATCTGGCGAAGACGCTCGGCCGTCCGTCGATCGGCGTCGGCGAATATTATCCGGTCTGCTCGAAGGCCGGCTATCGCGCGGGCGAGACGATCACGGACGATTATGGCTGCTATCTGCCGAGCGAAGTCCACAAGGTCAGCGAGCGGACGGTCGCTGCCTATGCGATGGCCAAGTTCGGCGGCGACGGTCTGAAGATCGGCGATGTCGGAATCTCGGGCAATATCGGTGCGCGCCTGGTCTGGACCGAGAACGCGACTCAAGGTGCGGCGACGTTCGCCAACCCGTTCACGGCGAGCGAGCTGATCTGTACCCGCGGGACCGACACGAATACGGGGCGTCCCACGGCCACCCCCGGCTGTTTCGTCGGCGCAGCCGAGACCGCGTTCAACAACGGCGCGACGATACCCGGTACGACCAGGGCCAACCATTTCCATGTGTTGCCCAGCTTCAACATCAAGTTCGATCTGACCGACAAGCTGGTTTCGCGCTTCGCCTATTCGCGGGCGATGTCGCGGCCCGATTTCGGGCTGCTGCGCAATTTCGTGACGGTCAGCCGGATTTCGGCCAACGTCAACGATTTCAACAATCCAAGGGTGACGCGCGATCCCACCGGCAGGCCGACCGCCTATGACTGGGAATATACCGGCCAGATGGGCAATCCGCGGCTGAAGCCGATCACCGCGGACCAGTTTGACCTGACGTTCGAATATTATTTCTCGCCCAACGGCTCGCTGACGCTGACCGGCTTCTACAAGCAGTTCTACGACTATATTCAGAACGGGTTGTTCGACGTCACCCTCACCAACAACAACATCACCGAGACGATTCGGGCCACCGGGCCGATGAACGGGGAAGGCGCAGGCATCTATGGCGGCGAAGCGGCGTTCCAGACCTTCTTCGACTTCCTGCCGGCGCCGTTCGACGGGTTCGGGGTGCAGGCCAACTACACCTATGTGAAGAATGACGGGATCGAGACCGTCGCCCTGACCAACGAGACCGCGGGCGGCATCGCGGGCGGCGGCATCCAGTACAATACGTCGGCGGTGCAGGCCAAGGCGCTGGAGGGGGTCTCCGAACACAGCTTCAACATCGTCGGTATGTACGAGAAGGGCAAGCTGTCGGCGCGCGTCGCCTATAACTGGCGCTCGAAGTTCCTCGTCACCGCGATCGACTGCTGCATCGGCTTCCCGGTCTGGCAGGAGGCGACGGGCTATATGGATGCGTCCATCCGGTTCCGCGCGACGAACAACATCGAGTTCGTCGTCGAAGGTACCAACCTGCTCGGCACCGATACGGTGCTCAAGCAGCAGGTGGATTCGGCCGGGCTGCTCAAGGACTATGCGTGGTTCAAGAATGATCGCCGCTTCCAGATCGGGGCGCGGCTGACCTTCTGACCTAAGCGCCGGCGCCGTTCGGGGGGACTGGCGCCGGCAACCTTGTGCAGTAAGGTTCATGACGATGGGGCGACCGTTCGAACTGGTGATTGTCGGTGGGGGGACCGCCGGCTGGATGTGCGCCGCGGCCTGCGCGGCGAAGCTCGTCCCGGCGGGCGTGCGGGTGCGGCTGGTCGAATCCGAAGAGATCGGCACGGTCGGTGTCGGCGAGGCGACGCTGCCGCAGATGAAGGACTTCAACGACTTTCTCGGCCTCGACGAGGTCGAGTTCATGAAGGCCACCCAGGCGAGCTTCAAGCTCGGCATCGAATTCGTGAATTGGGGCCGCGACGGTCAGCGCTATATCCACCCCTTCGGCACCTATGGCCGCCCGGTGGGCGAGGCGGATTTCTTCAGCTACTGGATCCGCGCAAGGCGGGCGGGCGTCGCCGCGCGGCTCGACGACTATTGTTTCCCGATCGTCACCGCCTGGCAGAACCGATTCATGCTGCCCAATGGCGACCCGAACGACGTCCGCAATGCGTTCGCCTATGCCTATCATCTCGATGCCTTCCTCTATGCGCGCTATCTGCGCGGCTGGTCCGAGACGCGCGGCATCGAACGGGTCGAAGGACGGATCGTCGAGGTCGAGCGCGACGGTGAGAGCGGCGCGATCGCGGCGGTGAAGCTCGCCTCAGGCGAACGCGTCGCGGGAGACTTCTTCATCGACTGTTCGGGTTTCCGTTCGCTGTTGCTCGGGTCGATGCTGGGCGTCGAGCTGGAGGACTGGTCGCATTGGCTGCCCTGCGACAGTGCCCAGGCTGTGCCGTGCGCGCGCTCGCAGGATTTCACGCCCTATACCCGCTCGACCCGGCGCAAGGCCGGGTGGCAATGGCGCATCCCGCTGCAGCATCGCACCGGCAATGGCTATGTCTATTCGAGCGCGCACGTCTCGGACGACGAGGCGGCGGCGACCCTGCTCGCCAATCTCGACGGCGAGGCGCTGGCCGAGCCGCGCGTGCTGCGCTTCAAGGCGGGCAAGCGCCGCCTTGCCTGGTCGCACAATTGCATCGGCATGGGGCTGGCGGGCGGGTTCCTCGAACCGCTCGAATCGACCAGCATCTACCTCGTCCAGATGGCGATCATGCACATGCTGACGCTGCTGCCCTCGGGCGAGGGGATCGACCCGGCGCTGCCTGCCGAATTCAACCGCGTGATGGATGTCGAATATGACCGCATCCGCGACTTCCTGATCCTTCACTATATCGCCAACGAAGCCGATGCGCCTTTGTGGGAGCATGTGACCGCGGTTGACCTGCCCGACACGCTCAAGGGCAAGATCGAGCGTTTCCGCCATCGCGGCCATGTCCAGGCCTATCGCGACGGGCTGTTCGGTCCGCCGAGCTGGCAGGCGGTGTTCGTGGGGCAGGGGATCGAGCCGCTGGCGGCGGACCGGCTGGCCGATGTGCTGCCCGGCGACCTCCTTGCGCAACGGCTCGAAGCGCTCGCGGCGACGATTACGCGCGGGGCGGGGTCGGCGCCGTCGCATGCCGACTTCGTCGCGCGCTACTGCCCGGCGCCTGCCCTGTGAGCGGCCCGATCGAACGCGTCGCGGTCTATGGCGGCGGGATCGCGGCACCGATGGCGGCGCTCGCTGTCGCGAGGGCCTATGGCAGGCTGGGCACGCAGGTGACCTGGGTCGATACCGGTGAGGCGCCGCCGCCGTATGCCGCGCTGGTCGCCTTGCCCGATCTGGCCGCCTTCCACCGCCTGCTCGGAATCGGCGACGCGGCGCTGATCGAGGCGGCGTCCGCGACGCTCAACATGGGCCAGCAGTTCGTCGGCTGGTCGGGTGGAGACGCGGCGTTCCTCCATGCCTATGGCGATGCCGGAACGCCCTTTGCGTCGCTGCCGCTGGTCCAGCACTGGACACGCGCGCGGCAGGCCGGGCTGCGCGTCGCGCTTGAGGATTTCTGCCTGGCTGCTGCCGCTGCGAAGCAGGGGAGGATCGGCGAGCTACGCGATCCGGCGACGCGGCAGGCGGTCAAGCATGGCTGGCACCTCGATGCCACAAGCTATGCCGCGCTGTTGCGTGCCGCGTGCGAGCGTGCCGGCGTGACGATCGTGCAAGGCAATGGGGCGCAGCCGCATGCCGCCAGCGGGAAGCTCGACCGGATCGTGCTGGCGGACGGCGCGGCGGTGACGGCGGACCTGTTCGTCGATGCCGATGGCGCATTGACCGGGTTGCTCGATCCGGGCGGCGCGGCGGAGGGCGACGGTTTTTGCGACCGGATCATCCGCGGGAGCGCCGCGGGGCTCGATCCGTTGCCGCTCTACAGTCGCGTTACCGCGCATGAAGCGGGCTGGGTGACGTTGATCCCGCTCGGCGACCGGCTGGCGGTCGAGATCGTCTATGACAGCCGCCGGATGCCGGATGATGCGGCGCGTGCGGTCATGGAGCAGGTCGCAGGCCGGCGGATGGAAGCGGGTGCGGCGGAAGCGTTGTCCGCAACGGTCCGGTCGCGGCCCTGGGTCGCGAATTGCATCCCGATCGGGCGCGCGGCGGGCGATGCGCCGCTGCTCGACGGGGCGGAGCTGCTGTTACTCCAGCTTGCCGTCGCCCAGCTCGTGCTGCTCTGGCCGATCGATCGCTACACGATGCCCGAAAGCGATATCTACAATGAGGAACTAAGTGGTTCGCACGCCCGCGTGCGCGACTTTGCTGCGCAGCATTTTCGCCTCAACGGCCGCGATGGCGAGCCCTTCTGGGACGCCGCGCGCGCCGCCCCGATCTCTGCGGAGCTCGCGAGCAAGATCGACCTGTTCGCCGCGCGCGGCATGTTCGCGCATTTCAACTACGAGGCGCATGTCGAAGACGGCTGGGCCCTGTGCATGACCGGACATGGCGTGCTGCCGCGCAGCTTCGATCCACAGGCGCTGCTGGTCGATGATCAGGCGCTGATGGCGGAGTTCCAGCGGCAATTGCGTGCGATTGCCGCCGAGGTCCGCGGCATGGAGACGCACGCGGAGGCGCTCACGCGTATCCGGAGCGGCGCGACTTGAGCGCTCGGCCGGTCCGGCGGATCGTCATCGTTGGCGGCGGCAGCGCGGGCTGGATGACTGCTGCCGCGCTCGGGCGAGCACTGGCAGGGCAGAGCCACAGCATCACCCTGGTCGAATCCGAGGCGATCGGTACGGTGGGTGTCGGCGAGGCGACGGTGCCGCCGATCCTCGACTTCAACCGCTACCTGCGCATCGATCCGGACGAGTTCCTCCGGGAGACCAACGGTTCGATCAAGCTCGGCATCGAGTTTGAAGGCTGGGGCGGAGTCGGTCACCGCTATTTCCACCCCTTCGGCTTCTTCGGTGTCGAGATGTCGGGGATCCACTTCCACCATTTCTGGCTGCGCCACGTCGCCGCCGGCGGCGCGCGGGATCATACCGAGTATAATCTCGAGACGATGGCCGCGCGCGAGGGCCGTTTCGCGCGAATGACGCGCACCGGGCCGGTCAACCATGCGGTGCATTTCGATGCCTCGCTATACGCCCGCTTCCTGCGCGGCCGGGCGGAGGCGGCAGGCGTGGTCCGGGTGGAGGGCAAGGTGGCGCAGGTCCGGCTCGATCCCGAGGATGGCTATATCGAGGCGCTGACGCTCGACGACGGCCGCAGGATCGAGGGCGATCTGTTCGTTGATTGCTCGGGATTCCGCGGCTTGCTGATCGAGGGGGCGCTGGAGACCGGCTATGAGAGCTGGAACCACTGGCTGCCCTGCGACAGCGCGGTGGCGATGCCTGCGGCGTCGGCAGGCGACCCGCCGCCTTTCACCCGTTCGATCGCGCGTGAGGCGGGGTGGCAATGGCGCATCCCGCTTCAGCATCGCGACGGCAATGGCTATGTCTATTCGAGTGCGCATCTGGCGCATGACGAGGCCGCGCGGCTGCTGACCGAGCGTCTGCCCGGCGCGGCGCAGGCTGATCCGAATTTCCTGCGCTTCACTGCGGGGCATCGGCGCAAGATCTGGAACCGCAACTGCGTCGCGATCGGCCTTGCCGGCGGGTTTCTCGAGCCGCTTGAATCGACATCGATCCACCTCATCCAGACCGCGATCATCCGCCTGCTGGCATTGTTGCCGCGCGACGGGATCGATCCCAATGTCGTCGCGCGCTTCAACCGCGAAGCGCTGCGCGAATACGGCACGATCCGCGATTTCGTGATCGCGCATTACGCGCTGGCCGGACGCGATGACACGCAGTTCTGGCGCGATGTCGCTGCGGCCGGAATGCCCGACACGCTCGCAGAACGGATCGAGGCATTCCGCGCGACCGGTAATATCCTGTTCGAGCCCGGCGATCTGTTCGGCCCTACCAATTGGTATTGCGTGATGACGGGGCAGGGCGTGTGGCCGTGCAGCTGGCACCCGATCGCCGACGGTCTGCCTGCACCCGAACTTGCGGCGCGGCTGGCGGCGCTCAGGGGCCGGGTGGCGGAGCAGCTCGCCGAGCTGCCCCCGCATATCGAGTTCCTGCGGCAGCTGGGATAGATCTGAGTCCGGCACGCCTGCTGTGGCAGGAGCGTACGGACCTAGCCGTTCAGCTCGGCCACCACGTCATAGGCGTCGCCGCGATAGTAGCTTTGCGTGAATTCCGCGGTGCGTCCGTCGGGCAGGAAGCCGCGGCGCTCGATGAACAGCCCGGGCGCGCCTGGCTCGACGCCCAGCACCTCGGCCTGCTCCTCGGTGAAAGCTACTGCGCGCAGCCGCTGGAGGGCTCGCACGGGCAGGTGTCCGGCTGCCTCGAGCGCCTCGTAAAGCGACGCGCCGACGATTTCCACCGAAGGAAGGCAATAGGCCGGGATCGTCGCATATTCGAGCGCCATCGACGTATCGTCGGCATAGCGGATGCGGTGGAACCGATAGACCAAAGATCCCGGCGAAAGGCCCAGCGAGAGCGCTTCCTCGGGCGTCACCGCCCCTGCGGTCTTGCTCACCCACTTGCTGTGCGGCCGCCGTCCGCGTGAGATCATGTCCTGCGAGAAGGAGGTGAGCTTGGAGAAGCTCTTTTCGACACGCGGCCGGGTGACGAAGGTACCCGCACCGCGGCGGCGTGCGACGATGCCGTCTGCCACCAGTCCGTCGATCGCCTTGCGCACGGTGATGCGCGAAACGTCGAACTCTTCGGCAAGATCGCGCTCGGTAGGGATGGCCTCTTCGGCTTTCACCACCTGCCCTTCGATCGCGTCGCGCAGGATCTTCTGCAGCTGGAGGTAGAGCGGGGTCGGGTCTTCCTTCTGGAGCGGACCAACACGTTCGATCAGCGACAAGGCTTGATGCTCCACCTTCACGGCTGCACCCGGCGATAGTACCAGTGCGATCCCACCATGTGTTGCATTGGTATCGCAGCGTCAATCGTTAGCGCGCACAACCGGCGCCGAAAGCCCGCGATGGATGGCGTGGGTAAGCGCGTGGTCGGGCGTATCTTGTGAAAGTTCCCAAACCATGACGCCGCCGGCTCTGGTTCCGGCCAATCGCGCCTTCGCCTCGATCGTTGCCGGGCCGTTGTGCGTGATGTAGCGGCATCCGGCGCAGGCGTTGCCGATCACATCGCCCTTCGCCGCGCCGGGATGGGCCGCGACAAGGTCGCGATAGGACCAATTCGCGCGCTCGCCGCCAAAGCCGTAGCCATAGAATGGGACGCCCAATACCAGCCGTTCGGGCGCGACCCCGCGCGCCAGCCACAGGTCGAGATCGCGCTGCGCCATCGCAAGCGGCGAATGTTCCGCGCCGGCCGGCCCCCAGCTCGGCCCGATCGCGTCATAGGACATGACGTTGACCAGATCGAAATAGGGGATCGAGCCGGTCGGGATCATCCCGCCTTCATAGGATCCGGTGGCGCAGGTGAGCAGCTTGCCGCGTGCCTTGAGCGCCTTGGACAGCGTTTCGATGAAGGGGACATAATTGCCCGCACGGTCGATCGCGGTGAGCAACTCTCCTTCAAGGTCGATGTCGACCCCGTCGAGCCCGAGCTGATCGGCCAGCGTGACTAACGCTGCCGCGGTCGCGTCGCGTTTGTCGGGGGCAAGCAGCGCCTTCCAGTCGCCCGAACAGTCCGGGATCACACCACCGGCGACCGAAACCAGCACCTTCGCGCCACTCGCCTTGAGCCTGGCGACGCCGGCGCGCAGCGAATCGAGCGTCACGCGGGACCCGAATGCGCCGATCATGCACGTCATATTGCCATCGCGGACAAAGGCGCCATCCGCATCGGGATTGGCGAAGGACAGGTTGAAATGGGTGAAGCTCTGGAGGTGCGTCCGGTCGATCGACAGGTCGAGTCCCTTGAAGATCGCGACATAGCCGACGGTAACGGGCTTCGTGGAAGCGGCGGCAGGAAATGGCGATAGGACTAATATGAAACCAATTGCCAATCCGCACAGCCATTGCGCCAGCGTGATCTGTCTCATACCTCTGACATCCCCCCTGAAAAGCCGCTCTTCGAAAGAGCGTTGACCCTGCGTAATGAGCATGACAAATTGAATACAAATTGTCGAGTGGGAGAGAGTGATGCGTAAGGCGGGCTGGGCGTTGATGTCGGCTGTGATGGTTACGGCGCCTGCCGCGGCGCGCGCTGAGGCACCGGCGCAGGCCGCGCTCGACACGCTCGCGGAGTCGCTCGGTTACCGGTTCGAGGTCGTCGACAATCAGCCGACCTGCCCGGCGCAGTCGCCGGCCTGTTTCCTGTCGACGATCACGCTGACGATCCCCGAGGCGCTGCCTGCCGGGCTGCCGGAAAAGGGTCTGTCGCTCTACTTCAGCTTCCCGACGCAGCTGCCGATGATCGAAAGCGATGTCTTCGATCTCGAATTCGTCAACGGCGACCTTCAGCGGCTGAAGCTCAAGCCCGGTGTGGTGGTGAAGCCGGGCTCGACGCATGTCGTCAAGCTGTGGGGCACCGGCAAATTCTTCTCCAAGGCGTTCCCGATGCCCAACGCCTATCTGGCCGCCGACGGCGTGAAGGCGCGGACGATCGCGGCATCGCGTGCGAAGATCGATCCCGAGACGGGGCTTGAGGTGCTGCCGTTCGTGGCGCCGATGACCAATGAGGCGAAGCTCGCCAACAAGGGCGGCGCCGACCGCACCCGCTGGCTGACCGCCGAGCGCGCCTTCGAGCTTCAGGCCGGACGCACCGCCCCCGTGGCCACGGGCGTGGTGATCCTGCCCAAGCCGGTATTAGCGGTTCAGGGCAGCGGCAGTGTCGACCTGCGCGGCGGCGTCGCGGTGACGCTGGCGGGCCTCAATCCGGAATCGGTGGCACCGGCGCTTGCCGCGCTCGCCCGGGTGGGGGTCAAGGAAGGCGGCAAGCTGCCACTGTCGATCCGCGTCGATCCCGCGGCGAAGCTGGCCGCCGAAGGCTATGTGCTCGACGTCAAGCCGGCAGGCATCACCGTGACTGCCGCCGATGCCGTCGGCGCCAGCCACGCGCTGCGCTCGCTCGCGCAGCAGGCGGCGTTCGAAAAGGGCGCGATGAAGCCGCTGCGCGTCGAGGATGCGCCGCGCTATGGTTTCCGCGGGTTGCATCTCGATGTCGGCCGCAACTTCCATGATCGCGCCGAGATCCTGAAGCTGGTCGACGCCATGGCGGCGTTCAAGCTCAACAAGCTGCACCTTCACCTCGCCGAGGACGAGGGCTGGCGGATCGAGATTCCGGCGCTGCCCGAGCTCGCCCAGATCGGCGGCAAACGCTGCCACGACCCCGAGGAAAACACCTGCCTGCTGCCCCAGCTCGGCGCCGGGCCGGACGGGATCAGCGACGTCAACGGCTATCTCACCACCACCGACTATGTGACGATCGTCAAGGAAGCGGCGGCGCGCGGGATCGAGGTGATCCCGTCGATCGACACGCCGGGCCATTCGCGCGCGGCGGTGACCGCGATGGAGGCGCGCTACCGTCGCCTTGCGGCTGAGGGCAAGCAGGCCGAGGCCGAAGCCTATCGCCTGATCGATCCGGCGGACCGGACCAAATATCGCAGCGTCCAGCATTATGACGACAACACGCTCAACGTCTGCCTGCCCTCGACCTATCGCTTCATGGACACGGTGGTCGACGCGCTGGCGGACATGCACCGTCAGGCCGGCGTGCCGCTCAAGACCTTCCATCTCGGCGCCGACGAGACCGCGGGGGCCTGGGTCAAGTCGCCCGCCTGCGCCACGATGATCGCAGAGAATGGCGGCGACGCGACCAAGCTCACCTCGCGCTTCATCGAGAAGGTCACTGCGAACGTCGCCGCCAAGGGCATCCGCACCGGCGGGTGGAGCGACGGCATGGGCCATACCGATGCGGCGAAGATGCCGAAGGATGTCCAGACCAACATCTGGGGCGTGCTCCACAGCGGCGCGATCCGCGAGGCGCACGACCAGCTCAACCGCGGCTGGCAGGTGGTGCTGTCGATCCCCGATCTCGGTTACTTCGACATGCCCTATGCCCCGCACCCGGACGAGGGCGGCTATGACTGGGCGTCGCGCGGGGTCGATCCCTATCAGGTGTTCGGCTTCATGACCGACAACCTCCCCGCCAATGCGGCGCTGGTGCGCAACATCCAGGCGCAGGAGAAGTCGATCGAGGACAAGCCGGTGCGCGAGGCGGGCCGCGGCATTGCCGGCATCCAGGCGCAGCTGTGGAGCGAGACGATCCGCACCGACGCCAATGTCGAATATATGCTGTTCCCGCGCCTGCTCGCGCTCGCCGAACGGGCCTGGACGCCCGCGACCTGGGCGCCGGCCTACCAGCCGGGCGTGAGCTACCAGTGGCAGGATCCGCGCGTCGATCAGGCAAAGCTGAGCGCCGAGTGGAAGAACTTCGCGGGCCGCGTCTCGGCACAGTTCCCGCTGCTCGAGGGTGCCGGCATCGCCTATCGCGTGTCGCCTCCGGGCGCGCGCATTACGGGCGGCAAGCTCGAAGCGAACAATGTCTTCCCCGGCACGGCGATCGAATATCGCACCAACGGTGGCGCCTGGACGCGCTATAGCGGGCCGGTGGCGGTGACGGGGGCGGTCGAGGTCCGTAGCCGCTCGGCCGACGGCAAGCGCGCGAGCCGGACGGTCCGGGTCGAACCGGCGCGCTGAGGGAGGGCGCATGCAGGAACTGGAGGGCGGCGATCGTGAGGGCATCGCCGCCGCCATCGCCGCGGCAGAGCGGCCGGTGGCGATCCGCGGCCTTGCCGCTGCCTGGCCCGCGGTGGCTGCGGCATGGGAAGGTGACGAGGCCATCGCGGCCTATCTTTCGGCGCGCGACATCGGCCGTCCGCTGACGGTGCTGGTCGCGCCGCCGGAGGTTGAAGGCCGCTACTTCTACGACGATGCGATGCGCGGTCTCAACTTCGGGACCGCAAAGATGCCGATGCGGGAACTGCTTGCGCGGCTGCTGGCGGCGCGGGGGCAGGCCGGTGCGCAGGGATTGTACGCCGGGTCGAACCCGACATTGGCGAGCGTCGGGAGCTTCGCCTTGGAGAACCCGCTCGATATCGATACCCAGGGCGTCGATCCGCGCATCTGGGTGGGCAATGCCAGCCGGATTGCGCCGCATTACGACGTGGCGGCGAACGTCGCCGTCGTGGTGGCCGGCAAGCGCCGCTTCACCTTGTTCCCGCCCGAACAGCTCGCCAACCTCTATGTCGGCCCGGTCGAACGGACCGTTGCGGGGCAGCCGACCAGCATGGTCGATCCCGACAACCCCGATCTCGACCGCTTCCCGCGCTTCGCCGAGGCGCAACGCCATGCCCAGGTCGCCGAGCTCGGTCTGGGCGATGCGATCTACATTCCGCCTTTATGGTGGCACCATGTGCGCGCCGAGGGCGCGCTCAACGTGCTGGTCAATTACTGGTTCGGCATGGCTGCCGATCGCTTTCCCTTCGCCGCGCTGATGCTCGCGCTCCATTCGATCCGCGATCTGCCGGAACCTGAGCGTCGGGCATGGCGGGCGTGGTTCGACCATTATGTGTTCGGCGAGGATGCGTGCGATGCCGCTGCGCACCTGCCGGTGCATGCCCGTGGCGTACTCGGCCTGCCATCGCCTGCGCGCGACGCGATGATGACCAGCTATGTTGCGGGCATGATCCGCGGCGGCGGAAACTGACCCGAACGAAGCGCTGGCCCTCGCCCCGAACGCACCGCATAAGCGGCGCAACCGGCGCGGGGGACTGAATGGCGATTGCACTCGATTACGCAGCTGAGCCTCGGCAGCGCACCCCTTGGTACGGGCAGCTGTATGTGCAGGTGCTGGTGGCGATCGCGGCGGGTGTGAGCGTGGGCTATATGTGGCCGGACGCGGGCGCGTCGCTGAAGCCCCTGGGTGACGCCTTCATCAAGCTGGTGAAGATGATCATCGCGCCGGTGATCTTCCTGACGCTGGTGACGGGCATTGCCGGGATGAGCGAGCTTCGCTCGGTGGGCCGGGTCGCGGGCAAGGCGTTTGCGTACTTCCTGTTCTTCTCGACGCTGGCGCTGATCGTCGGGCTGATCGTTGCCAACACCATCCAGCCGGGCGCGGGGATGAACGTCGATCCGGCCAGCCTCGATACCGGGGCGGTCAGGGACTATGTCGCCAAGGCGCATGACAGCTCGATCGTCGGCTTCCTGATGGCGATCATCCCGACCACGC
>Ga0247823_10000065_pt1 | contig 75596 bp, 66 predicted proteins | sample 13C_PalmiticAcid_2_FD_192426 | JGI IMG/M metagenome (GOLD analysis project Ga0247823, IMG submission 192426) | Soil microbial communities from agricultural site in Penn Yan, New York, United States - 13C_PalmiticAcid_Day30 | ecosystem: Environmental > Terrestrial > Soil > Agricultural land... | reverse complement strand
CCGCCCGCTGAAGGCGGAGTAAGCGATCAAGATCCTCCCCCTCTGGGGGAGGTGGCGCGAAGCGCCGGAGGGGGGACGTTTTCAGCTTTCGAGGCGCTGGCCGTCTCGGCGGTCACTCCCCCCTCCGTCGGCTGCGCCGACACCTCCCCCACGGGGGGAGGATCCATCAGAGCCACACCCCCCTCCGGCCCTCCGGGCCGCCTCCCCCAGAGGGGGAGGATCTTCAGGAAGGAACGCCCATGCCGCTCTACGCCATCGTCTGCAAGGACAAGCCCGGCGCCCTCGAAACCCGCCTGGCCGTGCGCCCCAAGCACCTGGAATACCTGGCCCAGTCGGCCAACCTGAAGCTGGCCGGCGCCCTGCTGGACGACGCCGGCAACCCGATCGGCTCGATCCTGGTGGTCGAGGCCGACGACAAGTCGGTCGCCCAGGCCCAGGCCGACAACGACCCCTACACCGCCGCCGGCGTCTTCGAGAGCGTTGAGATCAATCCGTGGCGCCTGGCCGTCGGTTCGGTCTGACGCCCCTGATGGACGACAATCCCGCCCGCCCCGCGCCCGGCCAGGCGATCTGCGCCCTGGCCGACATCCCCGAGCCGGGCGCGGCGGGTTTCCGTTACCGTGAAGGGAAGGCGATGTTCGCCGGCTTCGTCGTCCGAAAGGACGGCGGGGTGTTCGGCTATGTCGACAGCTGCCCGCACGCCGGCTGGCCGCTGGCCGGGATCAACGGCCGCTTTCTCACCCGCGAGAACGACCTGATCCTGTGCGCCGGCCACGCGGCCCTGTTTCGCATCGCCGACGGCGCCTGCGTGGCGGGGCCGTGCGGCAGCAAGTTCCTGACCGTCTGGCCGATCCGGGTCGAGGACGGTCAGGTCCTGGCGGCCTGACCCTTCCTTAACCGATGGTCGGCTAACCTCTCTCGACCTTGAGAGGAGCCAGGCATGGCCGACGGATCGACTCCAGCCCCCACTGGCGCCCCCACCGGCGCTTTCGACGCCGAACTGACCGACGCCGTCGACGCCCGCGGCGCCGGCGCCAAGCTGCGCTCGCTGGGCAAGATCAATCCGCGCCTGGCCCCGCAGCTGGCCCGGACCATGCTGGGCAAGGCCCGCGACAACGACAGCGCCGCCGCCTTCGCCGCCGACTGCGAGACCAAGGGCTTCGAGTTCACCTCGGCCTGGGCCGCCAACAACATCCCGTTCGTGGCCCCGCTGCTGCGCGACTTCATGGCCAGGCGCCCGGCGGGCGGGCCCAAGGTCCGCTACATGGAGATCGGCGCCTACGAGGGGCGCAACCTGGCCTTCATGGACTGGATGTTCCCCGAGCGCCTCGACGTGACGGTGATCGACCCGTGGTTCGACGAAGGCCTGAACCCGGAAGAGAAGTACCTGGCGGTCGAGCCGCGCTTCCACCGCAACATGGCCCGCACCACCTTCGGTCAGGTCGACACCCACAAGGGTTTTTCGACCTACGAGCTGCCCAAGATGCTGGAGTCCGGCCGCAAGTTCGACCTGATCTATGTCGACGGCAGCCACACCGCCCTGGCGGTGATGATCGACCTGTGCTGCTGCGCCAGCCTGCTGGAGGTGGGCGGCATGATGGTGCTCGACGACTACTGGCACGACATCAGCGAGATCGGCGGCCCGGGCGTGAAGCAGGCGGTCGACCACTTCCACGCCGCCTTCGGCCGCTATTTCGAGGTCGCCGCGGTCTATCGCCAGGTGGCCCTGGTCAAGACGGCCGAGATCCCGCGCTAGGCGCTGGGCGGCACTCAGTAGTTCTGGCCGTTTTCCTCCGAGCCTCCCCGCGAAGGCGGGGATCCAAGCTGCGTTTCGGGAGAAGGCGCGGCCGTGAGCGATCCGCGGGCTCTGCTTGGGTCCCCGCCTTCGCGGGGAAAAACGGGTTTAAGGATGACTGCTTCGTACCGGGAATCGGGCCCGGCCCCGGGGTCGATCAACCGCGCGCGGGCTGGTATGGGCTGCGCACGGAGTTTCTGACCACATGACCGATACGATTTCCGACGCCGTGGCCGTGGGCCGCCGGGTGCTGAGCATCGAGGCCCAGGCCCTCTCGCAGATGGCCGACGGCCTGGGCGAGGCCTTCACCCGCGCCGTCCAGGTGATGCACGACGCCAAGGGCCGCATCGTCTGCACCGGCATGGGCAAGTCGGGCCACGTGGCGCGCAAGATCGCCGCCACCCTGGCCTCGACCGGCAGCCAGGCGATGTTCGTCCACCCGGCCGAGGCCAGCCACGGCGACCTCGGCATGATCGGTCCCGACGACGTGGTGCTGGCCCTGTCGAAGTCGGGCGAGGCGCGCGAACTGGCCGACACCCTGGCCTACTGCAAGCGTTTTTCGATCCCGCTGATCGCCGTCACCGCCGTCGCCACCAGCCAGCTGGGCCAGGCCGGCGACGTGCTGCTGCTGCTGCCCGACGCGCCGGAGGCCACGGCGGAAGTCAACGCCCCGACCACCTCGACCACCCTGCAGATCGCGCTAGGCGATGCGTTGGCCGTGGCGCTGCTGGAGAGCCGTGGCTTCACCGCCAGCGACTTCCGTGTCTTCCACCCCGGCGGCAAGCTGGGCGCGATGCTGCGCACCGTTGCCGACCTGATGCATGGCGAGGGCGAGCTGCCGCTGATCGGGGAGGGCGCGCCTATGAGCGAGGCCCTGCTGGTCATGAGCCAGAAGCGCTTCGGCGCGGTCGGCGTGGTCGACGCGGCCGGCGCCCTGGTCGGCCTGATCACCGACGGCGACCTTCGCCGCCACATGGACGGCCTGATGACCCACGCCGCCGGCGAGGTGATGACCAAGGGTCCGCTGGTCATCGGCCCCCACGCCCTGGCCGCCGAGGCCCTGAAGGTGATGAACGAGCGCCGGATCACCGTGCTGTTCGTCGTCGAGTCCGGCAAGCCGGTCGGGGTGCTGCACGTCCACGACCTGCTGCGGGCGGGGGTTATCTAGGAAAGCCCAAACTTCCCGTCATTCCCGCCCTTGTGGCGGGAACCCCTCTGTCAGCCGCAAGGGAGGATGGGGCGGACTGCCAAGCAGTCCGCTTGCGACTTCACGTGCGATCGGAACCAGGGGTTCCCGCCACAAGGGCGGGAATGACGGGAGGTAAAAGATTACGGCCGCTCTTCCGCGCCGAACGCCGCCAGGTCCTTGATCAGCGAGACGACCGCCTGCTCCACCAGCTCGCCGCCCTTCTCGGGCGTGGCCAGGGCCGGGTCCGAGCCCATGCGGCCGTCGGCGTAGCGGGCGCGGAAGTCCAGGGCCTCGCGGATCGGGCCGGTGGGAGCGATCTTGGGCTCGTACTCGGCCGTCTTGATGCTGTCCGGATAACCCCACTGGGTGACGGCGATCTCGGACGGGGTGGCGTGGCTGCCGTGGCCGACCGGGAATTGGCGCATGGCCAGAGCGTTGACGCCGTCGAGGTCCCACCAGTTCTTCAGCTTCATGGCGAAGGGGCAGCGCTCCTTGCGGAAGCTGTATTCGGCGTAGATCTCCGAGAACGCCGCCTCGATGGTGGCGACGTTGCCGCCGTGGCCGTTGAGGAAATAGATCTTCGTAAACCCGTGGGCGCCCAGCGAGCGGGTCCAGTCGCCGATGGCGGCCATGAAGGTCGACGGGCGCAGGAAGATGGTGCCCGGGAAGGCCAGGTGGTGCTGGGCCATGCCGACATTGAAGGTCGGCGCCACCAGCACCTCGTCCGAGCGCTTGCTGGCCTCGTGGGCGATGATCTCCGGGCACAGCCAGTCGGTGCCCAGCAGGCCCGTGGGGCCGTGCTGCTCGTTGGAGCCGATCGGCACGATCACCGTCTTCGAGCGCTGGAGGAAGGCTTCGATCTCTGGCCAGGTCGAGAGGGCGAGCAGCATGGCGGGGTACTCCGAAAGACGTCGGCGGCCGGCGTTGCGACCGGCTTTTCCAGCGCTTTACGCCCGAAGTGGGGCTTCGCCGACCCCCAATCTGCCCGAACGGCGTGCGGCCGGGCGACGGCGCACTCGACCTGCGCGTGCTTGCCCCGGGACGCCTACCGCGCGCAAGGTGCCTTCCTGGCGTCATCGACGGGCGCCGGGGAGGAGGCCGCTGATGGCTCAAGCCCACGCCCGGGACGTGCTGGCCGTGCTCGACGGCGCGGGGCCCGCCCTGTCGCCGGTGGCGGCCTCGTGGCGGCGCAGCCTGGTGCTGCACGGCCTGGACCCCGAAAACCGCAAGGCCCCCGACACCCTCACCGAACGCGAGCTTTCGCAGGTCCAGGAGCGCATGGGCGCCCTGCGCGCGGCGGCGTCCGACACGCTGGACGCCCTGTTCCAGGCGGTAGGGGCGCAGGGGTCCTGCGTGCTGCTGACCGACAGCGCCGGCGTCCCTGTCGACCGCCGGGGCGCGGCGGCCGACGATCCGGTGTTCCACCGCTGGGGCCTGTGGACCGGCGCTGTGTGGAGCGAGGCGCGCGAGGGCACCAACGGCATCGGCACCTGCATCGCCGAGCAGCGCACCCTGACCATCCACCGCGACCAGCACTTCCACACCCGCAACATCGGCCTTAGCTGCACCGTCGCGCCGCTGTTCGACCCGCAGGGGCGGCTGGCCGGCGCGCTGGACGTCTCGTCCTGCCGGCCGGGGCTGGACGGCATGACCGGGCTGATGGAGGCGGTGGTCAACGACGCCGCGCGCCGCATCGAGTCCAAGGCCTTCCGCGAGGCCTTCCCCGGCGCGCGCATCGTGCTGCTGGCCGACGGCCGCGCCGACCGCGCCTCGACCCCGATGCTGGCCGTCGACGCCGACGACGTGGTCATCGGCGCCACTCGCGCCGCCCGCCAGGCCCTGGACCTGACCGACGACAAGCTGCGGCGGGGGATGCCCTCGCCCGACCGCGGCGCCGACCTGGAAGACGCCGAACGCGCCGCCGTGCGCCGGGCGCTGGGCGCGGCCGGGGGCAACGTGTCCGCGGCGGCCAGCGCGCTAGGGGTGAGCCGCGCGACGCTGCACCGCAAGATCAACCGCCTGGGGCTGGGGCGCTCCTGAAACCCTCTCTCTTTGAGAGAGGGAGGGGCCCGTCGCGAAGCGGTGGGAGGGTGAGTGGTTACACCCTTTCCGGAAAGACCACGGCCCCGCGCTTCAACCTGACACGCTGAAACCCCTCACCCTCCCAGGCTTCGCCTGGGCCCCTCCCTCTCTCTCTGGGAGAGGGTCCCTAAGAGGCCGCCCCATCTGTCGCAAACCTGAGACACCCCGCGCCCGTCTCCGCCGCGCCCCCGCGCCACATCAAAAATCCGGGCGCAACCTCCTCCCCATGACGCCGAACACGGCGCGACGGAGGAAACCATGACCAAGCCCGCGTTCATCGACTCGCTATCCCGCCCGCCGTTCAAGGCGCGCTACGACAACTTCATCGGCGGCCAGTGGGTCGCCCCGGCCGACGGCCGCTATTTCGACAACGCCTCGCCGATCACCGGCCGCAAGGTCTGCGAGATCGCCCGCTCGCAGGCGGTCGACGTCGAGCGCGCCCTGGACGCCGCCCACGCCGCCAAGGACGCCTGGGGCAGGACGAGCGTCGCCGAGCGTTCGCGGATCCTGCTGAGGATCGCCGACCGCATGGAGGAGAACCTCGCCGTCCTGGCCAACGCCGAGACCTGGGACAACGGCAAGCCGATCCGCGAGACCACGGCCGCGGACCTGCCGCTGGCCATCGACCACTTCCGCTACTTCGCCGGCTGCCTGCGCAGCCAGGAAGGCTCGATCTCCGAGATCGACCACGACACCATCGCCTACCACTTCCACGAGCCGCTGGGCGTGGTCGGCCAGATCATCCCGTGGAACTTCCCGCTGCTGATGGCCTGCTGGAAGCTGGCCCCGGCCATCGCGGCCGGCAACTGCGTGGTGCTGAAACCCGCCGAGCAGACCCCGGCCTCGATCATGGTGCTGTTCGAGCTGATCGGCGACTTGCTGCCGCCCGGCGTGGTCAATGTCGTCAACGGCTTTGGCCTGGAGGCCGGCAAGCCGCTGGCGTCGAGCCCGCGCATCGCCAAGATCGCCTTCACCGGCGAGACGTCCACCGGGCGCCTGATCATGCAGTACGCCAGCCAGAACCTGATCCCGGTGACGCTGGAGCTGGGCGGCAAGTCGCCCAACATCTTCTTCGCCGACGTGGCCGCCGAGGACGACGACTTCCTCGACAAGGCGCTCGAGGGCTTTGCGATGTTCGCCCTGAACCAGGGCGAGGTCTGCACCTGCCCCAGCCGCGCCCTGGTGCAGAAGTCGATCTACGACCGGTTCATGGAGAAGGCCCTCAAGCGCGTGCAGGCGGTGGTGCAGGGCAATCCGCTGGATCCCTCGACCATGATCGGCGCCCAGGCCTCCGAGGAGCAGCTGAACAAGATCCTCGGCTACATGGACGTGGGCCGCAACGAAGGCGCCCGGCTGCTGACCGGCGGCTCGCGCACCGTGCTGCCGGGCCAGCTGGCCGACGGCTTCTATGTCGAGCCGACGGTGTTCGAGGGCCACAACAAGATGCGGATCTTCCAGGAGGAAATCTTCGGCCCCGTCCTGGCCGTGACCACCTTCGAGACGGAAGAGGAGGCGCTGGAGATCGCCAACGACACCGCTTTTGGTCTCGGCGCCGGGGTGTGGACCCGCGATGGCTCGCGCGCCTACCGCTTCGGGCGCGGCATCCAGGCCGGCCGGGTGTGGACCAATTGCTACCACGCCTATCCCGCCCACGCCGCCTTCGGCGGCTACAAGCAGTCGGGCGTGGGACGCGAGACCCACAAGATGATGCTCGACCACTACCAGCAGACCAAGAACCTGCTGGTCAGCTACAGCGCCAAGGCGCTGGGTTTCTTCTAGGGGGGCGCTACCTAGCTCCCGTCATTCCCGCCCGTGTGGCGGGAACCCCTCTATCCGCCGCAGGTGCAGAAGGGGCGGCGCGCCGAGCGCGCCGCTTGCTCCCCCCGTGCGGGCTGAACCAGGGTTTCCCGCCACGAGGGCGGGAATGACGGGCTGATAGGGTGGGCTCTAGCGGCCTCAAAACCGACAAATCGAACAAGACCAGAATTCTGCCGCACGAAACAGAATTGGTCTTCTTGCGCGGGAGGCGGCGCTTCGCATACTCCCGCTCGCAAGACGACGACTGACGCAGCGGCAACATCGCTGGCGACGACAAGATCGACTGAAGAGACGTTAGGGAGACGCGTGGTGAGCGACGGACAGCTGTTTCCGGTTCCGGAAGACTGGGCGGGCAAGGCCCATATCGACGCCGCCGCCTATGAGGCCGCCGTGGCCCGGGTCGAGAGCGATCCCGAAGGCTACTGGCGCGATCTCGCCGCCCGTCTCGACTGGATCAAGGCGCCGACCAGGATCAAGGACGTCTCCTACGCCAAGGACGACTTCCGCATCCGCTGGTACGAGGACGGGGTGCTGAACGTCAGCGCCAACTGCATCGACCGCCATCTGCCGCATCGCAAGGACGACGTCGCCCTGATCTTCGAGGGCGACGAGCCGGGCGTCTCCGACAAGATCACCTACGGCCAGCTGCACGACCAGGTCTGCCGCATGGCCAATGTGCTGAAAGACCTGGGCGCCAGGAAGGGCGACCGGATCACCATCTACCTGCCGATGACGCCCGTGGCCGCGATCGCGATGCTGGCCTGCGCCCGCATCGGCGCCATCCACTCCGTCGTGTTCGGCGGCTTCTCTCCCGACAGCATCGCCGGCCGCATCCAGGACTGCGACTCGCGCCTGGTGATCACCGCAGACCAGGGCTGTCGCGGCGGCAAGAAGGTGCCGCTGAAGGCCAATATCGACGAGGCCCTGCTGCAATGCCCGCAGGTCGAGAAGGTGCTGATGGTCCGCTGGACCGGCGCCGACGTGCCGGTGGTCGAAGGCCGCGACGTGATCTGGAACGACGTCAGGGACGCCGCCTCGCCTGTTTGCGAACCCGAGCCGATGAACGCCGAGGACCCGCTGTTCATCCTCTACACCTCGGGCTCGACGGGTAAGCCCAAGGGCGTGCTGCACACCACCGGCGGCTACCTGGCCTGGGCCAGCTGGACCTTCGAGTCGGTCTTCGACTATCGCCCCGGCGAGATCTTCTGGTGCACGGCCGACGTGGGCTGGGTCACTGGCCACAGCTACGTGGTCTACGGCCCGCTGGCCAACGGCGGGACCAGCCTGATCTTCGAGGGCGTGCCCAACTATCCGACCCCGTCGCGCTTCTGGGAGGTGGTCGACAAGCACAAGGTAGAGATCTTCTACACCGCGCCCACGGCCCTGCGCGCCCTGATGCGCGAGGGCGACGAGCACGTTCTCAAGAACGACCTGTCGTCGCTGCGCCTGCTGGGCAGCGTCGGCGAACCGATCAATCCGGAAGCCTGGCTCTGGTATCACCGCGTGGTCGGCAAGGACCGCCTGCCGATCGTCGACACCTGGTGGCAGACCGAGACGGGCGGGATCCTCGTTTCGCCCCTGCCGGGCGCCACGGCCCTGAAGCCGGGCTCGGCCACCAAGCCGCTGCCGGGCGTGAAGCTGCAACTGGTCGACGCCGAGGGCGCGGTTCTGGAGGGGGCGACCGAGGGCAATCTCGTCATCACCGACAGCTGGCCGGGCCAGATGCGCACGGTCTATGGCGATCACCAGCGCTTCTTCGAGACCTATTTCTCGACCTATCCCGGCAAGTACTTCACCGGCGACGGCTGCAAGCGCGACGCCGACGGCTACTACTGGATCACCGGCCGGGTCGACGACGTCATCAACGTCTCGGGCCACCGCCTGGGCACCGCCGAGATCGAGAGCGCGCTTGTCGCCCACGAGGCCGTCGCCGAGGCCGCGGTGGTCGGCTATCCGCACGACATCAAGGGCCAGGGCGTCTACGCCTACGTCACCCTGAAGGCCGACGCGACGCCAACGGAGGAACTGCGCAAGCAGCTGGTCCTCTGGGTCCGCCACGAGATCGGCCCCTTCGCCGCGCCCGACGTCCTGCAATGGGCCCCCGGCCTGCCCAAGACCCGCTCGGGCAAGATCATGCGCCGCATCCTGCGCAAGATCGCCGAGAACGCGGTCGACGCGCTGGGGGACACCTCGACGCTCGCCGATCCGTCGGTGGTCGACGACCTGGTGCGCAACCGTGCGGGGGCGAAGGCGGCTTAAAAGCTTCCTAACTCCCGTCATTCCCGCCCTTGTGGCGGGAACCCCTGGTTCCGTTCGCACGTGAAGCGCAAGCGGACTGCTGAGCAGTCCGCCCCTCCCGCCCTTGCGGCTGACAGAGGGTTTCCCGCCACAAGGGCGGGAATGACGGGAAGGAAGGGCGGGGAATGGGCGCGCCTGCTGTGATCCCCACGCCCTAGCCTCATCCCGCGCCAGGGTTTATACGCGCGGCCATGTTTGAAGGCCTCTCCCCCCTCGCCCGTGAAGCCCGCTCCTGGCCGTTCGAGCAGGCGCGCGCCACCATCGCCCGCGTCCTGCGCGTGCGCCTCCCCGACCGCGCCGACCAGGAGGCCGCCAAGGCCCTGATCGACGCCGGCAAGGCCGACGAGGCGGTGAAAGCCTATCCGGCCCTGTCCAAGGCCGTGATCTTCGAGACCGGCTATGGTCCGTCGGGCCTGCCGCACCTGGGCACCTTCGGCGAGGTGGCGCGCACGACCATGGTGCGCCAAGCCTTCCGCGCGCTGGTCGACGACCACATCCCCACGCGCCTGATCGCCTTCAGCGACGACATGGACGGCCTGCGCAAGGTGCCGGACAACATCGAGAACAAGCAGCCGCTGATCGAGGACCTGGGCAAGCCGCTGACCGTCGTCCGCGACCCCTTCGGCACCCACGACAGCTTCGGCGCCCACAACAACGCCCGCCTGCGCGCCTTCCTCGACGGCTTCGGCTTCGAGTACGAGTTCGTCTCGTCGACCGAATGCTACAAGGGCGGCCTGTTCGACGAGACCCTGCTGACGGCGCTCGCCCGCTTCGACGCCATCCAGAAGGTCATGCTGCCGACCCTGGGCGAGGAGCGCCGGGCCACCTATTCGCCGTTCCTTCCCGTGAGCCCGACCACCGGCAAGGTGCTCCAGGTCCCGACCCTGGAACGCAACGTCGAGAAGGGCACGATCGTCTTCGAGGACGAGGATGGCAGCAAGGTCGAGGTCCCGGTCACCGGCGGCCACGTGAAGATGCAGTGGAAGCCCGACTGGGCCATGCGCTGGACCGCCCTGGGCGTCGACTACGAGATGAGCGGCAAGGACCTGATCGACTCGGTCAAGGCCTCCAGCGCCATCTGCAAGGCCCTGGGCGGGGTTCCGCCGGAAGGCTTCAACTACGAGCTCTTCCTGGACGAGAACAACCAGAAGATCTCCAAGTCCAAGGGCAACGGCCTGTCGATGGAGGACTGGCTGCGCTACGGCGCGCCGGAGAGCCTGTCATACTACATGTTCCAGAGCCCCAAGTCGGCCAAGAAGCTGTATTTCGACGTCATCCCCAAGGCGACGGACGAGTACCTGCAGCAGCTGGACGCCTTCGGCCGCCAGGAGCCGGCCAAGCAGCTGGACAACCCGGTCTGGCACATCCACGCCGGCAAGCCGCCGGAGCAGGGCTCGCCGGTGTCGTTCAGCCTGATGCTGAACCTGGTGTCGGCGGCCGACGCCTCGACCAAGGAGATCCTCTGGGGCTTCCTGTCGCGCTACATCCCGGGCGCGTCGGCGGAGACCCAGCCGTTGCTCGACCGCCTGGCCGGCTACGCGATCAACTACTACGAGGACTTCGTGAAGCCCACGAAGACCTTCCGCGCCCCCACCGACGTGGAGCGCGCCGCGATCCTCGACCTGCTGGCCAAGCTGAAGGCCATGCCGGCCGGAACCCAGGACGCCGAGCTGATCCAGAACGAGGTGTTCGAGGTCGGCAAGGCCCACGGCTTCGACCCGCTGCGCGCCTGGTTCCAGGCCCTCTACGAAGTGCTGCTGGGCCAGAGCCAGGGCCCGCGCTTCGGCTCGTTCGCGGCGATCTTCGGCATCGACCGCACGATCGCCCTGATCGAGGAGAAGCTGGGCTGAGATAAACCCTCTCCCTGTGGGAGAGGTGTCCGCGGAGCGGACGGAGAGGGGTGTATCTCGGCAGCTGGTTGACGTCAGCGGAGGCTGAAAACGTCCCCCCTCCGGCCCTCCGGGCCACCTCCCCCAGAGGGGGAGGATCTACAGCGGCCTGCGACACCGTGCCTCGTTTCATGAACGGAATCTGAATTTCGAATTAAGGGTTTGTGCGAACTTCGGAGTCTAGCCTGGGAACCATCAGAACCAGGAATAGTCCGATGGCTTCCTTCACCCTTCGCCCGCACGACCGTTCGGAATTCGACTCCCTGATCGGCGGCATCGCTTCGCAGTTCCCCGGCGCCCGCATCGAGGCCGCCCACAACGACACCTGGGCCTCCTACCGGGTCGACGTGTCGTGCGAGGATCCCCGCGCCGCCGCCCTGCGCGACTGGCTCAACGGCCACCACGCCGACTGCCCGCGCACCTGAGGCGAGCGTTCCCCGATAAGTGCGAAGCGGTTATCGGATGAAGAAGTGCTCGAAAGAAAGGCCGGGTCAGGCCGTTACTGGCTGACCCACTGCACGCAGGCGACCCAGGCCACCGTCATGCGGTCGAGCGTCCGGTCGTCGCCGTCGCGCAGCACCGAGGTCAGCTCGATCGTCCGGGCCGTCAGCCGGCCCAGTTCCCTGATCAGCACCTCGCCGTTCGTGGTCATCACCACCACCCGGTCGCCGCGCCGGGGCTCGGCCGTGGCCGAGACCAGAAGCCGGTCGCCGTCGCGATAGACCGGCGCCAGGGCGTCGCCCTCGACCTCCAGGGCGTAGAGCCCGTCCTCCCGCGGCCCGGGAAGCTCCATCTCCTCCCAGCCCGCCCCGCGCGGCGCGCCGGCCTCGTCGAAAAGGCCCGGCGCGGCGCGGGCCTGGCCGATCAGCGGAATGCCCGCCCGCTTGCCCTGGGCGCTTTCGGTCAGGGCCGCGAACTCCGAAAAGCCCACGCCCGTGGCTTCCAGCACCTTGGCCAGGCTCTCGGTCGAGGGCCAGCGGGGGCGCGTGTCGACGTCGCCGCGCTTGGAACGGTTGAAGGCGGTGGGGTCCAGGCCGGCCAGCTTGGCCATGGCCGAGGGGCTCATGTCGAAGCGCTTGGCCAGGGCGTCGATCGCGGTCCACAGTTCGGCGTGCGAGAGCATCGGGTCCTCCACACGTCCAAGTGACGGGACCGCAAGGAAATTAAGCCCCCGCCATAGGAATGTAAACCTATGCCCCAAGGTCAAGGTTGACGTTTACGTAAGCGTTGACGTTCCGCAAGGTCCGGTCTAGCGTGAACGGCGATAACCAATGACCCGGCCGGGAAGGCCGGCCGCACCCTGGGAGGGTACCGATGGCAGCCGATCTTCGACGTCCCGAGCGCACGTTCTCGATCCGTCAGCTGTGCAACGAATTCAAAGCCACGCCCCGGGCGCTGCGCTTCTACGAGGACAAGGGCCTGCTGACGCCGGCGCGCGAAGGCCTCAACCGCGTCTATTCCCACAAGGACCGCGTCCGCCTGCAGCTGATCCTGCGCGGCAAGCGCGTGGGCCTGTCGCTGTCGGAAATCCGCGAACTGCTCGACCTCTATGACGAGAACGACGACGGCGCGGCCCAGATGGCCCGGTCGCTGAAGAAGTTCCGCGAGCGCGCTTCGGCCCTCGAGCAGCAGCGCGAGGACATCGACGGCGCCCTGATCGAGCTGCGCGAAGCCTGCGACCGCCTGGAGAAGCGCCTGGCCGAGATCCGCCCCGACCTGCTGCCGCGCTCGGCCGACTACGAGCAGCTGCTGCGCGCCCGCCTCGACGGCGCCGAAATGGCGCTCGGCAAGTAAGGCCAGAAACACTCAAGGCCGCGCCCGTTTCCGCCAAGACCGGCGGGGCGGGCGGGCCTTGGTTCCACCTCCCCGATCCGACCCATCAGGACTGCTTTAAATGACCTATCAGCCGCCCGTTCGCGATCACATGTTCCTGCTGCGCGACGTGCTCAACATCGAGCAGTACGGCGCCCTGCCGGCCTTCGCCGACGCCTCGATCGACGTCGTCGAGCAGATCGTCGAGGGCGCGGCCCAGTTCACCGGCGAGGTCCTGGCCCCGCTGAACAGCATCGGCGACAAGACCGGCTGCAAGCTGGACCCGGTCACCAACACCGTCACCACCCCGCCGGGCTTCAAGGAGGCCTACAAGGCCCTGTGCGAAGGCGGCTGGACGGGCCTCGGCTCGGATCCGACCTATGGCGGCCAGGGCCTGCCGCACGTCGTGAACCTGTCGTTCTCGGAAATGTCGAGCAGCGCCAACATGGCCTTCTCGATGTATCCGGGCCTGGCCCACGGCGCCTATTCGGCCATCCACACCGGCGGCACCGACGCGCAGAAAGAGACCTACCTGCCCAAGATGATCACGGGCGAGTGGACCGGCACCATGAACCTGACCGAGCCGCACTGCGGCACGGACCTCGGTTTGCTGCGCACCAAGGCCGTCCCGCAGGCGGACGGCAGCTACAAGATCACCGGCCAGAAGATCTGGATCAGCGCCGGCGAGCACGACATGTCGGACAACATCGTCCACCTGGTGCTGGCCCGCATCGAGGGCGCCCCGGCCGGCGTGAAGGGCATCAGCCTGTTCATCGTGCCGAAGTTCTTCCCCAAGGAAGACGGCTCGGTCGGCGCGCGTAACGAGGGCGCCAAGTGCGTGGGCCTCGAAGAGAAGATGGGCATCCACGGCAACGCCACCTGCGTCATGCAGTACGACGACGCCGAGGGCTACCTGATCGGTGAAGAGAACAGCGGCCTGAAGCTGATGTTCGTGATGATGAACGAGGCCCGCCTGGGCGTCGGCCTGCAAGGCGTGGCCCAGGCCGAAGCGGCCAACCAGGCCGCTGTCGCCTTCGCCAAGGACCGCCTGCAGGGCCGCTCGCTGACGGGCCCGAAGAACGCCGACGGCCCGGCCGATCCGATTATCGTCCACCCCGACGTGCGTCGCCTGCTGCTGGAGAACAAGGCCATCATCGAAGGCGGCCGCGCCTTCCTGTTCTGGACCGCCCTGCACGGCGACCTGGCCCACGCCCACCCGGATGAAGCGGTGCGCACCAAGGCCGAGGACTACATGGGCCTGCTGACGCCGGTGCTGAAGGGCTACCTGACCGACCGCGGCTTCCAGGTCTGCTCGAACGCGGTGCAGGTGCACGGCGGCTCGGGCTTCACCGAGCACTTCCCGGTCAGCCAGTACCTGCGCGACTGCCGCATCGCCCTGATCTATGAAGGCACCAACGGCGTGCAGGCCCTCGACCTGGTCGGCCGCAAGCTGGCGGCCAAGGGCGGCCGCGGCGTGATGACCTTCTTCCAGGAAATCGACCAGTTCGTCGGCGAGAACGACGGCGACGCCGAGCTGAAGCCGTTCATCGACGCCCTGGCGGCGACCAAGGCCCAGCTGCAGGACGGCACCATGTGGCTGATGCAGAACGGCCTGCAGAACCCCGACAACGCGGGCGCGGCCTCGACCGACTACATGCACCTCTTCGGCCTGACCGGCCTGGCCTACATGTGGGCCCTGATGGTCAAGTCGGCCAACGCCAAGATCGCCGAAGGCTCCACCGACCCGTTCTTCACGACCAAGGTGGCGACCGCGCGATATTTCATCGAGCGGGTCTTGCCTGACGCAGGGGCGCATCTGGCCAAACTGAAGACCGGCTCGGCGACCCTGATGGCGCTGCCCGCGGAGGCTTTCTGATCATGAGCGTGCTCGACGTCGCAAAACCCGCCTTCATGGCCGAAGAAGACATCGTGATCTTCGAGGACGCGGTGGGCAAGTTCTTCGACGAGCACGCGCCTGAAAACGTCGTGGCGACCTGGCGCAAGAACCACTGCGTCGATCGTTCGATGTGGAACAAGGCGGGGGAGGCCGGTCTGCTCGGCCTCTCCACGCCTGAGGAATACGGCGGCTCCGGCGGCGACTATCGCCACGAGGTCGTGCTGATGGAACAGCTGGGCAAGAAGGGCGTCGACGGCTTCGGCGCCAGCCTGCACAACGCCATCGTCATGCCGTACATCTTCCACTACGGCACCGAGGAGCAGAAGCAGCGGTGGCTGCCGCGCCTGTCGACCGGCGAGCTGGTCGGCGCGATCGCCATGACCGAGCCGGGCGCCGGCTCCGACCTGCAAGGCGTCAAGACGTCGGCCAAGAAGGTCGGCAACCAGTACGTCGTCAACGGCTCCAAGACCTTCATCACCAACGGCCAGACGGCCAATCTGATCATCGTCGTCGCCAAGACCGATCCGGCCGGCGGCGCCCGCGGCACCAGCCTGGTGGTCGTCGAGACCGACGGCGCCGAAGGCTTCGAGCGCGGCCGCAACCTCGACAAGCTGGGCCACGAGGCCCAGGACACCTCGGAGCTGTTCTTCAACGACGTGAAGATCCCGACCGAGAACCTGCTCGGGACCGAGGAAGGCCAGGGCTTCTTCCAGCTGATGGCCCAGCTGCCGCAGGAGCGGCTGAACATCGCCGTGCAGGGCATGGCCACCATCGAGCGGGCGCTGGAGCTGACCATCGCCTACGTCAAGGAACGCCAGGCGTTCGGCAAGCCGATCATCGCCTTCCAGAACACCCAGTTCGTGCTGGCCGAGTGCAAGACCGAGGCGACCGTCGCCAAGGTGTTCGTCAACCACTGCATCGAGCGCCACCTGAAGGGCGACCTCGACGCCTCGACGGCCTCGATGGCCAAGTACTGGGTTACGGACCTGGAGAACAAGATCGTCGACCGCTGCCTGCAGCTGTTCGGCGGCTACGGCTTCATGAACGAGTACCCGATCGCCCGGATGTACAAGGACAGCCGCGTCCAGCGCATCTACGGCGGCACCAACGAGATCATGAAGCTGCTGATCGCGAGGACGCTCTGATGATGTTCGCCGACGCTCCGCCCCCGCCGCCCAACGATACGGCCCGCTCGGCCGTGGTCTGCGTCAAGGCCGAGGGCCGCCGCCCGCTTCAGTTCTCCGGCAAGCTGGAGGGCAAGCGCCCGCAGCCCGGCGCCTTCGACCTGCCGCTCAAGCCGGGCGTGGAGCAGTGCAACAACCTGCTGCGCTCCAAGATCGCCACCTGGACGCTGACGGTGAACACGCCGGGCTTCACGCCCTGCCGCCTGCCGGCGCCGGAGTTTGGCCAGCGCGTCGTCTATTCGGCCAAGGCTTCGGCGCGGGGCCTCTCCTGCGCGCCGATCCACAAGTCGCCGATCGGGACCTGGAAGAAGTAGCATGTCGACCCACGTCGCCATCGTCGACTGGAAGCTGGAGGCCGGGGCGGACTTTCCCAGGGGCCGCTACAGCCGCGCCCATACCCTGTCGTTCGACGGCGGGGTGACGGCGCTCGGCTCGGCTTCGCCGTCGGTGGTGCCGCTGCCCTGGTCGGATCCGGCGGGCGTCGATCCCGAGGAGATGTTCGTGGCGGCGCTGGCGTCCTGCCACATGCTGACCTTCCTCGATCTGGCCCGCCGCGCCGGCTTCTTCATCAGCGCCTATCGCGACAGGGCCGAAGGCGCGATGACCCGGAACGAGCATGGCGCTCACTGGGTTAGCCATGTCGCCCTTCGCCCCGACATCGTCTTCGAGGGCGACGCGCCCGACGAAGCCAAGCTGGCGGCCCTGCACGAGGCCGCCCACCACGCCTGTTTCATCGCCAACTCGGTCCGGACGGATGTCCGGGTCGAGCCGGCGGTCCAAGAATCCCGTTTGGGAACAACGATTTAAAAGATCGCAGGAAGGAGCCATTCAATGGCCGACGCTTACATCTTCGACGCCGTGCGCACCCCGCGCGGCAAGGGCAAGAAGGACGGCTCTCTGCACGAGATCACCGCCCTGTCGCTGGCCAGCCAGGTGCTGGAAGCCATCCGCGACCGCAACGGCCTGGACACCTCCAAGGTCGACGACGTCGTCCTGGGCTGCGTGGCCCCGGTGGGCGAGCAGGGTTCGGACATCGCCCGCACCGCGGTGCTGACGGCCGACTACGCCGAGAACGTCGCCGGCGTGCAGATCAACCGCTTCTGCGCCTCGGGCCTGGAAGCCGTGAACATGGCCGCGGCCAAGGTCATCTCGGGTGAAGCCGACCTGACCATCGGCGGCGGCGTCGAGAGCATGAGCCGCGTGCCGATGGGCAGCGACGGCGGCGCCTGGCCGACCGACCCGTCGTCGGCCTTCAAGACCTACTTCATGCCGCAGGGCGTGTCGGCCGACCTGATCGCCACGCTCTACGGCTTCTCGCGCGACGACGTCGACGCCTACGCCGTCGAGAGCCAGCGCCGCGCCGCCCAGTCGTGGGCCGAGGGCCGCTTCTCCAAGTCGGTGGTGCCGGTGAAGGACCAGCTGGGCCTCAACATCCTGAGCCACGACGAGACCGTCCGCGCCTCGACCACCATGCAGACCCTGGCCTCGCTGAACGCCTCGTTCACGGGCATGGGCGAGATGGCCTTCGATGCGGTCGCCACCCAGCGCTACCCGCAGGTCGAGCGCATGACCCACGTGCACCACGCGGGCAACAGCTCGGGCATCGTCGACGGCGCCGCCGGCGTGCTGATCGGCACCAAGGAGATGGGCGACGCGCTCGGCCTCAAGGCCCGCGCCCGCATCAAGGGCATGGCCTCGATCGGTTCGGAGCCGTCGATCATGCTGACGGGCCCCTCGCTGGTCACCGAGAAGCTGCTCAAGAAGCTCGGCATGGAAGTCGGCGACATCGACCTCTACGAGCTGAACGAAGCCTTCGCGGCCGTCGTCCTGCGCATGATGCAGGCGCTGGACATCCCGCACGACAAGATGAACGTCAACGGCGGCGCCATCGCCATGGGCCACCCGCTGGGCGCCACCGGCGCGATGATCCTGGGCACCATGGTCGACGAGCTGGAACGCTCCGACAAGGAAACCGCCCTGATCACCCTGTGCGTCGGCGCCGGCATGGGCACCGCCACGGTCATCGAACGCGTCTGATCCAAGCACAGATCGTCATCCCGGACGGCCGTAGGCCGATCCGGGACCCAGGGGCCGGCGCACTGCGGTTCACCTGGGTCCCGGCTCTCCGCTTCGCTACGGCCGGGATGACGACCCAAATTCTGAAGGACTAGTCCACATGGAAAACTTCAAGATCGAGGTCGACGGCGACGGCATCGCCCTGGTCACCTTCGACGTCCCCGGCCGTTCGATGAACACCCTGACCGCCTCGGTGATCAAGGAAGTCGGCGAGCTGGTCGAGCGCATCAAGACCGACGCGGCGATCAAGGGCGCGGTCATCACCTCGGGCAAGACCACCGGCTTCTGCGCCGGCGCTGACCTGGGTGAACTGGGCGGCGAAGGCGGCCTGGGCGGTGGCGACTTGCAAGCCGCGTTCGACGCCGGCTTCGCGCTGAACAAGGCCTTCCGCGCCCTGGAAACCGGCGGCAAGCCGATCGCCGCGGCGATCAACGGCCTGGCGCTCGGCGGCGGCCTGGAATTCGTCCTGGCTACCCACTACCGCGTGGTCGCCGACCTGCCGAAGCTGCAACTCGGTCTGCCGGAAGCCAAGGTCGGCCTGCTGCCGGGCGGCGGCGGCACCCAGCGCCTGACGCGCCTGATGGGCGTGATGGCCGCCGCGCCGTACCTCCTGGAAGGCAAGTCGATGAAGCCGGCCGAGGCCCTGGGCCTCAAGGTCGTGCACGAGGTCGTGCCGGCCGGTACGGAAGTCGAGGCCGCCAAGACCTGGATCAAGACCAAGGGCGACCCCGTCGCGCCGTGGGACAAGAAGGACTTCAAGATCCCCGGCGGCGGCCCCTACACCCCGACCGGCGCCCAGGTGTTCATCATGGGCAACGCCATGCTGCGCAAGAACACCTACGGCAACTACCCGGCCCAGCAGAACATCATGAAGGCCGTCTATGAAGGCCTCCAGGTTCCGTTCGACGCCGCGATCCGCATCGAGACCCGCTACTTCATCAAGACCCTGATGACGCCGCAGGCCAAGGGCATGATCCGCACCCTGTTCCTCAGCCTGCAAGAGCTGGGCAAGGGCGCGGGCCGTCCGGACGGCGTGCCGCACTACGACGTCAAGAAGGTCGCCGTGCTGGGCGCCGGCATGATGGGCGCGGGCATCGCCTACGTCCAAGCCATGGCCGGCATCGAGACCGTCCTGATCGACCAGTCGCAAGAGGCCGCCGACAAGGGCAAGGGCTACGCCGAGGGCCTGGTCAAGAAGGCCGTCTCGCGCGGCAAGCTGACCCAGGAGAAGGGCGAGGCCATCCTGGCGCTCATCCACCCGACCGCCGACTACGAGAACGTCAAGGGTTCGGACCTGGTCATCGAGGCCGTGTTCGAGAACCGCGACATCAAGGCCGACGTGACCAAGAAGGCCGAGGCCCAGCTGGCCGACACGGCCATCTTCGGCTCCAACACCTCGACCCTGCCGATCACGGGCCTGGCGGAAGCCTCGGTGCGTCCGGCCTCGTTCATCGGCATCCACTTCTTCTCGCCGGTCGACAAGATGGGCCTGGTCGAGATCATCATGGGCGAGAAGACCAGCCAGGAAGCCCTGGCCAAGTCGATCGACTACGTCCTGAAGATCAAGAAGACCCCGATCGTCGTCAACGACAGCCGCGGCTTCTACACGTCGCGCTGCTTCGGCACCTTCGTGCAGGAAGGCATGGAGCTGCTCAGCGACGGCATCGCGCCGGCGATCATCGACAATGTCGGCCGCGCCACCGGCATGCCGCGCGGCCCGCTGGAAATGCACGACGACGTCGCGCTGGACCTGTCGCACAAGATCGCCGTCCAGACGAAGAAGGACCTCGGCGACAAGTACGAGGAGCGTCCGTTCACCGCGATCATCGCCAAGATGGTCGAGGACCTGGGCCGCTACGGCCGCAAGAACGGCAAGGGCTTCTACGATTATCCGGAAAACGGCCCCAAGACCCTGTGGCCGGGCCTGTCGGACCTCGTCGAAGTGACCGTCAAGGACGCCGACAAGGCGCTGATCGAACAGATCCGCACCCGCCTGCTGTACCGCCAGGCCGTCGAGGCCGCGCGTTGCTTCGAGGAAGGCGTGATCACCGATCCGCGCGAAGCCGACGTCGGCGCGATCCTGGGCTGGGGCTTCGCGCCCTGGACCGGCGGTCCGATCAGCCTGATCGACGGCGTGGGCGTGGCCAAGTTCGTCGAGACCCTCGACCAGCTGGCGGCGTCCTACGGCTCGCGCTTCACCCCGCCGGCCCTGCTGCGCGAGATGGCCGCCAAGGGCGAGACCTTCTACGGCCGCTTTGGCGTGAAGGAGAAGGCGGCCGCTTAAGGTTCGCTTTCGCCCTCCAGGCGAAATAAGGAGGCCCGGCGGCGACGCCGGGCCTTTTTCTTTGCGCCGCCGCATCAATGCCGCCATCGCCGCGCCCCATCGCCCCACTACCTCGACGTCGGTCGCGCGTTGGTCGCGGCAAGCAGGGATTTGGGATGGCCGGCAGGCGATCGACAGTTCGCCGGAAAAGGCCTTTCACCCTCGCCCTGATCGTGGCGAGCGGCCTGCACGTTCTGCTGGGCGTGGGGCTGCTGGCGGGGATCAAGGTCATGCCGCCGCTGGTCGAGCAGACCCTGATCGTCGACCTGGTGGACGTGGCCCCGCCGCCGGCGCCCCGGGTGGAGGCGCCCGCCGCGCCCGTCCCGACGCCTTCCGCGCCCAAGGCCCCGCCGGCCCGCGCCGCCGCGCCGCCGCCTCCGGCCCAGGTCGCGACTGCTCCCGCGCCGAGCCCGGCCCCGGCCGCGCCGCCCGCGCCCCGCGGCGCCACGGCCCCGCCCGGCTTCAAGTCGCGCGGAACGCCCACGCCTGGCGGGGATGACCTGCGCACCGCCGCCCGCGAAGGCGGGGGCTGCAACCATGCCGACCTCTACCGCCTGACCAAGGCCGAACGCGCCGCCTGCGACGACAAGCTGGGCGTCAAGTCGCGCGATGCGCCGATGTACGCGGTGATCGACCAGGCCAAGAAGGACTTCTTCGACGGCGCCTGCAAGAAGGACGACGAGTGGTGCCTCTACCGCACGGGGCAGGGGCCCTATCCGGGCCTGCTGGCCCTGATGAAGAAGAAAAAGGACGAGTGGTGAGGGGGGACGTTTTCAGCTTTCGAGGAGGCGGACGGCCATCAGCGACTTCCTCCTCCGTCGGCTTTGCCGACACCTCCCCCTTGAGGGCGAGGATCTTTGGGAACGAAAAAGGGCGGCCCTCGCGAGCCGCCCTTTCCGTGTTTCAACCAGACCCCGCGCCTAGAAGCGCTTGCTGACGCTCAGGTACAGGCGACGCTCGACTTCCAGGCCGGCGCTCTGGCGCTGGCGGCTGTCGCCGAGGTTCTGGCCGCTGAGGGCCACGGTGACGTCGCCCTCGAAGGTGCGGGCCACGCGGCCGCCGATCGCCGCATAGGCGTCGATGTCCACCAGGCGCGGATTGGCGCCGACGGCGTACAGGGCATAGGCCTGATGGTCGCCGACCAGGGTGACGAAGGCGTCGGCCGTCCACGGACCGCCGGTCCAGCCCAGGGCCACGTTGCCGCGGTTCTCCGGCGTGGTCGCGCCGAAGGCGGCCGAGCGCAGGACCGGCGAGAAGCCGGCCAGCGGCTCGTCGTCGACCTCGGTGTGGGTCCAGTCGGCGTTCCAGCGGAAGCCGGCGGCCAGTTCGCCCGAGGCGGCCAGCTCGAAGCCGGTCATCTTGCTCTCGCCGATGTTGCGATAGCTGAGCACCGGCAGGCTGACGGGCGTGGGGGCCACGTCGATCTGGGCCGAGGTCGGCTGGCCCTTCACGTCCTGCGTCTTCTGCACGAAGGCCTTGGCGCTGACCTGGGCCTTGAGGGCGGGCAGGGCGCGTTCGTAGGTCAGCTGGTAGTTGGTGACGATCGCCGGTTCCAGGGTCGGGTTGCCGGCCAGGCCCAGGGTATAGGGGCCGACGCTGACGCGGGCCTGCAGGGCGCCCAGGTCAACGAGGGTCGGCACCTGCACGCCGCGGGCGGCGCTGGCCTTGAAGGTGTCGGCGTCGGTGGCGCGCCAGACGAGGCCGAGGTTCCACGACGGCTCCTCGATCTTGCGATCCCAGTAGCCGTTGCCCAGCGGCGGCGAGCCGGCCGGGAAGGCGCCCTCGCGCGACAGGTCAAGGCTGTCGTAGCGGCCGGCGGCGGTGAAGGCGAGCTTGTCGGTGATCGCCCAGTTCCACATCGCCGAGGCCGACAGCACGTCGTAGCTGACCTCCGCGCCGCCGATCGGGGCGGTGTTGACCTCGTTGTGACGGTATTCGCCGCCGAGGCGGATGGTGTGCTTCGCGCCGATCTTGAACAGGTCCTGGGCCGAGACGACCGTGATCTTGTTCTCGAACCGCGCCTGCTGGCCGAGGATCACGTGCTTGGCGGTCAGGTCGTTCTGGTAGGCGGAGAGCTGCAGCTGGCCGACCTGGGTCTCGGCGGTCAGCGTGCCCTTCAGCGAGCCCGTCAGGTACTTGCTGGGCGAGTAGGCGTAGTTGGACAGCATGTCGCTGACCTGGACGTTCGAGTACGAGCCCTCGATGCGCAGCTCGGCCTTGTCGGTCAGCTGGGTGACGGTGTCGAGGTTGGCCGACACGCGCGAGGGTTCATTTTGCTGGCTCTTGGCCACGCCGACGGTGTTGTCGAACTCGTCCGACTTGGCCGCGCCGGCCGAGAAGCGGGCGCTGAAGCGCTCGCCCAGCTTGAACGACTTGGCCAGGGAGACCTCGCCGTAGCGGGCCGAGCCGCCGCGCACGGTGATGTCGCCGGTCTGGTCGAACTTGGGGTTGGCGGTGATGATGTTGACCACGCCGCTGACGGCGTTGAAGCCGAAGAGGGCGCTGTTGGGGCCCTTCACGACCTCGATCTGGCGGATCTCCGACAGCTGCACCGGCAGGGTGGCCCAGGCGGTGTAGCCGTAGTGGTCGAGATAGACCTGGCGGCCGTTGATCAGCACCAGCAGGCGCGGCGACATGGCCTGGTTGTAGCCCCGAACGCTGACGTCGGCGGCGCCGGCGCCCCAGGTCGTCACGTCCAGGCCCGCCACGCGCGAGAGGATGGTCGGCAGGTCGACGGCGCCCGAGCGCTCGATGTCGGCGGCCGAGATGATGGTCATGTCCACCGGCGCTTCGGTCGAGCGCTGCGGCGCGCCCGTGGCGCTGGTGGTGACCGGTTCGTTGAACAGCTGCTCGAGCGAGCCGTAGTCGATCGACTGGGCGTGAGCGGCCGAGGCGGCGGCGACGAGGAGGCCCGCGGAAGCGCCGGCCAGGAGAGTCTTTTTCATCGGGATATCTCTTGTGCTGGCGCGGATCAGACTTCGCGGATCATCATGCGGAAGGCGGACTTGAAGACCGCGCCCACGGCCGCGGCGGCGCCGCGGTTGACGATGATCTCGACCTTCGGGTCGGCCGACACGCTCATGACGCAGGCGCCGCTGGCGGCGCAGGACGCGTCCGAGCCGATGGTGATGATCTTCTTGGCCTTGGCGGCCGCGCCCACAGGGCCGGCGTTGACGCCGGTGGTGACGTAGAGGGCGGCCACGCCGCCCACGCCCGAGACGGCGCCGGCTTCGACCGGCTTGGCCGTCAGGGTCAGCGTGCCGGTGTTGAGGCCGCCGCCGATGGCGGCCATGACGGCGTTCTTCTCGGCGACCGAGGCCGGCTTGGACGGGTCGAACACGACGCCCAGCACGGCCTTGCCGGTGGGACCGTTCTCGAGGAAGGTCAGCGCGCGGCCGGCGATCTGCACGTCCTTGGCGGCGTCGGCATGGGCGCTGAGCGGCGCGACGGCGAGGAGCGCCGCGGCCAGCGCCACGACGGGTTTCTTTTTCGACATTCTGTTGAAATCCCCTGCCCTTTGTTGGGCTTGTGGGCGGGGTGATGGCGCGGCGGATGTAAAGAAGACGTAACGCCGCCCATGTGACGGCGTTATGCAAAATCTTGCACTGGTCGGGTAGTCGACGGATAGACAACTTCAGGTCTGCGCATGACCTTGCGGCAGGCAAGCTCTATGCCTGTCGGCGCGTCATCTTGAGTTGTGTTCGGACAGAATGTCGCAGTCCGCGATTTATTTCGGATCGCCGGGTCCTGGATAGCCGCCTTTCAGATCGCCGCCTCTCAGACCGAAAGCCGTTCGGCGGCGACGCCGGCCGCGCGCAGGGCCGCCAGGCGGGCGAAGGCCAGGGTCAGGGCCTTGCGGCGCGCGCCCGCCAGCGGCGTGACGGGGGCTGCCCGCACCACCGCGCCGCCGAAGCCGTCGGCAACGATCAGGCCCGGCTCCTCCGGCAGGATCCCGTCGGGGAACTGCGGGGCGACGGCGAAGTGGAAGGCGTCGCAATAGGGGGCGTACTCGCCCCACTTGCGGTCGACGCGATAGTCGTCCAGCCCCGACTTCACCTCGACGATGACGATGTCGCCCTTGGGGCCCAGGGCCATCAGGTCGGCCCGGCGGCCGTTGGGCAAGGTCACCTCGGCCAGCGGCGCATAGCCCAGGTCGACCAGCAGCCTTGCCGCGCCGCGGGTGACGGCCAGGGTGGTCTCCGGGCGCCCCATGGCCGCGGGGGTGAGGCTGATGTCAACGACGACGTCCATGGGGCCAGATTGTTCCCTTTTCGTTCGAGTTGCAAGCTTGGCTTTAGGCGTCACTCTGCCGCCGCCGCGAGGGGCGGCGCGTGGAGTGCATCATGATGAACGTCTTCCTGAATCTCTTGCCCATCCTGCTGCTGATCGTCGTCTGGATCATATTCGCGGTGATGATGCGCAAGGGCGGCAAGACCCAGCAGAAGGCGATCGCCACGCAGGACGAGTTGCTGGTCGAGGCCCGCCGCACCAACGCCAACCTGGAGCGCATCGCGCAGTTGCTGGAGGCCCAAGCGGGCGAGGCGCGCCGCCAGGACTGAGCGCCTACTTGCGGGCGTGCTTGGTCACCCGCAGGCGCGAGACGTCGTAGCCCATGGCCTTGGCCCGGTCGGTGAGGTTCTGGGTCAGGCCGGGGGTGGGCTTGTCGCGGGTCAGCAGCCAGAGATAGCGGCCCGAGCCTTCGCCGACGATCGCCCAGCTGTAGTCGTCGGCGTGGTCCAGCACCCAGTAGTCGCCCAGGAAGAACGGCCCGAAGAACGACACCTTCAGCTTGGCGCCGGTGGCCTTGTCGACCACCTTGGCCTTGCCCAGGCTGACCTTCTCGATGCCCTCGGGCCCCCCTTGGCGGCAGGTGTTGCGCACCTCGACCAGGCCGTCGGGGCGCAGTGAGTATTCGGCGGTGACGCCGTCGCAGCCCTTCTCGAAGCGGAAGTCGTAGCGGGCCGCCTCATACCACAGGCCCAGGTACTTGCTCAGCTCCACGCGCTTGGCCGGCTGCGGCGGGCGAGGGTTGCCGGTCGGACCGGCCCCGGCGCAGGCGGCCAGGGCCAGCAGGGCGACGCCGCAGGCGCCGGCGACGGCGAGGCGGATGGCGGCCACCCTCACGCCTCGGGCTGCTGCGGGAAGACCAGCTTCTCGTAGCCCAGGGCCTTCACGCGGGCCAGGGCGGCGCCCTTGGCCGTCTCGTCCATCACCGGCTTGCGCGACAGGAGCCAGACGAAGTTGCCGCCGGGCGTGGCCATGATCGCCCACGAGGCGTCTTCGGCGTGGTCGAGCACCCAGTATTCCTGCTTCTTCAGGCCGCCGAGGAAGTTCATCGAGAACTTGGCGTTCTCGGAGCCGGCGAGGATCTTGCCGCTGGTGTTGAAGGTCTTGGCCTTGCCGCTGGCGCTGTCGCGGCGGCAGACCTGGCGCACCGAAAAGGTTTCGGCGGTCTTGGCCGTGAACTCGGTTGTGGGGGCCTCGCAGTTGCGCTGGCCCGAATTTGGGGTGCGGGCGATCTCGTACCACTTGCCCGAATAGAAGGCCGCCGCCACCGGCTTGGACGGCGGCTGGGCGCCGGCCATGGCCGCCGAGGGGAGGGCGAGCGAGGGGAGGGCCAGGCACGCCGCGAGGGACAGGATCAGGCTTACGCGCATTCCGACACCTTGCTGCTTGGCGGGCTTTGCGCCCTGCTCAAGTTCATCCCCCGAACGGAGGCAAACGCAAGGGGAGGCTGCGGTGTTCCCACGCGCGGGTCGTGCGCAGGGAGCTCGATCCAGGCCCTTCTTCCCGTCATTCCCGCCCTTGTGGCGGGAACCCCTCTTTCAGCCGCAAGGGCGGACGGGGCGGCGCGCCCAGCACGCCGCTTGCGCCTCACGTGAAAGCGGACCCAGGGTTTCCCGCCACAAGGGCGGGAATGACGGGAGAGGAAGGGGCTCCTTCGCCCTATTCCGCGGCGATGGTCACCGGGACGGCGCGGTCCTTGAAGTTGATGGCCTGCAGGTGGCGGATGCCTTCCTCGGCGATGTCGTCGCCGACCATGCGGTCGCCCTCGGCCTTCAGTTCCTCCAGGTCGACATACATGGCGTAGAACGCCTTGGTGCGGTCGGTGATGATGCCGGCGTTGAGCAGGGTCTTCACCAGCACCCGGAAGATGTTGGTCTGTTCCTTCATGTGCTCGCGACGCAGGTCGTCGGTCATGATCTGCCCGTACTCCTCGACCACCTTGTCGGGATCCAGGCCGAACTCGCGATAGAGGTCCAGCTGCTGGTGCGGCGAGACCAGGTTGAACAGCAGGGTCTGGAAGCAGTGGGCCGCCCAGTCCTCGATGATGGCGTGCTCTTCCGGCGACAGCTTGGGCACCGTGCGGTCGGCCCAGATCTTCCCGAACTTGTGGTGGAAGGCCTCGTCGGTCATCACCAGCTGCAGCAGCTTCTTGCCGAGCGGGTCGTGGATTTCCTTGAAGAAGGTGGCGAAGGCGCCCATGGCCAGGCCCTCGACCAGCATCTGCATGCCGATGATCTTCTTGTAGACCTCGGGGGCGGCGATGATCTCGACCAGCAGGCTCTTCAGGGCCGGGCCGCACTCGACCGGCTTGCCCCAGCGGGCCTTGATGTACTTGGCGAACGCGGTGACGTGGCGCGCCTCTTCACGGGTCTGGTTGGCGGCGTATTCCTGCGCGCCCTGGTCCTTCAGCACGTGGCACAGGCTGGCCGACAGGTTCAGCGCGCCCTGCTCGCCGTGCAGGATCGACGAGAAGCTGCGCAGCACCGACTGGTTGATGAAGCGGGTGCGCTGCTTGGGATCGGAGAGGTGGTTGGAGACGTAGTCGGTCGACAGGGCGATGACGAGGTCCTCGGGAACTAGCGGCTGGTTCTCCATGTCGAACGGCTCGTCGAAATCGATATAGGCCTTGTCGAGCGGGTCCCAGAAGTGGTCGTGAGTGGCCGAGATGATCTTGTCGAAGGCGCTCGAGCGGTTTCCGTACCGGTCGAGCTCGAGCATGGACTCGAAGTCGTCGGGCGCCACCGCGTCGTACATGGCGTCCTTGGTGATGTTCTTGTCCGTCACGGTCGGCTCCTCTCCTGTGGCCTCTCGGCTGCTCGACGGGGCCCGTCTGGCGCGGGTCTCTCCTCGAGTGAACACTGTCCACTCAAATTTCCGGTACGGTCAAATTAAAAATGACGATGGCGTCACCTTTGCCGCAGCCGCTTGAACCAGAATGGGAAACCGCGCCATGGCGTTGAACGTCTTTGTGCTGACGGGCGCGGGGGTCTCCGCCGAGAGCGGCCTGGGCACATTCCGCGACGAAGGCGGGGTATGGACGCAGTACGACCTGGCCGAGGTCGCCACGCCCGAGGGCTTCGCCCGCGATCCGGCCAAGGTGCGCGCCTTCTACAACGCCCGCCGGGCCAACCTGGCCGCCGCCGCGCCCAACCCCGCCCACTTCGCCCTGGCGCGGCTGGAGCGCGAGCTGGCGGCGCGGGGCGGGCGGCTCTTCCTGTGCACCCAGAACGTCGACGACCTGCACGAGAAGGCGGGGTCTACCGCCGTCGTCCACATGCATGGCGAGCTGGCCGTCACCCGCTGCCACGCCTGCGAGGCTGTGCGCCCCGATCCTGGGCCGCTGGACGGGGAGGCGGTCTGCGGGTCCTGCGGCGCGGGCGGCATGGCGCGGCCGCACGTGGTGTGGTTCGGCGAGGTCCCGCTGTTCATGGACGAGATCTTCGAGGCCCTGGAGGACAGCGACCTCTTCGTCGCCATCGGCACCTCGGGCTCGGTCTATCCGGCCGCCGGCTTCGTCACCGAGGCGCGGCGGATGGGGATCCGCACCTGCGAGATCAACCTCGAACCCTCCGACAACGCCCGCGCCTTCGACGAGCGGCTTTACGGCCCGGCCGGCGAGGTCGTGCCGGCCTGGGTGGAGGCGGCGCTGTCTTAAGCCAGGCGCGGGCGGAACTGGTCCATCAGGGCCTCGGCCTGCTCGACATCGTCCTCGTCGACCTTGTCGGACGACAGCACCCTGGCCAGGCAGCGCACGGCGGCCTCGATCGAACGCCGCACGCCCACGCCCTCCAGATAGCACTTGGCCAGGGGCAGGCAGGCGGAATCGTCGCCGGCGGCCGCGCATCGCGCGAACCAGCGGACCATGGCGCGGTGGTCGCCGCGCTCGCGATAGAGGATGGCGATGTTGTTGGCGGAAATCGTGCACCGGGCGCGGCGCCAGGCCCGTTGATAGAGGCGCATCGCCTCGTCCTTGTCGGGCGGGGCGCCCAGGCCGTTGTCGTACAGGTAGGCCAGGTTGGTCAGGGCGGTGATGTCGCCCAGCTCGGCGCAGCGCGCATAGCCTTCGCGGGCCCGGGCGTAGTCTCCGGCCTCCTCGGCGTCGAAGGCGATGTGCAGCAAAGCTTCGGTCTCGATCATCGGCCAAGCTATGGCACGGCCGCATCGCCCCAGCCTAGTCCTCAACCGCCGGCGGCGGGATCAGGGCCAGGAAGTTGCGCACCAGGGGCGAGGCGTCGCCGGCGCGGGTGGCGATGGCCAGCGGCACCTTGGGCACGGCGCCGTCGAGCGGGCGGTAGACCACCCCGCGCACGGCCAGCTGGGCGATCGAGCCGGGGGCCATGGCCACGCCCAGGCCGGCGGCGACCATGTTGATCATCGCCACGATGTGCGGCGTTTCCTGGCCGATGGTCGGCTCGAAGCCCTCCTGGGCGCAGGCGTCGCGGATCAGGCCCAGGAACGTGCGGCCGATCCCCTGCGAGAAGATCACGAACGGCTCGCCCGCCAGCGCCGCCACCGGCACGCGCGCCTGGGCGGCCAGGCGATGGCCGGCCGGCAGGGCCAGGATCAGCGGCTCTTCGCCCAGGGGCAGCAGGTCCAGACCCTCGGCCGCGACGTTGCCGGGGCGCACGAAGGCCGCGTCCAGCTCCGAATGCAGCAGGCGCTCGGCCAGGCGCGCCGAGTGGCTCTCCTCGACGATCAGGCTGGCGTCGGGATACTTCCAATGGAAGACGGCGAAGGCCTCGGTCACCGCCGGATGGAAGTTGGCCGACGAGGTGAATCCCACCCGCAGCGCGCCCACGTGGCCGCCGCCGGCCCGGCGCGCGGCCTCCTTGGCCCGTTCGGCCTGTTCCAGGAGCAGCCGGGCTTCGGCCAGGAAGGCGCGCCCCGCCTCGGTCAGCTCGGCCCCATGCGGCCGGCGCAGGAACAGCGGGTAGCCGATCTCCTTTTCCAGGTCGCGGATCTGCTGGCTCAGCGGCGGCTGGCCGATGCCCAGGCGCGCGGCGGCCCGCGTGAAGTTCAGCTCTTCCGCGAGGGCGACGAAATAGCGGACGTGGCGCAGTTCCATGGGTGTGGCGCGGGACTCGGCGGAAACTCAGGCGGGCGGAAACTTGCCCCGAACGGTCGGGCGGACGCTTTTCCAGAGGAGCACGGCCAGGGCCGCCAGCGCCGCCGGGATCAGGGCCGCCAACCATACCAGAACCACGACCGCCAGTTGCAGCACGGACAACGCGACCACGAGGGCCTTGTTCTCCGGCTTGCTGGCCTTGGGGGGCGGTATGGACACTGACGCAATCTCTCGCAACGCGGCTGGCCGGGCCGCGCACCGGTAGACGGAGCGCTGCTGACCAGTCGTCAGCGGTGTTGCATCGACCTCCGACGAATCTGCGGGAAGTATTGCGCAGAATCCGTGATATTCAATCGCAAACTCCCGCGACGGGGGATATTGTGTATTTACGCACCGTTCGTTGGGCGAATTTTGAGGCAAAATATGGACGGTGTTCCAGTTATATCTGGAAAGTATTGCTCCATATCTTTTGAGTATCGCTGGTCAGCCCTCTAGCGTGGCGAGCACTTTCGGATGGAGACGGGCAAGCTCCACCAGCCGTTCGACCAGCGCCTCGCGACTGTCCAGCGCCAGGCCGTCGCGCAGTCTCGACATTCGATCGCGCACCGCCTGCAGGCCCGGCTCGTCCAGGGCGTTGGTCGCCACGACCACGGCCGCCTGGTGCTTGCAGGCGCCGAACTTCTCGAACCCCGGGCAGTCGCAGCGGCCCTCGCCGGCGGGGCTGCGCAGTTCGACCACATAGAGGTCGCCGGCGCTGCCGGTGACGTGGGCGGTCACCGCGTCGTCCTCGATCGACACCAGGGCGACGTCGCCCTTGTCGGCGATGGCCACGCCGCTTTCGAACCAGCGCTCGTCCATCCGCTCGCGCCAGGTCTCGGTGTCGAAAAGGCTCATGCCTCGTCCTCGATGCGGTGGATGTCGTCGTCCGACAGGCCGAAATGGTGGCCGATCTCGTGGACCAGTACGTGCTCGATCAGCGCGCCGAGGGTCACATCGCCGCGTTCGCACCATTCGTCCAGGATCGGCCGGCGATAGAGGAAGACCATCGAGGGCTGTGCCCCGACGTCCAGCACCGAGCGGCGCGACAGGTCCACGCCCTGGTAGAGGCCGGTCAGTTCGAACGGATCCTCGATGCCCAGGCTGTCGAGCACCTCGTCGGTGGCGAAGTCGTCTATGCGGAAGACCACGTCGCCGGTCAGGCGGCGGAACTCTTCGGGCAGGCCGTCGAAGGCGGCCTTGGCCAGGGCGGCGAAGTCGTCCAGCGACGGGGCGAGGCGGTCGGTCCAGGTCATGAACCTGAAATAGCGTGATTGCTCGCGGGGGGAAGGGGCCAGATCGCGCTCTCGCCGCGCCCGGTCTAAGCTGCCAGATCTGATTCGACCCTTACGCCTTCTGGGGCTAGCGACACGCCGGATGACATCGCTCGATCTGATCCTGGCCGCGACGGCCGGCGCGGTCTGCCTGGCGATCTGCGCCACCCTGTGGGCCCTGGCCCAGCGCCGAACCTTCGACGCCCGCCTGGCCAGCATGCGCCAGCGCCTCGACGCGCTGGAGAGCGGCTCGGTGGCCGCCCAGGCTTCGGCTGAAGCGTTCGACAACGCCCTGGTGGCGGTCGAGGACGGCGCGGCCCGCCTGGTGTCGGGCGACGACAGCCTGCACGCCTGCGCCCAGGTGCTGAACGTCGAGGCCACGCCCGACGCCCTGGTCGAGGCCCTGGTGGCCGGCGACCCCGACCACGCCGCCCGCCTGAAGGCCCTGTTCGAGCGCGGCGAGGCCTGCGCCTTCGAGGCCCGCGGCCCCGGCGGCCGGGTCATCGTCGAGGGCCGCGCGGCCGGCGCCCTGGCCTGGCTGCGCCTGGCCGCCCAGACCGGCGACCTTGGCCTGCCCAGCGCCGCCCGCTTCGCCGCCTTCGTCGATGGTTTGTCCGAGCCGGCCTGGATCGCCGCCGCCCACGGCGCGCCGACCTGGGCCAACGCCGCCTATCTGCGCGCCGTGGGCGTGGAGACCGCCCAGCAGTCGGCTCGCGACAACAAGACCTTCGACCGGGCCGTCGACGCCCTGGCCGTCGAGGCCGCCGCCAAGGCCGAGCGCCGCGAGGCCGTGCGCTGGACGCCGATCGACGGCCGTCGCCGGGCTTTCCGCTTCACCGTCAAGCCGCTGGACGGCGGCGGGGCCGGGGTGTTCAGCGCCGATGTCACCGAGGTCGAGGACGTCCGCGAGACGCTGAAGAACCACGTCGCCGCCCACGACGAGACCCTCAACCACATCGCCGACGGCGTGGCGATCTTCAGCGCCAGCCGTCGCCTGTCGTTCCACAACACCGCCTTCGCCGACCTCTGGGGCCTGGAGCCGGCCTGGCTGGCCGAGCGGCCGACCCACGGCGAGGTGCTGGACCGCCTGCGCCAGCGTCGCAGGCTTCCCGAAACGGTTGATTATGCGCGGTGGAAGGCCGCCGAACTGGCGCGCTACGAGGACCTGGGGCCCCAGGCCGACGAGCTGTGGGACCTGCCCGACGGCCGCACCCTCAAGGTCGTGCGCCAGCCCCACCCGCTGGGCGGCATGCTGCTGCTCTATTCCGACATCACCGGCGAGCTGCGCCTGAAGGCCCAGTACAACGCCCTGATCCAGGTGCAGCAGGCCACGCTCGACAAGCTGAACGACGCGGTGGCCGTGTTCGGCTCGGACGGCCGCCTGCGGCTGCACAACGAGGCCTTCGAGACCTTCTGGAACGTCACGCCCCAGGCCCTGCAGGCCGCCGGCGACTTCGAGGGCGTGGTCGAGCTGTGCGTGCGCCGCCTTCATGACCTCAGCTTCTGGCGCGAGCTCAAGGGCCGGGTGGCCGATCCGGATCCGCAGATGCGCGCGCCGACCTCGGGCGAGGTGCGCACCTCCGACGGTCGCATCGTCGTCTACCAGAGCCGGCCGCTGCCCGACGGGGCGACCCTGATCGCCTTCGCCGACGTCACCGACACTCGCCACCTGGAAAGCGCCCTGGCCGACCGCTCCGCCGCCCTGGCCGAGGCCGAGCGGCTTAAGCGCGACTTCGTCGGCAACGTCTCCTACGAACTGCGCACGCCGCTGACCACGATCATCGGCTATTCGGAACTGCTCGAGCGCGCCGAGGGCCTGCACGAGCGCGGCAAGGGCCACGTGGCCGCCGTGCGCGCCGCCGCCACCCAGCTGGCCCGCTCGATCGACGACGTGCTCGACATGGCCCAGATCGACGCCGGCGAGATGGCGCTGGAGATCGAGGACATCCGCGTCGTCGACCTGCTGCAGGGCGCGTATCAGCGCGGCGGCAAGGACGCCGAGATCGGCGGCGTGACGCTGGAGGTGATCTGCGACGAAGAGGTCGGCCTGATCCGCGGCGACGCCAAGCGCCTGAACCAGACCGTCGACCACCTGGTCGAGAACGCCCTGCGCCAGACCCCGCCGGGCGGCAAGGTGACGATCTCGGCCCAGCGGGCGCTCGGCGAGGTCAAGCTGCACGTGCGCGACACCGGCCGCGGCGTGCCGTTCCACGTCCAGGCCCACATCTTCGACCGCTTCGTCGGTCGCGATCGCGGCGGTCCGGGCCTGGGCCTGGCGTTGGTCAAGGCGCTGGTCGAGCTGCATGGCGGCTGGGTGGCCCTGGAGAGCGAGCCGGGCGCCGGCTCGACCTTCACCTGCCACCTGCCCGAGACCCAGCACCCGGGCGCGGCCCAGCCGGAGTTCGGGTTCTAGGATCGCTGCCGCCATGCGTGATCCTCGCCCTTCGACAGGCTCAGGGTGAGGATCAATTTAAGCGGCTGCATTCGTCCCTCATCCTGAGCTTGTCGAAGGACGAGGGACGCGGAACAAAAAGGGCCTCCCGAGATCCTCGGGAGGCCCTTTCCGTGTCAGGTGAGGCTCCCGGTCGCCCGGGAGCCCGCTCACCCTCAGTACTTGTAGGTGAAGCCCATGAAGAACCGGCGGCCGAAGTAGCCCAGCTCGGTCAGGCGAATGTCGCCGGCCGTGGAGCGTTCCTCCTCCTTGGTCAGGTTCTTGCCCTCGACGAACAAGGACAGGCCCTGGGGACCCGGCTTCCAGGTGATCTTGCCGTCCAGATAGCCGGTCGGGTCGCGGAACACCGGCTGGCCCGAGGTGTCGGCGGCCGAGACCAGGTACTTGGAGCGGTAGTTGTAGGCCAGGCGGGCGTTGATCGGGCCCTTGTCGTACCAGACCGTGAAGTTGGCGCTGCTCTTCGACAGGCCCGGGAAGGGCAGGGGCGAGCCGTCCAGGGTGGAATAGAGCTCGACGTCCTTGGCTTCCTGGTAGGTGTAGTTGGCGTCGATCCCCAGGCCCGACAGCGCCCCCGGCAGCCAGGTGAAGGCGGTCTTGCCGGTCAGCTCCAGGCCCGAGATCTTGGCCCCGTCGCCGTTGATGTAGGTACTGTAGTTATACAGAACCCCGTCGCCGTAGTAGTCGACCTTGCCGATCAGGGTGCGCGACGAGACGTAGAACGACTTGATGTCCTTGTAGAACAGCCCCAGCGAGATCTGGGTGTCGCTGTTGGGATAGTATTCGAACGACAGGTCGTACTGGTTGGCGCGATAGGGCTTCAGCTCCGGATTGCCGGCCGTGCAGCTGGGCTCGTCGAACTCGCCATTGGCGTCGGGCGAGTTGTCGGTGGTGCAGCTGACCGTCGGCATCAGGTAGTCCATGCGCGGCCGGGCCATCAGCTGGGCGAAGCCGGCGCGGGCCGTCAGCTTGTTGGGCGCCAGCCACAGTCCCACGTTGAAGCTGGGCAGCCACACCGTGTAGTCCTTGGTCATGGTGGCGATGCTGTTGCTCAGCACGTAGGTGGTCGAGGTTCCGCCGTTGGTCGCCGCATAGGTCTCGCTGCGGGTCTGGGCGCCTGTGCCCTGGGTCTTGGTGTGGACGCGACGCCAGCCGAAGTTGCCGTTCACGTCGTAGCCCAGGAGCGGGAAGGCGTAGTTGAACTTGATGTACTGGGCGTCGGTCTGTTCCTGGATCCGGTAGGGGATCTGCTCGTAGGTATTGCCGTCGTTGCCCGTCGTGCTTTCCAGGTTGTTCAGGTTGAAGTGCGACGTGTCGAGGTACTGGGCCACCGAGTTGAAGTTCGGATAGAGCCAGGTGGTCGGCAGCTTGCCGCCGCCGAAGTAGAAGGCGTCGGGCAGCTGGGTCATGGCCTGGGCGAAGACGGCGTTGGAAAAGGCCCGCGACCAGGTCTCGCTCGTCGACCAGTAGCCGGTCGTGTAGGCGGCCGAGGCGTTGGTCGGACTGGTCTGGTCGGCCGTCTGGCTGGCCAGGATCGTCGCCGTCGAGTTGACCGCGTTGCTGTAGATCACCGTGTCGTCGGTGGTCGAATAGGCGTTGGCGCCGCCGTCGATGATGTAGCCGCCATAGCCGTAGCCCGAGGTCGAGAAGTCGGTGGCGCGGCCGCCGAACTCGATCTTCTTCAGGAACGGCAGGTCGACCTCGTAGTCGAAGTCGATCTTGTACTGCTTCTCCTCCGACTGCGAGTTGGAGGGACGGTACTGGATCTGCCACTGGCGGATGGCCGAGGCGTCCGAGGGGCTGTAGCCGGTCGCGAAGGTGAAGGACGGATTGCCGGTCGACGGGTCCAGCGTCACCGTCATGCCGGGGGTGTCGAAGCTGACGCTGACATTGTTGGTCTGCGATACGGTCGAGGTCTCGGCGCTGGAGGCCTGGAACTCGATCTGCAGGCGGTCGCCGCGATAGTTGGCGCCGATGTTGTAGTAGTCGCTGGTCGACTCGTAGGCGAAGTCGCGGGCGCTGATGCCAAAGCCGTTGTAGCCGCCCGCGCCCGAGGTCGTGAGGCAGTTGCCCAGGGTGTACTGGATGACGTTGTGGTTGGCGTCGGTGACCACCGAGCCGGCCGTGGTGTCGGTGCTCGAGCACGACGTGCCGTTGGCGGCGGTGTTGCGCAGCCGCGTGGCCGAGGTGAAGTCGGTGCCGTAGTTGATGTCGTTCAGCCGCTGGCTGCGCTCATTGCGGTTGTAGCTGACCCAGGCGTCGAGCTTGTCGGTGAACTTGTACTGGGCCGTGAACTCGGCCGAGATCCGCTCGTCGGTGCGGGTCCAGACGCCGTAGCGGGCCACGCGCGGGGCGTAGTCGTACCACTGGCTCTGGCAGGCGGTGCGCAGGTTGGTGGTCGAGATCTGGGTGGCGTCGGGCGTCACCAGCGACGAGCAGCCGGCATAGGTGGTGACGCCGCTGGCCAGGTCGACGATGTCCTGGCCGTAGGCGGTCGAATAGTAGTCGACGGTCTTGTCGGCCGAGTTGTCGAAGTCGGCGAACCGGCCCCACGACGAGTTGCGGACATAGTCGCCGCGGGTGTTGACCTTGTCGTAGGTGACGTTGGCCATCAGGCCCAGGCGCCCGTCCAGCAGCTGGGTGGCGGCGAAGATGTTGCCGCGCGGCTTCCAGCCGTTGACCGTGTCGAGGTTCTGCACCGATCCGGTGAACGACAGGGTCGGCTTCTTGAAGTCGAGCGGCTTGCGGGTGGTGACGCTGACCGTGCCGCCGACGCCGCCCTCGGTCATGTCGGCGGTGAAGCCCTTGAAGACGTCGATCGACTTGACCAGCTCCGAGGCCAGCTCGCGGAAGTCGTTGGAGCGGCCGCCGCCGCCGTAGACCTGCAGGTTGCCGGCCGTCGACAGGGTGCTCATGCCGTTGATCTCGACCCGGTTGAGGTCGGGCTCGACGCCGCGGATCGACACCGCGTTGCCCTCGCCGAAGTCGCGGGCCAGCTGCACGCCGGTCACCCGGCCCAGGGCCTCGCCGACGTTCTTGTCGGGGAACTGGCTGATGTCCTCGGCGACGATGGAGTCCGAGATCGTCCCGGCTCGCTTCTTGCGGCCCATGGCGCTTTGCAGGCTGGCGCGGGTGCCGACGACGACGATCTCCTCGACCTTGTTCTCGACGGTGGTGGCGGCGGTCGGTTCGGCTTGGGCGAGGGCGGCGGGCGCGCCGATCCCCAGGATGGCGACGGCAAGGCCCGTGGTCGCCAGCAGTTGGTGTTTCATGGGTTTCCTCCGATGAGAGACTGGCGGTGACCCGCCTTCTTTCGCCGCGGGGCCGCGCGGCCCTTAAGCGTGTTGGTGGATGGCTGGAGGCAAGGCGCGTCGACGCGGCGGCCGCGACCGGCAGGGCGCGGCGGAACGGGTGTCGATGCGGGCTTGCACGGACGCCGGGGGCTCGACGCGCGGCGGGCGTCGGAGCGCTGGCCGGTCGCCGGATGTCCGGCGTCGGGCTTCGGCGTGTCGCGGCCGGGCGGGGGTTTTCGCGCCGTCGCGGATATAGAGCGGTCTTCACGGTCGTCGCGGATCTCTTGATCTCTGCGACGGCGTCAAAAATCTTATCGAGGAGGCGCTGTTGTCAATCTCTGTTGTCTGAGTTTTGACAACATAACCATGTATTCGTCAGTCTTTGCGGCGATGAAAGATGATCGATCATTTCGATATCGAATTGTTTCATTATGGAAAATATTGATACGCGCTATTCTCAACTTGTGACACTACATCGCAGAAAGCGGGATTCGTCTTGCCAGGCGGGCGGCGTGAGCCTAGTGGACTGGCTCAGGCGGCAGGCGTCGACCGCGGGGCGGGCCTGTCTGGGAAGGGGAAACGGGAGGACCAGGATCACCGGCCTCGCAGGGCGCGCCAGGAGGCGCGCGGCGGCGCCGGCGGACTTCACGGATAGGATCGAACTGAGCGTGGCGGGTTTGTTTGTGCGCCACCTGACATGTCGAGAAGAGGCTGGCCGGCTCAGCCCGGACGCCAGCGCATGGCGACCGCGATCTCGGTCTCCGACGGCGTCTCGACGAAGCCGGCCTTGCGATACAGCGCCTGGGCGGGCGCGTTGTCGAACCCGACGTCCAGCGTGATCGACGCGGCGCCGGCCCGCGCGGCCGCGTCCTGGATCCACGCCATCAACCCAGAGCCCAGGCCAAGGCCCTGGGCCTCCGGCGCCAGCAGCAGGTCGATCAGCCGCCAGTCGGCGTGGGCGCGGTCCAGCAGCAGCTGCCCGGCCGGAACATCGCCCGCCAGCACCAGCCAGCGATCGGCCCTGGGATAGGCGCCGGCGACATGGATCTGCTGCAGGCGCAGCTGGTCGGCCATCATCGCCGTGACCTGCTCCCGCGGCCATCCCATCGCCAGGAACGCCGCGCCGCGGAAGGCCGCGTGCCATCGCGCCAGCAGCGGCGCGTCGCCGTCCTCGATGGCGCGGACGGCGACGTCGCGGGCCTGAAGCGCGGATGGAAGGGGCGGCATGTCGGAGGGTGATTTCATCGCGACGACTCGCGGGTGAATGGGCTAGATCGACGCATAGGTTGCGCTCCAGGCGCGATCCGCCAAGACAAGTTCAAGACAGACGAGGGGGATGCCATGCTGCTGCTGAAACCGGAAGATTTCGAACCCTGGGTGGGCAAGCAGGTGCGGGTAGCCACCATTCCGCATCCGGTCGAGATCACCCTGGCGGCCATCTTCCGTCCCGGGTTCGCGCACGACATCCGCGAGCCCTTCTCGCTGATGTTCGAGGCGCCGATGAACATCAACCTGATCGACGGGGCCTACGAGTTCGACTGCGGCAAGGGCGGTCCGCATACGATCGTGATCACCCAGCTGAAGCCGTTGCCGGGCGCCCGGGTCTACCAGGCCGTCTTCAACTGACGACACCGGCTCGGCCGGAAAAGTCCGATCCGGAATAGAAAACGCCGGCCCGTGGGCAGCCACGGGCCGGCGTCCTTGCATTTCCGCCGATTAGTTGCGCGAGGGGAAGATGCCCGCGACGCAGATGATCGACTGCAGGCCGAGATAGGGCTGCATGTTGTCGAACGGCGCGTTGTTGCCGGTGATGCCGACGGTGACGCTGCCGCCGATGCCGGTGACGCTGCCGGCGGCCAGGTTGACCGCGGTGCCCGTGGCGGCGGCCGGGGCGTAGACGCCGGCCTCGGTCAGGTTGATGGGGTCATAGGCGTTGCAGAGGTGCGCGCCGGCCGTCGGCTGGACGATCTGCGAGCCGTTGGCGACGTTGGCCAGAGCCGAGACGTTCACGGTCGGCGAACCCGTCGGGGTGAACACGGCGGCGTGGTTGTGAGCCGGCAGGTTGGTGATGTTCAGGGTGGTGGTCGGCGTGCCGGCCATCTCGCCCTGGACATAAGACGGCAGGCCGGGGCCTTGGCCCGGGCCGACGAAGGTGCGGCTGCGCAGGTCCGGCAGGCCGAAAGTGGTCTGGCCGTTGCCGCCGAAGGTGGTTCCCAGCAGCGAGAACAGCGCGGTGTTCTGCGAGATCGCGATCAGTTGTCCGTTGGTGTACATGAAGTTGCGCGGGGCGAAGTTACCCGCGAACTGCACGATCATAGCCATATAGAAGTCCATGGCGTCAGGCCCTCCCACAATGTTGAGTTGCTAGGCTATACAGCGACGCCCGTAGCGCGCAAGACGCTCGTTTCATGCGGCTGCCCCAGCTCCGACCAGGCGCGCGGCAAGTCCCGGAAATCCCTTGAAAACCGGTCACGCGTATCGGTGTCTCAACTTTGGGACACACTCTTGGCGCGCGATGTGACAATTCACACGGGAAACGCGGTGGGGCTGTGCATAATGTACAGTTACGTGTAATGGGCGGTTAATGCGCGCGGGTGTAGAGTCCGGGGCGGACTACCGCGCGTGGATAATTGGGGTTTGGGGGAATTGATGTTCCAGGGGTGGCTGACCCGCGTCATGCGGGGTAACGCGACTGCAGTGCAGTCCGGCGAGGCGCAAGTGCAGCGTGGCCGTGAGCGCACGGTCATGCAGCGCGCGCGCTATCTGGTCATGGCCATGGTCGCCTTGCTGGCGGCCGCGGTCGGTCCCTCGGCCGCCTTCGCCTCGGCGTTCTGCGACGCGGTCAACGCCGGCGCCCTCGACCAGCAGACGGTCTACGTCGCCGGTACGCTCAACTCCACCAGCGCTCGAATGACCTCCAGTCTCCAGACGCTGAACGGTCTTCTCACCGACGCCTCGACCCACGGGGCCAGAGCCAGTTGGTACAACGGCGGGGCAAAATACGACGACAACCCCGGCGAGGTGATCACGGTCACCACCACGATCACCGGCACGGTCCTGGAGTCGCGCCTCTATCGCGGCGCGACCAGCGCCTCGATCGGCAACCTGGTCACCGGCAGCCAGCTGACCGCCAGCGGCAGCGTGTCCTACACTTTGACGGCCAATGAGTACGCGCTGGAGACGCGCATCGTCGGCTCGGGCGCGTCTGACGGCACGGTCACGATCACCGCCTCGTGCGTGGTCGCCCCGCCGGCGATCACCAACATCACGCCGACCCAAGGCCCCACCACGGGCTCCACCAGCGTGACGCTCACCGGCCAGAACTTCACCAACGCGACCCTGACGGTCGACGGCGTCACCGTGACGCCTACTCTGTTGAACGACACCACGATCACCTTCACCACCGCCGCGCACGCGGCCGGCGCCGTCGTGGTGGCCGTGACCACCGCCGGCGGCACGGCGACCACGGGCTACACCTTCGTCGCGCCCCCCACCGTGACCTCGATCTCGCCGACCGCCGGCCCGCTGGGCGGCGGCACGTCGGTGACCATCAACGGCACGAACTTCTCCAACGCCACGGCCGTCACCTTCGGCGGCACGGCGGCGACCGGCTTCACCGTCATCAACCCCACCGTGATCACGGCCACGGCGCCGGCCGGCTCGGCCGGCACGGTCGACATCCGCGTCACCACCGTGGGCGGCACCAGCGCCACCAGCGCCGCCGACCAGTACACCTACATCGCCGCGCCGACGGTGACCTCGGTCTCGCCGACCGCGGGTCCGACAGGCGGCGGAACGACCGTGACGATCACCGGCACCGGCTTCGCGGCCGCGCCGGGAACGGGCGCCGTGAGGTTCGGCGCCAGCAACGCCACCTACACGATCAACAGCAACACCCAGATCACCGCCACCTCGCCGGCCAATTCGGCGGGCACCTACGACATCACGGTGATCACGCCCGGCGGCACCAGCGCCACCAGCGCGGCCGACCAGTACACCTATATCAATGCTCCGACCGTGACGTCGGTCTCGCCGACCGCGGGTCCGACCTCGGGCGGCACGACGGTGACGATCACCGGCACCGGCTTCGCGGCCGCGCCGGGAACGGGCGCCGTGAAGTTCGGCGCGACGAACGCCACCTACACGATCAACAGCGGCACCCAGATCACGGCGACGTCGCCGGCCAATTCGGCGGGCACCTACGACATCACGGTGACCACCCCGGGCGGGACCAGCGCCACCAGCGCGGCCGACCAGTACACCTACGTCGCGCCGCCGGTCGCCAGTTCGCAGACCTATGGGTCGATCGTCGCCTATAATACGGGCGCGAACCTGACGACGAACATCGACCTGTCACTCTATATTACCGGGGGCGGCACGCCGACCAACTACGCGGTCGGTTCGGCCACCACGGCCCAGGGCGGCAGCGTCAGCGTCAACAGCAGCGGCATCGCGACCTATACGCCGCCCGTCGGCTACCGGAACGCCAACGACAGCTTCACCTACACGGCGACCAACATCGGCGGCACCTCGGCGCCGGCGACGGTCACCGTCACGATCGGCAATCCGACGATCACGGTGACCCTGCCGTCGGCCACGGCCACGGTCGAGCGGGTCTATAACGCCGGCAACGCGGCCGTGACCTTCTCGGGCGGCCGTGCGTCCTACACCGTCAACTCCATCAACGGCCTGCCCTCGGGCCTGACCTATTCTGGCGGCGTCATCAGCGGCACGCCGGCGGCGCAGGGTGTCTTCACCGTCACCGTCAATGTCACCGACAGCTCGCTGGGCGCGGGTCCCTATAACGCCAACACCACGGCGACCCTGACGGTCGGCCTGCCGCCGGCCCCGGTGGTCTCGTCCTTCAACATCAACGGTCTGACCTACAACGCCGGTTCGGCCACGGCGACGACCTTCAGCGCGTCCTCGCACGCCACCGAAAGCCCGACCGGCTATCAGGTCGGCGCGTCGCAGTACGGGGCGACGGTCAGCGTCGATAGCGCCGGCCTGATGAGCTACACCCCGCCAGTCGGCTTCCGCGGCACTGACACCTTCAACTACGTCGCCACCAACGCTGGCGGCACGTCGAACATCGGCCAGGTCTTCGTGACCGTGAACGACCCGGTGTTCTCGGTCACCCTGCCGGCCTCCACCGGCACGGTCGGCGACGTCTACAACAGCGGCGGCCTGGCCGTGACCATGAGCGGCGGCAACCCGCCCTATAATAACTTCCAGGCCACGGGCCTGCCCGCCGGCCTGACGATCAGCACCTCGGGCGTCATCAGCGGCACCCCGACCACGGCGACCAACGCCACGGTCGTCATCACCGCCACCGACAGTTCGGGCGGCAACGGCAGCTACACCAGCACGGCCTCGGCCTCGCTGAACATCGCCGCGCCGACCATCGCCCTGTCGCCGGCTTCGGGCGCCCTGCCGGACGGCCAGGCGGGCGTCTCCTACAGCCAGCTGATCACCAGCACGGGCGGCATCGCGCCGATCACCTACTCGCTCACGGGCGCCCTGCCTCCCGGCGTGAGCCCGCCGGTCGGCGGCGTCATCTCGGGTACGCCGACGGCGACGGGGACCTACAGCTTCACGGTCACCGGCGCCGACAGCAGCGGCAACGCCTATACCGGCTCGGCCAACTACAGCATCACGGTGGCCGCGCCGACGATCACCCCGTCGACGACGCCGCTGCTCTCGGGCACGGTCGGCGTCGCCTACAGCGACGACGTGACCGCCACCGGCGGCAACGCGCCCTATACCTTCGCTCTGGACACCGGCCTGCTGCCGCTCGGCGTGACCTTGAACACCGCCAATGGCAGGATTTCCGGCACGCCGACCCAGGCGGGTTCGTTCCCGATCACGATCCGGGTCACGGACTCGACCACCGGCGGCACGTATTCGGGCACGCAGTCCTACACCCTGGTCATCAACGCGCCGACGATCACCCTGTCGTCGACCACGCTGCCCAACGCGACGATCGCTCAAGTCTATAGCGCGAGCGGCGCGCCGATCACGGCCACCGGCGGCACGGCCCCCCACAGCTACGCGGCCACCGGCCTCCCGGCCGGCCTGACGATCAACGCCACTAGCGGCGTCGTCTCGGGCACGCCGACGGCGGGCGGCAACTTCAACTTCAGCGTCACCGCCACCGACAGCTCGACGGGCGCGGGCGCGCCGTTCACCGGCACGCAGAGCTACACCCTGGTCGTCGATGCTCCGGCGATCGTGGTCTCGCCGACCAACCCGACCCTGACCTCGGTCGCGGCGGGCGTTGCGGTGAACACCCAGTTCACGGCGGCCGACGGCGTCGGTCCCTACACCTACTCGGTCGGTACGGGCCTGCCTCCGGGCGTCACCCTGTCGGGCGACAGCCTGACGGGCGCGGCCACCGCCGTGGGGACCTACACCTTCACCATCACGGCGCGGGACTCCAGCACCGGCGCTGGTCCGTACACGGGCCAGCGCGCCTACACCCTGACCATCGGCGCGCCGGTGATCACGGTCTCGGGCTCGCTGCCCAACGGCCAGTCCGGCGTCGCCTACGGCAGCCACACGCTGACTGCCAGCGGCGGCACCGCGCCCTACACCTACGCGGCCTCGGGCGCCCTGCCCGTCGGCCTGACCCTGTCGCCCACCGGCACGCTTTCGGGCACGCCGACGGAAGCGGGGACGTTCAACATCACGGTCACGGCCACGGACTCGACGGCGGGGGGCTCCTTCCTCGGCAGCGCGGTCTTCACGGTCACGATCGCGCCGCCGACCCTGGCGGTGACCACGACCAGCCTGCCGGCCCTGACGGCCGGTGCGCCCTACACGGCCACCCTCGCCGCCAGCGGCGGCGTGGCTCCCTACGCGTACGAACTGACGACCGGCCCGGCCTCGCTGCCGGCGGGCCTGACCCTGGCCGCCAACGGCCAGATCAGCGGCACGCCGACGGCTTCGGGGAGCTTCAACTTCTCGATCCGGGCCAATGACTCCACCACGGGGACCGCCGCGCCGTTCTTCAGCCCGGCGCAGCCCTTCAGCGTCACCGTCGGGGCTCCGGTCCTGGTGGTGAACCCGTCGGCCTTGCCGGCGGCCACCCAGCACAGCGCCTACAGCCAGGTGATCACCGCCAGCGGCGGTACGGCGCCCTACACCTACACGGTCGTCGGCGCCCCGGTGGCCGGCCTGACCCTGAACCCCTCGACCGGCGAGCTTTCGGGCGCGCCGACCGCCGTGGGCTCGTTCAACCTCACCGTCCGTGTCCAGGACTCCACGACCGGCGGAACGCACTTCGTCGACCAGCCCTATACGCTGGCGGTGAACGCGCCGGCGCCGCCGACCCCGGGCGCGGTCTCCCTGACCGTGGCCGCCAACAGCACCGCCAACGTGGTCACCCCGTCGCTGAGCGGCGTCCCGGCGACCTCGGTCGCCGTCGCCGCCGCCCCGGCTCACGGGACCGCGACGGTCAACGGCATGGCCTTCGACTACACGCCGACGGCCGGCTTCTCGGGTACGGACACCTTCACCTACACCGCCTCGAACGCGGGCGGGGCCTCGGCTCCGGCCACGGTCACGATCACCGTCACCGCCCCGACCCTGGTGGTCGCCGGCGCGCCGGTGGACGGCATCGTCGCGGTCGCCTATCCCGGCGCGACCTTCACGGCCTCGACCGGCACGGCGCCCTACACCTTCGCGGGGGCTGCCCTGCCCCCGGGCCTGGTGCTCAACGTCACGACCGGCGTCCTTTCGGGGACTCCGACCGCGGCGGGGACGTTCAACGCGGTGATCTCCGCCACCGACGCCTATGGCGCCGTGGGCTCGACCACCTTCCCGATCAACATCCTGGCCCCGGTGGTGACCATCACCAGCCCCGCCGCCGGCTCGCTGCCGACCGCGACGGCCTATGTCGCCTACAGCCAGACCTTCACGGCCACGGGCGGCGCCACGCCTACCAGCTTCGCGGTCACCGCCGGCGCCCTGCCGCCCGGCCTGACCCTGAGCGCTTCGGGCGTGCTGTCGGGCCAGGCCACGACGGTGGGGACCTACAACTTCTCCGTCACGCCTAGCGACGGCTCGGCCTCGCCCGGTCCCTATCCGGGTCCGGCCGTCGCCTACAGCCTGGTGGTGATCGCTCCGACCCTGACCCTGGGCCCGAACTCGCTGCCGGCCGCCGACTACGGCGTCGCCTACAGCCGGACCTTCCAGGCCGTCGGCGGCGTGCCGCCCTACACCTACTCGGTCACCGCCGGCGCCCTGCCGACCGGTGTCACGCTGAACGCCTCGACCGGCGAGCTCTCGGGCACGCCGATGGAGGAGGGGACCTTCCCGCTGACGGTGCGGGCCACCGACTCCGCCGGCGGTTCGGGTCCGTTCTCGGCCAGCGTCAACGTCACCCTGACGGTCAACCGCGCCCCGGCGCCGGTGGTCGAGCCGACCAGCACGACCACGCCGGCCGGTTCGCCGACCACCGTCGACGTGTCGAACCTGATCGACGGCTTCTACGACTCGGTCGTGATCGTGGATCCGCCGCAGCACGGCACTGCCGTGGTCAACGGCGGGGCTTCGCGGATGCGTTCGCAGTCCGGCTCGGGCACGGTGACCATCACCTACACCCCGAACCCGGGCTACTACGGTCCCGACAGCTTCACCTACGCGGCCTCCGGGCCGGGTGGGACCTCGACGCCGGCCGCGATCAGCGTGGCCGTCGCCGCCCCGGCTCCGGTCGTGGTCGCCGACGCCGCGAGCCTCAACGCCAACGCCTCGTTGGTCATCCCGGTGACCGCCAACGACACCGGCCCGATCACGACCATCGCCATCGCCACGGCTCCGACCAACGGCACGGCGACGATCTCGGGCCTGGAAGTGACCTATGTCCCGGCCGCGAACTTCTTCGGTACGGACACCTTCACCTACACGGCGACCGGCCCCGGCGGCACGGGTGGTCCGGCGACGGTCACCGTCACGGTCAACCCGCTGGCGGTCCCGACCCAGTCGGCCCAGACGATCACCGTCCTGGCCGGCCAGTCGGTGACCCTGGCCGCCACCCAAGGCGCTACCGGCAGCCCCTTCACGGGCGTGACGGTGGTGACCGCTCCGGGCAAGGGCACGGCCGTCGTCAACGGCGAGACCATCGTCTACACCCCGGCCACCGGCTTCCAGGGCCCGTCGGACAGCTTCACCTACCGGATCAACAATCCGTTCGGTGCGTCCAACCCGGTTCCGGTGACCGTCACCGTCAATCCCGCGCCCCTGACGGCGCCGCCGATCACCGTCGAGATCCTCGCCGGCCAGAAGGCGGTCGTTAACCTGGTGGCCGGTGCCAGCGGCGGGCCGTTCACCGGCGCGGCGGTGGCGTCGATCACGCCCGCCAACTCCGGCGCGGCCGTGGTGACCAGCCCCTCGTCGGGCGCCTATACCCTGACCTACACCCCCGACAACGCCTTCGCGGGCACGGCGGTGGTGACCTACACCCTGAGCAACGCCTTCGCGACTTCGGCCCCCGGCCGGATCACCGTGATCGTCACGGCTCGTCCGGATCCGTCGAAGGATCCGGAAGTGAAGGGTCTGATCGCGGCCCAGGACGCGGCGGCTGTCCGCTTCGCCGACGCCCAGATCAGCAACTTCAACCGTCGCCTCGAGCAGCTGCACAACGGCGGCGGCGCGGGTCGCGGGTTCGGGGTCAGCGTCAGCGGCGGTCGCACCGAGCGCGATGACGGACTGGAGGCGCGCGAGCGGTTCCGCAAGTACGCCAGCCTCGGCATGAACGACGCGGTCGATCCGTCCAGCCCGCTGCTGCCTGCCGACACGGCCGGCTACACCGAGAAGGACGACGGCGAAGACGGCCAGGCCGGTCCCAAGCGCTGGGGCGTCTGGGCGGCTGGTTCGGCGGACTTCGGCATGCGTGACGCGGTCGGGTCGCAAAGCGGCTTCCGCTTCACCACCGACGGCCTGACCGGCGGCGTCGACTACCGGGTGAACCAGGACTTCGCCTTCGGCCTGGGTCTCGGCTACGGCCGCGACTCCAGCCGGATCGGCAAGTCGGGCACCAAGAGCAAGGCCGAAAGCTACAGCGCCGGCCTCTACGCCAGCCTGAAGACGGGCGAGAAGACTTTCGTCGACGGGGTCCTCGGCTACGGCACGCTCGACTTCGACACCCGCCGCTACGTCACCTCGACGGGCGAGCTGGTGAACGGCGAGCGTGACGGCGACCAGGTGTTCGCGGCCCTGACCTTCGGGATGGAGCACCGGACGCAGACCAGCCTGCTGTCGCCCTACGGCCGCGTCGCCTACAGCCGCTCGAACCTGGACAAGTTCTCGGAAGACGGCGGTGGCCCCTTCGGCCTGACCTACCATGCCCAGACGGTGAAGAGCCTGACGGGTACGCTGGGTCTGCGCGGCGAGTTCCTCCGCAAGACCTCGGCCGGCCTGCTGGCTCCGCGGTTCCGGGTGGAGTACTCGCACGACTTCGAGAAGGCCAACGACGCCCTGCTCAACTACACCGACTGGGTGGGCGGGCCGACCTACCGCCTGACGGTGGATCCGATCGACCGCGACCAGCTGCGGCTGGAGCTCGGGGCCGACCTGACCATCAAGAGCGGCCTCAAGCTGGGCCTGGACTTCGACAACATGGTCACGAAGGACAGCGACAGCCAGGGCGTCAGACTGACGGTCCAGTCGCCCTTCTGATCGAGGGCGAAGAACTGAACTAAGGAGGGCGGCGTCGGAAACGGCGCCGCCCTTTCTTTTGCTAAAGCTCCTCCCTCGCTTTAGCGGGGAAGGTGGCGCGCTGCGGATACGCAGCGTGACGGAGGGGGCGAGTGACAGAGCTCGGCGTCCAGTCTCGCCCCCTCCACCACTTCGTGGTCCCCCTCCCCCGCAGGCGGGGGAGGAGCCTGCAAACCCCAAACGAAAACGCCCGGCGGGTCGGTCCCGCCGGGCGTTCGTTGCTTCAGGCTCTGATGGCGCGGCTCGCCGCGCCCGGGACCTAGCGGTCGAAGTTGCGGGCCAGCAGGAAGCCGAACACCGCGCCGGCCACGAAGGTCCCCAGGGCCAGGGCCAGGGGGTGCTCCTCGGCGGCCTTGTGGGCGGCCTCGGCCTTGGGCTTGGACCAGGCGACGGCGGCGTCGGTCTTGTCGTGCACGTACTCGCGGGCGACCTGGGTCTTCTCGGCGGTCGTCTCGGCGATGGTGGCGGCGGCCTTCTTCACGGCGGCGGTGGCCTTGGCGGCGGTCTTCTTGGCGCTGGCCTTGGCTGCGTTGGCGTCGCCGGCGAGGTCGGTCTTGATGGTGGCGTCGGTCATCGGCGTCTCCCGGTGTGAAAGGGCGTGTTCCCAAAAGGCTGTTCCGGGGCGCGACGCGAGCGCGCCTCCAGGCGTCTGGAGACTAACACCTGGCGAGCCGGTTTGGTTCGGGCAAGAGGCGATCGCGCACGTTTTGCGCGAACCCGCCGCCAGGCTCCAGCGACCGGCCTCCCCCTAGTTGTCGCGGACGACCTTCAGCACCGCCTCGCCATAGCGGTCGAGCTTGCCCTGGCCCACGCCGCCGGACTTGCCCAGGGCCGCCAGGGTCAGCGGCCGGGCGGCGGCGATCTCGGCCAGGGTCGCGTCGTGGAAGATGACGTAGGGCGGCACGTGCTGGGCCGACGCCTGGTCCTTGCGCCAGGCGCGCAGAGCCTCGAACAGCATCTGGTCGCCCGGCGGAACGGTCAGGGCCTGGCGCCGGCGCAGGCTCTTGCCGCCGCCGCTTCCACCCTTGCTCCCGGCGTCCCCGCCCGGGGCCTGGCGCAGCGACACCTGCCGCTCGCCGCGATAGACCTGGCGCACGCCCTCGCCGTCGCCAAGCCCGATCAGCGGGCGGCCCTCGTTGGGGTCCTCGCGCAGCAGGCCTTCGAACACCAGGGTGTCGAGCAGGTCGCGCCAGCCCTGGGGGCTGAACTCCTTGCCGATGCCGAAGGTCGACATCTGGGCTTCCTGTTGCGTGACGTCCTTGGTCTTGCCCAGCAGGTGGTCGACCAGCCGGCCGCGCCCGAACCGGCCGCCCAGGCGGTGGGCGGCCGACAAGGCCTTCTGGGCGGCCTGGCTCGCATCTATTCCTGTCGGGGGCGAGACACAGATGTCGCAGGTCCCGCAACGCTCCACGCCCTCCTCGCCGAAATAGCGGCGGACGGCGGCGGCGCGGCAGGTCATGCCCTCGAGCATGGCGTAGAACTGCCGCAGCTTGCGGCTCTGCACCTGCTTGACCTCGTCGGGGGCCTCGCGGGCGTCGATGCGGCGACCGGCCCAGGCCAGGTCCGCGCTGCTGTAGAGGGTGATGCCCTCGGCCGGCTGGCCGTCGCGCCCGGCGCGGCCGATCTCCTGCCAGTAGGCCTCGATGGCGGCCGGCGGATCGGCGTGGATCACGAAGCGGACGTCGGGCTTGTCGACCCCCATGCCGAAGGCGATGGTCGCCACCATCACCGCCTCGTCGGCCTCGAGGAACTGCTCCAGGCGGCGGGCGCGGACGGTCTTGTCGAGGCCGGCGTGATAGGCCAGGGCCGGCACGCCGTTGTCGATCAGCATCTGGGCCAGCTTCTCGGTCGAATCCCGGCTGCCGGCATAGACGACGCCGGCGCGGCCCGGCCGCTCGGTGACCAGTTCGATGACCCGGTCGTGGCCCTTGCCGCGCTTGCGCTCGGCGTTGAGGGCCAGTTCGGGCCGGGCGAAGCTGTCGACGAACTCGGCCGCGCCCTGCAGGCGCAGTTCCATGCGGATGTCGTCGCGGGTGCGGGCGTCGGCCGTGGCGGTCACCGCCAGGCGCGGGACGTTCGGGAACACCTCGGCGATGCGGCCCAGCATCCGGTACTCGGGCCGGAAGTCGTGGCCCCACTGGCTGACGCAGTGGGCCTCGTCGACGGCGACCAGCGACAGTTGCAGGCGCGACAGCCGCTCCAGCATCCAGCCCTGCATCAGCCCTTCGGGCGACAGGTAGAGCAGGTCCAGCTGCCCCGCCTCGATGCGCCGCCAGATCTCGGCGCGCTCCTCGGGCAGGGTGTTTGAATCCAGGCGCTCGGCGGCGACGCCGGCCTGCTGCAGGCCCGCCACCTGGTCGGCCATCAGCGCGATCAGCGGCGAGACGACGAGGCCCAGGCCCGGGCGGACGAGGGCGGGGATCTGGTAGCAGAGGCTTTTCCCGCCGCCGGTGGGCAGCACCGCCAGGGCGCTGCGCCCTTCCAGCAGCTCGCCGACCACCTGCGCCTGCAGGCCGCGGAAATCCTGGTGGCCGAAGGTGTGGCGCAGGACATCGCGCGCGGCGTCGAGCGAGGGCGGGGAGGCGAGGGCGGTGGACACGGCGCTCTTTTGGCAGGGGCGAGACTCCCCGCCAAGGCCGGAAACGGCGGATTTCTAAAAGACCCTCTCCCGGAGGGAGGGTGAGGGGCCCGCGCGTAGCGTGGGAGGGTGAGGGGGTACGCTGCTGGCCGGTGTGCCGGCACGCCGTCGACCGTCCCTAACCCCTCATCCGACCTGCTTCGCAGGCACCTTTCTCCCTTCAGGGAGAAGGATCAGGAGACAGGACGGGAATAGAGCCCTCAAGACACGCCGCGGCCGGTTCTCCCCCGCTTGGTTAAACCGCGTTCACCTCTCGTCAATTCTATCGCGTGTTTGGTCGCTGTGAGCTATGACACCGCCACGCGGGCGGGGCTAACGAGACCTAGGGTTACAGATGGCTAACGGCGCCTTCGGCGGAAACAAGCCGGCGAAGACTCAACGCACGCCCCTCCAGGCGCTGCTGTACTGGACGACGGTCCTGGGCGTATGGGGGCTGATCTTCGTGGTCACCTTCTTCGCGGTGTTCGCGCGCGACCTGCCCGACACCTCCAAGCTCTACGACGTCACCCGCCAGCCCTCGATCAACTACCTGGATCGCTCGGGCGCCCTCCTGGCCGTGCGCGGCAGCCAGTACGCGCCGCCGGTCGATATCGACGCCCTGCCCGAATACGTGCCGGCCGCCTTCGTCGCCATCGAGGACCGCCAGTTCTACCACCACTTCGGGTTCAACCCGTGGGGCATCGCCCGCTCGCTGATCTGGAACATCACCCATGACGGCGGCCCCCAGCGCGGCGGCTCGACCATCACCCAGCAGCTGGCCCGCAACCTGTTCCTCAGCCCGGCCCAGAACTACAAGCGCAAGGCCCAGGAGCTGATCCTGGCCGTCTGGCTGGAACTGAAGTTCAGCAAGAAGCAGATCCTGGCCCTCTACATGAACCGGGTCTATTTCGGCGCTGGCGCCTACGGCATCGAGGCCGCCTCGCAGCGCTACTTCAACAAGCCCGCCAAGGACCTGACCATCGGCGAGGCCGCCCTGCTGGCCGGCATGATGAAGGGCCCGGCCCGCTACTCGCCGGTCAGCGCCAGCGAGCGCGCCGCGCGCCGCGCCACCGTCGTGCTCGACGAGATGGTGCGCCTGAAGGCCATCACCCCCGAGCAGCGCGACGAGGCCTTCAAGACCCCGGTGCAGGTGTCGGCCACCCTGGCCAACCAGCGCGCCCAGTATTTCACCGACTATGTCGACGCCCAGGTGCGCTCGCTGGTCGGCGAACCGACCGAGGACCTGGTGGTCGAGACCACGCTGGACCTGCCGATCCAGGTCGCGGCCGAGCGCGCCGTGCAGCTGGGCGTCGAGGGCCACCTCAAGCAGGGCGTCCAGCAGGCCGCCCTGGTGGCCATCGACGGCGAGGGCCGCATCCGCGCCTATGTCGGCGGCGAGGACTACGGCCAGAGCCAGTTCGACCGCGCCACCAGCGCCCGCCGCCAGGCTGGCTCGGCCTTCAAGCCGTTCGTCTACCTCACCGCCATGGACCAGGGCCGCAATCCCAGCGTCATGGTGGTCGACGAGCCGGTGAAGATCGGCAACTGGGAGCCGCGCAACTACACCAACACGTTCCTGGGCCCCATGACCCTGCAGACGGCCCTGGCCCAGTCGATCAACACGGTCGCCGCGCGCCTGGCCAACGAGGTCGGCACCAGCAACGTGGCCGCCACCGCTCGACGCCTGGGGATAACCAGCAAGATCCAGCTCGACCCGTCGATGGCGCTCGGCGCCGTCGAGGTCAGTCCGCTGGAAATGGCCCAGGCCTACGCCCCGTTCGCCAACGGCGGTTTCCTGGCCAAGGGCTACGGCATCGAGCGCATCCGCACCGCCTCTGGCAAGGTCCTCTACGACCACAGCGTCGACAAGCAGCCGCGCCCGTCGGTGATCGGCTCGCCGTCGCTGCAATACATGAACCAGATGATGCGCCAGGTGGTGAACGGCGGCACCGGCGGCCGCGCCAAGGTCGCCGGCTACGACATCGCCGGCAAGACCGGCACCACCAGCGACTACAAGGACGCCTGGTTCGTCGGCTACACGGGCGGCTTCGTCGCGGCGGTGTGGACGGGCAAGGACGACAACACCGCCATGAAGCGCGTCAGCGGCGGCGGCCCGCCGGCCGAGATCTGGAAGGTGTTCATGAGCTCGGCCCTGCCGCGCCTCAAGGCCACCCCGATCCCCGGCGGCACGGCCGAACCCCCGCCGCCGGTCGAGGATCCGATCGGCGACATCCTCGGCGACGGCGAGACCCCGACCGCCGATCCGGGCGCGACGGCGCCGCCCGCCGGAACCCCGCCGGCCCAGACGGCGCCGGAACTGCCTTACTAGACAAGACCCATCGCCCCGGATGTCACCCGACATCCGGGGCGTTCCGTTACATCCGGGGCGTTCCGTTTCAGGGGTGAGCCTTCACCAGGCTTTTCGGCGCCACGATCGTCCAGGCGGTGCGCAGCAGTCCCGCCAGTTCGTCGGCCTCGATCGCCGCCAGCCGCACCAGCACCGCAGGATAGCCGCGATAATGGTCGTCGTCGAAGAAGCGCTCGGGCGCGGCCTCGATCAGCATCTGCTTGGTCTCGATCAGGCAGCGCACGGCGATGACGCCGGGGACGAGGACGCGCTTGGCCTTGGGCGCGGGCCGGGCCAGATAGCCCCAGGCCAGCCCCTTGCCGCGCACGGCATAGGCGATCTGCTGGCCGTTCAGGCCTTCCTCGACCTCGGGAAGCGCCGTGGCCAGGGTGCGCAGGGTGTCGTCATCGACCATGAAGGGATGAGGCGCCTTTCTCCTCCCCCGTGCAACGGGGGAGGTGGCGCGGCGCGGATACGCGCCGTGACGGAGGGGGCGAGGGACAGAGCGCCGAGCCCGGTCTCGCCCCCTCCACCGCTTCGAGGTCCCCCTCCCCCGTTTCACGGGGGAGGAGAGGGTGTTGGGGGCCTTGCGCGCCCTCATCCGACCAACAGCGTAAACCGTTGTTAAGGCTCACTGTTAAGGTCTGCGACACCTCTCCGAAAGCCGGTGTTTACCCCCTCGCTGTATCACTCTGAACCAACAAGAGTCGCTCTCCATGTGGGCGCGGCCGGTTCTGGTGGATGGCCTTCAATGACCAAGACGGTGCTCGTCGTCGACGACGATCCGACCCAACGTCGACTGATCCAGGCGGTGCTGGAGCGCGAAGGTTTCGCGGTCTGCCACGCCGAGAACGGCGACGCGGCCATGGCGCACCTGGCCGCCGGCGCGCCGGCCGACGTGATCCTGCTGGACCTCGTCATGCCCGGCCTGCCCGGCCAGGAGGCGCTGAAGGAGATGCGCGCGCGCGGCTACGCCCAGCCGGTGATCGTGCTGACCGCCAGCGGCGGCGTCGACACCGTGGTCAAGGCCATGCAGGCCGGCGCCACCGACTTCTTCATCAAGCCGGCCAGCCCGGAGCGGATCACCGTGTCGATCCGCAACGCCCTCTCGATGGGCGACCTCAAGGGCGAGGTCGACCGCCTGAACAAGCGCGTCTCGGGCCGCACCACCTTCTCCGACCTGATCGGAACCTCGCCGGCCATGACCATGGTCAAGCGCATCGGCGAGCGCGCCGCCAAGAGCGCCATTCCGGTGCTGATCACCGGCGAAAGCGGCGTCGGCAAGGAGCTGATCGCCCGCGCGGTGCACGGCTCGTCCGACCGCGCCGGCAAGCCGTTCGTGGCGGTCAACTGCGGCGCCATCCCCGAGAACCTCGTGGAGTCGATCCTGTTCGGCCACGAGAAGGGCAGCTTCACCGGCGCGTCCGACAAGCACTCGGGCAAGTTCAAGGAAGCCGACGGCGGCACCCTGTTCCTCGACGAGGTCGGCGAGCTGCCGCTCGACGTCCAGGTCAAGCTGCTGCGCGCGCTGCAAGAGGGCGAGATCGACCCGATCGGCTCCAAGCGCTCGGTCAAGGTCGACGTCCGCATCGTCTCGGCCACCAACCGCGACCTGTCGGCCGCCGTCGCCCAAGGCCTGTTCCGCGAGGACCTCTACTACCGCCTGAACGTCTTCCCGGTGGAGGCGCCCAGCTTGCGCGAACGCCGCGAGGACATCCCGGCCCTGGTCGAGGCTTTTGTTCGCCGCTTCAACATCGAGGAAGGCAAGCGCGTGGTCGGGGCCTCGCCCGAGACCCTGCAGATCCTCTGCGCCTTCGACTGGCCCGGCAACGTGCGCCAGCTGGAGAACGCGGTCTATCGCGCCATCGTGCTGGCCGACGCGCCCTACCTGCAGCCCTACGACTTCCCGGCCATCTCGGGCGTCGTGGCCCCGCCGCTGGAGCCGTCGCCGATCGAGCCCCTGCCGGTGATGATCCAGGCCGCCGCCGTCCATGCCGAGACCGGCGCGCTCGGCGAGGCTCCGGTGCGCATCCTCGACGGCCACGGCCACCTGCGGACCCTGGAGGAGATCGAGCGCGACCTCATCCAGCACGCCATCGAGGTCTATGCCGGCCACATGAGCGAGGTGGCCCGCCGCCTGGGCATCGGCCGCTCGACCCTCTACCGCAAGGTCCGAGAGCAGGGCATCGACGTCGACGTCAAGGAAGCCTCGTAGGAGGCGAGGGCGGGGCGCCCGCTAGGCGCGCCCGCCTTGGCCCCAGCGGGCGACCAGGGCGATCGGCGCGCCCACCAGCACCAGGTGCGCCCCGAGATTGTTGATGAAGCGGGGCCAGGCGAAGGCGGCGGCCGGGCCTACCTGGCTCAGCGGCAGCACGACATAGTTCATGACCACATAGGTCGCCGCGCCATAGGCCAGGCCCATCAGCAGCGGCCTGCGGACCAGCACGGGCAGGCGCCGGGCGGCCAGCACGTAGAGCGCCGCCATCACCGCCATGATGAAGTAGTGCAGGAAGAGGCCGAGGGCCGCCGTTCCTGCGCCGCCCTGGAAGGCCGCCTTGCCCAAGAGGCCGCTGGCGATCGACTGCAGGATCCGCTGCGGCGGCACGGCCTTGGTCACGCCCCAGAAGGTGAAGGCGTCCAGGATGTCCAGCGTGCCGGCCAGCAGGGTGGCGACGGCGATGACGAGCAGCACGGGGCGCGTCGCGCCGCGGTCGACAGCCATTGACCGGTTCCTCCCCCGTCTGTAGCGGCGAGGCTATTCCGCCAAACGGCGTTCGGCAATCAGCCGCCTTCCAGGTCGTGCTTCAGGCGGTTGAGCAGGTCGGCGGCCGCCAGGGCGTAGGGGCCGATCCAGCGGTCGTGGATGTCCTGGAAGGGGCCGGCGTCCAGGTGGTTCCAGCGCACCCGGCCCTCGCGCCGCACGACGATCAGCCCGGCCCGTTCCAGCACGCCCAGGTGCTGCATGACGGTGCAGCGGTCCAGGGTTCCGGAAAAGTGTTCGCACAGATCTCCCGTCGTGCGTGGGGCGGCCTTCATCAGGTCCAGCATCTGGCGGCGCCGGGAGTCGGCCAGGGCCTTGAACAGCAGGTCGTCTTGGGCGGCGCTTGACATGTTATAGAATTATAACCTTACATGCCGGTGTTCGCCAAGGGAGGACCGCCATGTCCAGCGACGCCAGATCCGACGAGACCCCGCTGGCCTTCGAGGTGCAGCTGAAGATCCGCAAACCGGCCGCGGACGTCTTCGACGCCGTCGTCGATCCGAAAAAGCTCAGCGGCTATTTCCTGCGCGAGGGCAGCGGCCCCCTGGTCGCCGGAACCACCGTGCTCTGGCAGTTCCCCGAGTTCGAGGAGCGCTATCCGGTGGTGGTGCGCGAGGTCGCGGCCCCCGAGCGCATCGTGCTGGAATGGGGCTCGGCGATCGCCGGCGACCCCGACACCCGGGTGGTGATGACCTTCGTGGCGCTCGATGCGGCAAACACCATGGTCAAGATCAGCGAGTCCGGCTGGCCGCACAGCCCCGAGGGCCTGAAGGCCTCGCACGGCAACGCCGGCGGCTGGATGCACATGATGGCCGCGATGAAGGCCTATCTGGAATACGGGATAAACCTGCGCGAGGGCGGGGCGTTCTAGGAGGGGCGATTGGCTCTGCCCCCAACCTCCCGTCATTCCCGCCCTTGTGGCGGGAACCACTGGTTCCGTTCGCACGTGAAGCGCAAGCGGCGTGCTCGGCACGCCGCCTCATCTGCCCTTGCGGCTGACAGAGGGGTTCCCGCCACAAGGGCGGGAATGACGGGCGTTGAGGGGGGGGAGCGATCGCCTACCCCTCGTCCTCTTCCGTTTCGACCTCCGCCTCCGGCCGCCCCTTGCGCGTGAAGCCCTTGCCGCGCTTCATCGGCTTGCGCTCGCCCTTGGCCTTGGCGGTGATTTCCTTGAGCTTGATGGTCTGGTTGACCGACAGGGCCTGGCCGGCGCCGCCTTTTTCCGGGTCGCCGAACGCTCGCCCGTAGGTCTCGATGCGCTGGGCCACCGAGCCCAGGAATTCGCCTTCCCAGTCGGAGAGCTCGATCCCGCCCTTGTCGGCCATCCGCCTGGCCTTCTTGAGGGCGCTCAGCGCGGCCTTTCGGGCCTGGGCGCGGGGGTCCGGGGCTTTTCGATCGGGCGGCTTGGCGCGCATGACGTCAGCCTAGCAAAAAGGCCCTCTCCGGGGAGAGGGCCTTTTCAAAATCAGATCTCGCCGATGGCCGAGAGGTAGAGATCGAGGATGGCGTCCTCCTCCTGGCGCTTGGCGCGGTCGGTCTTGCGCAGGCGCACGACCTTCTTGAGCACCTTGACGTCGAAGCCGTTGCCCTTGGCCTCGAGGTAGACTTCCTTGATCTGCTCCATGATCTCGGCCTTCTCGACCTCGAGGCGCTCGACGCGCTCGATGATCGACTTCAGCTGGCCCTGGGCGGTGGAGTTCAGAACGTCGGCGTGCGGGATGGCGTCGTCGGCCATGGAGATCTCTCGCGAAAAGGGGCTGAAAACCGGAGGCGCGGAAACTAGTGCCTGCGCGGGCCGAGGGAAAGCCGATTCAGAGCAGGCCGTGGGCTTGAATCACAGGTCGCAGGGCGGCCGGGTCGACGAAGTGATGGACGTGGAAGCCCATCGCCCGCGCCGCCTCGATGTTGGCGGCGCTGTCGTCAACGAAGAGCAGGTCGGCGGGCGACAGGCCGGTGCGCTCCAGGGCGATCTCGTAGATCCGGCGTTCGGGCTTGATGGTGCGTTCGACGGCCGAGACCACCGGATCGCGCAGGTGGCGGAAGGCGGGGCTCATGGCCTGGACGCCCGGCCAGGCCTCGCTGGACATGTTGGTCAGGGCGTACTGCGCCACGCCGGCGGCGGCCAGGTCCTCGATCAGGGATTCGGTCTCGGCGATCGCGCCCGAGAACATCTCGTCCCAGCGGGCCCACCAAGCGGCAAGGTGCTCGGCGTGTTCGGGAAACTCGGCCGCGCGCAGGGCGATGTTCTCCCCGAAGGAGAGGCCCCGGTCGGTTTCGCTGTGCCAGTCCATGGTCCCGACATGCGAAAGGAACCGGTCGAGATCGGCCGGTTCCTTGAAGATCTTCGCGTAGAGCGTGCGCGGGTTCCAGCGCACGATGACGTTGCCGACGTCCCAGAGCATGGCCCTGGGAGACGCAGGCGGCGTCATCAGCCCTGCTTGGCCTTGAAGCGCGGGTCGGTCTTGTTGATGATGTAGATGACGCCCTTGCGACGCACCATCTTGCAGTCGCGGTGGCGACCCTTCAGCGACTTCAGCGAGCTGCGAACCTTCATGACCGTCTCTGTTGTCAGCGGAGAGGTTCGGGCGCGCCATCAAGCTCGCCGGAACATCCGGATGTTTCGGAGGGCGTGCGTATAGGCAAGACGGGGCGATGAGTCAATCGGCCAAGGCCCCGCTGCGCGCAGCCGTCGCGCCGTGTTGCGCTCAAGCCCCGGTCGGGACGACGGGCTTGAACGACAGCCCCTTGGGCGGGGGCGGGCCGAAAGCGTTGTCGGCCGCCTGGCCGGGCAGGCCGCCCAGGGCCGACAGCAGCACCGGCAGCACCAGAACCGCCACGCCCAGGGTGTTCTGGTAGGCCTGGGGCGGGATGACGAAGCCGCCGCCGAAGAACAGGGCCATGAGCGCGATGAACACGCCGCCGGCCCACCAGCCGGTGCGTCCCAGGTCGTGCAGGCGCGGGACGGCGGCGATCAGCATCACCACCAGGGCGGCCGGCAGCGGGCGCTGGAACACCAGGGCCGAGACCAGGATGGCGACCAGCGCCACGCCGACGATGAGCCAGTAGCTGGCGCGGTTGATCCGGCCCTTCAGCAGTTGCACGTCGAAACCCTCGCGCCGACCTCGGTGTGTCGCAGACTTCTAGAGCAAAGCTTGTGGAGAGGCGATGCGAACCGGGAACTCACTTTGTCCTGGCGTCCTTGTGATTGAAGCTTTCGCACGAACCCCGGTAGCCTGCCCCGATGGATAGACGCGTATTCCTCGTTCTGCTGCTGGCCGGTTGCGCCGACACGACCGTCAACGCCCCGCTGGCGCCGTCGACCCCGACCGCGCCGCCGCCGGTGGCTTCAACGCCCGCCGCCCCGACCCCGCCGTCGGCGGTCACCGCGGTGGAGACGGGTGGCCAGGTCGCCGCCTTCAACGCCTGGCTGGCCGACTTCAAGCCGCGCGCCGTGGCCGCCGGCGTGCCCCAGGCGGTGGTCGAGCGCGAGCTGAACGGCCTGACGCCCAATCCCCGCGTCATCTCGCTGGACGGCCGCCAGCCGGAGTTCTCCAAGCCGGTGGGCGACTACATCAAGGGCGTGATCAGCGACGACCGCGTGGCCGTGGGCCGGGGCAAGCGCGACGCCCTGCCTTTCCTGCCGTCGGTCGAGCAGCGCTACGGCGTGCCGCGCGACATCCTGCTGGCCGTCTGGGCGATGGAATCGGCCTTCGGCAAGATCCAGGGCGATTTCGACGTCGTGCGCTCGATGGCCAGCCTGGCCGCCGACGGTCGCCGCCGCGCCTGGGCCGAGGGCGAGCTGATCGCGGCCCTGAAGATCATCGCCTCGGGCGAGGACACCCGCGACCAGCTGAAGGGCTCGTGGGCCGGCGCCATGGGCCAGACCCAGTTCCTGCCGTCCAACTATCTGTCGACCGCCGTCGACTTCGACGGCGACGGCCGCCGCGACATCTGGCGCAGCGACGCCGACAGCCTGGCCTCGGCCGCCAACCTCCTGGCCAAGGGCGGCTGGAAGCCGGGCGTGGGCTGGGCCAAGGAGGTGATCCTGCCGGCCGGCTTCGACTACAGCCTGGCCGAGGGCCCGCGCGAGCTGCCCGCTTGGTGGGAAGCCAAGGGCGTGAAAAGAGCCGACGGCCTGCCCTGGACGGCCGCGGACGCGGCGTCGCCGGCCGGGCTGATCCTGCCCGCCGGCGCGGCCGGCCCGGCCTTCCTGGCCCTGCCCAACCACTTCGCGATCCGCAGGTACAACAACTCCACCTCCTACGCCCTGGGCATCGGCCTCTTGGCCGACCGCTTCGGCGGCGGCGGGCCGCTGGTCGCGTCCTGGCCGGTGGAGCAGCCGCTGTCGCTGGCCGACCGCATGGCCGCCCAGATCGCCCTGGCGCGCCTGGGCTTCGACCCCGGGCCGGCCGACGGCGTCATCGGCGCCGGCACTCGCAAGGCCCTGCGCGCCTGGCAACAGAGCCGCCAGCTGCCGGCCGACGGCTACCTGTCGTCCGACATGGTAGGCAAGCTGAAGGCCCAGGCGGCGATTTCGTAGGGAAAGAACCTCCCCCAGTGGGGGAGGCGGCCGAAGGCCGGTGGGGGGACGTTTTCAGCTGCCGAGAAGGCGGCCGATTTCGCACTCACTCCCCCCCACCGATCGCTTCGCGATCACCTCCCCCACAGGGGGAGGTTCCTCAGTGTAGAAGTCTTAAGCCGCCTGGCTGACCTGCGGCGGGAACACGTCGTCCATGCGCAGGTAGGTGATCAGGCGGGTGTCGACCGACAGGATGGCCTGCACGAAGCGCAACTCGTCGGCGCCCATGTCCGGGGCCGGCTGCAGGTGGTCGCGGGTGATGGTGAAGGTCTCGGAGACGGCGTCCACCAGGATCCCGGCCAGGCGGTCGTGGCACTCGACGACGACGATGACGTGGCGGGTTTCCGGGATGGTGACGCCCAGGCCCAGGCGGTTGCGCAGGTCGATGACCGGCATGATCGCGCCGCGCAGGTTGATGACGCCCTTGAGGAAGCCCGGCGCATGCGGGATCGGGGTCGCCGGGGTCCAGCCGCGGATCTCGCGGACCGTCTTCACGTCGATGCAGAACTCCTGCTCGCCGATGCAGAACGAGATCAGCTCGAGGGCCGGTTCGGCGTGTTCGGTCATCAGGAAATCCCCGGGGTCTAGAAGGCTGGCGCGGACGTCTCCGCTCGCCTGCCACAAGAGCCCGGGCGCCGTTTAACAACGGTTAATGCTGAAGTTTCTCGTGGTGCGCGAGGGCGAGACCGATTGTCGCGGGCGGCGTGGGGTAGGGCTGGTCGATTTCTGAGTGCTTGGTCGACTTGATCACCGAGCATCCCCGCGCAGGCGGGGATCCAAGCCGAGATCGCGGATGATCCGAGGCTGGGCCGCACCTTGAAAGTCAGCTTGGGTCCCCGCCTGCGCGGGGATTGGGCGGATTGGGGACCGGCCAGCCCGTAGAGCTGATCGGCTCTCAGCTCGCGGCCAGTCGCGCGCGCTTCTTGAGGAACATCGCCGCGTCGGCCTCGGCCAGCGACACTTCCGGCTCGGCGCCGGCCTCGATCTCGCGCACGCCGAACGAGACGTGCAGCGGGGCGCTCCATTCGCCGAACTGGACGGGTACGCCGCGGATGGCGCCCGCCAGGCTTTCGCCCTTCATCTCGGCGGTGGCCTTGTCGGCCTGGACCAGCAGAACGGCGAACTCGTCGCCGCCCATGCGGCCGACGATGTCGCTTTCGCGGACATTGGCCAGCAGGCGCTCGGCCACGGCCTTCAGCGCCGAGTCCCCGGCCGCGTGGCCGAAGCGGTCGTTGACGGCCTTGAAGTTGTCGAGGTCGAAGAACACCAGGCTGGCCGGCGAGCCGTAGCGCTGGGCGAAGGCCGAGACGCGGCGGACCTCGCGCAGGAACGCGCGGCGGTTCAGCACCGGGGCCAGCACGTCCATGTCGGCCAGGGTCTCGGCCTCGTTGAGGCGATACTTCAGGCGCGAGACCTCGGTGCGCAGGTCCTCGACCTCCGACATCAGGGTCTGCAGGGCGGCCTGCACCTTGGGAGTCAGGTCGGCGGGCTCCAGGCCCAGGAACCCGGCCTTGTCGACGGGCACGGTTCCGCGCGGCGCGGCCGAGACGCCGGCGGCGTCGGCGAGCGCACGACGGCGGATCGCGGAGAAGGTTTCGGTGCGGGCGCCGGAGATCTTCATCGGAGGGGCGGCGAATCACTTCTGGTCAAGCTGAATGGAAATCTGCGTTTTCTCGTTAACCATGACAATGGCGGTGGTAGCCGGGCGCCAATAAGCCGCAGGTGGAGGAGCGGGCCGCAACCTGCGGAAAGCAGCGCGAGAACGTCCGAGAACGGGCTTTGGTCTGGAGGGGCGACCCGCTATAAGGCGCGCGATTCAAGGGGCCGACCCAGGTTTCTTGGTATACCCTCCATCGTTCGAGGAAGACGCCGATGACCACGTCCGCGCCGCCTGTCGCCATCGTCATGGGCAGCCGCTCTGACTGGCCGACGATGAAGAAGGCGGCCGACGCCCTCGACGAACTGGGCGTCGCCTACGAGGCCAAGGTCGTCTCGGCCCACCGCACCCCCCAGCGCCTCGTCGAGTTCGCCACCGGCGCCAAGGCGGCCGGCCATCAGGTGATCATCGCCGGGGCCGGCGGCGCCGCGCACCTGCCGGGCATGGTCGCCTCGATGACCCCGCTGCCGGTGCTGGGCGTGCCGGTGCAGTCCAAGGCCCTCAGCGGCCTCGATTCCCTGCTGTCGATCGTGCAGATGCCGGGCGGCATCCCCGTGGCCACCCTGGCCATCGGCGATGCGGGCGCCCGGAACGCCGGCCTGCTGGCCGCCCAGATCCTGTCGCTGGCCGACCCCGCGCTGGCCCAGCGCCTGGACGCCCAGCGCGCGGCCCAGACCGACAGCGTCGCCGAAAGCGTCGAGGACTAAAGATCATGACCGCCTCTCCGGCTCTTCCTCTGCCCCCCGGCTCCACCCTCGGGATCCTCGGCGGCGGGCAACTGGGCCGGATGCTGGCCCAGGCCGCCTCGCGCCTGGGCTTCGACGTGGTGATCCTCGATCCCGAGGAGAACAGCCCGGCCGGCCGTGTCGCCGCCCGCCAGATCGTCGGCGCCTATGACGACCGCTGGGCGCTCAAGCGCCTGGCCGAGGCCTGCCACGTCGTCACCTACGAGTTCGAGAACGTCCCGGCCGAGACCGTGGCCGAGCTGACCGCCCTGGGCTGCGAGGTCGCCCCTGGCGCCCGCGCCCTGGCCGCCGCCCAGGACCGCGTGGCCGAAAAGACCTTCCTGGCCGAGATCGGCGTGCCCACCGTGGCCTTCGCCCCGGTCGACGACGAGGAAAGCCTGCTGGCGGCCGTTGCGAAGATCGGCGCGCCGAGCCTCTTGAAGACCCGCCGCGAAGGCTATGACGGCAAGGGCCAGGCCTGGATCCAGCGGGCGGGCGATGCCATCGCCGCCTTCGAGAAGATCGGCCGCCAGCCGGCCATCCTCGAGGCCCCGGCCGATTTCGGCCGCGAGCTGTCGGTGATCGCCGCGCGCGGCCGCAACGGCGAGATCGTCTGCTATCCGCTGTCGGACAACCACCACGAGGGCGGCGTCCTGCGGCGCACGATCGCGCCGGCCAAGGCCACCGCCTCCGAGCGCGACCAGGCCGAGGCGATCGCCGCCAAGATCCTCACGGCGCTCGACTATGTGGGCGTGATCGGCGTGGAGCTGTTCGAGCTGGCCGGCGGCAAGCTGCTGGTCAACGAGTTCGCCCCCCGGGTGCACAACACCGGCCACTGGACCCAGGACGGCTGCGAGGTCGACCAGTTCGAGCAGCACATCCGCGCCGTCGCCGGCTGGCCCCTGGGCCCGACGGCGGCCCTGGCCCGCGTGGAAATGACCAACCTGCTCGGCCCCGAGGTCGACGCCTGGAAGAAGCTGGCCGCAGAGCCGGAGACCCGCATTCACCTCTACGGCAAGGGCGAGGCCCGCGCCGGCCGCAAGATGGGCCACGTGAACCGCCTGCGGCCCCTGGAAGGCTAAGGAGAAGGCCCCCTCAGTGTCGCTCCGCGAGATCCTCTCCCTCTGGGGGAGGTGGCCCGGAGGGCCGGAGGGGGGACGTTTTCAGCTTTCGAGGCGTTGGCCGGTCATCTCCGACTTCCCCCTCAGTCGCTTCGCGACAGCTCCCCCTTCAGGGGGAGCATCTTGGGTCAGCTTCGCGCGTACCGCATCTTCGCCAGCGCGGTCAGGAACTCCGCCGCCAGGTTCGGGGCCTTCACGCCGGCCTTCCACTTCTCGAAGGCCATCACGCCCTCGATGCGGGCGTCCAGGTGCTTGAGGGCCGACTCGCGGCCCGAGGCCAGGTCGACCGCCAGGGTCGAGACCAGGATTCCCGACAGGATGGCGCGCTTGGAATAGTGGTTCTCGTCGGTGGCGACATCGCCGGCCCAGCGCCACAGCTGGTCGGCGCTTTCCCATAGGAGAGAGAGCGCCAGCGGCAGGTTGGTCGGGAAGGCCAGGAACGCGGCCCAGCGGCGGACGGCCTCGCTGTCGTGGGCGGCGGCGTCGATGCGGGCGATCACGCCCTCGCGGATCTTCTGGCGGATCTTCAGGGCCGCCGGGTCGAACTTGGCCAGCGATTCCATGGCCTTGGCGTCATGCCGGCGGGCCAGGATGGCGGCCAGGTCGCGCGGGCCCTGGGGCAGCAGGAGATCGGTTTCCCCGGGCGACAGCTGGGCCGCCGCGGCGGCCGCGCGGACCAGGCTGGCGTTCCAGCCGAGGCGCGGCGACAGGCGCAGGGCCTCGTCCAGAACCCGTTGTTCGGCCTTGTCGGCCCAATCCTGCGTTGCTTCGGCGGCGGTCTGGCTCATGAATCCGAGTCTACACCGGTGTTTAGCGCTCGTCGCGCATGGACACGCGCCCTTCGCTCTGCTATCTGCCGCCCCTCGTCGCCCGGAAGCACCCCTTCCAGGGCGTAAGGTTTTTATTCGCCCGCCCGGCCCCTCAAGAGGGACTTGGGAAATTGGTCGGGCCGTCGAATGGAGAGTCACCCCTGGTCCAGATTTTCGTCCGCGACAACAACGTCGATCAAGCCCTGAAGGCCCTCAAGAAGAAGATGCAGCGCGAAGGCTCGTTCCGCGAGATGAAGCGCCACGTCCACTACGAAAAGCCCTCGGAAAAGCGCGCCCGTCAAAAGGCCGAAGCCGTCCGTCGCGCCCGCAAGCTGGCCCGCAAGCGCGCTCAGCGCGAAGGCCTGCTGCCGATGCCGAAGAAGGCTTCGCGTTAAGAGCGCCGTCGAGGCGCGGCTCGTCGCGCCTCCGCGTTCCACGCACCCGAAAACAGACGAAACCCGCGCCGGGCGACCGGCGCGGGTTTTGTTTTGCGCGAAAGGCCAAGTAGCAGCGGACAGGCTCCTCCCCCGCACGCTTCGCTACGGGGAGGAGTTTGGCGGGCGAGGCCCGCGGCCCTCGCTAAGGGCTCGACGGACGTTGAAAGCTCGCCTAGGTTCGCGCGGAACAAGAAGGGAACGCGCATGAGCGGCGACATTCGCATCGGCATCGGCGGCTGGACCTTCGAGCCCTGGCGCGGCCACTTCTATCCGTCCGACCTGAAGCAGAAGGAGGAGCTGGCCTACGCCAGCCGCCAGCTGACGGCGATCGAGATCAACGGCACCTACTATTCCAGCTTCAAGCCCGACAGCTGGCGCAAGTGGCGCGACGAGACGCCCGACGACTTCGTGTTCGCGGTGAAGGCCTCGCGCTTCACCACCAATCGCAAGGTGCTGGCCGAAGGCGGTGAGTCGGTGGCCAAGTTCCTCGACCAGGGCCTGACGGAGCTGGGCGACAAGCTTGGCCCCATCCTCTGGCAGTTCATGCCGACCAAGAAGTTCGACGAGGCCGACTTCGGGGCGTTCCTGGCCCTGCTGCCCAAGGAGAAGGACGGCCTGCGCCTGCGTCACGCGGTGGAGGTGCGCAACGACACCTTCATGACCCCGGCCTTCCCGGCGCTTCTGCGCGAGCACGGCGTGGCCGGCGTCTACGCCAAGCACTTCGATTATCCGGAGTTCGCCGACGAGGCCGCCGACTTCGTCTACGCCCGCCTGCAGACGGGGTCCGACGCGGTGGCGACCGCCTATCCCGAGCCCGAGCTCGACGCCTGGGCCGACCGCCTGAAGACCTGGGCCGCCGGCGGCGCCCCGGCCGACCTGCCGCGCATCGACAAGGCCTCGGTTCCGGCCGCCAAGCAGCGCGACGTCTTCGCCTTCATCATCCACGAGGGCAAGGTGAATGCGCCCCACGGGGCGATGGCGCTGATTAATAGGGTCCGCTGATCCTTCTCCCCTTGCGGGAGAAGGTGGCGGCCGAAGGTCGGCGGATGAGGGGTCTCTCAGACGCAAAACGCCGCGACAGCTGAACAGCCGTCGCGGCGCTTCTGTACGTGCGCCCCCTCACCCGACCCCACTTCGTGGGGCCACCCTCTCCCGCAAGGGGAGAGGGATCAGGAAGATGCAGCCGCCGCCATCTCGCGCCAGCCCTTGGCCTCGCGGCGGAAGCGCGGGTGGGTCTTGGCCAGGCGCTTGTCGAGTTCGGCCAGGGCCTTGCGGGCCTCGGCCTTGCGGCCGGTCTCGCCCAGGAACACCGCATAGCGGGCCATGCCCTCGAAGCCGGGCAGGTGGGCGGCGGCCCAGCGCAGGGAGACGTCGGCCTCTTCGTTGCGGCCCAGCGCGGCCTGGGCGCGGCCCAGGGCCAGGGCGGTCTGCGGCGTGCGGCTCTTCTCGCCCTGCTGCCCCAGGGCCTCCAGCAGCGGCAGGGCCTCGGCGGCGCGGCCAAGCTCGATCAGGCTGTTGGCGCGGGCCAGCATCAGGGCCGGGTCGTCGGCATAGTGGCCCTGCAGGGCCTGGGCGTAGATCCGCTCGGCCTCCTCGTGCTTGCCAAGGCCCGTGGCGGCCGCGGCCAGGCGCGAGAGATTGGTGACGGTGGGCGCGTCCTCGGCGTCGCGGCTGGCCTCGCGATACTCGCGCTGCGGATCGAGCGCCTGGCGGGCGGCGGCCTTCATCTGCTGGGCCTTGGACCCGCCCATGAACTCCGGCGCGATGATGGCCAGCAGATACACGATCCCGCCCAGCGGCTGGAACATCAGGATAATCAGCAGCCAGTACATGGCCTGGCCCGAGCGCACGACGTGGACGCAGAGGGCGATCGAGAAGATCAGCGACAGGCCGATAGCGGGGAACATCAACAAGGTCTCCGGATGCGTCCCGGCTATGTGTGGCCCCCATGCCGGGCCGTCAATCGGCGAGGCCGCCCCTGGGCGAGGTTTCGCCGCCCGCTTCGGACGGTTCCCGCAACGCCGCCTCTTGCGCGTCCACTGTGTGTCTGCCTAATGTCGTTATATTGCGAGAGTGCAATCCACAATGTGGGATTATCTCGCAACGAACACATAAGCAGACCGGGCAAACCGGCGCTTGGGTTGGAAACATAAGGGCGGGTCCATGGAGACGCCGCCGTCAGGAGGGACCTATGTCGTCGTCGTCCTCGTATGGTTCGCGTCTGCGGACGGGCTGTTCCCTGGCCGTCCTGATGTCGGCGGCCCTGGCGGCCGGCGCGGCGAGCGCCCAGACAGCTCCCCAGCCCTCTGGCGAGACCACCGAGAACGCGGTGGAAGAGGTGATCGTCACCGGCTTTCGCGAAAGCCTGAAGAGTGCGCTGAACGTCAAGCGCCAGTCCTCGGGCGTGGTCGACGCCATCAAGGCCGAGGACATCGCCGACTTCCCCGACGCCAATCTGGCCGAGTCGATCCAGCGCGTGCCCGGCGTGTCGATCACCCGCGTGGCCGGCGAGGGCCGCACGATCACCGTCCGCGGCCTGCCGCCGAACTTCACCCGCGTGCGCATCAACGGCATGGAGGCCCAGTCGACCAGCGGCGCCACCACCAGCGACCGCGGCGCCAACCTGGGCCGGGGCTTCGACTTCAACACCTTCGCCTCCGAGCTGTTCAGCGGCATCGCCGTGCGCAAGACCGCCCAGGCCGAGGTGATCGAGGGCTCGCTGGGCGCCACCGTCGACCTCGACATCGCCAAGCCGCTGGACCAGAAGGGCCGCACCTTCGTGGTCGGCGGTTCGCTGGGCTACAACGACCTGTCGAAGAAGAACGACAAGAAGCTTTCGGCCGTGCTCGGCGACCGCTGGGACACCGCCTGGGGCCAGTTCGGCGCCCAGGCCTCGCTGGCCTGGAGCAAGCGCGAGTTCCTCGAGGACCAGTGGGGTTCCGGCGGCTGGAACCCGGCCACGGTCGACGGCGGCTTCTGCACCCCCGTGGGCCGCCCGGTACCCAACCCCGCCTTCAACGCCGCCAACGGCACTGATGCCGCCAACTGCGCCACCGGCGTGCCGCGTCCGGCCGCCAACGACACGCTGTTCGACCTGGGCAACCGCTCGACCGTGTTCTTCCCGCGCCTGCCGCGCTACGGCCGCTTCCACCACGACCAGGAGCGCACCGGCGCCACCCTGGCCCTGCAATGGAAGCCCAGCGAGCGCACCTCGTTCGGCTTCGACGCCCTCTATTCGAACTATGACGTGGTGCGCGAGGAGAACTGGCTGGAGGGCTTCTCGTTCGCCCGGGCCATCAGCCAGAACGGCAAGCCGCAGACGGCCATCCGCGAGCTCATCCTGCGCGAGGCCGGAACCAGCCACACCGCCGGCGCCAACTTCGGCCTGCCGGTCTACGACGTGGCCTATGCCCGCTTCGACGGCGTCGACGTGCGTTCCGACACCCAGCACGACGAGTTCCAGAACGTCTTCCAGCAGTACACCTTCAACGGCAAGCACGAGCTGACCGACAACATCACCATCTCGGGCCTCGTCGGCTATTCGAAGTCGGACTACGACCAGCCGATCACCACGACGATCATGTTCCAGCGTCCCAATACGAGCATGACGATCGACTTCCGCGACGACCGCGACCAGCCGAAGATCACCCACGGCTTCAACGTCGCCGACGCCAGCCAGTACAGCTTCGCCGCGCCCAACGCCGAGGTGCGGCTGTCGCAGATCTTCACCACCAACATCTACAAGACCGCCGAGTTCAACCTGGCCTGGGCCGTCGACGACGACCTGACCATCAAGGTCGGCGCCCACCACCACGAGTTCACCTTCGACACCTCGGCCCGCCAGCGCAGCAACAACTTCCTGGTGCCGACCCTGACCACGGCCCAGCTGCAGGCGGTGACCAAGGTCGTCGACGACTTCGGCGGCAACGGCATCAAGAAGGACGTCTTCCCCTCGTCCTGGGCGACCATCGACTACGACAAGTTCGTCTCCAGCCAGAACCTCTACAGCGACAGCGGCATGTACGCCCTGATCCCCAACTACGGCGGCATCCGCCGGGTCGAGGAGAAGGTCACCTCGGCCTATCTGCAGGCCGACCTGCGCACCGAGATCGGCGGCCTTCCGGTGCGGGGCGACGTCGGCTTCCGCATCGCCCAGACCGACCTGGCTTCGCGCGGCTACCAGATCGGCGCCACGCCCCAGCAGGTGACCGCCGAGCACAGCTATCACGACGTGCTGCCGTCGCTGAACTTCGCCGTCGACCTGCGCGACGACCTGGTGGTGCGCTTCTCGGCCGCCAAGGTGGTGTCGCGTCCGGACCTGGGCTTCCTGACCCCCGGCGGCAGCCTCAACCTGACCGGCACGCCGTCGATCGCCTCGGGCAATCCCGAGCTCGACCCGATCCGCGCCACCACGGTGGACCTGGGCGCCGAATGGTACTTCGCCCCGGGCTCGGTGCTGGGCGTGGGGGTGTTCTACAAGGACATCGCCACCTACGTGCAGAACCAGTCCCAGCAGATGACCTTCCGCGAGACCGGCCTGCCGCTGTCGCTGATCGGAACCTCGGGCGTGGATCCCGACAACACCCCGATCACTGTCACCCGCCCGGTCAACACCCCCGGCGGCCCGCTGAAGGGCTTCGAGATCAACTACCAGCAGACCTTCACCTTCCTGCCGGGCTTCCTGCGCCACACCGGCGCGCTGGTGAACTACACCTATGTCGACTCCCAGATCGACTATTTCCTGGCCGCCGGCGGGGTGACCACCAACGACCTCGTGGGCCTGTCCAAGAACGCCTACAACGCCACGCTCTACTACGAGGACGCCAAGTTCAGCGCCCGCGTCTCGGCCTCGTACCGCGACAAGTCGATCGTCGCCCTGCCGGCCAACAACCCGCTGCAGGACGTCGAGGGCTACGACGCCAACCTGACCTTCGACATGGCCGCCTCGTACCAGATCAACGACCGCCTGAAGCTGTCGCTGGAAGGGCTGAACATCTTCGACCGCTTCAATCGGCAGTTCATCGACTCCGACCGCGACAGCACCTTCGTCTACACCCACACCGGCCGGCAGTTTAACCTGGGCCTTCAGTACCGGTTCTGATGTGAACCCCTCTCTCTGAGAGAGAGGGAGGGGCCCGCCGCGAAGCGGTGGGAGGGTGAGAGGTTACAGCCTCTCACCACTTCCATCGTCATCTCGGAAAGCACCTGGTGCGTATACGGGACCCGGGGCCGTCGCACTGCGTCGGCCCCTTTCATTAAAGGCGCACCGGAGGTCGTTCCGGCCCGTGCAGAACGCCAGCCAACCGGACGGTCAGCGCCGCGAAGACGGGGTGCTGGACACCTCGAAGCGGTCGCCGGAAACTTCCGAGAAGGGTGGTGGGCGGACATTAAATCCCTCTCTCATGGAGAGAGGGAGGGGCCCGCGCCGCAAGGCGTGGGAGGGTGAGGGGGTAGGCGAAGCCCTTGGGAAATCTTGGCGCTGTTGCGGGCGATGTGCCGGCACGCCGGCTGAGGGTGTAACCACTCACCCTCCCATCGCTACGCGATGGGCCCCTCCCTCTCTCTAAGAGAGAGGGTCGTCGCGTCCGATGTCCGCAACGGGTCGTAAGCGGGAAGCGGCGGCTGCTCCGAAAGGGGATATCCGGCGTGCCCAACAGCTTGGCGCGGACCGACCAATTCGCGTGGGGCTAGCTTGGGCCGACGGTGAAACCTCTCACCTTCCCACACCTTCGGCGCGGGCCCCGCCCTCTCTCTCAGAGAGAGGGATTTTCAGTCCCGCGGCTTCTTCGGGTCGGCCTTGGGAGAGGGGGCCAGGCGCAGCACCTCGGCCTGGTAGCGTTCGTCGTCTCCGGCGGCGGCGAAGGGCAGGGCGTCGGTCACCGCGTCCAGCAGCGGGTCCAGCCACTGGTGCTCGACCTTGTGGAAGTCGCCCAGCACGTAGTGCATGACCATGGCCTTGTCGCCGGGATGGCCCACGCCGATGCGGCCGCGGCGGAAGGCGTCGCCGATCTGGCTGGTCACCGAGCGGATGCCGTTGTTGCCCGCCGCCCCGCCGCCGGCCTTCATCCGGAAGCGGCCGGGAGCCATGTCGATCTCGTCGTGGAAGACGATGACGTCGGCGGGCGCCAGCTTGAAGAACTTCATGGCCTCGCCCACGGCGCGGCCGGCCTCGTTGTAGTAGGTCTTGGGCTTGAGCAGCAGCAGCTTGACCACGCCGTCGGGTGTTGCGACCTGCCCCTCGCAGGCCAGGCCCTGGAAGCGCGCGCGCCAGGGCGCCGTGCCCCACTTCCGCGCGATGGCGTCCACGGCCATGAAGCCGACGTTATGGCGGTTCTTCTCGTATTTGGCTTCGGGATTGCCGAGGCCGGCGAGGATCAGCATCGCTCGGTGCTCACGTATTCAAACGAAAACGGGCGGACCCGAAGGCCCGCCCGCTTCCTAGATCAGTTCGGTCGGAAGACCGAGCCCGGATCAGCCTTCGACGGTGGTGTCGCCTTCGCCCGACTGGGCGGCGGCCGAGGCCTTCAGGGTGGCGATCACGAAGTCGCGGTCCACGGCCGGCTTCACGCCTTCCGGCAGCTTCACTTCCGAGATGCGGATGGTGTCGCCGATGTCGTGCGAGGCCAGGTCGATGACCAGCTCTTCGGGGATCTGGTCGGCCGGGCAGGCCAGCTCGACGGTGTGACGGATCACTTCCAGCGAGCCGCCCTTCTTCAGGCCGACCGAGGTTTCGTGGTTCTTGAAGTGCACCGGCACTTCGATCTTGATCAGCTGGTGCTCGCCGACGCGGAACAGGTCGAAGTGGATCGGCTCGTCGGTGACCGGGTGGAACTGCACCGACTTGGCGATGACCGACTGCTTCTCTTCGCCGTGCTGCAGCGTGACCAGGTGGCCGAGCAGCTTGCCGGTGTAGAGGGCCTTGCGGAATTCGTTGGACTTCACCGCGACGTTCACGGGGTCCTTGTCGCCGCCGTACAGGACGCCCGGGACGAGGCCGGCGCGGCGGGTTTCACGGGCGCCGCCGGTGCCGGCGCGCTCGCGGATTTCGACGTTCAGGATGATATCGGCCATGTCAGTTCTCTCTGGAGGGCCCATGCCCTCGGAATGCGAAATCGCCGCACAAGGCCGGATTGCCCCGCTCGGTCGACGTTTTCAGGAGGGCGCCCAATACACGAAGAGGGCCGCCGGTGCAATCCGGCGGCCCTCTCGCTGTCAGCCGGGGAGGCTGGATCAGGCTTTCTTCTTCTTCACGGCCGCCGGCTTGGCGGTCGTCTTCTTCTTGGCGGTCGGCTTTTCCGGCGGCGGGGGCGGCAGGGGCTCGACCGGCATCGGCGCGCCCGAGGCCTTGATGACGCAGGCGCCGGTGTCGATCATGATGTGCTGGCCCAGGCAGAAGATGTCCTCGTAGTGCGGCTTGGAGACGGCTAGGCACTGGTAGAGGTTCAGCTTGGCCATGTTCAGGCACGAGGCGCTGCTGGGCTCGGCCATGATGGCGTCGATGGTGGCCATGTTCTCGTCGCCGGCGGCGCCGAGGGCGGCCAGGGCGGCCACGGCCATGCTGCGGATCACCAGCGGGCGGTAGGGCGGCGGGGCCGAGCGCGGGCCGGCCGGCGCGGCGCTGAGGGCCGCGTCGATGCTGGCCGCGGCCGGCGCCGGAGCCGGCGGGGCGTTGACCGTCACCAGGGTAGCCTGCTGCAACTGGACGACGTCGGCGGTGTCGGCCAGGGCCGGGACGGTCGAGGCGCTCTTGGCGTAGGCCAGGCGGGCGTCGCGGTCGGAGACGAAGCCCTTGGACCAGGCCACGCGCTGCACGTCATAGGCCGATTGCTTCACCTTCTTGCCGGCCTGGTAGACCTTGAGGCCGTCGGCGCCGAGGGTGTCGATGATGCGGGCTGCGGCGGTGTCGGAGCCCTTGAAGCCGACGGCGTAGGCCGGGTCGGCGATCAGCTGGTGGATCACCTGCTGGCGCTGGGCCGGATCGGCGGCGAAGGCGCGGACCGAGGCCACGAAGGTCGGGTCCTGCAGGGCCAGCACCGCGCCGTACGACATGGCGCCGCTGAGGAAGTGCTTCTGCTCGTAGCCGACGCCGACCTTCAGCGAGGCCTGGATCTGCTCGCCGTTCTGGAAGTTGGCGTCGATCGCGCCGGCGCGCTGCATGTAGCCGCGGAAGGCGCTGGCGCGCTCGACCACCTTGCTCGACAGGGTGATGGGCGGCGGGGCCGGCGGGGCCTGGACGACGGGCGGCGGCGGCGCGGCGGGCGGGGTGGAGCAGCTGGCCAGGATCGAGGCCGCGGCGAGCGCTACGGCCGTGATGGCGGCGTGCGGACGCAGGTTGAAAAGCATGCTGGCGACATCCCCGTATGACTGGAGCCGGCTTAACATCGCCGACGGGCGACATTGTGACAGTCAGTCCGTTAACCAGACTTTGACAAGCGGGACTATGTCGCGATTTCCGCGAGAGCGCGGATTCCGTTGGATATTTCGCCGACGGAAAATATGGCGCCGATGTGGCGGATAGCTTTGGGGAGTTAACGGCGAGGCTTAGCTCTCACTCCGTAAAATCCCCGCGAAAGCGGGGACCCAGGTGTTTTATCGTCGAGCGCCGGGCGTTGCAGAAAAAGCCTGGGCCCCCGCTTTCGCGGGGGTTTTACGGGTAATGAGATCCGAGATCAGTCGAACAGCTTCGACACCGACTCTTCGTTGGCGATGCGGCGGATGGCCTCGCCGATCAGCGGGGCGCACGAGACGTAGCGGATCTTCGGGCAGGCCTTGGTGGTGTCGGAGGCCTCGATGGAGTCGGTGACGACCAGTTCGGTCAGCACCGAATTGGCCACGCGCTCGGCCGCCGCGCCCGACAGTACGCCGTGCGTGACGTAGGCGCTGACCGAGACGGCGCCGTGGTTGATCAGGGCCTGGGCGGCGTTGCACAGGGTGCCGGCGGAGTCGGCGATGTCGTCGAACAGGATGCAGCGGCGGCCTTGCACGTCACCGATGATGTTCATCACCTCCGACTGGCCCGGGCCCGAGCGGCGCTTGTCGACGATGGCGAGGTCGGCGTCGTCCAGGCGCTTGGCCAGGGCGCGGGCGCGCACCACGCCGCCGACGTCCGGCGAGACGACCATCAGGTCGTCGCCCAGCGGGTAGTTCTTGATGATGTCGTCGGCCAGCAGGCGCGAGGGCAGCAGGTTGTCGGTCGGGATGTCGAAGAAGCCCTGGATCTGGCCGGCGTGCAGATCCATCGTCAGCACGCGGTCGGCGCCCGAGCGGGTGATCAGGTTGGCCACCAGCTTGGCCGAGATCGGGGTGCGGCCGCCGGTCTTGCGGTCCTGGCGGGCGTAGCCGAAGTAGGGCAGCACCGCGGTGATCCGCTTGCCCGAGGCGCGCTTGAGCGCGTCGATGCAGATCAGCAGTTCCATCAGGTTGTCGTTGGCCGGGTAGCTCGTCGACTGGATGACGAACACGTCCTCGCCGCGCACGTTCTCGTCGATCGTGACGAACACCTCGAGGTCGGCGAACCGGCGCACCTGGGCGCGGGTCAGCGGCATGTCGAGGTACTCCGCGATGGCCTGGGCCAGCGGACGGTTGGAGTTGCCGGACAGCAGCTTCATTTTGGATTCTCGGTGGGGGTCGCCGTTGCCGGGCCTTCTAGCAGCGATCCGCCCGGGGGCAACCCGCTTATGGCCCCAGGTTGCGCTTCGTGAACGTTTCGTGTCGTTGAGGCCGCAGCTTCAGGATCCTCCCCCTTCAGGGGGAAGGATCTCTTTCTACCCCTCCAGCATGATCGCCGACAGCAGCCGGCCGTAGTCCTTCTGGCCGCTCAGCACCGCGCGGCGGTTGGAGAAGAAGTGGTCGTCCTCGGCGCAGGTGTCGCGGCCGACCCATTCGCGCTGCTCGACGCCGGCGGTGGCGATGCGGTCGAGCACGAAGGCGGGCAGGTCGAAATAGCGCTTCTCGTCGGTCTTGCCCGGCCTGAAGAACCGCTTGGAGCCGGGGCAGTCGGCCTCGAACTTGGCGAAGAACTCCAGGCCCACCTCATAGGAGTCCGGGCCGATGCAGGGGCCGACGGCGGCCACCATGCGTTCGGGGCGGCCGCCCAGCTCGACCATGGAGTCGACGGCGGCCTGCACCACCCCGTCCAGCGCCCCGCGCCAGCCGGCGTGGGCGGCGGCCACGACGCGGGCCTCCGGATCGACGATCAGCACCGGCGCGCAGTCGGCGTGCAGCGCGCCGCAGACCACGCCCGGCGTCTTGCTGACCACGGCGTCGCCCTGCGGCCGGGCGTCGCCCCACGAGCCGTCGGCGACGATGGCGATCGTCGAGTGGATCTGGAAGCAGGTGTTGAGGTCCTCGCGCGCCGCGCCGAACCAGCGGGCGGCCCGGGCGCGGTTCTCGATCACGTCGGCCGGCTCGTCCTGGCTGCCGCGGCCGACATTGAGGCTGTCGTACAGCCCCTGCGAGACCCCGCCTTTGCGGGTGAAGAAGGCGTGGCGCAGGCCCGGCACGGACGCCAGCAGCGAAGACTGGACGGTGGGGAGCGATGCTTTGGTCATGCCTCGTCCTCGAAGAGCGGGGGATTGAGCCCCGGCGCGCTCAGGCACGCGACCTTGAAGAGATCGCCCATCTGCGCCGCTCCGGTCAGGCGATCAAGCTGTCTTGCGACGACCTCGGCGCGATCGGGCCGCGCGGCGGCCAGCGCCTGGGCCCGGGCCTCGATCCCGAGGGCGCGCAGGAAGTCGCCCTGGGTGACCACCGGCGGCGCCTGGGCCCCGGCCTGCCTGGCCGCCTCGAGCACGGACGGGAAGTCGGCCCAGACGGTCAGGTCGGCCTGGCCGGGATTGTCCAGAGGGCCTTCCTTCCTGTGGGCGCGGATGGCCTGCAGCGTGTCGCCGGGCTCGCTCGCGGCGCGGCCGTAGTCGATCAGCAGCGCCGCCCCGCCGTCGCGGGCCAGCCGATGACCGAGCTCGGATCCCAGCGCCGCCTGGGCGGGCGAGGACTCGAGGATGGCGCCGACGGGCGGATCCTCCCCCTGTGGGGGAGGTGTCGGCGAAGCCGACGGAGGG